>JACCDR010342665.1_pt1 | contig 83219 bp, 77 predicted proteins | sample 7446431 | NCBI WGS metagenome assembly JACCDR01 (sample SAMN15323443, study PRJNA562643) | freshwater metagenome | isolation source: river surface water | place: USA:Blue River Watershed | collected 2017-08-17
AATTTTTGCAAGGAAAATACCCCCTTCTGCCCCGCCATCCGGCACAACTCTATGAGGCTTTGTCGTGTTTGGTACTGTTTCTATTGCTGTTGTGGGTGTGGAATCTGAGAAAACGTGCGACACCCCATGGACTGCTTCTAGGAATCTTTTTGGTTTTTTGTTTTGGATTACGCTTTTTTTATGAATTTCTGAAAGAAGATCAAGTCGCTTTTGAAGCCCAGATGACGCTGAACATGGGGCAGATTCTGAGTATTCCGGCTGTACTGGCAGGAATCGGGATTATTGTCTACAGCCTGCTAAACCGACCCAAGGAAACAGAAGTGAAGGTATAATATAAAAAGAATGGTTGAGTGGTTAAATGGTTTAGACCATACCACTCAACCATTTCTGCCATTCAATCATTCTCACTACATGAGGGTATTATTTATCCGTTTTTCGGCTATTGGTGACATTGTGTTGGCTTCTCCAGCCATTCGTTGTTTTCGGAAACGTTTTCCGGAAGCCATCATTCATTTTCTTACCAAAAAGTCTTTTAAAGCTGTCACAGAAGCCAATCCGTACATCAATCACTTCCATTATTACGACCAGAAGTTAGGGGAAGTATTGGATGAACTGACACCGTTTACATACGACTATGTCTTTGACTTACAGAACAATGCCCGGTCTTTGCGGGTCAAAAAAGCCTTAAAAAGCCAGGCTTTTACCATTGATAAACTCAATATCCAGAAATTCTTTCTCACTACATTTGGCTGGGACTTTATGCCCAAACGCCACATTACACAGCGAAGCTTGGACGTGGTACGTCAGGTGGGTGCTGAAGACGACGGACTGGGACTGGATTATTTTATTCCAGAAAAAGATGTTGTGAGCTGGGAAGATCTGCCCGAATCGCATCGAAACGGATTTGTAGCTGTGGTGATAGGAGCATCCTATCCAACCAAAAAAATGCCTGTGCACAAGCTTCAGGAATTATGTGCGAAAATTCCATTTCCAGTGGTATTGCTAGGGGGAAAAGAAGAAACTGAAGAAGGTACAGCCGTAGCTTCATTAAATACGCAGAAGGTGTTTAATTCGTGTGGAAAATTTAACCTGAATCAGTCCGCAGATCTGGTGCGGAAGTCAGTGGCAGTGGTGTCGCATGATACTGGGCTGCAATATGTGGCCAGTGCCTTTCAGAAGCCTACCCTTGCCATCTGGGGCAGTACTTCTCCGAAACTGGATGTAGAACCCTATTACGGTACGGCATTTATAAATCCACATCCGTTTCCGATCTATGAAAACCTGTTGGTTTCCGACCTGACCTGCCAGCCATGCAGCAAATACGGCAACCGAAAATGTCCCAAAGGCCATTTTAACTGTATGGAAAAGCAGGATATAGATGGGATGGTAGAGAAATTATCTCAGATGCTATATACGCAGAGAAATGCCTAAACAGGCCGACTCACTGCTTTCTTCAATCTGATCTTCTTTCTGTGTAATCCGATACCAGCCTTCAATCTGAAAGTCGTAGTATTCCAGAAGTGGACGATATACGACAAAAAACACTTCTTCTATATCAGGATAATAATTCATAAGTTCCTGATAACGTTTTATTTTGGCATTTTCACTAAACGGTCTTTTATAGATTTCAATACAAACTTTGGCATTTTCTTCTTTGTCAAATATAGTTACATCAGCAGACAGGCTTTTTTCGTCGTCATCACGTAAAGCTGCTTCTTGGATAGGCTCCCATTGGCGTAAATCCAGGGTTCCCATAAGTTTTAAGAGAATATTTCGGGCTATAATCTGGTGAGTCTTAGCCGGACGGACAGGCATAACAGAGTAATTCATGGTTTTGAGTATTTACAGGTCTTTACAGTATGTTTAACTATCCTATAAACAAATATACCATTGGTAGAGAAGATTAAAAAGCTGAATGCTGGAAAGTTGACAGGTTCAGCAACCATTTAACTTTCCAGCATTCAGTCCCAGGCATTTACCGAGCCTGTGTTTGTCCATACATCTCTTCCCGCATGGCTTTGATTTCCGGGTTTTCGATGTATTCGTCGTAGGTCATGTGCTTGTCTATGATGCCTGTAGGAGTGATTTCGATGATCCGGTTGGCAACCGTTTGCATAAACTCATGGTCATGGGTAGCCATCATCAGACCGCCTTTGAAGTCTTTCAGGGAATTGTTAAATGCCGTGATTGACTCCAGATCCAGGTGGTTGGTAGGTTCATCCAAAACTAGGTAATTGGGATTTTGGAGCATCATACGGGAGGTCATGCAACGTACTTTTTCACCACCCGAAAGTACGGTACATTTTTTCAGGGTTTCCTCACCCGTAAACAGCATACGTCCCAAGAAGCTACGGATAAATGTTTCATCTTTTTCAACGGAATATTGACGCAGCCAGTCAATCAGGTTTAGGTCTGTATTGAAATACTCGGCATTATCGTTGGGCAAGTAGGATCTATTGATAGTTACACCCCAGTTATAGGTTCCGGTTGTGGGCTTTAGTTCGTCGTTCAGAATACGGAAAAAGGCCGTTAGTGTCAATCCATCTTTGGCTAGTATGGCTACCTTGTCGTCTTTATTGAGGCGGAAGGTAATGTCTGCAAAGAGGGGTGTGCTATCCATGTGATACGACAGATTTTCCACAGAGAGTACTTGATCTCCGATTTCCCGTTCAGGTTTGAATAGAATGGCGGGATACTTACGAGTAGACGGTTGGATTTCGTCCACAGTCAGCTTTTCGAGGAGTTTTTTTCGACTGGTTGCCTGCCGAGACTTGGCTACGTTGGCTGAGAAGCGGCGGATAAATTCCTGCAATTCTTGCCGTTTTTCTTCTACTTTCTTGTTTTGATCGGAACGTTGGCGGGAGGCTAACTGGCTGGATTCGTACCAGAAGGTATAATTTCCAGTAAATAGTTGGATTTTTCCAAAGTCAATATCTACTACGTGTGTACAAACCGTATCCAGAAAATGACGGTCGTGGGAAACAACGAGTACAGTATTTTTGAATTCGGCCAGAAAGTCTTCCAGCCACATGATGGTTTCAACATCCAGGTCATTGGTTGGTTCATCGAGCAGCAGAATGTCAGGATTTCCAAACAGGGCCTGGGCTAGCAGAACACGTACTTTCTCGTTGTTGGAGAGTTCGTTCATCAGCTTGGCGTGGAGTTCTTCCCGAATGCCCAGGTTACTGAGTAGGGTAGCGGCATCACTTTCAGACTCCCATCCGTTCATTTCGGCAAAATGACCTTCCAATTCGGCGGCTCGTTCGCCATCGGCATCTGAAAAATCAGGTTTGAGATAGATGGCATCTTTTTCCAGCATGATGTCATACAGTTTGCGGTTACCCATGATAACCGTTTGTAAGACAGGGTATTCGTCAAATTCAAAGTGGTTTTGTTTCAGTACAGACATCCGTTCGCCAGGACTGATACTGACCGACCCTGAAGTAGGATCTATTTCTCCAGAGATAATTTTTAGTAAAGTAGACTTACCAGCTCCATTGGCACCAATCACGCCATAGCAGTTGCCGGGTATAAATTTCAGGTTTACGTCTTCGTATAAAACTCTTTTTCCAAATCGTAAGGAAAGATTCGCAACTGTTAGCATAGAAAAGGGAAAGGTATGGTTTAAGGCAACGCAAAGATACCAAAAAGCTGGCAGGAATGTGTAGAAAATTGCAAGAAATACCTCAAAAAATACGAATACAATAACCCCGTCTGAGTGAAAGAGATACCAAAACGAGTAAAAGGTCTATGCCCTAATGCTTTAGGTTTGTAATAATGTCAGCATAGCTATTCTTTTTGTGTGCGATTCTTGTTTTATTTGTGGTACAGATTTTGATAGATATTCGAAATCTGTCTCTTCTTGTATCCTGTGTCTCGTCTCTGTGCTTTTATCTCTTTTGTCTATGAAACAATTGCTACTCCTTTTGATTATTGGATTTGTTAGTTCGTTATCTGTCTTTGCCCAAGACACGCAGCCCGTAGATAGATCGGACTCTTCACGGATATTCTATGCGTTTACGTTGCGGGGAGGTCGGATAATTACGGGCAAAATTTTGGAGAAAACTGATAGCACCTACCGTGTCCAGACCCGGCAGTCTGGCAAGTTGACGTTCGCAAAAGACCAGGTGATTAGTGTACGTGCCTTGGGGAATAGGGAAGAAGACTTGGGTGATGGAGACGGTTATTTTCTCAATAAATTTACACATAAGCTTTTATTTACACCAACAGCTATACCACTGGAACGAGGAAAAGCCTATTTTTCCAATACCTATCTGGCATTTTCCAATTTTTCGTATGGGATCAGTGACCACTGGAGTGTAGGGGTCAATACCATCTGGTATTCTCCTTACAATGTGAATACCAAAGTGACATTCAATCCGAAAGCATATGTCAAAATAGCCCTGTATGGACAATATTTCTGGCTGTCTACTACTGATAATAATGGCGTCGCTACTTCTTTTGGAGCAGGATATATACAGGCAATGCTGACTTCAGGTGAACCTCAGAATAATATTACACTAGGTATTGGAAGGTTTTTAGCCCGGAATAGTATATTGGATGGATCTATTCTGACCATAGGAGGTGTAAAAAAAATAGGCCCTAAAGTTAGTTTTGTGATGCAAAATCACTTGTTGATGGGGCGGTATACTAGTCAGTTACGAATAGGTATGCTGATGCCTGCTTTTCGTCTGGACAGAGCTACGCATTCCTTTGACTTGGGTGCATTTATCCCTTTTGTGAATGTAGCTGGCAATACGGGTAGTCACTTGCTGAAGCCTGGTACCTATGCCATCGCATTGCCTTATGCCGGATTGAATGTGAAGATTAATTGATAACAACAAGATCACAGGGCGTTACCGTATTACAAGGCTACTCCCTGTGCTATCGTATTGTGCCCTTTCAGGGCTTGAATAGGCATTTTAGGATCTATGCCCCGTTGGGGCTTAGTCGGTTTGCTCCAAAAATAGGCGGTTGCGTTTCTGAAAAATGAACATAACAGCTTCTAAGCCGTTTCGAGCAGTTCACGGGCATTATTCAGGGCACTTTCGGATGGGTTTTCGCCGCCGATCATCTTGGCAATTTCGAAAATACGTTCCTGTTCGGTCAGTTTCTTGATCTTACTCACCGTCTTGTCTGCCGAGTTGTCTTTGTAGACAAAGTAATGTACATTTCCTTTGGCTGCAATCTGATGTAAGTGGCTGATAGCCAGTACCTGATGCTTGTGTTCAGCCATGCGTTTGATCATCCGTCCGACTTTGATGGCCACTTCGCCAGAAATACCTGTATCAATCTCGTCAAAGATGATGGTAGGCAGCGAAGTTTTGTCGGCCAGCAGGTATTTGACACAGAGCATAAGCCGGGAAAATTCACCACCAGATGCCACACTTTTCAGTTCTTGTGGCTTCATACCTTTGTTGGCCGAAAACCGAAGCGTCACCAAGTCAATACCGGTGGTCATAGGTTGTACGGTTTCATGCTGAATCTGGATAGTGGCATTAGGCATACCTACGTCTTTGAGCAGAGCCATCAGTTCTTTTTCGATAGACGGAATGACTTTGGTACGACTGCTGGTCAGTTTTTCGGCGGCTTTCATGAGTTGGTCATGGGTCTGTTCCAGCTTCTTCTGGGCCTGCACAATGGCATCTTCAAAGTTGAGGACTTTGCCTACCTTTTTTTCCAGGGTTTCTTGAATAGTCAGTAGCTCCTGAATGGTTTCGACGTTGTGTTTTTTCTGCAACCGATAAATCATCGAAAGTCGGTCTTGGATCTGTTCAATGCGTTCGGGATCAAACTCAATGTCTCCTTCTTCAGTTTCTAGTTCGGCAGCAATGTCTTTCAGCTCAATAAGGACACTGTCGGCACGGTCACGCAGAGAACTATAGACAGGTGCCAGTGTAGCCAGTTGATTCAGAATGCTTACCACCTGCCGCAACTGGCCAGTCAGAGCTACATCTGAATTCTGGAGTACGTCAATCATGGTATTGAGCTTAATCTTGATCTCTTCGGCATTTTCCATCATCTTGAGCTGCTCTTCCAGAATCTCCTGTTCTTCGTTGGCGGCCAGGTCTGCTTCGGTCAGTTCATCAAGCAGGAACTTGTTGTAATCTAGTTCCTTATGCAGGGATTCAGAATTATTGACTAGGTCGTCGTAGGCATGTTTATCTTTGCGGTATTGCTTGTATATAGTCCGGTATTTTTCCTGCAATGCCTGATTTTGGGCATAGGTGTCTACGAGTTGCAGCTGAAACTCATTGGAGCCTAGTTGTAAGGTATCGTGTTGAGAATGAATATCTACAAGCAAATTGCCAATCTTACGAAGGGTGTCCAGGGTGACAGGCGTATCATTGACAAAGGCCCGTGATTTGCCACTGGGGTTAATTTCCCGACGGATGATGTTGGTCGTATCATAGTCAAGTTCCTCTTCCTCAAACACATGGGCCAGGCTGTCATGGCTGGGTACATCAAAGGTGCCTTCGATGATGCATTTTTCATTTTCGTCGTACAGGGCACGGGTGTCGGCACGGTTGCCGAGCAACAACCCGATGGCTCCTAGCATGATGGACTTTCCGGCTCCGGTCTCACCGGTAATGATGCTTAGTTCAGGGTCTGGCTGCATTTCCAGTTCCCGAATCAATGCATAGTTTTTGATCAGAAGATTGACGAGCATTCAAGTATTTCTTGGTGAAAGGTATGCGGTTTTCCGCTCCTACGAAAGTACAAATAGTAATGAACGTGTGCAAGAGAACTTCGTCCGATACCAAACAGAATTCTGAATCTATCAGATAAGCCGCTTTCTACTTTTGTTTTTGTAGATTTTCTCTGATGGCTTCCACTTGTGCCAGAGATAGTCCGGTTATCTGGATAATAAATTCGTTGGATGCCCCTGCCTGCATAGCTTTGGTACCAATTTCTATTTGGGTTTCGATTCGTGTTTCTATTTGGGTTTCGGTGACGGCTTCTGCGACAGCTGTGTCTATTACATTCTTCATATCCCAGTAGTATTTTTGTGAATCTTGATAAGCCCTTTGTTCGGTTTCATTGAAATTGGCAATTTCGGCCGTTTCAAAAAGTTTCAGAAATATTTTCTCCCGCAATTTTTCGGGAATCCGATCCAGTTTGGGCAGATTTTTCAGTACATACATCCACTTGTCGTAGTGGGTTTCTAGCTCATCAATGGTTTTATTAAACTTAGGCATTTCTAGGTAAATAAACCAGAGTTTGTCATAAAACACTTCATGAGTAGCTGTGTCTAGCAACTGAATGTTGTGCCGAAACTTATCTTTGTGTGTATCTGCCTCATCAAAGACAAAATCCATGATGGCAATGGTATAGACTGCATTGAGTTTATAATTCCAGTCGCCTTTTTTGGCTTGTTCCTGAATGGCAAAGGTCGAATAGTATACACTCCTGTCTTTGAAGTACTTCTGTTTTGCTTTCTGAAGTTCGACAATAAATTTTTCACCTTTTTCATTCTGGCAATACAGATCAAAGATGGCCTTGCGGTCGGTTTCGGTAGCTCCCAGCAGCTCGGACTTGATGAACGTTAGGTCTGTAATGATTCCTTTGTCATGGAGTAGTTCATTCAGAAAATCCAGTAGAAACTCTTTATTGGCTTCTTCGCCAAAGAGTTTCTTAAACCCGAAATCCGTAAATGGATTGACATATTTTTCTCTCATGCGTCCGATAGATGTATGTCTGCAAAGGTACATTTTCAGGGTGAAGGTTGAAAGAACTCCTAGCGGCTTTTTAAAAAAATGAGGCAACTGTGTTGCCCAGTACTAGGGTTGTGGAGAAGATTCGTGGAAGTCTACGAGGACTATTCACTCATTGTTTTAAAACTGTTTCTAAGGCTGAATATCTGTTGTCTCATACAATTCCAGCGGCAGATTGTCCGGATCGGAAAAGAAGGTAAACCGTTTGCCTGTCAGCTCATCGGTACGGATGGGTTCTGTGGCTACGCCATGCTGGTTAAGGTGCTGAACAGCTTTTTCCAGATTGGCCACCACAAAGGCCATGTGTCTCAGTCCACAGGCTTCTGGGCGGGAGATACGGACTGGTGGATTGGGAAATGAAAACAGCTCAATTTGATAAACACCTCCTACGGCCAGATCCAGTTTCCATGAATCCCGTTCAACCCGATAGGTTTCCTGCACGATTGCCAGTCCTAGAATTTCAGTATAGAAATGTTTGGATTTGGGATAATCGGAACAGATAATGGCTGTATGGTGAATGGATTGGAGGTGCATAAAAGTAGATTCGGCTTTAGCCGAATTAGGTTACTAAGAAACTATTTAGGTCTCTTTTAACGAATTTCACCTGAGAATTTTTGGGGCAAACTAGAGCCAAGGCAAGCATACCTTGGCTCTAAATGCAGTCGTATGAACGTAAACAGCTTCTGATTCACGACTATCATTCGGCTAAAGCCGAATCTACATTCTTTAAAATATAAAATTGGTAGAAAGGAAATTAGACTTATTACTTCCTACGATATCGTTCAGAATAGCCTTATTGTCAGGAGTTTCTTTGGTGGCTACGACAGTTCGGATCGAAAAAGCCCGCAACGCATCTTCTACTGACAAGGTACCTTCGGCTGAATCTTTGCGTCCTGTAAACGGAAACGTATCGGGTCCCCGCTGACACTGAGCATTGATATTTACCCGACTTACTTGGTTGACAAGCAGATCAATCATGTTGGCAATTTGATCTGTATTGGTGCCAAAAATACTTACCTGCTGGCCGTGGTCGGAGTTGATGACATAGTCAATCGGTTCTTCGATGTCGTCAAAAGGTACAATGGGAATAACTGGGCCAAACTGCTCTTCACGATACAGCTTCATATGGCTATTGACTGGATAGACAACCGCTGGATAGAAGAATGATTCGGCGTTTGCACCACCATTTTCATTGACAATCGTAGCTCCATTGGCTTGGGCATCTTCTAGGCATTCTTTCAGATAGGCTGGTTTGTTCGGTTCTGCCAGTGGGGTTAATGCCACGTCTTTTTCCCAAGGCATGCCATAGGTAAGCTTGCTGACTGCTTCGCTGAACCGTTGCAGAAAAGCTTGGGCTACTGAACGATGCACGAAGATAATCTTGATGGCCGTACACCGCTGCCCATTGAACGACAATGAACCCAACAAACATTCTTTGACAGCCAGATCTAGGTCTGCATTTTTCAGTACAATCCCTGCATTCTTAGCATCCAGACCCAATACTGCCCGCAGACGATTGACTTTGGGGTGCATCTTCTTGAGCTCATCCGCCACACGACTGGAGCCAATCAGTGTCAGTACATTGATTTTGCCAGATTGCATCAGAGCTGGAACTACAGTAGCACCACGGCCATAAATGGTATTGACTACACCTTTAGGGAAGCAGTCGCGGAAGGCTTCTTGTAGGGGGTAATGCAATAAGGTTCCGTGCTTGGGAGGTTTAAAAAGGATGGTGTTCCCCATCAGAATGGCTGGAATGAGCGTAGTATAGGTTTCGTTCAGCGGATAGTTAAACGGTCCCATACATAACACTACACCTAGCGGAGAACGACGTATCTGTCCGATAATGCCCTGTTCAATCCGAAACCGTGACGAAGCCCGGTCTATGTCTTTCAGACAATCAATGGTATTGGTTATATATTCAACGGTACGGTCAAACTCTTTCGTAGAGTCGGCAAGTGACTTTCCGATTTCCCACATGAGCAGATTGACGATTTCTTTTTTCTTTTCAATCATGCGTTGTGTAAACTTTTCCATGCAGGTAATCCGCTCAGCGACAGACATGGCAGGCCATTCACCGCGGCCATTGTCGTAGGCTTTTACGGCTGCATCTAGGGCTTCCATTGCCTCTTTTTCAGTGGCAATCGGATAACTTCCAATCAGCTTGCGTTGAATGCCGTTTGTCGTACGGATACAGATAGGTGAATAGACTTCACTGGTTGTTCCGTTCCAGCTACGCATTTCGCCATTGACTAGGTATTCACGCTGGTGAAGTGGTTGCTGAAGTTGAAATGCCTCAGGTATCTGACCTTCTTCGGGGAAAATGCCGGTAAGCTTTTCGACAAACTCGTTCATAAGTGCTTGATACATTGGGGTAAAAAATAAATAAGTTTGGATAATAGGTTCATTTTTTCATCCTCAGACCGATGTTCGGAAGGGATGGGCTCAGAACTTTGGCGGGCAAGTTAGGGAAAAGCTTTGGTTGTGGGAAATTTTACCAGCAGAATAAACAAATTTGGGAAAATTTGTAATCCCTATCGTCTCATTTACCTGTTCATCCAAAAGCTTCTTGGGTAGTTACGATAAAAAACCATGCCTGCCTAATGGGGGTTTTGTTTCCTCTCATTTATTGGTTTTCCTTTTTTTTGGCGTATATATTTTCCATTTCTTCTACTATCTTGCTTTTTTTATTTCATTTTGACCTTTATTATCACCTTTTTATGAAAAAAATAGTCTTTTTATTTCTCTGTTTGCTATCCTTATATGGATTAATGGCACAGGAAATTAGGATAAACCAGATTGGCTTTTATCCCAATGAGCCTAAACTAGCTGTGGTTTCGGCTTCGGCGGAGAATTCTTTTCAATTGATTGACCCTAGTGGAAAAGTAGTGTATACTGGGGTGTTGGGAGCTGCTAAGGAATGGGCGTATGCTGGGGAAATGGTGCGTCTGGCTGATTTCAGTGGGTTTAAAACGACAGGCTCGTATCGAGTCAAAGTTGGGGCGTTGCAGTCCCATCCATTTGACATTCAGGCCCATATACACCAACAGGTGACCAAAGCGGCACTGAAAGCTTTTTATTACAACCGGGCTTCAATGGAATTGCTGCCTGCATATGCGTCTACGTGGGCACGGAAGGCCGGGCATTCAGATACGAAGGTTCTGGTGCACACCTCCGCTGCTTCGCCACAACGCCCAGCAGGAACAGTCATTTCTTGTTCCAAAGGCTGGTATGATGCCGGAGACTATAACAAATATATTGTCAATTCAGCCATATCGGTATATACGATGATGGCTTTGTACGAAGATTTTCCAGCCTATACTAAGATTCTCAAAACAGACATTCCTGAAAGTTCCAACTCCACACCTGACCTGCTGGACGAGATTCGCTGGAATTTGGACTGGATGCTGACCATGCAGGATCCAGCAGATGGAGGTGTATACCATAAGTTGACCGAATTAAAGTTTTCGGATTTTGCGATGCCTGAAAAGGTGACCCACCCGCGGTATGTAGTAATGAAAACCACAGCGGCAGCCCTGGATTTAGCGGCTGTGATGGCTGTTGCCAGTCGGGTATATAAGCCATTTGATGCGAAGTTCTCAGCTACATGCCTGAAAGCAGCCCTACAGGCGTGGAAGTGGGCAAAAGGACATCCAGCAGTGTATTATATGCAACCCAAAGATGTAGAAACTGGGCAGTATGAAGACAATTCTGTAACGGACGAATGGGCTTGGGCGGCGAATGAACTCTATATTACGACCAAAGATGAGGCATATAATACCGCTACACCTTTCCTGAAATTGCCTGCCGATATTCCCAATTGGTCTTCGGTTAATACATTGGGACTGATTTCGTTGGTACATCACCGCAAACACCTCACGGCCAAAGCTGATACCGCTGCTATCAAGCAGAAGCTCCTGACACTGGCCGATCAACAATTGGCGGCTACCCAGTCGTCGGCGTATCGGGTGGGGATTACAAAGTTTGAGTGGGGCAGCAACAGTACTGTCGCCAACATCGGATTTGTGCTTATGCAAGCCTATCAACTGACACAAAAGCGTGTGTATCTGGAGGCTACGATTGCCCAGTTGGATTATCTGCTCGGAAAAAATGCCACAGGTTACAGTTTCGTAACTGGCCACGGCGACCATACACCCAAAGATATTCACCACCGTCCATCTGGAGCAGATAGCATTGCCGAGCCTGTGCCTGGTTTTTTGGTAGGCGGCCCACAACCCGGACAGCAGGACAAGTGTACCTATCCATCTAACTTACCTGCCCGGTCGTATCTAGATGCTGTTTGTAGCTATTCTACCAATGAAATTGCCATTAATTGGAATGCGCCGTTGGTGTATCTGTTGGGGGCTGTGGAGGCTTCGGTAAAGTAAGAAACTGTCTTAAAACGGGTTTGGTGCATGGTGGTGACACCGCTCCTCTCAGGGAAGACTTTGTGCTAAGCGAAGTGCAGCTCAGTAAGTTTTAGAACTCATGCGAGTTTGATGTGTAAATGGTTGATTGTCAAATGGTTCAATGATTAGAATTTCTGCTAACCATTGAACCATTTGACAATCAACCATTTTTATACGTAGTTTTTTTTCAAGCAATCAGGCGGTTTTAGGAGTAAATACTTCTGACTGAGTGGTGCCTGTGCCAGACTGCATACCATAGTCTAGTGCAGAGCCACCAGCAGGCACAGCAGTACCAGTACCGACATGCATATCTACATAATTAAGTGTTTCAATGCGATTCTCAATGCGATTAACCGCAAAAGAAGGACCTTCAATCTGTGCATAAGTAGGTTTTAATGTCACATACACCGGACGATTCATCGTGCCTACATAAAAAGTAGCAATATATGTAAGTACATTTCCTGTGTGGCTGCGCTGTTCGTAACCCATCGTGGCCAGAATGGCGTGGATACGTTCTTGTCCGCTTTCGTCATCATCATATGAAATCATCGTGCTGGTTTCTACGTTTCGAACGGTAAATAAATATGTATCTACTATTAATGCAACAGTCCAGAATCCAATGAATGCCCATATACGCCAGTCTAGACTGGTTGTATGGTTTTGCCACCAAGATAAAAGGGTAAATAAACCGATAATCCCCCCAATAATCAGGGCTGAGTAAGCCGCGCGTTTTGCTACTAGAACTCCCATGTTTGTGTGTGTCATATGCTGTTTATTTTTATGGGTTTTTAAAATGAAATCGTTTGATTTCTAACGAGTTATTGTGCTGAGTACAAGAATACTGGATTGCCTGATTGTAAGAAATCTCAATATGAAAGAAAAATTGCTCTGTAAGATTATGCGTATTTTTTCTGATGTAAGGCTATACTACTACCTATCGAAAACAAGTTAGAATATTCTTTTTTATAGAACAAATTTTCTTTATCAAAGATTGTTTTTATACCCGTTGATACGTTTAGAGGGGGAATGGTGACCATGAAAACACAAAAATTGAGATAGATACCCCAAACAAGGTCACATGTAACTGTACTACCTCAAAGAAGATTTAAAAAATACGTAAGGAAAAGAACTGTTTTTTGTATTTTTGCTTAAAAAGTACCAAAATACAGAAAAACGTACGGATGCGTATTGGGCATACTAAAACAACTACAGAAAGGAATACGATCTAATGTACAAATAATGACTCTGAAATTTCGTTTTGCTCTGCTGTAAAGGAGTTATATCTAGCTAGCTTGTGCGTATAACAGGCACGAACCAGATGGGATAAAGAGAAGGCGACCATAGATCAGAGCTTTTTAACTGCTTACTTATCAGCTATGCCATACCTGAATCAATCGGATTATCAATCACCATTTTATCTGTTTAACGGACACTTGCAGACCATCATCCCGTCACTGATGCGTAAAGTGCCACAGATACCCTACCAACGCAAACGCATCGAAACACCCGACGATGACTTTCTGGATCTCGACTGGGCTTTTGTGACACCCGAAAGACCCGCACAAACGCTGGCTATCATCAGCCATGGCCTGGAAGGAGACAGCCGTCGGCCTTACGTAATGGGCATGGTACGGGCCTTGTTGGCCGATGGCTATGATGTATTGGCTTGGAACTACCGGAGTTGCAGCGGAGAAATGAATCGCCAGCGTCGTTTTTACCACATGGGTGCCACCGACGACCTGCATACAGTCATTACACATGTGCTTACCCAACATACCTATGGGAAGCTAGTGCTGCTGGGATTCAGTGCTGGAGCCAATATTACCCTCAAGTACTTGGGCGAACAAAAAACGACACTCTCACCGCTGATTCAACGAGCCGTGGTATTTTCGGCTCCGCTGGATGTAGCTGCCAGTTCCAAAACATTGTCCCAACCCCAGAATTTTGTATATGAGAGACGGTTTCTGAAAAGTCTGCGTAGAAAAATACAAATGAAAGCTTTGCTGCAACCAGGTGTATTTGATACAGCTCCACTGGAAAAAATCCGTCGCCTTCGTGAGTTTGACGAGGCCTATACCGCTCCACTACACGGTTTTCGCAATGCTGACGACTACTATCAACAGAGCAGCTCCCGGAATTTTCTATCATCTATTGCGATTCCGACGCTGATTGTCAATGCGTTAAACGATCCCTTTCTGTCTCCAGAGTGTATGGACAAGGAGCTGGTTAGGCATACGCCCCACGTGTGGCTACAGGTTACGCCTACAGGTGGTCATTGTGGATTTATGCATCAATCACTCAAAAGTGTCTTCTGGTCAGAATTACGGGCGTTGGCGTTTTTGCAGGAAGAAAACGAAAAACGACTGGCAATCTGACTTTCACGGGTTTTCGTATGTATGCATCAATGACTGAATAGGGCAGAAGCCACATCCATATAAAATAAGCTTTCATTTGATTCGCAGGTAGATTTAAATCCGAGCTTTTAATAGCAAACACTAGTTTATCTACATGAACGTTATACTAAAACCATCCGTTGACAGACCTGTTGTAGCCTTGCCTGGACCTGACGCACAACCCTCACCAATGCCAATATGGATACGTATTAAGAATTTCTGGACCCGATGGACTACCTGGGAATACTTACCTTTTGAATGGGTATACTTGCCTATTTTTGTATACTGGCTCTGGCTATCTCTGAAAGCCCGTTCTTTTTTCTTTTTCTCTGCCTCAAACCCCGGCATCGAAACAGGTGGAATGTTGGGAGAATCTAAATCTGACATTCTGGAAAAGATAGACGATGCCTACAAGCCGAAAACTTTGTTCTTTCAACCTGATACGTCACTGCCTGACCTACAGATGCAACTGGCTATACACACCCTAGATTTTCCGATCATTGCCAAGCCCGATGTGGGTGAACGGGGCTGGATGGTTGAAAAAATTGACTCAGAAGCCCAACTGGCCTCTTATCTACAGAAAATACGGATTCCGTTTATTGTTCAAGAATATGTGGATTTTTCAATTGAATTAGGTGTTTTTTACTACCGGTTTCCTAGTCAAACACATGGAACTATTTCATCCATCGTAGTGAAGGAGTTTCTGAGCATCGAAGGTGACGGGGTACATACTGTGGGTGAACAGGTGGCTGCCAATCCAAGGGCTCGGCTTCAATACCAAACACTGGCTGCCCGCTATGCGTCTATCTGGGAGGAGGTTTGGCCTGTGGGGAAGAAACAGGTGTTGGTCTTTATTGGTAACCACTGCAAAGGAACTAAGTTTCTCAATGGAAACCACCTCATTACCCACCAACTGACACAGGTGTTTGACCGTATGAGTCGTACAATTGATGGCTTTTATTTTGGTCGGTTTGACTTGCGTTGCCGTAGTTTGGATGAATTGTATGTGGGCGAAGGTATCCGGGTGGTAGAACTGAACGGAGCTGGTGCTGAACCTGGGCACATCTATGATCCGACGGTATCGGTGTGGGAAGCATACCGGGCTATTTTTCATCACTGGAATGTTTGTTATGCCATTAGCCGGGAAAACCACCAGAAAGGAGTCCCATATTTGACTTTTAAAGAAGCCCATACCATCTGGAAAACAACCAAAGCCAAACGTGTCTGGCAGGAAGGGTAGGTCGTTTCTGTATTTTTTTCCTCTTTCCCTGATATATGCTACTGAATTTTCTGATTGGTGGACTGGTGAGTTTTTTGGGATCATTACCGTTAGGGGTGCTAAACCTGACTGCCATGCAGATTTCACTGCAACGAGGCATGCGGGCAGCGTGGCAGTTTGCTTGGGCTTGTGCCTGGGTAGAGTTTGTGTACGCTGGGATAGCCGTCTGGCTGACGCAAACACTGCTGAAAATCTCGTGGATGCAGCAGGTATTTGAAGCCGTATCTGTTGTCACATTTGTGGTCTTGGGGGTGTATTATTTGCGTAGCCAGGCCATGCATAAAGACGCTTTTCGGGAAACTGGAGCTTTTTGGCTAGGCACTATGCTAAGTATAGTCAATATGATTGCCATTCCGTTCTGGCTGATTTACACCACGTTTTTGTTGAATCAACATTGGATTGTACTTCAAACACAAATGCAAGTCTTGGGTTATATCATAGGTATTTCTACTGGAACGTTAGGGGCAATTGTGTGCTTTGCCGCTGCTGGAAAAACCATTGCGCAAAAACTACTCCTGCAACAGCGTCAGATTAATCGGCTCATCGGCTGGACTATGCTTGCTGCAGGCGGGTATCAGTTGGTACGGATTTGGGTATGAGGTAAGTAAATGAGTAAATGAGTAAATGAGTAAATGAGTAAATGAGTGAATGAGGCAACTTCGTTGCCCAATGCTGTTCCGGATTGAAAATCCGGAACGTGGCTGTCGTGGATTTGCAATCCACCAAATGCGATAGCATTTGTCAGAGCCGTTTGAGACAAACACCTTCTGGGTCTCACACACAAACAGATCCTGTGCCTAACACCCAAAAATGCTCCCGCATTTTGGTGGATTGAAAATCCACCCCAGATTGGTTCCAGATTCCAAATCTGGAACAGCGGTGAACAGTTGTGTGAATAAATATGCGTGAATGAGGCAACTGTGTTGCCTAGGAACGGAGTTGTGGAGAAGATTCACGAAAGTCCCCGAGGACTATTTACTCACTTGCTCACTTGCTCATTGTTTGGTAGAAAGATGTTTCTGTCGAAGTAATTATACTGCCCAAGGTGAATCATTTCATCCCTTGGTCACATCCACAGGTGATCAAAAATACTATCCTCTATGTACTTGGTTTTGTGTCTAGTCCTAAGGATATGGAGATTAAATAACTAAGTACCTCGATACAGCTATTTTTCTAAATAAGGTAAGAAATCATTGTAGTTCGCATAGGATTTTATCGCTGAGCCTCGTAAGTTTGTATCTATCTTAAAAGGCATAAATAGGTTATTATACTCTTTAATGACAAAATAATGCAGAAACTACTAACGCTGTTTTTCTTTCTTCTCTCTGTCGCTTGTTTGGGACAAACGGAGCTTGGATGGAGTGTGGAGAAAATTAAAGATACTTACAAGGATGCTAAGTATCAGCTTGTGGATCACCTGAAAGAGGCTAGTACAATTAAGGTTACGACAGAGCAGGCATATATGTATTATTTTATGGACAAGAATGAATGCATATTTGTCATGATTGCTCCTAAAAAGAAAGAAGATATGGAAAAAATGGCAGAGACCTATAATACAACACTCAAGCCCCAGGTTAAGTCGGAAGTGTGGGAGAAAGTGGAGGGAGGAAAGACATATGTCATTCATAAACAATTCGATGAAACAATCGGCAACTGTTTTGTATGGACGATTAGAATATAATTTGGGGATAGCAGCTGTGTATATTTCCTCCCACACACAGCTGCTAGAGCATGCCTACAGGTGTATACACCGCAAAATTTCTTGTAAAATTTATGTAAGACATTGTTTGTATGCGTATGTTTACTGTACAAAAAAAGTGAATGTGCGACTACGTAACTGTGCCTGACACCATGTCCTTTCAATCTATCCGAAATATAATCCATCCAAGGAAACTCTTTCTGATAGATAGCTTGGGCGCATTCTTGTCTGCTATATTGTTAGGACTCCTTTTGTCTAGATTTGCAAATACCTTTGGAATACCCCAGCAGGTGCTGTATTTTCTATCGTTTATGGCTGTCCTATTGTCTATTTACTCCTTTTTGTGTTTTATAGGCAACATACACAACTGGAGACCCTACATGAAAAGCCTCGCTTTTGCAAACCTGATCTATGTGTGCCTTACCATAGGTTTGATTTATTATTCCGATCAAAAACTAACAGTTTTAGGCCTACTCTATTTTGTTCTTGAAATGCTTGTGATCACTACGCTGGCCATAAGCGAACTGAAAACAGCCTCTATAGTGCCGCATCTAGACAAAAATTGAAACGGTATGGTCTGCCAATAACCCTGTTTTTGGGCAGCACCTTCGCTTGATTGCAGAGGAAAACTACGTGGTTTTTCTTCCTAATCCAGAACTGACCTTAAAGCAACTACCTGTTCCACACATTTTCCTACTTTTGATCTCTTTCTCATCGTGCCATTTTTCGGCTGGCGAACGTATGTTTGTACAAACATGTCTCTGAATTTTTGTTTTCGGTTGTTTCGATAGTTTCCTATTCTAGCATACTACTTGTTTTTTTTGCAGAAAAATATATATTTTTGTTCGCAGAAACCTTCATTCAAAACTGCTGTTATACGTGAGTGGCACAAAGACAGGTGCTGCCAGAAATTTGACTTGCTAACTACATAACTTTCGTTTCCTTTGTACGCCATTGTTGATATTGAGACCACCGGAGGACAGCCTGACCGTGACCGGATTACAGAAATTGCCATTGTGATGCATGATGGTAACGAAATTGTAGACCGTTATGAAACCCTGATCAATCCTGGGCGGTCTATTCCGTATGAGATCCAACGACTGACAGGCATTACAGACGAAATGGTACGTGATGCTCCTTCGTTTTATGAAGTAGCCCGCAAAGTAGTAGAACTGACCGAAGGAGCCGTGTTTGTGGCCCATAATGTCCGCTTTGATTTCTCGTTTCTCAAATCGGCTTTTAAAGACCTAGGTTACAACTACCAACGCAAAACCCTGTGTACCGTTCGGTTGAGCCGCAATGCCTTTCCGGGACATCGGTCGTATAGCCTGGGAAATATTTGCCAGGATTTGGGTATCCCAATCAAAGCCCGCCACCGAGCCATGGGCGATGCCGAAGCTACTGCCGAACTCTTTGATCGAATCTTACGAAAAGAAAATCCACCAGAATCCGAGGACTGGCTTACCAACGAAATCAAGTCACAGACGTTGCCGCCACGTATTACACGGGCTCAAGTGATAGCCCTGCCAGAAGAAACAGGCGTGTACTACTTCTACGATGAAGCCGGACAGGTGATGTATGTAGGCAAAAGCGTCAACATCCGCAAACGTGTGATCCAGCATTTTGCCATGGACTACAAAAGCCGGAAATCTATTGAGTTCAAAAACAATATTGCAGACATTGGCTATGAACTGACAGGCAGTGAGTTGGTGGCTTTACTTTTCGAATCGGATGAAATCAAGCGGCTAAAGCCCCGTTTTAACACCGTTCAGAAACGTAGCCGTGCCGTACCTTTTTATGGCATATTTGCTGAGTCAGATAAAAATGGCTATCTCACCCTGCATACCGAACGACTACTGCCTGGCATGGAGCCGCTCACTACGGTAGACAACCTGGACAAAGCCCAGCAGTTTATGTACCGAAAAATAGATCAATTTAAGCTTTGTCTGCAAAAATGCGGCCTACACAAGACCGGAGGTCCCTGTTTTAACTACCACATTCACCAATGTAATGGTGCATGTGTCGGTATTGAAGATCCAGCGGCGTACAACGAACGGGTACAGGCAGCTGTGGAAAGCTTTAGTTTTCAGAACGAAAGTTTTTTCATTCTTGGCAAAGGCAAGCGTGACGACGAACGGTCTGTCGTTTGTATTGAACGGGGACAATATGTAGGTTTTGGATACATTGAACCAGAATTTCTACCCCTCAATCAGCAAAACCTGCGGGCTTGTATTAAAAGCTACCCCCATAACCGGGACATTCAGCGGATCATCTGCGGCTATCTGCGAACCAACAAATGGGACAAGGTAGTTCCTTATCATTCCAAAACCCTCAAACATAAGGTGTAGGAAAATTTTAGATTGAAAATGATGGTTGTGAAATAAAATATATGATAGATGAATGATTTGATTACCAATAGTTTATACATCTAATTAACGTGAGTTATGGATAATGTTATCTGATAATCAGTGGGTTAATTTGATTTTTAAATCAAATCCCTGGCACGAGATAAGAATCTCGCACCAGGATTATCCATCATTCACGTTAATTATTGTTTTGTATTCCCTGTAGACCGTCGTATTTGTGTCAAGATCCCACGGGGAAGGCAGGAAAGGGGCATGAAAAAGAAGCCTTTTACCCCTCATACATGTTCAAACACAGCCAAATTTTGAGATACAACCCATGTTATAACAAACACGATTCATGATTAAAAGAAGACGCAAAAAACCTTTGAAAGAAGACTCCCGAGAGTTGGGATTTGGTAATAAACTAGCCGATGCATCGACCCGACTGATTAACAAAGATGGAAGTTTTAATGTGATTCGGGAGGGTCTACCTTTTGGTGAACGTTACTTGGATCTGTACCATGTGTTTATTACCATGTCCTGGATTCGGTTCTTTCTTGTGATCATAGGCGGGTATTTTATGATTAATGTGTTGTTTGCCACATTGTATATGCTCATGGGCGTGGATGCCATTCAAGGGATGCAGAAAGGAGATACCGTATTTACATTTTGGGAGGCTTTTTTCTTTAGTACACAGACTTTTACCACCGTAGGCTACGGACGACTGGCACCGGTAAGCTGGCTGGCAAACTTTACGGCTTCCATTGAATCTATGCTAGGACTGCTGACCTTTGCCGTAGCTACAGGTTTGCTATATGGACGGTTTGCTCGTCCACAGGCCCGCATCATTTACAGCGAAAATGCCCTGATTGCTCCCTATAAAGACCGAACAGGTGTGATGTTCCGTATTGCCAATGCCCGCAGCAGCCAACTCATTGAAGTAGAGGCCGATGTGATTCTGAGTATGGTAGACCGGGAAACCTCACGACGCCAGTATTTTAACCTGAAACTAGAGTTGGATCGGATCAATATGCTGTCACTGAATTGGACTATTGTGCATGAAATCAACGAAGATAGTCCGTTGTATGGCATGACAGCCGTAGATTTTGCGGAGTCTGATGCCCAAATGCTTATTTTTATGAAAGCTTTTGACGATACGTTTTCACAGGTAGTCTACCACAGGAGCTCATATTATCATACTGAACTGGTGTGGGGCGGTAAATTCAAGCCTATGTTCTCTACCTTGGACAATAGTACCCAAACGCGCCTGAAACTGGATAAAATCAGTGAATATGAACAGGTTGCCTTGCCAGAAGTAGTAGTGGAAGATGAGTTGTAGGAGGATGTGTATGCTTCCTGTGAAAGTATTAGGGCAAACGCATGATGAAATTTTATTTGGTGTATAACCAAAATCAGGCTTTATTTTTGAAAATTATCAGACAGTTATAAAAAGTCTGCCAACAAAAATTTTGACGAAATACTGAAAAATTAGTAAAAATTTTGCTCATGCGTTTGCCCTATGAAAGTATGACAAATGACTAATACTTTAACCCACATTATTATATTATAGAGTTTTTGTAGAGACAAACCTACGTATTCATTCTTTTTCTCAGGAGTAGCACGTAGGTTAGCTCCTACAAAAACTGCTAACGATTATTGACACAGTGTTTTCTTTACCTTTGTGATGTCAAAGCGTTTAAGTTTCATTCGAAACAAAATGGCTTGGTATAAATGCTCGTCAAACGTTTGGGTACGGGAAAGGATAAACAAGGAATTGCGGGAAGGTGATCCTACCACTGCATAGGAGTAGTCTGGTGCCAATTCCAAAATCCAGTAGTCGCCAGCAACGGGTGAGCTGGGAAAACTTACTTTTAATTTGGCATTGTTAGAGCCTGCTACTGGAACGGCAAACCCACGGATGGGATTAACAGGGCCATTACTAGAATTGAGGTTGCACTGATTGAATACATTGACTGTATCAGCTGAACGTAGGCTGTATTCGGCTTGGGTACAGGTACAAGCAGCAGAAAAGAACTGAGGAATGCTGGCAATTTCAAACCATTTTCCCAGATACCTATTCAGGTCAACAGACCGAACCGTTGTAAGTGGTGGTAGTGTACCACCGCCTGGCTTGGGAATCCATTTTTCAAATTCTTCGCAAGAACTTGTCAACATTCCTACGATTAGGAGACAAACAAAACTGATTTTTTTCATAAAATTATGTTAAAATAAATAAGGGATAGGTTAACTATAATAATTTCCTTGTTACAATTGAAGATTAAAATAGTTTGAATAATGTCTTATATAACTATATGAATCTTATTTTGTTTTAATTTTATTTTTTTTGAGAATTGAGATTGATTTTAGGCTATATTTTGTGTGGAAGTGGAGCTAATGCTGGATATAGGCTTGTACAAATAAAAAAGGTGTACTAGTGTTTGAATAGGCAGATACTCTTTGGCTTTTATTCTGGAGATATACAAAAAAAGGCACACCCTGCGGTATGCCTTTTTGTTGACCTATGTTTGTTTTTACAGAATAGCTTCGGCTAGTACAGTTATTTTGTTGTCTACAACTTCTACAACGCCACCGTCTACCTGCCAGTATTGTTCGCCTTGGGTGGTTTTGATCGTGATCTTACCTGTATCCAAGGTGCTAATTAGGGCTGCATGGTTATTGAGCACCTGAAACGAGCCTGTGACACCAGGAAAAGTAGCCGAAACTACTTCGCCAGAAAAGACCGTGTGGTCAGGGGTGATAATATCTATTTGCATGGGATTGGATGAATGGGGATGAGTGAATGCTTTTTAAAGGTAGCTGGCCAGAGGGAAATCTGACCAGCTGACAATCAAAATTATTTTGCTGCATCAGCCATCATTTTTTCTCCTTTTTCAATGGCTTGCTCAATCGTACCTACTAGGTTAAAGGCAGACTCAGGTAGGTGATCCAGTTCACCATCCATGATCATGTTAAAGCCTTTGATGGTATCTTCGATTGGAACCAGTACCCCTTTCAGACCTGTAAACTGCTCAGCTACGAAGAATGGCTGAGACAGAAAACGTTGCACTCGGCGGGCACGGTGTACGATTTGCTTATCTTCTTCGGAAAGTTCGTCCATACCTAAGATGGCGATGATATCCTGCAATTCTTTGTAGCGTTGCAGAATCTCTTTTACGCGTTGGGCGGTACGGTAATGTTTCTCTCCTACAATTTCTTCGGTTAGGATACGAGACGTAGAGTCTAGTGGATCCACAGCAGGGTAGATACCTAACTCGGCAATTTTACGACTCAATACCGTAGTCGCATCCAAGTGGGCAAATGTTGTTGCAGGAGCCGGGTCAGTCAAGTCATCGGCAGGTACGTAAACGGCCTGTACCGATGTGATAGAACCACGCTTGGTAGAAGTGATACGTTCCTGCATCGCACCCATTTCGGTGGCTAGTGTTGGTTGGTATCCTACGGCAGAAGGCATCCGACCTAACAGAGCGGATACTTCAGAACCTGCCTGTGTAAAACGGAAGATGTTATCGACAAAGAATAGAATGTCACGACCAGCACCTGTACCGTCACCGTCACGGTAGTGTTCGGCAAGAGTCAGACCTGACAGGGCTACACGGGCACGGGCTCCTGGAGGCTCATTCATTTGACCAAACACGAAGGTAGCTTTGGAATCTTTCAGTTTTTCCTGATCTACTTTTGACAAATCCCATTCGCCTTTTTCGAGGGCATGCATAAATTCATCCCCGTAGGTTACGATACCAGACTCCACCATCTCACGCAGCAAATCGTTTCCTTCACGGGTACGTTCACCTACTCCCGCAAATACAGACAAACCAGCATAGGCTTTGGCAATATTATTGATCAATTCCTGAATCAATACCGTTTTACCTACCCCAGCACCTCCAAAAAGACCGATTTTACCCCCTTTGGAATAAGGTTCGATCAAGTCAATTACTTTGATACCTGTATAAAGTACTTCAGAAGAGGTAGACAGGTCTTCAAATTTAGGAGCTGCCCGATGAATAGACATACCGTGGTCAGAGTGTGGCTGCGGAATACCGTCAATAGCTTCACCGACTACGTTAAACAGACGACCACGGATACCTTCGCCGGTTGGCATCAGAATAGGAGTGCCTAGGTCTACTACATCCATGCCCCGTTGCAGTCCGTCTGTGCTGTCCATGGCAATGGTACGTACACGATCTTCACCCAAGTGTTGTTGGCATTCCAATACTACCTTGGATCCGTTAGCCTTGGTTACTTCCATCGCATCCAGAATATTGGGCAGGTGGCTTCCTGCACTTTCAAAACTCACATCTACTACCGGACCGATTACCTGTGTTATTTTTCCAATATTGACTTTTTTTGAGGAACTTGCAGGGGCTGAGGATACTTCCTGCGTAAGCGTTTCGTTTGCCATTTGCTAGATTGTTATTGCGAAAAGTAAGATTAATTTTCAGGGCGCAAAGCTACAGGATAATTTGCGGAATAGCAAAACCTTTTTTTGCCTTTGTCGTTTTATAAAATAGGTCAGAACAGACTTTTAACCGATTTGGAGCATGTATATTCTTTTTTCTTTCTTCTTTTTGACCTTTTTTATGGAAAATCCGCCACAGAATACCATTCAGGTCACTATCCATAGTTTGCGTAATAATACAGGGTTAGTGTATCTTTCATTGTATCGGTCGCCAGACGGATTCCCTAGCGATCCTGCCAAAGCTGTGCAGTCGCGGCAAGGACGCTGCAAAGATAATAAATTGGTTTTTGTCCTAGAAAACATTCCGCCTGGTTCGTATGCGATTGCTGTTATTCACGACGAAAACGAAGATGGCAAGATGAATACCAACCTGTTGGGTATTCCGAAAGAAGGCTATGGAGCTTCCAATGATGCCAAAGCTACTTTTGGCCCACCGTCTTTTACTGATGCTAAATTTGAACACAAAACGTCTACTTCCCTGCAAATTAAGATGAAGTATTTCTAAGGCTTCTATGCCTTCCTACCTACCCAACAGAATTGATGGTTAGATCGTCAGTTTTTTATTCAATACAGTGGCTGCAGCCAGAAAAATACAACACGTCAGGTAAGTAAAAGTATTTGTTTCATTTCTGGTAAAAATCTCAAAAAATAGGTACTGGGTTATCCATTGGCAGGGCATAATGATTCCTGACAAACATGGGCTGACTGTCAGGAATCTATGTAGGCGAATTAGTAATGGAAATAGGATTATTCTCCGATGGAATTTTATTTTCTTTGTATGCTTGACTACTGGTTAGGGCAAACTTACACAGGGCTATACTCTTTTCACTGGGTTTCCTCCTGTGCTAACAGATTACGCCCCGTTGGGGTAGCATAAACCAAATGCCGTTGCGGGCAAAAAATAACAGCGTATTACCAGACTCTGTTATTTTTTGCCTGAGCCAATGGTAATGGTAACAGGAACCGAGTTTTGAAAGGCTCCTTTGTTGTCAGTAGCCCGTGCAGTGAGGGTGTAGGTGCCTGCTGGTACGTTGGCCCAACTGAAAGTATAGGGTGCGGTATGGTCACTGCCTAAATATTGATTCCCATTGAAAAATTCTACCCATGTCACCAAACCGTCTGCGTCACTGGCAGTAGCAGTCAGGGCTATATTTTTATTGGTAGTGTTGGCAGGTGCCGCCATAGTAACGGTAGGCAGATTGTTGGGGGCTGCCTGAAAGTTATTGGTTTTTAGCTGTGTACCTACAGCTATGATGCTGTCTTTTTTGGTTTTAAGCATTTGAATAACTGATTGATACTCTTTTTTGCCAAACAGGTTTGTCCATTCATATGGGTCTGTTTCCATGTGATACAACTGACTTTTGGCTCCATTGTCTACCAGTCGCCACTGGTCGGTTTTGATGATATGTGTACCGCCAAAGGTCATCAGGATGGGGGAGTTCCAGGCAGGTTGTTCAGGATTGCGGAGCAGTGGGACCAAGCTTCGACCTTCAATATTGTCTTTGATGGGCAGCCCCGCCAGTTCAACTAGGGTAGGATAGATGTCTTGCAAACTGACGACTTTCTGGCAGATTTTGCCATTGGCTGGAGCTGAAGGGTCATAGATAATCAGGGTAGTCCAGCCAGCCATTTCGTAAAGGGCATGTTTACTGAATCGGTCTTTTTCACCCAGATGCCAGCCATGGTCGCCGAAGAAAACAATAATGGTATTGTCTCTCTGTGGACTTTTTTCGATGGCATCTAGTACCAGACCTACGTTGTAGTCTGCATAGGCCATGTTTGCCAGATAGGCTCGGATGGCTTCTTTCCATTTGCCATCGGTGGTAATTTTTGTAAAGTCGCCAGAAGGGGAGGCACCGGGAATGTCACTCAGGTCTCCTTCTTTGTAGCCTTTGGGAATAGGTAATTTTTCTGGGTCAAAGAGGTCATAGAATTGTTTGGGTGCATTCCAAGGCAGGTGAGGGCGGAAAACACCACAGGCAAAGAAGAAGGGTTGGTTACTTTGGGCGGAGGTATGATAGTTAGAGATGCGGTCTGCAAAGAAGGTAGCCAGTTTGGTATCTTCGGCAGTGCTAAGGTCGTAGTCACCAGCTCCCCATTTGAAAAGCTTTTCATTGACAGACTCAGGATTGGGCAATTCGTATTTATAAAATGGACCTCCAGATGCTCCAGAACGACCTTTGTAGAGTTCAGACCAGTGTGTAGGATCAGTTTCGATGTTTCCCATAGACCCTGAATGGTAGATTTTTCCACCAGCCAGGGTGTAGTAACCATTTTGGGTAAAATACTGGTTTAGGGTTACGATGTTTTCAAAACCAGGAATGGTTCGCACATAGCCGTCTTGATTGCCAGAAATACCCGTGGTAGCAGGTCGGTAGCCAGACATCAGGGCATTGCGGGAAGGATTACAGACAGGTGAGGCAGCATGGGCGTCTGCAAAAAGTATGCCTTTGCGGGCTAGTTTATCTAGGTTAGGGGTTTTGGTTTCGGGATAATAGCCAATGTCTTTCAGCCAGAAATTAAAGTCATCTGAAATCAGCATTACTACGTTTTTCTTGGGTTGCTGGGCGTATGCGTGGCCACACAAGCTGCCTATTAGTATACACAACAGTAGAGTACAGGGTTTTGTCATGGAATATAAAAGGTAAGGTGTTATCTTTGGATGTATTGCTGTTGAAAAGGTTTAGATTTACAGATGGCCTACCAGATTTAATAAAATTGGCAACGTTTGGATAGCCCTGTTCAATTCTAATCCCAACTTCACGTTAAAATCAAAGAAACTTCCTGTCCAACAGGAAGTTTCTTTGATATCCATTATACTTAGGACTTACACAACATACACAGGGCTATACCCTGTGCTATCGTATTACGCCCTTTCAGGGCTTGAAGTAGAGTCGTTTGCGTAAGTCCTAATACTAAGACGTTTATGTGTTTATGGTTGTTTTCTTGGCTGTGTTTCAAAATGTATGATGCGTAAAAAAGCTTCCTTTCTATTTGAACGCCTTTTTAAAGAATAATTACACACATAAACTATTGATAGTCAGACTGAAAGCCTATCATACATTTTGAATTACAACCGATTTTTCAAGGTAATCCAGATCCACGTTAATTTACTTCCTCAATCCGTTTTTTATTGCCGAGTAGTTCAAACAATTTCTCCCAGTAGTACGTCACCGATGGATTGTTTTCGTGGGAGGTACTGGTAGGTTTAAACGGAAGTACAAAATAGATAGTCATTTTGGAAAATGGCAGTGACCCATATTCTTTTTTCAGGATTTCATAATCGGATCTTGCCCACTGGTCAGCCTGGTCGCGGCTTTGGGGTGGCGTGGTATGGAAGTCACGGCGATTGGCTCCTTTGGTGCTTTCAATCATGTCACTCAGGTAATAAATCTCTACTTGTGCGGCTGTATCTGCGATACGTTTGACCACTTCTAGCGTACCCCAAATGTCGGTTTGCTGGTTGGTGGCGGTAGCATTTTCGGTGAGTAAGTGGCGTTGGGCTTGTGCCTGAAACTCTGTTCTCTCTTTTCGCAGAGCCAATTCAAAATCATTGAGAATAGCTTCGCGGTCGGTGGGGTTCATGTCAGTGGTATCTTCGGTGATAACTGCTTGGCTACTGCCACTGAATGCCTCAGCTTTGGTGGTATTTTCATGGATATAGTAGATGTCCAGCTTATCACCTTTGCCTCTAATATTGTTGGTAATCAGGTTTTTGAGTACCCGGTTGTATTTTTGAAGGGCAAATTCAGTATAGCCACCTCCGGCACTGGTTGATTTGTCCAGAAAGACAATGCTTTGGATGGGTTTGGGCGGAGGGGTGTGTGGGTCAGTGTTTCCTCCACAGGAGAGAAGGGTGCAGAGTGTAAGGAATAAAACAACAAAAAGAAGGTTTTTCATACGTGTGTGGCAGAATAAAGGCTGACAGAATAGTATAGTAAACAGGCATGACCGGGTAGGACACACCTGTTTGGCGTAATTCAGTGAGAATTTAGTGAGCTAAGTATCCATTTTTAACACCCAAACCCGCAGGTGAGCCAATCATAGACGATTGGGCATCTGGTTCTACTTTTCCACGTACATATCCATCGTTGTATTGGGATATTCTGCGTTGGGCATCGTATTGCCCTTGTTGGTCTGTGAGTTCGCGTAGTTCTGCCCGCAGGGAATGGATTTCCCGTTGGAGTTCGTTGACAGGTATGAGTCTATGCAGGTGGGATTCGCCAATGGCTTTTTGGGCTTTTTCCTCCGCTAGTTCTGCATCCAGTGTATCCAGTTTTCGAAGAGATGTTTTTTCTATTCGGTTCATTCGCCGGATACGAATGGGAATCTGTACCCATCGTTTCCAGTAGGTTTGTACAATAGGCATTCCTACACCGAGCGAAACAGCTCCAGAAACGGCAAACAGAATCCCAGTCAGTACAAATGACCAGGCTCCCCAAGGGTCATTGAGTAGTTCTTCGTTGAGTTCAATTCGTTGCCGACGCAGGATGTCCAGTTTGGTAATCAAGCTAGGACTGCTGCTATTGGCTCCGCTTTGCAGGTAGGTAGCTTCGGTATTGAGAAACGACTTCATCTTATCTACTCGGTAGGCATCGTAGCGGTACAGGCCCAGTACGGCCATGGTAGTAATCGCAAAAAACAACAAGACCATTTTGAAATAAATGTATCTCCGTTTGTGGCCTTCGTGGTAGTAGTTTTCGACCAGTCGTTCGTAGGCTGGTTTGAGCAACAATGACAGGGCCGCCAGACCACCAGCAAAACTCCAGGCTTCAAATCCTTTGAATCCAAAGGCATAGGCCACAATATCTTTGGAAATCACCAGGTCTCCCGTAATAAAAAGTATTCCGGCCAGTACATAAAACAGTCCAATCAGAAATGGGTTTTCGTTACGGGTTTGTTTTCGGAGTTCACGTAGGTTGTCTCGTTCTTCCGTAGCCTGTTGCGATACATTTCGTAGTTTTTCTGTTTGTTGGATTTTATGTTCGATCCGGTAGGTATGTGTCTGAACCTGTTCAATCCACTGGGTAGCCTGTTGTTGTACCTCTTTGAGGGTTTGTTCCAGACTTTGTAGTTCTACGGCTCGGCTTTTGGTTTTTTCTACTGATTGGTTGTAGGATACTTGACTGGACAAAAAGTTTTCATAGTGTTTTTTATCCAGATTAAGCCAGCCATTTTCATAGCCATGCCGGAAATCGCCGGGTGTTTCTGGTTCATTGTTTAAAAAAGAATCTGACATTTAGGTTTGATTTTAGTGAGTATATATTCTGTTTTGGTTATATGGCTTCTGCCGTTTGGTTACTGGTAGAAAAGATACACGAGCAAAAAAACGGTATGTGCTTAAAACCTTCTTTTTCTCTGTTGTGCAAACAAAGTATACCAAATCATGCAAATATAAAAGGCAATCCATCAAAGAACGCACAAGTTGCCTGAAATAATAAAGGCTTTCTTTGTTGTCTACCTATCAAACGTCAAGTATACCTAGCTTAGTACGAAGAACAGATGCCTTGGGTTTTTGTCGTTTGGGTAGGTAAGAACCCTATAAATGAACGTAAACAGCTTCTTAGGCAAGGGTCTTGGGTAAGTAGATTGTTTTACACAAGAAACCTTGGCCTAAGCGAAATAACTCATGCCTGTCAATTGTCTGTTCTAAGGCTGCAATTTGGTTTATTTCTTTGATTGTCAAATACTTACTCTGTGTAGTTGCATGTGAAAGTAGATTTCTTAGTGGAATAAGTTTTGGGATAGTAAAAAATAGTAGAAATAGGTTGTAAATCAGGAAATTATTGCTATTTTTGACTATTCCTCAGCCTAAAGTATCTGGGTGGTAAAGGAAAAAAGGCTGAAAAACTTTCTGAATCAATAGATGAACAGGGGTCTCGTATTCTAGGGGTCTTTCACCCAAAGATAACAACGATTGTTTTTACCTCATTGCCTGTGATACACCAGAAGTGTATCCGACTTTTTCCAATCTGTGGCAATGCGTTCTGCATCTGGTGGTGTGTCTTCTGCACACTTCATTGTATCTCTTGCCTACGGGCTTTCGTGTTTTTCCACCTTTTATCCTTCTCTTGCCTATGAACCTTAGTACTACCATGCAAAGATTGGCGTTAGAAATAGACGGCCGGTTTGTTGAATACTCCTACGAAAATACCATCATTACGATTCCCATCAGTGGCGACCGTTACCAGAGTGTAACAGGCTATTTGATTGATCGGCCGCAAGGCACGATGCTGGAATTTATGTCTCGGGTATGCCCACTACATGCAGACATAGACCATCGGTCTATGCTGGAACTAAACCAGGAACTCTACTACAGCAAAGTAGTAATTCACGAAGGCTTTCTGAAGATTGCGGCTGCGGCTTTGTTTGATCATTGTACCGAACAACTGGTTCGGGATATGATTATGGAGGTTGCCTTTGTGGCCGACGATCTGGAAATGCGTATTGTGGGTGCAGATGTGTTTTGAAGAGTTGTCGGATAGGGTCTCTTTTGGGTGATTGAATTTAATTTTCAAGTTATTGATTTTTTAGTAAATTATAATTTTTATCAATTTGTAATTACTTGAATATCAAATGATTGTAAATTATTTGTTTATGAAAATATGACCCAAAAGGAATAAATTTGGGTGTCATACCCAATAATTGCTTTCTTTTAATTCATATAATTGTTTTTAGAATCAGAGCTGAAGAAAAGAGGTGTTTATATATCTTTTTTCTGCGGCTCTTTTTGTTTTTCGCAAGTAAAAAGCAGAAGGCTTGTGTATGCTGCTAGGAAACAGAGCCTTGGTAGTTTGGTGGGCAATCAGTTGTTTTCAAAGAAATACTGAAATCCTACAAATCAAGGCTCAAACATCTTCCTGAGAAATCTGTCCATGTACTGGCAACCATTGTCCATTTTATCTGGCCTATTATTGCCCCACCTTTGCAGAGTCAATAGTGACACACAACTTTTAACTCTTTTATCCAATGAAAACTTTTGCCGTTCCTACAAGAGATCAAGTCGCACCTACCAATCAGGAAATTTTTGACAATCTGAACAAAGCCCTGGGCTTTGTCCCCAATTTGTATGCTACCATTGCTTATTCAGATCATGGCCTGTCCCGGTATTTAGCGTATCAGAATGCTAAAACTTCGTTGAGCAACAAAGAAAAAGAAGCGGTCAATCTGGTTGTGAGTCAGGTGAATGGCTGTGTCTACTGCCAGAGTGCCCATACCGTGATTGGCAAAATGAATGGCTTTTCAGATGCACAACTACTGGAAATCCGCAAAGGTAAAAGCACCGATGCCAAACTCAATGCCCTAGTACAACTGGCTGCCGACATTACCCGCACTAGAGGCAATGCCTCTGACACACTGGTAGACGCATTTTACGCCCAAGGTTACACCAACCAACATCTGGTAGACCTGATTCTTCAGATCAGTGACAAAACGGCTATGAACTACCTGCACAACTTGACGCAGATTTCAGTAGATTTTCCTTTGGCTCCTGCCTTAGAAACTGTATAATGCAATGAATTTCAGGTTGAAGGCTTACAGCTTAGAAAGTTATAGATTGATACTGAATAAAATGGCTAAAAAGCCAAATCAAGGGCATTCAACCTGTAACCTTCTAAGCTGTGATTTTTCAATTTACGAGTCTATCACCTAAAAAAAATACTTCATGGAACAACGACCTCCGCTGCCACCGTTTACAGAAGAGACCGCCAAACAAAAAATTCAACTGGCAGAAGATGCCTGGAATAGCAAAGACCCCGAACGGGTAGCCAAAGCCTATACACCAGATAGTGAATGGCGAAACCGGAATCAGTTTATTTCAGGTCGGGAAGAAATTGTGACTTTCCTGACACAGAAATGGGCCAAAGAGAAACACTACAAACTTAGAAAAGAATACTGGGCGCATACCGGAAACCGTATTGCGGTGCGGTTTGAGTACGAATACCAAACCGAGACAGGCCAGTGGTTCAGAGCCTATGGCAACGAAAACTGGGAATTTAATGAAAATGGGCTCATGGCCAAACGATACGCCAGCATCAATGACCTGGCTATCGAAGAAACAGATAGAAGATTGTAAATGAACTATTAACTAACTCTGTTTAATAATATGCCTACACAACTACAAAAAGGTGCTACTGCTCTGGATTTTTCGGTGACAGACATCAATGGAATTCCCTTTACCCTTTCTGATTTGAAAGGAAAAAAGATTGTGCTCAGTTTTTATAGAAATGTCAATTGCCCATTTTGTAACCGTCGGGTACATGCCATTATGGGCAACAACCTGAAATTGCAGAAGTCAGGTGTAAAGCTGGTGCTATTTTTTGAAAGTTCGGCTCGTAAATTGTCCGAAAGTGTGTTTCATCAGGGTATAAATCCTTGGCCGCTGGTAGGTGACCCAGAGAAACACATCTACAAAAAATATGGTATAGAAACTTCTCAGGAAAAGATGAAGGCTACCTTTCTGTATGCCGATCCACTGAAAGCCCAAGCAGACACCCGCAGCCTTAACCTGCCAGCCGATCCGGATGCAACATCTGCCCTGATTCCCGCTGATTTTTTCATTGATGAAAATTTCAAAATCGTAAAAGCCCACTATGGCCAGCACCTCGACGACCATGTGTCACTGGAAGAAATTAAAGCATTTGCAGGGGTAAGTTGAGTAGTTTGGTGAAAAGGTTGTTTGGTTTCCTGTATGTAGTAGTATTTGACCAGATGCCAGTACAATGCATCTGGTCAAATCACTCAATTTTTAGCCACTCACCAATGAAATCAGTTCTTTAATATTCGATCCTCAACTATTCTATGCTTCAATCATCTACTTTTACGTTAGTCAATCCACACGATGGAAATCTGGCTTTCAAACTCTTGTATGTGCAGGATAACAGCCATTTTGACCATCTCCAACGGCTAAACTACTACTCGGTGATCTGGGTACAGCAGGGAAATGGCCATGTAAAAGCTGATTTCTCGGAATATGCGTTTACTGATAATGTGTTGTTTGCTTTCACACCCTATCAGCCGTTTATGTTTCAGGTGGAAAAGGAAATTCGAGGGGTAGCTTTGCATTTTCATCCCGACTTTTTTTGTATCCACAAGCACCAGCAGGAAGTAGCCTGTAATGGGGTGTTGTTCAATAATATTTATCAACCGCCATTGGTACAGGTAGATGCTTCGTCTGGAAGTACGTTTGTGATGGTGCTGGAACAGATAAAAGCTGAAATGCAAAACCCGGCCCTGGCACAATATGAACTGCTGGTGTCGTACCTGAAAATATTCCTGATCACCGCATCTCGCCTCAAAACAGACCAGCAATCAGTCCAGCCAAAAACCGTTTCAGATAGTAAAGAACCGTTTATTCTGCAAAATTTAAAGACCTACATTGAACAGCATTTCAAAACCAAACACTCACCCAGCGACTATGCCGACCTGCTGCATATCACCCCCAAAGCCCTAGCTAAGTTAACCAAGGCCCACTTCAACAAAACCTTGACTGACCTGATTTCTGAACGCATCGTTATTGAAGCCAAGCGAGAACTCTACCTGACCAACAAACCTGTCAAGGAAATTGCCTATGAACTAGGCTACGAGGATGAGCATTATTTCAGCCGCTTTTTCAAGAACAACGCAGAAATTTCCCCTCAGATGTACCGGGAAACGGTAGGGGCAGGGCGGATGATAGGGTAGAGAATGATTCGGTGCAGTGTGTTTCTCAAAAGTAAAAAAGCATAGTAAGGCATTGCACGGAATAATCGAAATGTGCATATTGATACACAGTCCAATCTGTATAGGTTTTTCGGCGTTCTTGTTTGTGTATTCCATACGGGTTTATGGAGTTTATCGTTCACAGGTGTACCGTTTTGCAGGGCTACCCCCTGTGCTGATGGATTGCGCCCCTTCAGGGCTTAAAGAATGGTGGTTTTGGTTGAGTTAACATTTTTCAGTAGTGGAAAGGGTATGAAACTTCTTTTGGTAAGTATGGTATCGTTTACGTTTTGGGGTCTGTTTGCGCCTCGCAAACGGGTGGTTTTCTTTGGCGATTCTATTACCCAAATGGCCACACAGCCTGACGGATACATAACACAACTTTCCCAGAAACTCAAAACGGCTAACCAAGCCAAAGACTACGAACTCATCGGAGCAGGTATTAGCGGTAATAAAGTGCCTGATTTACAGGTTCGTTTGCAACGAGACGTGCTCAGTCGCAAGCCTGACATGGTGTTTGTGTACATTGGCATCAACGATGTGTGGCATTATTTTTATCCAGGCTGCAAAGACCAAGGAGGCACCCCCAAAGACTGCTATGCAAATGGCCTGAAAGACCTGATGAACCAGCTGAAAGCCACTGGTTGCTGGGTGGTTCTCTGTACACCCAGTGTGATTGGCGAAGCCAAAGCCAGCAGGATGGCTTCCGATGCCATGCTGGACGAATACGCTGCCATCAGCCGCCAGATAGCCACTGAAACTGCTGTCGAACTCTGTGACCTGCACAAAGCCTTTCGGGAGTACCTCGACACCCACAATCCGCAAAACCTCGACCAGGGCATCCTGACTACCGATGGGGTACACCTGAATCGGGAAGGGAATCGGTTGGTGGCCAGTGAAATGTGGAAGTTTTTGTCTAAATGATGTATACTGGGAACTACGGAGAAGTACAAATAAGCAAAAAATCAATTAAAGATGGATATTCATTCCTCTATGGGGAGTTTGTTAAGCAAGTATGTAGGTCCTACCTGATTGGTGAGAGTTAAGCGAAACGCAACCTACTAATCCAATAGCACCAATAATAATCAACAGTAATGGGTTTTTAAGGCACAAATGTTCAAAATTTGTACAAAAGCTAATAGGAAGTATAAATGTTCAGCCTAGTACTAAAGCCCCCAATTTTGCCAAGCCCTTGTTAGCAGTTCGTTCTATTTCTCGTCCTGCCTTATTTTAACGTGAGTGATGGATAAATTCAGCATTAAATACCTGATAATCAGATTGCATGTATACCTATTGTTGAATCCCTGTAGGGGCGAATGTAAGTCGTCCCTACAGGGATTTTATCCATAACTCACGTTATTTTATTCGTTTTCTTCAAACTTCTTAAAAATGGAACTTGCAATGTGTCCACCAAAGCCAAAAGTGTTACTCATTGCATACTTGACATTCCTTTTTTGAGCTTTCCCAAGTGTCAAATTAAATTTATCTGCAAATTCAGGTTCTATTTGTTCTGAGTTTATCGTTGGTGGAATTATGTTTTCTTGAATAGCTTTTATACAAGCAATGGCCTCAATAGCTCCTGCTCCGCCAAGTAAATGTCCTGTCATTGATTTAGTCGCACTTATATTTGCATTAGGTTTAATGCCAAATACTTTTTCCATAGCCTTCAATTCACTCATATCTCCTGGTGGTGTTGAAGTGGCGTGTGCATTGATATAGTCAATTTGGCTGGGATTTATACCTGCTTCCTCAAGTGCAAGTGTCATACCTAAAATTGCTCCTGCTCCATCGGGGTGTGTTCCTGTCAAATGATAAGCGTCTCCTGCAAGCCCACCACCAACTATTTCTGCAAGGATTACTGCGTTTCTCTTTATCGCGTGTTCATAACTTTCTAAAATAAGTGCTCCGCCACCTTCTCCCAGAACAAAACCATCTCTTGTAACATCGAAGGGTCTTGAAGCTTTGCTGAAATTTTCGTTTAAAGTTGATAATGCTTTTGAAGCATTGAAACCACCTATTGACGTTTGTGTGATGGAAGCTTCTGAGCCACCTGTAATGACCATATCAGCTTTGTTCCAACGAATGTAATTAAATGCGTCTATGATGGCAGTATTACTTGCTGAGCAAGCAGAAGCAGTTGTATAAATTATTCCTCTAAGACCATATTTAATTGAGATAACGCCTGATGCTATATTTATTATTCTTTTAGGAATGAAAAACGGGTTAAATCTGGGTGTACCATCACCTCTGTTAAATTCGCTTAATTGTTCTTCAAAAGTAGAAACACCACCATCTCCTGAACCCCATATTACACCTATTCTATCTTTGTTTAAAGTTTCAAAATCAATGTTTGCGTTTGTTATTGCCTCGTCTGCTACAGCCAAAGCATATTGAGTAAAAAGGTCATATTTTCTTATTTCATTTTTTTCAAAAAAATTTTGCGGATCAAAATTCTTTACCTCACAAGCAAATTTTGTTTTGAATTTTGCAGTGTCAAATTTTGTAATTAGTGATGCCCCACTAATACCATTTATCAATGAATGCCAATATTCAGCAACATTGTTTCCTATTGGAGTTACTGCTCCTAATCCTGTAATTACAACTCTCTTCATTATTTATGGAGTTTTAAGTCTTTAATTATGGCTTCTTTTACTAATTCAAAATCCTCTGCTTTGGTAAGTCGAGATAATTGAACTATAGCTAAAACATTTGTTATTATCAATAATGCCTTTGTCCTTGGTGTAATTTGAAATTCAAACATTTTTTGTTTTTTACCTTCTGTTAAAATTTCAGTAACCCATAGCAAAACAAGTTCAGCAAAGTTTTTTAGTTCATTTTTAATGCTGTCGTCAAATGTATTTAAGTCTGTTGCTAAAGAACCAACAAGACAAACTTTATTTTCAGATTTTATTTGAGAATAGATTGATAGAAAGGCATTTAGTTTTTGCAATGGTGATTTGTTCGCAAATTCCTCTTTTAGATGCTCAAACCGTTCAACATGTTCCTTTATTATTGCCACACCCAAGTCTGATTTCGTTGGGAAATGATAATGTATAGAAGCTGTTTTAATCCCAATTTTGTTAGAAATATCTTTAAAGCTAAAAGCGTTAAAACCATTACTTCTAATAAGTTGGTCAGCTGTGTCAATAATTGTTTCTCTTGTTGTCATAAAATAGAAATCTTTTTGCAAGTAAGCTACCTATTAGTAGATAGGCAAATTATTTTCTACTTTTTTAATGATTTGTCAAAAAGTTTGAATTGTAGGAGGGTGTTTTTAGAATGACCACACACGATTTTCGGCTTGGCGATGTGGCGGATTTTTAGCACAAAAGCTGAGTAGTGATTTCATAGACATCGTTTCTTTTGAACACAATGAGCAACGATAAAAGTTGCCAGACTCTTATAAAGACGAGGTGTAAGGAGCTGGCACATCCCATTGCCGGATTTGCCCGTCATAAGAGGCACTGTGCAGGCGACCGTTTGTGGAAAGGGCCAGAGCCTGGACAAAATTGGCATGTGTATACGTAGCCAGACAGGTGTGGGTAGTCAGATCCCAGATTTTCACCCGATTATCTTCGCTACCGCTAGCCAGTAGACCAGAGGAGGTAAACTGTAGCGTACGGATAATTCCTGCGTGGGCATCTGGAATCTGGACTATTTGGGTTAGCTGGCCATCAAGGTGTACATGCAGCAGTGTCAGGATACCTTTCAGGTCTCCGACAGCCAGTAGATCTGTCTGTGGATGGTAGGCTATGCAAAGGACTGCATGGGGATTCTGCCATGTGTGCAACACCTTTTCCTGATGCCAGTCCCAGACCGCCACTGTACCATCTTCGGAGCAGGAAGCAAGGCGGGTTTCAGAAAGTGGCAGTACCTGCCATACCCAATCAGTGTGGTACCTGAGTTTGTGTTTTAGCGTTCCATCGCTTGTCGTAATACAGATATGTCCCTCGCCACCACTGCTGGCAAAGAGTGTGTCTGACAGGCGGCACAGCGACAGCACCACTGCCTGATGCAGCCGCAACACACGTACTTCGGTAAAGCCGTCTGCCTGCCATTTCCAGATGCGAATAGTTTGGTCACGCGAGCCGGAAAGAAGGTGTGTATCTGTCAGTTTGGCCAGACACAGCACCGAGTTTTCGTGGCCTGTAAGGCGTTGAATGCACTGGCCGTGTTCGTTCCAGACTTTGATGCTGCAGTCGCGTCCGGCACTGAGCAGGGTAGAGGCATTCCAGGAATGCAGTGTCCAGATGTAGCCCAGGTGTCCTTCGGCATAGGGTTGTTGCAACGACGGAATAAGTAGTGTCGAGATGCGGGTATATAGAATGTCACTGCGTAATACAAATTTTTCGCCCGAAAGCAGTTCTTCTCCTTCGTGCCAAATTGTATGGTCGAACACAATCATATCGCCTTGTTGAGGTGTATAGGCTGCCCAGATGTCAGATGTATCTTTGTCTTTGAAAAACAGGGTTCGGCCTCCCGTAAAGTTTTCACTGCCATTTAGATAAATCATAAAGGTAAGCTTGGATTGTACGGCTTCGGAACGGTAATGCACCCCGTCTAGGTGGCGGTGAAAATACTGATGAGCACCATAGCGGCAAAACCGCAACCGGGCATTGAGTTCCTGTATTTGCCAGGTTCCAGCCTCGGTGGGCACTACCGACTGTATTTCCAGCACCTCAGGCACATACGGCCTAACTTTTGCAAACAACCATTCGGCAAGTGCGAGACTGTCCACAACCAGTCGGTCATTGTTCCGATAATAGGTAGGATAATGGGTATGTGCCTGCTGAAACGACTGCTGAATGGAATTGGTCAGTAAATCAGCACATTCCTGTGGCGTAAAAAGCTGCGGAATAACCTGGCATACCAGCGGGCTGTCGGGGAGTAGAGCGTATGATGTTGTAGACATAGTGTAGATTCGACTAAAGCCGAATCTACCTAAAAATAGCAAAAAATGGTAGGCTTGGTTGGATAAAAACGCAAGAATATACATATTGTCACAGCAAAGCCGATAATGTACAAGCATCTATGCCGCCAGACAAACATTCCAGAACTATCTGCGAAACTCAGTTTTTGAGACTTAGCCATGTCTGGGAAAACGTATATCTGACAGACATACGTACGAGAACCGATGTCTTTCTGGGAAGCTTTTATGGAGATCCAACGTGTGGACTTATCAGTACGGATGAAAAATGGTGTGTTGTCGGAGGATCTACCTGTCTATGCTGGAGAGAAGGAACTGTGCAGGAAATTAATGATCCAGAACTTTGCTGGGTATTTGAGTGTAGACAAACAGGAGAATATATAGTGGAAATGCTGATTGACCCGTGGGCTAATCATTCAGCTATTTGGGCGTTGAATATACGGACATTTGAGAAAAGAAAAATCAGGGATTTTCCATCATATAAAAATCAACCTTATACCACGGATATTTATTGGTAGATTAACAATACAGTTGGGTTAGGTGCCATCCGCTGCCATCCTGATTGTCTGATTCTTTAGCCGTCCACTCACTAGTTCTAGTGATTTTTCCAAATCGCCCAAACAGGTGATTCGCAGCACACCTAAACCTCCTACTTTTGTATCCACGTACTTCGCCATCCAATGATTTACTTTATTTTTTATCAAATTATACAAAACGAATTTATTTTTTTGATACTGTATATTATAAAAGGTGAGGTACGTATTTTTCATAGGTTAACTTTTAACTTTTAATACACATGGGACTAGTAGAAAAACGCCTAGCAGAAGAGATCAAAACAGACAAACTTCCTGCTTTTGAACAGACCTTACAAACATTGGCTGGATACCCCATTCAAGTAGCTATAGACTGGGCTACATTTACTGCCTATGACCAATACCCGCTGACCCGTCTGGATATTGTCTTCAGTGATCTGGAATCGTTTGTGAAAAAAATATGTACCGATGAGATGGGCAAAGAAGCCCTACAGGAAAAGATGACCACTATTCGCCTGATTAATACCGAGGATCAGGGCCAAGTACAGATGGAACTCAAAGACTATACTTTATCTCTAACCATGCGATTAGTAGGAGATACTTTTAGCTCCCAAACCGATTCACAGATTGCTGACTATGTAGAAACCTTATTGTAATGAATCTGGATACATGTAAAAATGTGCTGTTCAAAAGTTTTCGTAGCTGGTTTTTTGAACTGGCTACGTTAGCGGAACAGGTAGACGATAGTTCTCGCCTACCCAGACTGGAACTATTGCTCCGTAGTGGCCACGTAATTCGTGGAAGTATTGTGACCTTACATGAGCATGCGAACGAACAGTTAATGATGATTCTGAGTGTACCAGATGCCTACACCAAATCGGAAATTACATTGGTATCCAGCAGTGAGGTAGTAGCTCTGACGTTGTTGGAACCTGAAAATTATGTCCAACGACTTTCTGCTGCTTCCGACCCGAAAGCTGTTGGTACGCTGGAACTTAGGCGAGCAATTAAAAACATAGAAGCTGAATTAGCAAAAATTCTGCACTATACTGTAACCCTGCAACTGGCCGTAGACGAATTTCCAGAACATACCCGTTGGGATGTGTTGCGTACGGTTGGATTTCTGCCATCGGTGTTTGCCTCTGTGGCTGTAGATGAATTGGGTAAAAAACAGGTTAGAGAACATATTAAAACCATTTGTATACAGGTGGCAGATACCAATGCCATTGCACTCAATCAACAAACCCTTCTACTGAAAATAGCTTCGCCATTGACTATTCCCGTAGCCAAAGAAAAAGAAAGACTCCAGCAAGAAATAGAACAATTCTTGTAGTTTTACACAAAAATGCTATTTTACGCGAAAAGAAAATGTACTTTTGTGAGTCTGTAGTAAAAAAATATAAATAATAGGTAAATCTGCGTATAGGTTACAAAATTTGATCTGGAATACGTTTATTTGCATAAATAAATTTTATGCAAATGAATTTTATTATGCATATTTTTCTCTATTCACGGTGTTTTCGGGTAAGTATTTTTTGGATAATATGTATAGGTGGAGTGGCTCTGGGACAACCTGTACAGAACAAATCTGCCCAACCTCACAAGCCAGAGTATGCAGATAGCTTGCTGGCTGTTTGCATACAAACTATGGAATGCCATCCCGATAAAGCTATCCAATTAGCTAATCAGGCACTGGCCTCAGGCATCCTGCAGAAGGATACACTACTGATGGCCAGAAGTCAATTTTATTTGGGAAGATCCTCTCAATTTCTGCATCATTTGAACGGGATAGAAAAAGCCCGTTTGCATCTTTACGCTGGTCTTAAGCTGTTTCGATTACTAAAGGATAAACGGTATGAATGCCAGAGTCTGCGAGAAATAGGAAACACCTATTTTAATAGAGATGAGGATGATAAGGCTATGGATTTCTATATCCAAGCCCTAGCTATTGCCAAAGCAAACATGTTTATCCCTGAACTTGTCACTATAAATAGAGTCATTGGAGGTGTATATGACGACCAGAAGCAATACGACAAAGCTATTGCCCTTACCAAAGAATGTCTGGCCATAAACACAGATAAAAGCATAGAGGCAACGTTACTTTACAACCTGAGCCTGATGTATATGCATAAAAACATGGTTGACGAGGCGTTTAAAGTAAACCTGCAACATACATCTCTTTGTGAAGAACTCAAGGATACACTATGCCTGATTAATTCCAAAACCCGTCAGGCCAATATCTATCTCACAAAGGGAAATTATGAAAAGGCAAGACAACTTCTTGTAGAAGTACTACAACTCACAGAAAAGGCAGGGACCGCCGCCGATCGAACCAAAGCCTATTATTACCTGGGAAATGCCTATGAACAAAAAAAAGACTATGCAAGATCCATAATGTACTTAAAACAGGCACTGAAACTGGCCATTGAAAACGACTATGTACGTACCAATTGGATTCATCAGGATTTAGCTCGGATGTATGAACAAACAGGCAACTTTAAAGAAGCCTATTTCCATTTTACCCAATACAAAAAACTCGATGACAGTACTAACACTATTGCCAATAAAAAACAGGTCGATTACCTGCTTGTCAAATATGAAACCACTCAGAAAGAACAGAAAATCAAACTCTTGCAAAAAGAAAAACAACTCCAGCACCTCAAACTCCAGCAACAAACTGACAAACTCAACCGACAAGCCTGGATACAGCGGATTATACTATTGGTAGCCCTATTGGTGCTGGCATTCTTGAGCATTTTGTGGATACTGTATCGGCAACGGATGCAGAGCAAACTGCTGCTGGCTGCGCAGACCGAGCAGGTAAACCGCCAGCAAACCCTCGAACTCATTCGCGAACATGAACTAAAAACGATTCGGGCCAATCTGGAAGGCCGAGACAAGGAACGGGTTCGCATTGCCCGTGAACTACACGACGGAGTAGCTGGAACGGTAGCGGGCATGAAACTGCAACTGGCTAATGTAGCCAGTGAACACCATTCAGGGCCTGTATTAGAGAAGGTAATCCACAATCTGGACAGTGTCTACCACGAAATTCGTACCATCTCCCACAACCTGAATCCGCCCAAGGTACTAGATACGGCTTTTATAGATCTTCTGAGTCAGCAACTAGCCCAGCAAGCCGAAGGTGCTGGACTGGAGGTGGACTTTATCTGCCATCCCGAAGAAGACCTCAACCAACTGCCCGACACCCTGAAGATAGAAATTTACCGCATATTGCAGGAACTGATAACCAACACAATCAAGCATGCCCGGGCAAACTCGGTAGAGGTGCAGTTTACCCATCGCGGCGATTCAGTCAATCTGCTGTTTGAGGACAATGGCATTGGCTTTGATACTTCTCGTGTGAGTCCTGGGATCGGCTTGTCCAATATTAGCAGTCGGGTGAGTAAATTATCTGGCATTCAGTACATTGAGTCTACGCTAGGGCGGGGAGCCATCGTCAATATTGACATTCCTATTCCTCCTGTTGATCAGACACATTCGTTGGGGGCACGGTAACAAATGGGTATATCTGCTGCTAGTCAGATCATATTGATGCGTGAACCGTTAAAAGAAACTATCTTGGACAGAAAAGAGTCTGATTTGAGTATTTTTCAGAAGACCGGAATAATATTTTCTCATGACAGCTCACGCATCAATATCCTCAATATTAGAATACGCTTGTACAAAATATACACCTTGTGTACAAACAATATCCGTAAAAAAGTACCTTTGTACAAGATAACTTCTTTGCTGATGCTCTTTCGTATGCGTTCCTTGTTTTTTCAATGTACTTTTCTAACAGGCATTCTGTTGACTGTCACTGGTTGTATGGAAGTGTCAGGGCAGTCTGCATATCAGATGCCTATCGATAGCCTGTTGCAGGTTTGTGAAAATATAGTGGATAATAAACCTGCAACAGTACTCAAAATAGCCACTCAACTGCTGGCCGAAAGCACCCGGAAACATCATGCCCTGTATATAGCCCAGAGCCACTATTACCTGGGCAAATCCTATCGTCTGCTGGATAGTGTCGATCGGTCACATGCTCATTTACAGGCAGGTCTGAAGCTATTTCGATCCCTAAAGAATACATATCAGGAATGCCGGAGCCTGAAAGACATAGGTAATGTATACCGAGACAGCCATGAAACCGATAAGGCCATGATGTTCTACAATCAGGCATTGACACTGGTAAAAAAGCATCATTTTACAGACGAGCAGATACTTCTGCACAACAATATAGCGGGCATCTACGAAGAAAATAATCAGTATGATAAGGCTATCGCTATCTACAAAGAAGGCTTGACTTTAGGGCCTTCTGCACGCACAAAAGCCCGATTGCTAAGTAACCTAGGCCTAGCCTACGGCCATAAAAATAATTTTGAAGAAGGATTGAAAGTAATTGAGGAAAGTAAGAAAATCTGTGCAGATCTGAAAGATTCCACCTGTATGATTGATGCCCTAGGGGCACTTTGTTCGGTCTATTGGTTTCAGGAAAAAGACAAAGAAGTCATCCTGATATCTACCATAATGCTGGGTTGGCTGGAAAAAGCAGGTTCAACCACTGACCGCATTGAAACCCATAACCGTGTGGGAAATTCATATACTTACCTGAACCAGTATGCTTTGGCAGTGGAACATTTCAAAAAAGCCCTGGCACTGGCTCAGAAAATCCGCTATCCAAAAATGCATTACATCTATGCCAATATAGCACAAACCTATGAACGTGCAGGGCAGTACAAGTCAGCCTATGAGTATTTTACCATCCACAAACGCATGCACGACAGCATTACCGATGTGGAAAAAAAAATGCAGATAGATCACCTGCTGGTCAAATACGAAACAGCCCAGAAAGAACAGAAAATCAAACTCTTGCAAAAAGAAAAACAACTCCAGCACCTCAAACTCCAGCAACAAACCGACAAACTCAACCGACAAGCCTGGATACAGCGGATTATACTATTGGTAGCCCTATTGGTGCTGGCATTCTTGAGCATTTTGTGGATACTGTATCGGCAACGGATGCAGAGCAAACTGCTGCTGGCAGCGCAAACCGAACAGGTAAACCGCCAGCAAACCCTCGAACTCATTCGCGAACATGAACTAAAAACGATTCGGGCCAATCTGGAAGGCCGAGACAAGGAACGGGTTCGCATTGCCCGTGAACTCCATGACGGAGTAGCCGGAACGCTGGCTGGACTCAAACTACACCTGATCAAAGTAGCCAGTGAACAAAATCAACTCCCTGTGCTGGACAGAATTATTACAAATATGGACAGTGTGTATCAGGAAGTACGCACCATTTCCCATAACTTAAATCCCCCCAAGGTACTAGACACAGCGTTTATTGACCTGCTTCGCCAGCAACTAGCTCAGCAGGCCGAAGGAGCCGGGCTGGAAGTGGACTTTATCTGCCACCCAGAAGCCACCCTGAACCAACTGCCTGATACACTCAAAATAGAGGTCTATCGAATCTTACAGGAACTGATGACCAACACCATTAAACATGCCCAAGCCCAGTCGGTAGAAGTACAGTTTACCCATCATGGAAACTCAATCAATCTGCTATTTGAGGACAGTGGCAAGGGCTTTGATATGGCTCGTGTGAGTCCTGGGGTTGGCTTGTCTAATATTGGTGCTCGTGTGCGTGCATTGTCTGGTAATCAGCATATTGAATCTACGATAGGGCGGGGGACTATTGTTAATATTGATATTCCTTTGGTGGTAGGTCTTTAACTTTTTAACCTGAAAAAAACATGAATAAAAAAATAAGAATCATCCTTGCCGACGACCATGCCATGTTTTTGGAAGGCTTGTATGCCTTATTGGTTTCTGTGGAAGACATTGCTATTGTAGGGCTGGCCATGAATGGAAATGATGTGCTGAGCTTGCTCAAACGGGAAGAGGTTGACATTGTTGTGACTGACATTAGCATGCCAGGTATGGACGGAATTGCACTCAATGACTCCATCAAGAAACAATATCCACGCCTCAAAACCCTGATACTGAGTACCTATAGTGACCCAGATAAAATTAGTAAACTTATCCAGAGTAAGGCAAACGGGTATCTATTGAAAAATGCGGAAAAAGACGAACTACTCAAAGCTTTGTATACCATTCACGGTGGTAGTAATTATTTCTCCAAAGAAGTACAAGAAAAATATACTCAGAGCATATTTTCACCCGAGGCCGAATCAGAAACCAACATAGACACAGATGCTATCCTGAGCAAACGGGAAAAAGAAGTTCTCAAATACATTGCCGCAGAATATACCACCCAAGAAATAGCTGAGAAACTATTTATCAGCCAGTATACCGTCAATACACACCGCAAAAACCTGCTTTCCAAGCTAGGCGTAAAAAATGTGGCTGGATTGGTCAAATATGCCTTTCAGAAAGGGCTGGCATAAGATTTCTGTGGCGTGGATGTATGCCTTTGCTTGCCAGGGTGTGAATGAGACCATACTGTCTAGTAAAACAGTGCCGCAATGCCATGTCCTATCCATAGACACAACTTCACCAACAGACAAGTGCCAATAATTCCATTAGACAAAGTAAGGGATGAGTCAGGTACGAGCTATCCCTAAAACTAGTGATTTTTCATTATCACTGCTTCTGTGGATGCATGAAAGAGTAGAAATACGCACCTTTGTATAGACAAAAATAATATTATTTATTTAGACATACATCGAATGAAAACCTATTTTCAAAAATCTTTTTTTCTCCTTCTTATACTATGGGTAGGACTCTTGCCTACCATGAGTTTTGCCCAAGAACTAGGTTCGACCATTAAAATATTTTATGGTACTACTGATGGACAGGAAGTGAAAGTCAAAATTCTGCGTTTGGGTGAGTTCTCTCAAGAAGAATTTCTGATTCAGGTCTCGGGTGTAGATGATCCGATCAACAATCACATCTACAAATATAAAAGAGAATGGCAAACCAGTGACAAAAAAACTACCTGTACGCTACCTACGAGATGGCAGGGCATAAACGATTTGCTACCTTTCATGCAACTATGAATCAGAATGAAGAGATTTTTAAAATATTTCTGGTCAATGCACCCCAACCCGTCTATGTGAAATCGTCTACCATGGACGAAAACCTAGATCCGAATTTTATGTACGAACAATACTTGCTTCAGCAAAAGCAACGTAGTTCTAAAAAGAAGAAAAATAAACATTAAGAAACCATTTATATGGGTTTGGTAGGTTGCCAACGATTTTTTGAGGTAAAATCTATATTTTTTCTCTTGCCAAGCTCACATGAATAGGTTCAAAGAGCACACATACAGGTAGTGTGCATACACTATTTTTTACCTGTGGCTTGTGTGTCAGAATGCAGGATGATTTTTTAATCTTTACCACTTGCTCAATATAGGTCTTTCATGAAACGATTGTCACACATAGCAATGGTACAACTGGAGCAGCGTATATATAACCAAAGACTGTTTGTCGAAACCGCCCGGCTGAGGCTAGCATCCTGCATTTTGACACACAAACTGTTTTTTGATCGAGTAAAGCTTTTTTTTCTGATTGGATTTGTACACCAGATTTCTATATGCTCACAACCCATTATGCCAACCCAACCGGAACACCTCAGAGCCAAAGGTAAAGCTTTTATTATACAAACTGCCCTGGATTTGCTGCATCGTCGAGCACCTGCATGTGTCATAGACACTGCCGACTATGCCATCACAGCCTGGACTAGTGACACAGAAGTACAGGTGCGAATGAAAAAATTGATTTGCTTGGAAAGCACTGATTCCTACAAGACCTCTGACATAGAAGTGAATCTGATTAGTGGACAAATACAACCCTTTGATAGCCCTTGGGCAGACCAATGGTTTGTGGCTACGCCTGCACAGCAAAAAATCATTGAACTGGTTAAACGGGTCACAGGAGTAGATAAAGGCCAGTATGCCGGCTATGACATTCGTGTGCGGGAAGATGACGAGATGATCTATGTACATATTTCCAACACTGCATCCTTCTGTAACCTGTATCTGGACAAAATAACCGGAAAGGAAAAAATGGACTCTATGCAGGGTTCTTATGAGCCTCCGCCTGATTTCTTGGGTCTTCCTGCAAAGGAAGCAAATCCGTGGCAGGAAGTAGTTTTCTAATACATTATCTATTTTCCTGAAGAATGAACAAATACAGATAGAAGCTTGTTTTGTTAATGTTTTGATAATCAGCTTGTTTGGTGTCTGATTCGCACACAACACATCTGTCAACTACCTAAACTAAAGCAGCGGGGTTTGTCCCTAACCCGATAGCTCCTGTTAGGGTCGGGTTGAGATTTCAGAAAGTGCCTTGACACAAACAAAGTTTAATACAGGTCTGATTTTACGTCTCACCTGTTTTTGTCAGACAACCTGGTAGTAAAGGCTGCTATCTCATTCGTTCAAAGAAAAAGAAGGAAAAGCAAGTATTCACCTCTGACTGAGTTGTGCAATTAATGAATGAATGCAAGGCTCTGTGTGGTATTACAATCATTATATTGTCTATTCAAGGGAGAAATCAATGTTAATGAATCAAGAATGTCTTTAACCAAACAAGAAATAGATCGTTGCCGATATGTACTTACCTCGGCTGTCGTGGAGAAGGGTGTCGTGATTACCTTCCTGATCGTCAGTGTGGTAGAGTGGTTGTTGCTGGTGTATACATCGGTCCTGTTTACGCTGGTGGTCAATGTACTGGTTTGCGGAATACTTTCCTTTTTCTACCAGGGGCTGAAGCATGCGTCTCCCAATGGAGGTAATTCCCGCCATGCTCCTTTTTCCGGAATAGCTTTTTTGGGTTGTCTGCTGCTCGGACTGGCTGACGGGGCTGGCATGTACCTGCTGGCCGAATATGCAAAGACAGATGAGCTAAACACACCTCTGTTTGTGGCCTGGCTGGTGGTGTGTGTAGGTGGGCCGCTTGCCTATGTTGTTGGTCAGTATGGGTGGAGCTACTGGCAACTGTACCAGCATTCGAAATACTATGTACTTATACCACTAGACATTTATCATGACAACGACCTACCGATCTACCTAGACAAAATCGAATTTGTCAATACCACCAACGGGAAAAAAAGCTGTATAAACCCAGTGTATACAACTACATTTTATACCCAAGCTGAGCTGAATACAAAAGATGTGCGTACTCGCATGGGACAGGCCCGCAATCAGGTGCTTGATGAAACAATCTATATTCCAAAAGGCACCGATACATTCTACCTTTCGTGGTATTCGCCGGTAGAAGACCAGTATTATTCGGATTCTTTTCCATTTAAATTTGATCGGTTTGCCCTCAAGGAAGAAAAAATGCCCTATGGACTCTATGACAGCTTGGTGACCTTGCCGCTGCAACGCATCGAGGCCATAGATATACACATTAAGCCAGACGGAATGGCGGATCTCTATAAAAACGATTGGTTGCTGTGGTACTACTGGGATGTAGCCAAAGGTGAACTGACTGCCGAACAAAAAAATAACTATTTGACACAGCTCAAAGATACGATACTGCCTACAGGAACAGCTGCTGAATTTCAGCAGTTATTGGAAGAAATCAAGACTTCTGGGCGACTGGAAAAACGGGTGCAGATGCAGAAAAAGACATTTCTGTGGAAACTAACCTTGGAAGGTCTGGGCGAAATGACCCACCGCCTCACCATCCACGATGTCAACTACAACCGGTATGACCGATCTGCTAAAGGGCTGAATGAGCCGTTGCTGCAACCCCTGCCTGAGAAAATCCATATCTACAAAAGCCTGGACAAAGACCTGTATTTTCATCTCAATGTCTACCTAGACAGGGAAAAACTACACGACTGTGTACAAACCCTGACCGAAGGCGACGAAGAAGTACCTGTAGACTTGACTATCCATGTCACCAATCGTATGAAAAAGGAAATGACCTGTACTGTACAGGTCAACGAAAAGGTCGTAATTTTCTCAGACTGGCAGATACAGACTACGGGTGAATAATTGCTTTTTAGTCACTATACAACCATTTTTTATGAAAGCACAATGGATTTTTCTTTCACTTTCTTTACTCTTTTACACCATGGATATCTTTGCTCAGGACGAATATGAGTATGATTACGACAATCCCACCTACAATGCCCAACACCAACTGCATGGGATGCAGACCTATACCAACCATGACCAAAAGGCGTATGAACATACCTATGCCAATGGGGTATTGCAGGAGGCTGTAAACTATCAGGTAATGATTGCAGGCAAAACACCTGTCAAAGGCCATTACCAGAACGGTAAACCCTACAGTGGGTATTTTGTACATGCCAAAGACCCCATGGAACTCTACCTGACCGACTATTACGAACAAGGCCAGATTGTAGCTCAGTACGCCAAGCCACTCATGACCTTCGACGATAAAGGAGAAGTTTCCATGCACGAAGACTACAACTACGAGGCCACGGCCGTAAAAGTACCTGTAAAATCTACCTATGAGCAAGGAAAAATCAAAGATGGGCAGCAGTACCATTTCTTCAAACTCGAATCCAGTGCCTTTCTGATGGTTACTGAAACCTATAAACAAGGCATACTGCACTATGCAGATTTGCTGTTGGGAGCCATACACTATGGCGAACTCCTGCGGCTACACTTTCTGAAAAACGGTTATACCATTACCTACAGAGGCAATCCAGAGCGGGAAACCGAAGATGGCACCCTGACTGTCATTTTTGAAAACAAGCAGGGAAAAGTAACCATGACACCGAATTATAGTTTTGAGTTTAGTCATGCACCCATTACCCAGAAACTGACTCCCAAATGGGGACGTGTAGATTATTACAGGCAGGATGATACCTACTATTATATGCAAACCACAGAGCAGGTGATGGATGAATCCTTTTATAACTCCAACCAGAGTCTTCTGAAAATGGTCTTCTCTGCACTCCAAAGTAACGTTCCTTTGTTGGTACCAAACGGAGAAAACGCCTATGATGCCTTGTTTGCACAGGAAAAAAAGGCTACGTTTCACACCATGCTGTTATTGATCAAAGAAGGCGTACCGTTTGTGGGAACAAGTATCGAACCCGGTACACAGCCTCATACCTACAGTTATACCAAATACAAGAAAGAAAAAGTCATAGAATCCAGAAAAGACCTGACCGCCGAAGAACTGGAACGACTGGCTCAGTTGAAAGACAAGGATTTCAATCTGGAGGAATAAGTAAATAAGAGGCTGTCTCAAGTATTTTTAAGGAGTCGAAGGTGTAGCCCAAAAAGCCCCTTTGTAGCCCATTATAAGTATTTTAGACAGCCTCTGACCAAGCAATGTCTATTTTTTTATCAGACAAAATCCTACCTGCACACATGAAACAACTCAGTATTGACCTGCGTAAAGAACCCCTTGACCTGACACGGTTGTCGTCTGAAGAACCTGTGGAAGAACTGCAATTAACCATATCTTCGCAACCCATAATCTTACCCCTGGAACTAAACAACTATCCGCATCTGGTCAGAATTTCCTTGTATTGTAAAGACCACTCACAGAGGTATCCCTTTCCAGAAAATCTGGATCAACTGATACACATCCGAAGCTTATTTTTGGGGAGTTATTGTGATCTACAGACCATCAGGCCTATGCCGCAACTTACCGAATTAGACTTAATGGCTGGATCTACCCCAGACAGCCTGTGTCACATACATGTACTTTTTCCTCAGGTGAAAAAACTGGATTTATGGGGACGTACTTTGCCTACTGACCAACAGGCCAAAGATATTAGCCAGTTAGCATATCTGGAATCGTTGACATGGACAGGGCTTCAGGATGAGATGATTGCCTTGCCTGTTTCGTGGGCAAGCATGAAAAAGCTCCGGTCACTGACCTTGGCTGATATATCCCTGAATCCATTCCCAGAGGTGATTACGCAGATAGAAAACCTGGAATACCTAAAAATCCATTCGTTGGTGGTGCAACTGCCCGAAAGCCTGAAAAACCTGACCAGACTCAAATCCCTCAACCTGGATTCTGCCCTTAATGGCGGAACTTGGGCTGTTGCAGGTGCTTCCAAGCCTGAAAATCTGCATCTAGACCCGATTCCAGATATTATTGGAAAATTAGTAAACCTAGAAGAATTGAATCTGGATCAGTGTGGGGTGTATGATCTGGCACCACTTCGGTCTTTAAAAAATCTCAGAAAACTACGTATAGTCTATTCTGCGTTAACCCACTGTGATGAGCTGGCTCATTTTTCCCAGCTGGAAGACCTGAGTTTGAACAACAGCTACAATCTGCAAAACCTAGACGGGCTTCGTAATCTGCCTATTCGATACTTGAATATTGCGTCTTGTGATGGATTGAAAAGCCTGGATGTACTGCATCACTTGCCACAACTGCAACGGTTGGTTATGAACAGATGTGAAAATATCAAAGACCTAGCCCCATTGTATCTGCATCCTGCCTTGCAGCACCTAGAGGCAGACCCATTTACCTTGGCCGCATGGACCAAACGGAATGTGTATGCTACATTGCCCTCGGTAAAAGCCACTATTGCCCAATTGGCTACGCCTGACCTAGCTGTATTTGAACAAGCTATTGAATGGTTGAAAACCCATGTAGGGATGAATTACCAGCCTGAATCAACCCTACTGGCTGATTATTTGGGTGTCTCTATAGAGGATGAGGAAACCGTAACCGAGTTGCCTGTACTGGATCAGGCGTTGGAAACATACCTGCATGTGATGTCCAATAAAGCTTTGCTGGATGTATTTGAAATGTCGTTCAAAGATGTGTATGACAACTACCAGGCTGCGTTGCTGGTAGTGCAGGAACTCATCCGACGCAAAAAAGCCCAGCCCCAGCAGGAACTGATAAAACTCTTCTACAAAGCCTGCGAATATTACGATGCCGGACACCGATACTGGGGAGATACTGTGCAGGATCAGTTAATAGATACCTATTTTGGACAGTTTGAGTCTGAAGCCTTGTACGATTTGTTCAAAGATGCTTCCGGGGATATGCTCAACAGTAACGGCGGCGATGCTATGGATGAGTTGTTTAGGCCAGCCCTGCTACAAACGACAGACGAAGCCTTACAAAACCAACTGCTAGACTGCCTGTTTGCCTACAAAAAAATGTTTCAGGAGGAGTATGACTACGATATTTCATATTTTATGAATATCATCAGCCCGATAGAAAAACAAGCATCGGACTATCTGAGGAAACAGATACAGGCTCGTCTATAGGCAGTTTTATGGGCATTGTGCGTATTTATAAACCGTGTATAGCCGATACCAATGGTACAATACCCACAGAATGGGAAGAACTTTCTATGGGTAGAGAAGGAGTAAGACTAACACGAATCCTGCCTAGACGTGTACCACAGACATCCAAATAATTCAGCAACAGGTTTGTGCTTATTATTGCAGGGAACCATTATCTTTGTGCAAACGCATCGCTGAATCTGTGACAGTTTTCTTCCATCAATCCCAACACCTGACTACCCAAACCGATCTGGCTGCCTTACCTCCGCCAGACTTTCTGACTGCCTACGAGCAGAAAGTCTGGCGGTTTTGCCACGACTGGCTTTCTGGACAGGAAACCTTTGATTTTCAAACCTCTGGCTCTACCGGAACTCCCAAACCTATTCAACTTACCCGCCACCAACTGGTAGCCAGTGCTGCCATGACAGGTAATGCCTTGGACACCTACGACACTTTCCTGCTGGTTTGCCTACACGTAGACTACATTGCCGGACGGATGATGCTGATACGAGGACTCGAATGGCAGTCGCCACGCATGACTGTGCTAGAACCTTCGTCACTGCCACTGGCAAGTATTGAACCCACAGCAACCTTTGGCTTTCAGTCGTATGTGCCGTTGCAGTTGCAAACCATGCTGGAAAAAATGCCCGAAAAATTGCCTGTACTCAACTCTGCCAAAGCCATACTGGTGGGCGGAGGGCCAGTTTCGGTTGGACAACAAGAAGCTTTTCAGCAGGTCACAGCCCCTATCTACCATACCTACGGCATGACCGAAACTGTGTCGCATGTGGCCCTGCGGCGGCTCAATGGCCCCGATCAAAAGGATTTTTATATGGCTTTGCCTGGCGTGATGCTGCAAACAGATAGCCGGAATTGTCTGGTTATTGATGCCCCACATCTGTCTGCCCAACCCGTGGTTACCAATGATGTAGTAGATCTGGTTTCCGAAAATGTGTTCCGCTGGCTGGGACGATACGACTCGGTCATTAATTCAGGTGGCGTAAAAGTACAAGCCGAGAAGGTGGAAAGGCATGTAGGAGTCGGATTGCAGCAACTGGGCATTCAGCGGCGGTTTCTGGTGGGTGGCATGCCACATCCGTCGTTAGGCGAAGCCGTGACGCTGATTATCGAAGGGGAGAACCTTCCCAAATCTGCGGAACAAGACCTACAGAATTACTTGCAGGGCGTCTTGCCGAAATACGAACAACCCAAATCTATTCTCTATCTGCCTCACTTTACCGAAACACCCACTGGAAAAATAGCCCGCACACAAACATTATCTCTAGCAAAATTTTGATCTCTGCCAAAGATTGGGTACGTACTAGCGGGTATGTATTCTCCTAAAGAAATGAACATAGCTCATCCTCACCATTCACATCAAAAAAGTATACCCATACAACCATATATCTATCACACACATAGAAGGTTTTTCAATAGACACCTTGTTGAGACTAACATTACAACTGGTGGAAAGAGGTGTCCTACAGGCTATTGAACGAGGGTCAGTACCACTCGCCAGAGTTCCGTTTGTCACCCGTGACCAGATGTGTGGCTACAACCTTCCCTTTTCGATTATACACAACAGGTAGCTGTATGCAAACAAAAAGCCCTGAAACTCATACAAGCAAAGACACGCCACTGAATTGTTTGTAAAGTTTTAAATGTTGGTTCCGATTTGTGTGTGTACTTAACTATATTTGTCTTTTACCTTTTGAAAATGCAGTAATTCAGAAGGAAACGTGTATTTTTGGGCCACCTTTTTTCTGAGAGAAAGATTGTCGGTAGAACTATGCCTTTAAATCGTACCAGATAGGAATTGAAACTTGAACTCAATGAGAAGCTGGTAATGAAAACCTTGGACTTTAAATCGTACCAAATAGGAATTGAAACGCATCGGACTGGAAAGCTGATGAGCTGTCATAATATTCTTTAAACCGTTGACCAGAACTAGTTTATAGTATTTGTAAAGTCAAAAGTCAGCTAAGGGTCTAATAATAAGTCATTTATACATCAATAAATAAAATAAACCAAGTAAGCTTAAGTACTTAGATAGGAATTGAAACATGTCAATGACTGGCAAACAGCTGGTGCAATGACGCTTTTAATCGTACCAGATAGGAATTGAAACTTGAACTCAATGAGAAGCTGGTAATGAAAACCTTGGACTTTAAATCGTACCAGATAGGAATTGAAATATATACCCGAAGAAAAAATCCCTGAAGGGGTGACGTATATCAGCAAAGGGTGAAGCCCTTTGACCCGTACACATCAAACATCGAATCCATAAAAAATCATCCAAGTACACACATAGCATGACAGAAGAGAACAAAGATACCGCTGAAAAGCCCCTCAACTTTATTGAGGTGATTATTGAAGAAGACCTGAAAAACAACACCCACAGCGGGCGGATACACACTCGTTTTCCACCTGAACCCAATGGATACCTGCACATTGGACATGCCAAATCCATTTGCCTCAACTTTGGGCTGGCCGATAAGTACAACGGCAAAACCAACCTGCGTTTTGACGATACAAACCCTGTCACCGAAGATACAGAATATGTAGACTCGATTAAAAACGACGTGCGTTGGCTGGGATTTACTTGGGAAAACGAACTCTACGCCTCTGACTACTTTGATCAGATTTACAACTTTGCCGTAGACCTGATCAAGAAAGGGCTGGCTTACGTAGACGACCAGACTGCCGAACAAATGGCATCTCAGAAAGGTACGCCTACCCAACCCGGCATCGAAAGTCCCTATCGTAACCGATCTGTCGAAGAAAATTTGGATCTTTTTGAACGCATGCGGAAAGGCGAATTTGCCGAAGGTAGCCATGTGCTACGGGCCAAAGTAGACATGGCGGCTGAAAATATGCACATGCGTGACCCAGTCATCTACCGCATCAAGTTTGCCCACCACCACCGCACAGGTGACAAATGGTGTCTATACCCTATGTATGACTTTGCCCACGGCCAGTCAGACTCTATTGAGCATATCACGCATTCAATCTGTACCTTGGAGTTTGCCTCACACCGGGCTTTGTACGACTGGTTTATCGAAAAGCTAGAAATTTTTCCTTCCAAACAATACGAATTTGCCCGTCTGAACTTGACCTACACCGTCATGAGCAAACGGAAGTTGAAACAACTGGTCACCGAAAAATACGTAGCTGGCTGGGATGATCCTCGTATGCCAACCATTTCCGGTTTGCGTCGCAGAGGGTATACGCCAGCTTCGATCCGGCTGTTTGCTGAGAAGATAGGTGTAGCCAAACGTGACAACCTGATAGATGTGTCGCTGTTGGAATTTTGTGTGCGGGAAGACCTCAACAAAATGGCTATTCGTGTCATGGGCGTATTGGAGCCGCTAAAAGTGGTCATTACCAACTACCCCGAAGGGCAAACCGAGAACCTAGAAGCTGAAAATAACCCCGAAGACCCCACTGCCGGACACCGGACACTGCCGTTTTCACGGGAACTATACATCGAGCAGGAAGATTTTATGGAAGTCCCGCCTAAAAAGTATTTCCGTCTGTTTCCTGGTGGCATGGTGCGGCTCAAACATGCCTACATTATCCAGTGTGACCAAGTAGTGAAAAATGCCGATGGTTCTGTCAAAGAACTGCATTGTAGCTACCTACCAGAAAGTAAAAGTGGAGCTGATACGTCTGGCATTCAGGTCAAAGGAACCTTGCACTGGGTATCTGCGGCTGAGGCTGTACCTACCGAGATTCGCCTCTATGACCGCCTGTTTCAGGTAGAAAACGTGGCCTCCGACGACCGTGACTTCAAAGAACTTCTCAATCCAGATTCGTTGCAAGTCATTCATACAGCATATGTAGAGCCATTCCTGAAAGGGGCAAAGCTGGAAGATCGGTTTCAGTTTATCCGCAAAGGCTATTTCTGCTTGGATTCGGACAGTACTCCCGAAAAGCTGGTCTTTAACCGGACAGTGACCCTGAAAGATGCCTGGGCAAAAACGCAGGCGAAGTAAATGCCTCATCTGATACACACCATTGGTATGTGCCAAAACTTGCCAATGGTGTGTATTAAATGAGGTGTTTTCGTAGGTAGGAAACATACCTGCGAAAAAGAATTCATAATAAGTATGAAGAACTATTTAATTGATAATATTTATCTGTAATTTTAGAGTTAAAATATTGAATATCATATATTTGCACTTATCTCGGTGTCGTTAAAATAAATATTTATGGTACTTGTATACCATAAATTCCCTACCCTGTAGAACCTGTACCACCCATTTCTACGCTACAAGGGGTACATAAGCTTCAATACCTGATATTTGTAAAAAAAATCAGTAGCCAAAACACAATTTCTTCTTTATACCTCCATTTAGGCACAAAAATTGCTTTTGCCTAGCCACAATCATTTGCCCTTGTAATCACTTCATTTCCGATAGCAATAGGTCTGTCCTAGGATTGGATCGGATCACTAATCAATTACACCTATGAAAATTTTTACCTATGTTTTACTGATAGGCTTTCTGATTTGTTTTGGATGGCCTGTACTTGCCCAAACACTACCAGCTATACAAATAGAAATCGAAAAGAATACCCTCATTTTTCCAGGCAATACCGTCTCTATAGACGTAGCCATGATGTCTGGGAGTGATATACAGAAAACCTCACAGACTGGAAAGCAGCGACTGCCTTGGCGAAAACTATACGTCGAATCGTCTGTGGATGCACATATTCGCAATGGAGTCATTCAGATTCCCCGTGATTTTTCTCTGTTACAGCAGAAAGAATTTACCGTACGTGTCTACGACCGGAAGAAAAAACAACTCTATGGCGAGCAAACCATTGCCTACCATTATCCAGTACAAGCCAAGCCCTATATTCCAGAACCATTTATCAAAGCCCCTGGTTTTGATACCCATTTTTCTTTGGCTTTGCAATGGAATAATGGAGTTACTACCTGGGTAAACAGACGAAACGAAATACTTTCCTTCTTCGGCAGTAAATCCAGCAATCCACTGTCATTGAATGATTTTGAATACAGGGTTGAAGGCGGACATGTCAGCGGAAGCCGACTGTGTATTTCGCCCGACATCCATGCCTTTACCAGTCATACCGTAGCCTTGTATGCAGCACCTAAAGCATTTTTCATCCCAGATATAGGCGTACATTCGTTTCTGCTCGACTATAAAGCTGACTATACGTTTTCCAGAATGGCTCTCTCTGGATCTTCTGGAAGTAGTGGTTGGGCAGGTTCGAATGGGTCTAGTGGGCAAAATGGGTCTGATGGGCAATGTGGCATGCGTGGTACCAACGGCGACCATGCCAGTGATATTGAAGTGGTGGTAGATGCCCATGCCGACGAGCTTCTGCATGCCACACTCGTAGATGTAACGGTAACTAACCTGGCCACAGGTGGCCGGTCACAGTATCGAGTCAATGCCGATGGGGGCAAAGTGGTGGTGCATTCGTGGGGCGGCGATGGTGGTAATGGCGGCTGCGGCGGTGAAGGCGGCGACGGCGGCAATGGCTGTGATGGTCGGATTGAGAAAAAACAAAAGAAAATTAATGATTCTACTTTTGTTGAAGAAATTATTAAATATCCTGGCAGTCGTGGCGGCAATGGCGGAAGTGGTGGGCATGGTGCTCCTGGTGGCAATGGTGGTGATGGTGGTACGATTCACATTTATTATACCCAAGCCGCTTACCCTTATTTATATGTAGTAGAGCCGTTTACACGTGGTGGCTCAGGTGGCAGAGGTGGTTCTGGTGGTGCTAGTGGAAGTGGCGGTAGGGGTGGGTCTGGCGAACCTAATGGCTCTAATGGCTGTAACGGGCAATCGGGTGCCTGCGGCCCATCTGGCTATGATGGCAGACGTGGCGAAGTTTTCTACTACCCAATACCTCCAGAAGGGAATTGAGGAGGGAAAGTAGCCTGAAATACGATAGAAGGTGTCCTTTGTTTTAGTTATTGTGTCAGAGAACAGAAATGCAGATATTTGATGAACGATAATCCTGATTTCTTATGCCTGATTCTGCTTATTCTGTGCCATTGGTTGATACCCAGCGTATTGAATCCTATTTGCGGATTTTAACCCAAACAGACACCTACCGTACCCACAACAATATTCCTCAGCTGGATCAGACAGCTGCGTATATCCAATCGGTTTTTAGCCAGTATAGTCCCCATGTGAATGTACAGGAATACACGGTGAACCGGAAGTGGTACAAAAATGTCAGTGCCTCGTTTGGAACTGAGCATCACAAACGCATCATCATTGGAGCTCATTACGATGTGTGTGGCCCACAACCCGGAGCCGACGACAATGCCAGTGGCATTGTGGGGCTACTGGAGCTGGCTCGTCTGTTGCATGGGCAACAACTCAACTACCGCATAGACCTAGTGGCGTATTCTCTGGAAGAACCTCCATACTTTCGTACCCAATACATGGGAAGTTACATACACGCCCAATTCCTGACCGAAATCAAAGCCGATGTCTATGGAATGGTGGCCTTGGATATGATTGGTTATTTCAAGGATGAGCCAAATTCCCAGTCCTATCCGGTTGGATTCATGTCTCTGTTATATGGTTCTCGTGGTAATTTTATTACCCTTGTTCGCAAATTTGGTTCAGGAACCTTTGCCCGCCGATTTTGCCAATACTTTAAAGCAGCGCAAACCATCCGAACCGTCTCATTTACAGGGCCGAAACTATTGCTAGGTATTGACTTCTCTGACCATCGAAATTACTGGAAGTTTGGCTATAGTGCCCTGATGATCACTGATACGGCCTTTTACCGCAACCCCAATTATCACCAACACACCGACACCCTAGAAACCCTTGACCTAACTCGTATGGCAAAGGTAATTGACGGAGTTTTTCAGGCATTGCTGGCCATGTGAAGCATATCTGCAAACTCCAGCTTCAGGACTTTGAGAACGCCTTTGCGGATATTCATAGTGCGTATGAAATGAATGCGGATAACTCCTATGCCTGGCGAAATCTGGGAGTTTATTATCTGATGACCAACGACTTGCCCAAAGCCATCGAACATCTCGAAGAAGCATATAAGATAGACCCAAACACAGAACTGATTCATTTCTATCTTGGAAAAACCTACCAGCAACTTGCAGAAGTAGAGAAAGCACAACAACACCTAGAACTTTCAAAAGAAAAAGATGAACACAATGATAGTCTGATGGAGTAAAATAAGAAACAGCTTTTAATTCTGTTGAAATTTTTGTTTCTTGTACGTCTATATTTTTATCTATCAGGTAACTTTTCAGTTGCATCCACAGAAAAAAGGAATGGATGACTGGATGGACGGACAAAAGAAATCAGATATGCCCAACGAATAAAATCAACCTATAACCTGATTTTTGAACCTAAAACTTTACAACAGCCATGACAACTATCCATGCACAAAACCGGGCTGAAATGCCTCAGGGCACCAACCGTGTGTTGGACAGACGTACCGTTCAGAATGCCAACCGAAACCTGCTGGAATTAATTAAACCCGGCATGAAAGTACTGGATGTAGGTTGTGGTTCAGGGACTATCACCAGTGGCATAGCTGCGTTGGTTGGGCCGGAAGGAATGGTAATGGGTATAGATGCCAGCAACTACCTGATCGGACAGGCAAAAATGACCTATGCACATGTGCCAAATCTATATTTTGAAGAGGTAGATTTGTTTGCCTTTGAACCAGAGCAATCCTTTGATATCATCACTGCTGCCCGCGTGCTTCAGTGGCTTAGTAACCCCAAAGAAGCGTTGGAAAAGATGATCCAATGGCTGACCCCTGGAGGGGTGTTGACCATACTGGATTATAACCACGAAAAAATCTACTTTGAACCCGCCATTCCTGCCAGCATGAAGGTTTTTTATGACCGTTTTCTAGACTGGCGAAAAGACGTAGGCTTTGACAACCAAATAGCCGACCACCTCGAAGACATGTACCAGTCATTGGGTCTGAAAAATGTGGTGGTAACTCCTCATCATGAAGTTTCGGTCAAAGGGCAAGAGGAGTGGATGGAAGAAATCAGCCTCTGGAAAAAAGTAGCCGAAAGCCGTGGAAAACAACTCGTTGCAGATAAGTACAGTACAGACGCAGAACGACTACAAGCCATCGAAGACTATCAATACTGGATGGAAAACGAAGCTATCCGCATGGAATTATACTTACAAGCCGTAACAGCTACCCGATAATTGAACATACATGAAAAATACTGCACAAATTATTCTGGGAGTCATTGCTGGAGATGTAATCGGCTCTGTATATGAGTGGAACAATGTCAAGCAGATAGATTTTCCCTTGTTTACCGAACAGTCTACCTTTACCGACGATACTGTACTGACCATAGCCGTAGCAGATGCTATTTTGCATGGGAAAGACTTTGGAGCTACTATCTGGGAATACGGACGGAAGTATCCAGGACGTGGCTATGGTGGACGATTTAAGAAATGGCTGGCTAGTGAAGATCCACAACCATATGAAAGTTTTGGAAATGGGTCTGCCATGCGGGCTAGTGCTGTAGGTCTGGCCTATAACGACCCTGAACAGATTCTGAATATAGCCCGAAAATCGGCAGAAGTCACACACGACCATCCAGAAGGCATCAAAGGGGCACAAGCTATTGCCATGGCTATCTTTCTAGCCCGTACAGGCCAAAGCAAGGAGCAGATAAAAGAGTATATTTCCCACACCTTTGCCTACAACCTTGACTTTACCCTGGACAGTATCCGTGATACCTACATGTTTGATGTAACCTGTCAAGGTTCTGTTCCTCAGTCTATTGTGGCTTTTCTGGAAAGTACAGATTATGAAAATGCTATTAGACTAGCCATTTCGATTGGTGGAGACAGTGATACAATGGCTTGTATGGCTGGTGGTATAGCTTCTGCATTTTATAAAGTGATACCTGCTGAAATTCTTGATTTTGTACGAGCAAAACTCCCAGAAGAATATATTTCTATTTTAAATCAATTTGACCAAACCTTTACCCAATGACCACACAATCTACACCCATGGACGAAGAAACCCTGAAAGCCATTGCCCAGCAACTTCGCAAACCTGAGGGAGAATTTGGAAATAAGGTGGGCGAAAAAATGAATGAAGGAAACCTGACTATCAACCAATATACCATTGATGAACTCCGCATACAGCCCCAGGATACCATTCTGGAGATAGGCATGGGAAATGGTTTTTTTGTGAAAGATATTCTAGCTGTTGATTCTTCTGTACGGTACATTGGCTGTGATTTTTCAGAGGAAATGGTAGCCGATGCCTGCCAGCGGAACGAACCTTTTATAGCCAACGGACAAGCTCTGTTTTATACAGCGGCAGCCGAAAACCTACCCCTGATGGATGGTAGCATAGACAAAATATTTACGGTCAATACGTTATACTTTTGGGAAAATCCTGCACAGATACTGGCCGAATGTCGACGTATACTGAAGCCAGGTGGACAACTGCTGATTGCCATCCGACCCAAGTCTGTCATGGTTACCTATCCCTTTGCCAAGTATGGATTTACGATGTATTCCAAAGAAGAGGTGAATCAGTTACTTCTTGCCAACCAATTTGTTATCGTTCGTAACATAGAGAAAAAGGAACCCTCTTCCCTGTCTTTTGGTGAGTTGCTGGAAATGGAAACCCTAATTGTGTGTGCTGAAAAGTAAGCAACCTTTAAGCCTCCTAAAAAACACATTTCATTTTTTATCTATAAACTTTGTCAATGACTACTTCGATAACCTATCTGAAAGGGGATGCAACGAAACCTGTGGCACCTGGCAACAAAATTATTGTACACATCTGCAATGACATAGGTGGATGGGGGAAAGGCTTTGTTGGAGCTATTTCCAAACGTTGGCATGCACCTGAAAAGCAATACCGGGCCTGGTATGCGTCCAAAGACACCTTTGCCTTGGGTGAAGTACAGTTTGTACAGGTCGAATCCGATCTTTGGGTGGCTAACCTGATTGGTCAGCATAAGATTTATGTGGATGAAAAGGACCGCCCGCCCATCCGTTACGAAGCAGTTGCTGCTGGACTGGAAAAAGTAGGTCATTTTGCAGTAGATCTACAAGCTTCGGTACACATGCCCCGCATTGGCTGTGGACTGGCCGGAGGAACCTGGGATAAAATAGAGCCACTCATTGCCAAAGGGTTGCTGGATAAACAGATTCTGGTAACTGTCTATGATTTTTAGGTGACAACTCCAGAATTATCTGTACTTTTTGTCATCTATACAAATCATTAAACAAAGAGAAACTATGGAAAAGGCGCGGTTTGATACAAGATTGCCCAAAAAGCAAAAAGAATTGTTTGAGTATGCCGCTAGCCTAGCAGGTGGGTGATTTTTGGAGAAAATAAAAAAGAAACAATCTTGCGTCTTTTTGCATCGGTGGGAGTCTATAGCTAAATAAATCTGTTATACACACATGGAAGACCTCACCGCAGACGTAGCTCATATCTGGAATCAGTTTCACAAAGAACTCAGGGGATTTATTGCCAAAAAAATTCGTAACCCAGCCGATACAGACGATATTCTACAGGAAGTATTTGTCAAAATTATCCGTCATGCCGACAAAATCAAACAGGCAGAAAACATGCGGAGCTATTTGTATGGGATGGTTCGTAATGCGGTCAATACCTATTTTCAGCAGAGACAAAGCCAGCACCTGCACACAGACACAGCTATAGTGGCAGACATTTCTGCGTCCGAAGCTGACACCCTGAAAACGACCATCGGTGAATGCTGTGTGAGACCATTTATCCAGCAACTGCCAGAAAAATACAAAGAAGCCTTGCTGCTAGCTGAATTTCAAGGTGTTTCACAGAAAGACATGGCTGAACAGTTGCAGATTTCCTACTCAGGAGCCAAGTCACGGGTGCAGCGGGGACGGGAAATGCTCAAAGATCGGATTCTGAACTGCTGTGCATACGAAAGTGACCGGTATGGAAATCTGATTGAAAGTGAATGCCGGGATAAAAGTTGTGGATGTAAATAACTTTTTTGCGTCTTTTTTTGTGTGTAGCTGTCTTACCTGTGAATCTTAAACAAATACATGTATGCAATTCACACACCATTTTTCCGAACGCCTGCATTCCTGCGAATGCACCACTACTTCTGCTACCATTACCGCTAGTAGCACCGATGCCAGTTGCTGCACCAACTGTAGCTGCGGGTGTACCTGCTCTGATACAGGGGGCTGCTCTTGTGACACGTGCAACTGTGCTGCTTAGGTTGTACAGGAGGGCATTTCATAGAAAAAGGCAGACGATTGTGTCTGCCTTTTTCTATAAGAATCCCATCAGATAGCTGCTATTTATCCCATCCCCATTACAGCCAGTCTGTCAGCTTGGCTGAATGAACAGCTTGCTGTACTTTTCTCTTCCATGATCAATCTGAGCAAGGTAGGGATTTGTGGTAGATGCGGGTACTTCCTTGAACATACGCTCGCTCCCTTAGTCGTTCACCAGAACTCAAACGACAGTAGGCAGGGAACTGCGTCACTACGTGCCACAAAGCTGTAAGGAGAAGGTAAAATGACTTTCAATTGAGAACGATAGTATCCGAAATACCCATAAAAGAAAGAACCAGATTCCTGTCGGGTTCTTTCTTTTATTATACAGTACGTAATAAAATGTGGTGAAGATGAATAGAAGCAGAACTATTGTTTGGAAAATACAGCCTATTACCTGAAACACTTTGTAGGAATTGGCCTGCTTGAGCCTGAAACAGAGGAGTATAAGAGGAAGATAAAGAGATATTTTTATATATCACCAACAGGAAGTCTATGTAATTTTTTCTTTCAAAAAATACCATCCAAACTATTGAAACTGCGTATATTAGCAGTAAAATGATAGGAGTGTACCACAGGATAGGATGCTTACATACAAGCAGATCTGGATTGTCTCTTCTTTTTTTCTGTAACCTGTGTTGAAAAGGCGTTGTACAGGCTACCAGATACGTTAAGAAACCTGCTTTACTATATATATGAACGTATTTTTTGGAGTTTTGGTGAGTATTCTGTTCGTCTCCGTTCCAACATTTGCCCAAAATAAGGTTTCGGAAAAAGCCTACAAGAAAGCTATTGCCTCTTTTAATAAAGGCAAAGCACCAGAAGGATTTGCATACCTGCGTGCCTCCCTCCACGCCGACTCTACCAGCAAAAAAGCATTATATGCCCTTGGATACTACCATTTTCAGTTCAAAACCTACGATAGTTCGCAGGTAGTTTTTGATAAACTGATTCGACTTTACCCCCAGGATACGACTTTTTATCAGTATCGGGCATTGACCTATCTCTATACGGAACACTACGAACAGGCAGAAATGGATTTGAAAAAAGCCCTCAGTCTGGATGCTTCTAATGAATCGGCGTGGAATGACCTAGGCTATCTCTACTACCAGTGGGGTCGCACGGCTGATGCTGTGACTGCACTGGATAAGTCGCTGAGCATCAAGCCTAGTCGTACGGCCTGGTACTATAAAGCATTGCTGGCATATGATGAGGAAACGGCTATTAAAGCACAGGAATACCTTCAAAATGCCTTGACACTGGATTCTCAATACCCACAAGCCCTACGTCTGAAAGCTACATTACTGGCCGAAAATAAAAAATATTCCGAAGCGTCTCAGATCTATGAAGGAATGCTCAACCGCGGCGACATTGAAGATGAAGACTTTCTAAGCTGGGGAATGCTTTATTACTGGCAGAAAAAATACGAAGATGCCCTGCATTATTTTACTATGCCTGAATTTACAGAAGATACCGAACTCTGGTACTATACCGGACTAACCCAGTATCAACTGAAACAATACAAAGCCGCACTGGAAAGTTTCAAAAAAGCTACCCAGACCTTGGATACCTTGGACGAGTCGCAGGCTTCGGTCTTTTACAACCGGGCTATGGTTCGGTTTCAGAACAGTGACCGGGCAGGTGCATTGCAGGACTTTTTTCGGGCTATCTATTTGTCACCAGAACTAGTAGCCCAAAAACACCAGGCTGGAGATAGCCTTCAGTTATTGGGTAATGCCGGACTAATGCTGAATCGGCAGTATACCCCCACGCAACTCGACAGTGTACAAATTGCTGGCTACCAGGATCGGGCATATGCCATGCTAGGCGAAGGCATTGCCGACAATGAAACGATGCGTCTGGCCAATATGGCTATCAAACTAGGTCCCAATGAGCCAGAATCGTATTTTCTGCGGGCTCGTATTTCCTATTTTCAAGGCGAACCTATGGCTGCCATGGCCGATATGAAAAAAGTTTTCAGCCTCAAAGAAAAAAATGTATCTGCCTATGAACATTACTGGCGAGGATTAGTTTATAGTACAATGGATGCCTACGAGAATGCCCTACAAGACTTTGACCATGCCATTCGCATGGAATCTTCAGAACCAAGTTATTATATTGACCGGGCACTGGTATTGGCTGCTATTGGAAACAATTCAAAGGCTCTTCAGGATGTAAATGAGGCTATGAAATTAGAAAATCAGGGAGATGATCATTCCTATCTGCTGCTGGTAAGAGCCAGCCTACTAAACGACATGGAGCAGTATACACAGGCCATTACAGACTGTGAATCTGTGCTTTTCCTGCAACCAGACAATGCCCTAGCTTACTGTATGCGTGGCTATGCCTACAGCGGGCTCAATCACAAGCTCAAAGCTCAGGCAGACTTTGTAAAAGCTCTGCAACTAGACCCCGAAATGAACGAAGCCAAAGACGGACTAGCCCAGCTCGGAGGAGATTTCTGAACTTTGTTTTTAAGATTATAGGACTACCTTGATTACAGGGCTGCACCGTGTTCATTCCTAGATAATAGATACATAGGATGAGTTAGAGAGCATATACAATACTGAAATTCCTGTCTGAGGTGGCCATCCTAAAAATCAAGATAATCAAGCTAATCAATCAAGGTAGTCCTGTAATCTTAAAAATAAAGATTCAGACAGAATTAAAGTTTAGACACGAACACTCGTCGCCAGCAGTACCCAGACCACGCAGCAATTCCACCAATCATTCCCCCAACCAGAGCCGTAATCCAGATGACAAGCTGAGCTGTAGGCAGATAAAACAACTCGGCAATCTTGGCTGTCAGGATACCTTCGTTGCGGATATGCGGAATCCAAGCCGCTACAGCCCAGCCTACAAAAATAGCGGCAAATCCAGCCAGCCACGCCTGTCTGTCTGAAGACCCTTTCCAAGCTGCCAGTCCAAAGGCTACCAGAGCAATAATCCACCAAGGAAGCATAAGTTGCAAAAGAAGACTAATCACCAAAATAAGTACAAAAAGAAGCATAGATAAATGAGTAAATGAGTAAATGAATTGCCCAAGCTGTAGAGAAGATTCACGAAAGCCCCCGAGGATTATTCAATCATTTGTTTTTCAGCCTCCAATGGGTTTGAATATGTGTGTTTTTTTCATCGGGTTTACGTAAAAATACCAGTTCGGGTAAGTCGCCTTTGGCCCAGGTGTCAATCATGTTGTCGTAGTAATAACTGCCCGGATTGCCTGATTGTCCGCCAGGGTAGAGGCCATAGGCTTTGGGAACAACCCCCAAGGCTACCACCATCCGCCATGACGGGCCATTGGTTGCAGTAGTGGCATTGACAATGCTGCTGCCGCCGCCAATCCAGATGTTGTTGCGTGAAAATGCCGGAATGCCGCGTGACAGATGCGGTATATCAGTGCTTTTGTACGTTGCCCAAGCCCAGGTTTCGGGTTTCATGGTTCCGTATTTGGTCGTCAGGGTATCTATGGCAGAGCGGAACGTACGCGTACAAATGTCTGCCAGGGTTTCTTTTTGGTTGGTAGACCGGATGTCTGCCCATGGCGAATTGGGCTCATTTCTAACCAATTGTACCGTTCGATCTCGGTTGGGTATACGCATGGGTTTTGAAGGTGTACTGGCAAACTCATCCCAGAGCAATCCTGAAAAATGTTCCCACCAGAGTGTAAAAATCGTAGGGCCCACCGCATCTGGGTGATTGAACGAATTCCAGCGAGCTACTTGCTGGTAGGCACGCATCTGGTCGTCATTAAGCTGGTTATGAGATACGTATGAAAGCATTTGTGGCAATACATCTCGTGCCAGAATGTTGTAATTATCGTCTTGCAGCAGTCGCAGACTATCCGGGGTAGCATGTGTCATGGCTGCCAGCCGCTGATTGATACGTTCGCCACGGGCATAATTGGCAAATTCCCAGCTCAGGTAATACGGATAGGAAGTATCCGCAGAAAACTGATTGGCCGAACTTACAAAGCCACGTTCGGGGTTGCGTACATGCGGATTGTGGGATTGAGGTATCCAGCCCTGCCAATCGTGCAAGGGTTGGGTACCGTCAAGCAGGAATTTACCTTGTTCTTTCCATTTCAGCGGAAATTTACCATTAGGCCAGATAGCAATGTCATTGTTCACAGAGGCAAAGACAAAGTTCTGAGCCGGACAGTCGTAAGATTTCAGAGCGGTAACATAGTCGTCGTAGGTGGCGGCACGGTTGAGCTTGTGAAAGGTTGTCATCTCATTGGACGGTTCGTGGGCAATCCAACGCATGGCACAGCCCACTGGGATATCAGCCCGAAACGGTGTCATGCCTTCGTTGTAGACAACCGGGCCATGATGGGTATACAACACCGTATCTACCACAGCTGGCTTGCCACGTACCTGAATTACTTCTACTCGTTGTATCACAGGTTTCCATTTGCCATCGTGCCAGTATTCCCGTTGCGACGCATCCCGAAAGCGGATTTTATACCAATCCATCACATCTGATCCCACGTTGGTAATACCCCAAGCTACTTTTTCATTGAATCCACTGATCACATACGGCGAACCAGGCAATGAGGCTCCATACACATTCACATCTGGAGCGACGAGCTGAATCTGGTACCAGATAGACGGCAATGTGAGTTCCAGGTGTGGGTCATTGGCCAGTATAGGATAGCCTGTGGCCGACTTGCTGCCATTGATGGCCCAGTTGTTGCTACCCACCTCCCGTTCTGCTTGACTTTCGTTCCAGGCTAGGTTTGCTGCTTGTGTGGGACGCTGAGCCGTGGGAGATTTGGACTTGGGACGATGTGTGAGCACACTGTCATTAAGCTGATAAAAATGATGTGGTTGTGTAGGGGAGGGGACAGGTTCGAAGTTCCATTTCGTGCCAGCAGGTACAACGGGATTTTCGCGAAATGGATAGTTGGGAAATAGGTTTTTAACCGTTTCATAGCCAAATGTTTCCAATACATTCGTCATGCGGCCTTCGTCGTGGCCCGTGGCCAGGGTCGTAGCCATTTGTTTGAGCAGAAAAGCCGTTTTGATGGGTTTCCAGGGTTCAGGTGTATAGTCTAGCAGCTTGTATTCAATGGGATAAGTTGCTGGCGTGAGGCTAGAAATATAGGCATTGATGCCATCAGAATAGGCTTCGAGTATTTTTTTGCTCACAGGATCTTCGATCATGCGTTGGTAGCAGGTTTCAGCGGCCTGTACCATTCCCCGCCGACGGGTGTAGCGGTCTAGTTCCAGGGTTCGTTCGCCTATAATTTCTGAAACTCGTCCGGCGGCAGCATGGGTTTGCAGCTCCATTTGCCAGAGGCGGTCACGAGCCGTAATGTAGCCTTGTGTATAGTAGAGATCGTGGGTGTTCTGGGCAAAAATATGTGGCACCCGATTGTCGTCAAATAGGACGGTCACTTTGTCTTCCAGACCTTGCAGTACCAGTTCTTTCTCTGAGTTCATACTGCGGGGTTCGGCATTGCGCCAAAAGCCAGTAAACGGACTCAGAAACTTGCCTGCCGGAGGAACTGGACCCCACTTCTGATTGAGCAAAAACACCAATAGGAGTGTAACTGCCAGTGAACCAATGGCTTTGATCCATTTCATAATTGAAGAAACTAACAATGGACTAGTCGGTTAATAAGTTGAAAATTACAGGTTGATGTTCAACGACTGGTATATAAAACGGGTATATAAAATAGGACTTACGCAAACTACTCTACTTCAAGCCCTGAAGGGGCGACATCTATAAGCACAGGGTATCGCCCTGTGAAACCTGTGTATGTTGCGTAAGTCCTATAAAAATAACTTTAACAGCCTACCACACACAGGCAAACCTTTAGTAGAGTATTGCTTGTCGTTCTGTAGTTGCCAATGTAGGAGAAACCTGTTGTATTCGCAAGTATTTGACAGAGAGGAATGTTTTTTAGGCTATGTTTGGATTGTGCTTCAAAAAGTATGATGCGTTTTGGCAGCCTTTTTTCTGATAGAAAAAAGGCTGACTTTGCCCGCAATCAATAAAAACTATGTCTTTTCAATGTCAGTTTTTCGCAACAACTCTTTGACAGACAAGAATATTTTTTCTGCTTTTTGGTTGTGTGATCGGTTATTTTTTTCTACACTTGTGACTATTACTTTTTTAGGTATGTACTTGGGTTACTTACTGTATGCTACCATTTAGATAGCTGTGGCGTGGCATGTATGTGTACGTAACCTGAAACCACTAAGAGAAAGGCTAGGGAAGAAGAACAGAACCACTCAAAGCATTGGATAAACCATACACATAACCAAACTTTACCAATAAATCCTTTGGCCACAGGCAGCAGTCATATCAGACCCCGTTTGACGGAGAAATGTACGGTGTGCCAGACCGACAATCCGATCTATTGTAAGGATGCCAAACACTATGCCTGTGGCAAGTGTGGCGCATTACATGTATATGATCCTGCCAGACAGGCATTTACTTTCCTCTATGACAACAAAGAAGCCATGCGGCAACGGGGAAAAATAAGACCCTATTCCGAGGCATTTCTGAGAGGTACTTGGTATCGGCTGATCGGTATTACGTGGCTTACTGAAAAGGAACAACAAACCCACTGGCAGGAATACCTGCTCATAGACAACCAGCAGCAAATCGTTACCTTGTCTAATTATGACGGTATTTGGTTGATGGTCAAGTCTATATCTACCCATCCGGAGTTGCCTACGTATGAGCCCAATGAGTTTGAACTGGATGGCGAATGGTATTATTTATATAGCCACTATCATACACAGGTAGATGCAGTACAGGGCGAAGTACCATACGATTTATTGGAACGTGAAAAAGTCCATACACAAGAATTTTTGGGTCGGGAGCGGATGTATATTCAGGAAGATAAAACCATCTGGTATACGTCTGAGTATATAGATGCACAGGAAGTAAAAGATGGCTTTGAGCTACCTGACCTAGATGTGCATTCGCAGGAAAACCATCCACTCAGGCATAATCCACTGGCTTTACCCCGGTATTATAATGGGTTTCTGGGTGTAGTGGGTATTCTGGTTTCATTGATACAACTCTCATTTATTATGCTGGGTATGCAAAAAATTGCATTCGAGGGAAACTTTTCTACCATCGATCCGCAAACAGGAGCCGGCATTGCCAAAATGACTAGTCCGCCGTTTATTATACACGAAGGATTTTGGGGTACAAAAGCCATTGAACTCGAAACCCACGCCGAGGTAGAAAACAACTGGGTTGAACTGTATTATACACTTATTAATGAAAAAACAGGTGAAGAAATCTCGTTTGCCCAGCCTGTGGAATATTATTATGGATATGAGGACGGCGAAAGCTGGGCAGAAGGCGACAAAAACATTGCTAGTTTACTTTCCAGTGTGCCACCCAGTACATATCGGTTGGAAATAGAACCTATTACATCTGCAGGTGAACTCGGCGGAACCATAACTCCTGTGACTCCAGTACCTGTACATTTTTCGGTCACGGTGAAAGAAGATGTCACTATTTGGCTGAACTATATCATTGTGATGACCCTGCTGGTGCTGGCAGGAATTATTCATTATTTCAGATTCAGGGCCAGAGATATGAAACGTTGGGAACTGAGCAACCTGAATCCGTACTATATAGAACCCTATCAAGGAGGATCTGAATGATAAAAGAACTAAACGAACGCATGAAAATTACCCTGTGGATAGTCGCAGTGCTAGTGGCAGGGTTTACGTACCTGGGCATCCAGGGGCAACGCCTTTGGCCCGACCACGAACAGACACGTTCTGGGCAGGGGGCATATGTGATGCATCATAAGTAGGGGCGAATAATCATTCGCCCACACGTCCAGCAAAGACACATCTGACTTGTAAAAGGCTGATGTGCAACGGTATTTCACAGGTCAGTGGTTCGGCCTGGAAACGCCTGGGCGAAAGATTTTTCGCTCCTACAATGTATATACCTAACTCATTCATACCATGACACTTGCCAATACACTTATCAATGCCCTAGGCAGTTCTATACTTTTTTCACTGATCGGAATTCTGGTGCTGCTGATCTGCTTCTGGATTGTGGAGAAAATTACGCCTGAAAACCTGTGGCAGGAAATCTTAACCAACAAAAACATGGCCCTGGCCATCATGGCAGCTGGCTTTATGATTGCCATTGCCATTATCATTAGTGCCGCCATACACGGGTAATTCATGCGTCTGATTCTATTTGTTTCCATTTTTGTCATAGCTACGTGCGGATTGATCTACGAACTAGTGGCCGGAACCCTGGCAAGCTACTTGCTAGGCGACTCGGTGACGCAGTTTTCTACCATTATCGGCGTATACCTGTTTTCGATGGGAATAGGGGCATACCTGTCTAAATTTTTCAATAAAGACCTACTTAGCTGGTTTGTACGCATCGAAATCTTGATCGGACTCGTAGGCGGCTGTAGCTCAACGCTGCTGTTTGCTTTGTTTGAGTACGTAGAGTCGTTTCGGGTGGTGTTGTACTTTCTGGTGATGCTGACGGGTACGATGGTGGGGCTGGAAATTCCGTTGCTGATGCGAATCTGCCACGACAAGGCCGATTTTAAGGAAATGGTAGCCCAGGTCTTTACCTTCGACTACATTGGGGCGTTGCTGGCATCTGTGCTGTTTCCGCTGGTGTTGGTGCCATTTCTGGGACTGCTCAAAACTTCTTTTCTGTTTGGAATCTTCAATGTAGGTGTCGCCCTGCTGATCTGTTTTGATGCTACTTTTGAGATTCGTCACCGTTCTGCACACAAGGCATCTGGCATTGCCACTATTGTGTTGCTGTTGCTGGGATTTGTATGGGCAGACCAACTGATGAGTTTTGCCGAAAGCAGTGCCTATGCCGACAAGATTATCTATGCCAAATCGTCGTCTTACCAACGGATTGTATTGACCCGAAAAGGCAAAGACATTCGTCTGTTTCTCAATAACAACCTGCAATTCAGCTCCGTAGACGAATACCGGTATCATGAGGCCCTGGTGCATCCGGCCCTGCAAGCTTGTCCGAATGCCCGTAATGTGCTCATTCTAGGCGGCGGCGACGGGTTGGCAGCCAGAGAGGTGCTGAAATATGCCTCTGTACAAACCATTACACTTGTAGACTTGGACAAGGAAGTGACACACCTGTTTGCCACGCATCCACTACTCACACCCCTGAACCAGCATTCGTTGACTTCTCCAAAAATACAAGTACTTAATACCGATGCCTTTGAATGGCTTAAGCAATCTACGCAGGTCTACGACTGTATTATCATAGATTTTCCCGACCCGTCCAACTTCTCCATTGGCAAACTATACAGCCAGACGTTTTACCGGAAACTATACGAACACATTCATCCACAGGGAGTTATTGTCATTCAGTCTACCTCGCCGTATGTGGCCCGGCAGTCGTACTGGTGCATTAACCATACGTTGCAGAGTGTGGGGTTTCAGACTACGCCATACCATTGTTTTGTACCATCATTTGGCGACTGGGGGTATTTTATTGCTACCCGGCAGCCCTATCGGTTTCCGCAAACCTATCTTCCAGAGCTGCGGTATATGGACAGCCAGACATTTGGACAGATGTGTATCTTTCCCAAAGACATGCAGCCTGTTCCGACAGAAATCAATAAGTTAAACAACCAGATACTGGTGCATTATTTTGAGCATGAGTGGTCTTGAGTCCTTGCGGATGTCACGGAAGAAATTCCTCTTTTTGATGGGTATATTGGTGCCCATTTGGCTTATAGGGGGCTTCCGGGCGTTGAAACAACTTTTTTCTCGTAAAAAAAACTTTACCGGTTCTCAAATAGGAGCCAATGTTCGTGTCGGACACCTGCTGCACCAGCCGTATCAATCGGACAATACTGCCGAAACCGAAACCTGCGACTATGTGATCGTGGGCGGTGGTGTAACCGGACTCAGTGCCGCCCGGCGGTTGCACCAACACCAGCAGACTTCCGTGCGAATCCTGGACCTGGACGCACAGGCGGGAGGAAATGCCATAAGTGGAGTCAATGGCGTGTCAGTGTATCCGTGGGGAGCCCATTACTTGCCCATTCCTAACCTGGAAAACAAAGAATTACTGGATTTTCTTGCTTCCCACCAGGTCATCACTGGCTACAATGCTGCCGGACTACCCATTTACAACGACTACTACCTCTGCCACGAACCTACCGAACGGCTGTACCTGCATGGAAAATGGCAGGAAGGACTGATTCCTTCGTTTGGAATCACGAAAGCGGATGAAGAACAAATTTCCCGTTTTCTGAACCTAATGCAAACCTATCGGCAGGCTATTGGGACAGATGGCAAGCGGGCTTTTGCTATTCCTGTAGACGAGTCGTCGGCTGATGAGGTGTACCGAAAGCTGGATCAGATTTCATTCGCCGAGTTTCTGCACCAGCAACAGTTGACCAGCCCATATGTAATATGGTATGCCAATTATTGCTGCAAGGATGATTTTGGGATAGACCATGTGCATACCTCTGCCTGGGCTGGCATTCATTATTTTGCTTCCCGCAACGGAAAAGCCAGCAATGCCGAACGAAATGCCGTACTTACCTGGCCCGAAGGCAACGCCTGGCTGGTACAAAAACTCAATACAGAAATTCCGCCTAACACAGTGACTTGTAATGCATTGGTGCGGCAAATTACGCAAGGAAAAGATGGTGTAATTGTCGAATATACCGATACAAAAACCATGCGTACCCATCGGATTCAGGCAAAGAAATGTTTGGTGTGTACCCCTCAGTTTGTCAACCGGAAAATCATTCGTGATACAACCTATGCGGCCCGAAAATCCGATACCTTTACCTATGCCCCGTGGCTAGTGGCCAATGTGACACTGAACCAGCTTCCCACAGCCAAAGATGTTCCCTTGTGCTGGGACAATGTAATTTACAACAGTGATTCACTGGGCTATGTCTGGACTGGAAGTCAGCAGCTACAAGCCATGCCGCAGAAAGCGGTACTCACCTACTATCATCCACTGAGTACCGATGGCAGTATGGCTTCCCGGATGAAAGCCTTGCACATGACCTACCAACAACAAACCGACCTGGTACTGAAAAACCTGACAGCCGCCCATCCAGATATTGAAAAAAGCATCGATTCGATAGACACCTGGGTTTGGGGACATGGCATGATAGCCCCTATCCAAGGGTTTATCTGGGGCAGTCAACGCCGTGAAGCTGGAGAATCTATCCATAAAAAACTGTTTTTTGCCCACACCGATTTAAGCGGAATTTCTATCTTTGAGGAAGCCTTTTATCAAGGCATCAAAGCCGCTACCCAAGCCTTGTCCGATGCATAACACACAACCCTGGATCCGATCTGCCGTTTATGATAGCCTGTCTATTCTGAGTCCGCCGTTTGTGTGTCTGGCGGCAGTGATGGTGTTTGGGAACTATTTCACATCTAACGCCGAAGTTTCTCTGATGCAATGGGTGATGTTGGTGTTATGTGTAGATGTAGCCCATGTATACAGTACCTTGTACCGCACCTATTTTCACCGCGACACCGTGCGTATGCAACGTACCACTTTGATACTCATTCCATTGTTTGCATGGGTGGCGGGTGTGTTGGTCTACAACATGGATGCGATGCTGTTCTGGCGGATACTGGCCTACATTGCCGTCTATCATTTCATTCGTCAGCAATATGGATTTATCCGCATTTATAGCCGTCGAGAGCAGCAGCCCAAACGGTTTCAGTTGCTAGACAATCTGGCCATTTACGCCGCAACCCTATACCCGATGCTGGACTGGCACCTGGGCAAAAAACGGGCTTTTCACTGGTTTGTTGAAAATGATTTTTATACAACCGAATTTGTGTGGTTGAAAAACATCTTTTTTGGCCTATACCTGCTTATTGCCGTGGCCTATGTGGCAAAGGAAATGTATCTTTTGGTGACGCAACACTACTTCAACATTCCTAAAAATCTGATGGTGGCAGGTACATATATTGCGTGGTATGTGGGTATTGTGGTGTATAACAGTGACTTGGTGTTTACGATGTTCAATGTGCTGAGTCATGGCATTCCATACATGGCCTTGGTATGGGCACATCAAGCCAAGATTTCAACCAGTCGCCCCGTACGATTGTCTGCGTCGTTTTTTCTGCAACCTCGGTTTATCGTGATATTTGTTGGGATACTGCTTGGACTGGCCTATATGGAAGAGTCGTTGTGGGATTCGTTGGTGTGGCGGGAACGAGAGTCTGTTTTCCTGTTCACCTCCTTTTTGCCTCAGATCCAGAGCCATCCGGTGCTGTCATTAGTAGTACCCTTGCTGACCGTGCCTCAGCTTACACACTATATTATAGACGGCTACATTTGGAAGATGAAGAAAGACGCATTTAAATGGAAAGAGATGCTGCGGTAGTGGACAGGAAAAATGGATTGTATATCAAAATGTATGATGGAAAAACAAGCCTCCATATACAGGACTGAACTTTTGAGACAGATACCGGATAAGAAGCCGTTCTGGTTTGTTATTTTTGACAACTATTTTGCCATCAAATAGCTAGTCAGATAGAGTAAATAATTGATAGTCAGGTGAAAAATTGTCATACATTTTGAATCAAAACCAAGAATGCATAATTTTGTCTATACGACCATTTCTTTAATTCGCCTACAATACCGAACGTATTCGCTACTATAGCTTGGAAAAAGAAGTGGTACAAGGCATGACTCAAATGACGGCTGCGGCTAGCATTGGTTTGTTTTTAGGACTTGGCCAATAATAGATTTTTGAACTTACATTACATATCCACTTATGAAAAAACATGCGGCATTCTTGCTATTTTTTTGTATCTCTATTTGGAATATTCAGGCCCAAACAGCCCAGGATACACTTGATATTAAACGTGTGGCATTGGCCTATATTGAGTCGCAACACAAACCCAATCCAAAACTTATGGAAGGGGCTTTACATCCTCGATTAGTAAAAAGGTCTGTCTTTACAAGTAAAACGACAAAAAGAGCCTATGTGTCTGAATACTTTGCTGAAAATATGATTATTCTTGCAGAGAGCTACAATAGCAAAGGGGATAAGTTTCCAAAAAATCCGAGAAAAGAAGTTAAACTACTGGATGTTTCTACACTTACCGCATCTGTCAAATTAATTGCCGATACGTGGATAGATTATATGCACATCGTCAAAATTAATGGAGAGTGGAAAATAATAAATGTACTTTGGCAGTATAATGACTTATTGGAACACCAATAAACGTCAGACTTAGCAATCAGGTCAGGGAACTTCGTGCAACTACAGCGGCCGTCGTTTTTGTGCGAAGATCCCTGCGGGAGGACAAAAAAATAATTACACACATAAACTACTGATAGTCAGATTACAAATCTATCATACATTTTGAATCACAACCAAACTTTCATAGTTCTATATCAACATTATATTCATCCTTGATAAACTCTTTAAAATCTATCCATTCAACTTCCCAATTATTGGAAGCTGACCAAGGATGTGCATCATTATAGTCGAATATTTTGCCAAAATCCTGAGAAGATTTATCACAACACATTAGAAATTGATGTTTAGAACCCCATTCACCAATTGATAGAAATATTTTGTCATTTACACCAAGATTGTTTAATTTTTTTCGATTCAAAAACTCCTGTCCATATAATTCTACTCCCCACTTAGTGTTGGTTAACGTACTCGATTGATTAAATAATTCTTTCACTTTTAACGTTTCGATAGAATCAACATAAAGTCTTGGTATTACGAGGTTTTTTGAAATATATTCTGAATCAAAAAAAACTGAGTAAATTTCTTTCAATTGATCAATTAACCCGTAGGTGTTTTTTTCTTCGCCCATGTATTTTAAATTGTCTTATTGTTTCGTATGGTTGTCACTAATGGTTTGCAGCTACCCGAAGGTGGCGATTTCGAAGTACTTTACTCTCAATCAAGTACAAAATTTGATAGAAGTACAAAGCTTGATTTTACCACTGAACCGCCAGTAGTCTTTGTGAACATATAAAAAGTCAACGTGGTCGTTATTCTTCAAAGACGCGTAGCCTACAATTTTATTGTCAAGCTCTGCAACAAGAAAATACTGTGAAGCCAACTTGTCTGTCCAGCGTTGAGTGTTTTCAATTGAAGAAGTCCAAACCTTAATTTGTTCTGGCGAATAGTCGTCTTTGCAGATTGTCGAAACGGTGTCCACGAACATTTTCTGCAACTCTGCCAAGTCGCTAAGTTTTGAAAGTCTTATTGAAATTTTCGAATTGTTCATTGTCTGTTTCGGTGTCATCCTAAAATGCGCTATAACAGTTTTGGGCTTGACGAAGGGCAGTATTTAGAAGCCCAAATGCTGAATTTAGCACTTCAGCCTGCCTTGCGTTTAAATTTTTATTATCTGCTGGTATTATTTTTCTATAAAATTTTCAATTAATTTTTGCGTTGTTTTTTCCGTTTGTATAATATCTATTAATATTATTTTTAGCGTTTCTTTTTTATTTTTTTGAGTCTCGTGAAGGTTAGAATAAAGATAAGTCATCAAAAATTCAGTTTTATCTTTTAATATTTCCTTTTGTTCCTCAATGTTTGATAACGAAGTTGCTTTTTTATAACTTACCAAGTCAATTTTTGAATTTGATACTGCTTTCCACGCATTGATTTCTATTTTTGGAATTTGTATGCCATTTGATTTCTTTACTATCTTAAAAACACTTAGGTTTTTGTCATTAGAATAGAATTCAAGAGAGTCAATTAATTTTTGTTGTAATGGTATTATATCTTTTATTTCGTCATTCGTGCCTTCTAATTCACTGTTAATTGTTGAAAAAACTTGCTCAATATAGTTTTTGTCTTTACGGGTTTCGTTCCAATTGTCAATAAAAAGTGCGATTAGAATACCTGCAATCACAGGAATTATTTCTTTTAAAAAATTTAGGCTATAATTTTTAATTTTTCCTTTCATATACGCTGTTTTGATATGCTTGCAGATAACGGCTTGCAGCTTGGTGAAGGCTGGGAATTAAAAGTACGAAAGTTCAATCAGTTACCAAAGTTTACTAGAAGTACAAATGTTCAATTTTGCACGAATGTCCAGCTTTTGCAAATACTTTGTTAGTTGCTGTATTTTTCATTTCAAATTATTTTTGTCAGCTACAATTTCAAATGAATATGCAATGTTTGCTGAATATTTTGGTTTGTCAAAACTTGGTTTGATTATAAATTCAAATGTTGGTTCAAGCTCTGATTGTTGAATTGTCAGTCCGCCTAAAATCGAAACTGAATACCAACCGTTGGAAAGTTTAATTGTTGCAGTTCTGTATTTTTTCAAAGACTCAATTTTGCCAGCCGTAAACTGTTTTAGATAAGGCATTGTAAACAGATAAATTTGTCCGTTTTCAACTTTTAAGCAATAACCGTCTTGTCGAACTTGTAATTGGTTGCCATCTTTTAGTAATTCAGGTGTCGTATCTGAAAGGTTAAAATAAATTGTGTAGGGTAAATTCTCAACACCTGAAAGAGGAACAATAATTCCTTGTTCAACGACTTGGTCGCCTGTTTCATTTGTTGTAAATTCTGTTAGTAAGTCGTCTGGTAGATTATTGTCACCTTTGTAACTTAACAAATAGTCTGGGTCTCCCAAAATGAAATAATTCATTAAGTCGTTCAGAATTTCGTCAAACTTATAAAGTTTTGTCATAGCGAAATGTTTGGGATATAGCAGCTAAAAAAGGTCTGTGTCTGTCGAACGACTTTCACTTTGTCTGGTGTCAATGGATTGTCAGTTGTCACCTCAATTGTTCCCAATTTATTTTGTCATAGTTTTGATATACTTTTTTTAGTTCATCTCTGACTTCCATAAGTGCAAAACCTAAAAGATTTTTACCTCTCCAAGTTTGAGGGTTTTGGGCTTTCGGATTATCTTCTCCTAATCCAATTCCCCAAATGGTGTCTAAAGGACTTGCCTCTACAAGCACTTTGTTCCCGGTTGATAGCAAAAAATCTCGCATTTCTTTGTTCTGTGCAAATTTGTAATAGTTTCCGTTTAGCACAATTGAATACTTTGCCTTGTTCCAAATATCTTGGTTGAAGTTTTTTACTTTTTTACCTAATGCTTGCATTTCTTTTGGTTCGGAAGTTTGCATTATTTGCTTTTCTATTTCTTTATCTTGAAAAAGCCTGGCTTTTTCTGCCATCATATATTGTTCTGCACAGTTGTAGTTGTCCATATCAACTTCAAAATAGGACGGTTGCCATTGTCCTAAACAAGATTTGTCTGTAGTATTTAAACTTGGCTTCCAAAAGAAAAGATATTGTTGGGTATTGTGATCTTTGATAATGGTTTCAATGGAATATTGCATTTTTCCATTTATGTTCCAGTGCTGAATGTATTCGCATTCATATTCTTCTATATCTTCAAAATTATAATCTTTATTATAATATCCTCTCCAAAATATTGGATTAGGAAACATTTCTTGATACTTGTTTTGTTCTTCTTTGGTTAGTTTTTCAAACCAATCTCCTAAATCAAACTTATACCCCTCGCCATAACCCATTCTCCAACCAATAGAATATTGTGAAATGTTTGGATACATCATCCAAACGGGTGGCATAGGATTTTCTATTGTAAATTTAAAACTCATTTTTTCAGTTACTTTATTAGGTGTTTTTGGTAAACTTGTTGCTAACGGTTGGGGGCTTTGCGTTTGGGCGGGAAATCGAAGTACAAAAGCCGAATTTATTACTAAAGTTCAATTGGAAAACTACCGTTGAATCTTGCACATCAGCCCGCCTGACGCAAAATCTGTGTTGTGCGTAGCCTTTCTTGTCATTTCCTATTTACATTGAGTGTCAATGTAATTCCTTTTTTGTCCTTCCAATTTCCTGTCAAATTTATTCCCATTTGTTTAAAAGTGATTGTTGCTATTACATCATTATCGTCATTGCTTTCTTTGAACATATACTCATCATTATCTAACGAACCTTCAAGACTGATTGCTCGTCCATATTTTTTATATGCGTAAGTTCCGATAAAATGGTTTTGATAGTCTTCTTTAAATAGTAGATAGAAACGGGATTTATTGTCTAACGTGCCTTCGTAAAGTTGTGGTTCTGTCATTGAACGAAAAGTTTTCAAGTTCTCTCCCGTGATTAAAGCAGATTTTCCGAAGTCATTTAGTAAGTGTTTCACAGTTTCAATTGAAACAGCTGTAATATGGTCTAAATCCCAAAATTTGTCGTGCTTACTAAGCAAATTTTCATTGTCAAAATACAAAGAGTCTGAAGTGAAATAATAGTCGTCTAAGTCGTCATTCTCAATGTATGAATATAGATACTCTTCTAACTGCTCAAGATTGTCACCTGATTTAATTTGTTGTTCGATTTGTTTCTTGATCTTGTTTTGTCGTAGTGGTGTAATAATGCTCTTAAAAGTCTTGTAATTTGCGTCATTAAAAAAGTCTTTTAGTCCGTATCTATCACCGTTTTTAGGATTGAAGTTGTGATACCGAACCCAATAGGCACAAGTTGCTCCGCAACTGGATTGATTAAATTTTATTGATAGTATTTTGTCTGTGTTTGCCAATACTTTATAGTCAATGGAAACTTTACCACCGTAAATTGTTCCATTATTTATTGTCGTTACTTCAAAAATGCTTTCTTTCTCTTTTCCTTTTATCAAATCAAGTTCTCCAAGTTGCAAGAGAATATTAATTTTTTCTTCTATGAGTTTGTCTGTGCATTGAACGATTGGAAAATGAAACTCCTTACCTTCTGAAATTTTCTCGATTTTCAAAAAGTTGTTTTGTCCGAACGTAGTCGTCCAAATTATTGTCAATATTATTGTTAGGTGTCGTCTCATAAGGTTACGCATAATGGCCAGAGCTTGCTGCTGTGCTCGTATTTTTTGATGTCTAGCTCGGAGTCGCTGCTAATTGAAAAAAATGATGGTAAAGATAACAACAAAAGTTGATAGAATTTCGTCGGCTGGATATGGGCCGATAGCGATATGAAGCTGAGAACATATTCGTCTGCCAGCATAGCAGCAAACTCCATGTAAGCAGCAGTTTTAGTCCCACTCCCTAGAAATACTAAAGTTGAATTCAGCACTAGTGCCGTGCTTTTGCCAAGCTGCTTGTTGGCTGCTACTTATACATGTTTTTACTGTTAAAATGTCCACCAAAATATTTTATCGATAGACGACCTTTCTTTATTACTGTCTGATTTTGTAAATATAATTTCGAAGGCGAGTTTTTCCTCTTCAAATTCTTCTTCTGGATCAAAAAGTCTTTTAACTTTTATTTCATATACTCCATTTTCAACTTCAAAAACTTGTTTTTCATGTCCCTTTGCGGGAATTCCGTATTGTTGAAATTGAGCTGCCATTGTTAAATCAGTATAATCTGCCAAATAAAGTTTGCTCTCCGTTACTTCTATTAGCTTTGTGAACTCAGAGTGCGAGCTTATTGTGTTTTCAACAAAAGTTAATTCTATATTCCAATTACCTCCACCATTATTATTTGTTTGCCAAACAACTATGTTATTCAAATTCATTTGTTGGATAAAATGCCCTTTCAGTTGTTCAAGTTTCCAATTTTCGGCAACATAAGCTTTATAAGTTGCTGAGTTTACTAAAGAGATTATCCCGTCATAGTCAGATATTTCAATTCTCATTTTGCGGTGTTGTTTTAAGTTACAATCAACATTTTGCTGCTTGCCGCAGTGGGGGATTTCGGAGCACTTCACTCTCAACCAAGCACAAACTTTGATAGAAGAACGGCACTTGATTTAACCAAGTCAGCCCCCATTACGGCAAACGGCTGTTAGTAGCTGCCCTTCTTATTCTGTCGTCAAAAACTCTTGTATGTCCTGTGTCCATTCGTTTTTATATTTTTTCAAGTAGTTTTCGTGTCCTGCTTTCTGATAAATTTTCAATTTTTTCTGTCCGCCTAAGTTATTAGACATTTTTAACATATATAATCTTACTTTAGTACAATTTAATAGACTACTGACCCAAAATTATAGGTTGCGATTTCAAGTAAATTATTTGACTATCAATAGGTTATCTATGAAATTGCGATTTGTGTCCGGTTTTTGCACAAATACAGCAGATGTCGGATTTGTTCCAAGATCCCATAGGGAATACAAGAAAAAGGGTAGTGTTAAATATTGAGTGATAGACAGCAGTTTTAAATACAGAATATTAAGTACAACAAATGGATAGATACTTTGAAGGGGATAGATTGATCAGGTTTTGAAAACAAAAGTTTATTCCTATCCTA
>JACCDR010045933.1_pt1 | contig 82760 bp, 110 predicted proteins | sample 7446431 | NCBI WGS metagenome assembly JACCDR01 (sample SAMN15323443, study PRJNA562643) | freshwater metagenome | isolation source: river surface water | place: USA:Blue River Watershed | collected 2017-08-17
CCCCTCGCGGCAGTGGGGGTCGTGCATGTTGGCGATCTCGTTCCGCCGCGTGCCCGTCCCTCAGATCACGCTGTACTCCCGTACCTCGTACTTCGGGTACATCGGGTACCTCGACCTGACCGCGGCTCACGTCCTCGCGCGAGAGGTCTCCGAGGTCACCGGCGTGCCCGTGGAGGACATGAAGTTCGTCTGGCAGATCGAGGACGCCCAGTGGAGCTGGAAGTCCCTGTCGTACCTGTTCCAGTCCGAGGATCGCGCACAGAGCCTCTGGCGGGCACGTGAGGCCTGTGTCGAGGGCGGCGAGGCGTGGGACGACATCTGGGAGAAGTCTCCCGGGCTGGGGGTGGCGGCGCTCTGGTTCGACCGTTTCCTCCAGGAGGACGAGGACAACGTCAAGTACGGCGACATGACGTGGGGCGGGTGTGCACGTGTCCGCCGTCGCTACCACGCCGAGGTCCAGGGCTACGCCTACGGCGAGAAGTGGGAGGGCTGGGACGGTGCCGGCAAGCTCCGCGGACAGTCCAAGCGCTTCCGCCCGCTCCCGTCCTGTCACACGGACACCCTCGACCTGTCTGCCCTGCGCCGGCTCAAGACCGAGCCGAGCGAGGAGCAGCGGGCCGTGATGGCCAACTTCACCGAGGACGGGTGCGAATGCCTGTACGGGGACATGGAGGTCGACGCATGACAACACGGGAGTCCTGGCCCGCGGCCAGGTACGACTTCGCCCACCGACTCCTCGGAGCAGAACCCACGTACGTAGGCGAGTGGCAGAGCCAGAAGGACGTCACCGCGGCCAACACGACGTACGAGATCCTGAACGCCACCTTCGAGATGGCCATGCCGGAGACCGCCTCGGAAGCGGCGCGGATCACCGGCGCGAACCTCCCGTGGGCCGAGGACCACTTCCAGGAGCGTGTCAGCGGGCAGCCGCTCAACCCGCCCCCGAGCAACGCGTGGTGGCCGTTCAACGTCAACGGCAACGCCCTGCACAAGGAAGAGGAGAAGTTCTCCCACACCTACCCCGAGCGCTACTGGCCCAAGTTCGCCAACACCGGCGGCGAGACGGACAAGGGCCGGCAGATCTTCGTTCCGCACGTCGGAGTCAGGTACGAGTACGGCGACCTGGCCGACGTGGTGAAGCTCCTGATCGAATCGCCGTTCACGAGGCAGGCGTACCTCCCCGTCTGGTTCCCTGAGGACACCGGCTCGGCTAGCGGACAGCGTGTCCCGTGCACGCTCGGCTACCAGTTCCTCATCCGGCCGCACGGTCCCGACGGTGAGCTCCGTCTCCACGTCACGTACCTGATGAGGTCCTGTGACTTCATGCGGCACCTGGCGGACGACATCTTCATGACCATCCGCCTCGGTCAGTTCGTCCGCGACAAGCTCCAGGACACGGGCTGGTACCACCTCAAGATGGGCAAGCTCCACTTCCACGCGGGAAGCCTGCACATCTTCGAGGCCGACCGTATGGCCCTGTCGAGGATGCACCGCGAGATGACGTCGGCCTACACCCAGCGTCTCACCACGTACGCCAGCGGCTCCGACGGGTCGGAGAACGATGAAGCCTGACCGAGACCGCACACTGATGGGTGTGGCACGCCTCTGGGCGGAACACTCCACGTGCTCTCGGCTGGCGGTAGGGGCGGTCGTCTCTCGGGATGGTCGCTCTTTCTCCACGGGCTACAACGGTGCGCCGGCTGGTCTGCCTCACTGTGACCACCGGCGCTGCCTGTGTCCCCTCGACCCGCCTCCGGGAGATCTCTCCTACTACAACTGCCCGATGCACGGGGCCTGTCGCACGGCGGTACATGCGGAGCTCAATGCCCTCATGTTCGCCGCGCGGTTCGGGCTCGCCACTGAGGGTGCAGAGATCCACACCACCCATCAGCCGTGCCTCAACTGTGCCATGGCGATCGTTAACGGCGGGATCATCCGCGTGGTGTATGAGCACGAGTACCGCGACAACGGCGGACTGGACCTGCTCATCGCCGCGGGTGTAACCGCAGAAAGGCTAGTACGGTGAGACCGTGACTCTCGTACTCAAACCACTACCCGTCATTGCGACGGCGGTGCGCGACCCGAACTGTGACGCGTGCCCGATGAGTGCAGACGCATCCGGTAAGGACGTCTGTGTGACCGCTCAGGGCACTCTCAGCGCTACGCCGAGGTATGCAGTCGTCGGGAAGTTTCCGCCGTCCCAAACGGCTGCCAATGCCCTCGGCGACTATCTGACGGAGGTCGGTCTCGACCCCGCGGAGGCGATCTTCATGGGCGCCGTGAAGTGTCGGACATGGGGCACCGCTCCGACGCGTACCATCATCAAGGCATGTGCCCCGTATCTCCAGGAGGAGCTGGCTCTCCTGCCCGACTCCGTGAAGTACGTTCTCGTCATGGGTAACGAGGCTCTCCAAGCCTCACTCGGTAAGTCCGGCATCACCAAGTACCGGAGCCAGGAGTATCCCATCACGGTGATTGATGCGGCGACCAAGACGGCTCGCACGCTCACCGCCATCCCGACCATCGCTCACACCGCCGTGAGTCGCAACCCGGGACAGATCCACGGCTTCATGGCGGATATGAAGTTCTTCGCCGCGAAGGTCGGCGGGAAGGATGGTGCGGCTCAGGTCAAGCCGCCGAAGAACATCCACTATGTCCTGGACAAGCTGGAGCTCCGCCGCCTCAAGCGTGCGTTGGAAAACGCGGACATCGTGTCCTATGACATCGAGTCGGCGTCGGAACACCCAGGCTTCCTGGAGTCGGATCCCTCGTCCAAGATCGTGTCCATCTCGTTCACGATCGTGTCCAAAGACAAGAAGCTCTCCGTCTGGGCACTCCCGCTGTACCACCCGCAAAGCCCGTGGCGAAGTATGTGGGAAAGGATCCTGGAGTTCATCCGGGAGGCATTCCTCAAGGCGCCGCGGTCCATCGCGCATAACGGGAAGTTCGACAACCGCTGGCTCCGCCAGTGGGGTGTGCGGCGTTACCTCACGTTCGACACCATGCTGGCCGCGCATCTCCTCAATGAGAACCGCGTCAAAGGCCTCAAGCCGTTGTGCCACATGGAGCTGGGAGTACCTAACTGGGGCATCGACACCAAGGACCTCCTTAACGTTCCGCTCATGGAAGTCCTGGAGTACAACGCGCTGGACACGTGGTACACCTACTTCCTGTACCGTAAGCTCCGCTCCCAGCTTCTCGAACAGCCGAGGCTCCGCCGCATCTTCCAGCGGTTCTACATGCCCTCCGCCAACGAGTTCACGGGTATCGAGCGACGCGGCGTCTGGACGGACCGTGAACGTCTCTTCACGCGGTACGAGGAGGCTAAGGTCAAGCTGGCGGAGATTGACGCTCAGATCGCCGCGTACGTGCCCGAGGAGCACCCGTTCAAGCTGTACGCACGGGACGGCTCACTCAAGGACAACGGGGTGAACTTCAACCCGTCCAACTTCCTGCGCTGGCTCCTGTTCGAACACCTGGAGCTCCCCGTCATCAAGCGCGGCAAAGAGAAGGACGACGGCTCGCCTGGCGACCCCAGTGTCGCCGAGGGTGTCATGATGGAGCTGGCGGAGATCCACCCCATTGCCCAGCTCCTCATCGACCGCATCGAGTGGAACAAATACTGTTCCTCCTTCTTCGCGGCCTACGTGGAGTTGATCGATGAGAACGACCGCATCCACACCACCTTCAAGTTGCACGGCACGACGACTGGCCGCCTCTCGTCCGGCAAGGAGAACGACGGCGAGAAGATCTCCGCGAAGAAACAGGTCCGCGGTGTGAACCTCCAGCAGGTCCCGCGGAACAAGTTCATCCGTGGTCTGTTCGGCGCGGCACCTGGCAACTACTTCGTGGAGTTCGACTACAGCCAGGTGGAGCTCCGCGTCGCCGCCGAGCTGGCCAAGGAACCCACGATGATCCACCTGTACCAGACAGGGCAGGACATCCACATGACTATGGCCATGCAGATGACCGGTAAGCCGGCTCACCTCGTGACCAAGGAGGAGAGGAAGAAGGCCAAGTCCGTTAACTTCGGGTTCCTCTACGGGATGCAGTGGCGGAAGTACATCGAGACCGCGTGGAACAACTACGGCCTCCGCGTCACCGAGGAAGAGGCCCAGGCATTCCGTAAGGCGTTCTTCCTCCAGTTCCCGGAGCTTCTGGTGTGGCACAGGCGTCAGAGAGCCCTAGTGGCGAAGTACGGGCGCGTAGAGAGCCCGCTGGGTCGCGTGCGTCATCTGCCCGACATCAACTCACCGGATCGCGAGGTCAAGGCGGAAGCCGAGCGTCAGGCCATCAACTCGCCGGTCCAGTCGTTCGCCTCGGACATGATCCTCATCTCCCTCGTGGTCCTGCACAAGAAGTTCCGCGAGATGGGTCTCCGGGCCCGCAGCATCGGCACGGTCCACGACGCCCTGAACCTGGAGATCCCCGCTGACGAGATGAGCACCGTCCTGCCCATGATCAAGGAGGTCATGGAGAACCTGCCGCTGGGCGAGTGGTTCGACGTCCACTTGAACGTGCCGATCATTGCAGACTGCAAGGTGGGAACACACTGGGGCGACGCCATCGAACTGGAAGAGCACCAGGTCCACAACTGGGACCCGTCTATCCTCACGACGGCCGCCTGACCCAGCCACATCTGTTCCAACCGCAAATGAAGGGCTAAGATCAACTCATGACCAAAACCAAGCTCCACACCACTGTACCGGTGCCGATCATTAAGGACCGTGCTCATTCTTCCGTCATCTACGGAACCGAGGTTACCCCCCGAGCCGGTAAGAAGTACCCCCACCTGGTCATCGGGTGGCACTCGGTCAACGACCCGGACAATAAGTTCGAGGTGGTCAACTACCTGTCCCCCGACATCCCGCTGGACTTTTACCGGGTGAATGCCTGGGTGGTTGCTTCGGGGCACAAGGTCCTGACCGCGGAAGACATCTCCACCATGCACCACGACGACGACTGGATGTTCCTCCACGGCAGTGGTCTGTATGTGACCACCGTGGAACGAGCCAACCCGGACAAGTCCGGATACTCTCACCCCATCGTGCTGACCCGTACGGGTCGTGGTTTGCCAATCAACCTGGAGGTCAGCACGAACGAGGCTAAGGAGGCTCGCTTCCTGTGACCATCAACCTCTCGGCCCCAGGCGTCGGCGGTCTCCAGGGCGTTCACCTGCCCCTGACCGTCGTCAGCCAGTCCATGGCCAAACAGTTCAAGCGGTGCCCGCTCGCCACCAAGTACAAGTACGTGGAGGGTCTGGCACCCCGCTCGGTCTCCAAGCCGCTGACCCGCGGCAAGTGGTTCCACTCCCTGCTGGAGGAGTATTACACTCCCGCCGACGACCCGAACGCGGAGCGTGTCGGCTGGGAGGAGACCCACCGGCGGATGTCCAATAAGTTCTCCCTCCTGTTCGATGAGGAGAAGGAGGAACTGGGCGACCTCCCGCGGGAGATGAAGACCCTGATGGACTCCTACCTCTGGCACTACGACAACGACCAGTCGTGGACCGTGCACGAGGTGGAGAAGACCATCGAGGTCCCGCTCCCCTTCCTCTCGGGTGTGAACCTCAAGCTCCGGCTTGCCATGCTCGTGGAGGATGAGTACGGCCTCTGGATCGTGGACCACAAGACTCACAAGTCCATCCCCAAGACCACGGACCGGATGCTGGACATCCAGTCGCCCCTGTATGTCTGGGCGGCTCATGAGGCGGGAATCCCGGTCTCTGGGTTTGTGTGGAACTACATCCGGACCAAGGCCCCAAGCGAGCCGAGCATGGCGTATGTCGGCACGGCCCGGCAGCGTCTGTCCAAGGCCGCCTGTGAGACGGACTACCCCACGTTCGTCCGCACGATCAAGGCCCACAAGCGGGACTATGGTCTCCAGGTCACGCGGGACATCAAGGCGTGGGCCGATCGCCTCAAGCGGGACCGGTACGACTACAACATGCCGGTCCAGACCTCGCCCTTCTTCCTCCGGGTTCGCCTGGAGCGGGATGAGGACATGATCCAGCGGGCGCTCCGTGAGATGCACCACACCACCAAACGGCTTTTGGAGTACGACTTCTCCGACGAGTGGGTGGAGCGCAACCAGGACCGCGGCTGCAACTTCATGTGTTCGTACCGGGACCTGTGCCTCACCGAACTCATGGGCGGTAACGCGGACCTGGTGCGGCGGAAGTCGTACATCCACCAGGACCCGTGGTCGTACTACGAAGAGGGCAAGCCCGAGGCTCCCGTCGAGTAGCACACCCCGCCATCACTGTCAAGCGCAACCGCACAGACAGTGATAACCTTCATTCCATCACGACGACACGAGAAGGAGACTCCTTTGGCAGCCCCGGCCCGTAAGGACTATGCAGCCATCGCGGCTGCAAAGATCCGGAAGCCGAGTGCCGTGAAGCGTGCCCCCCAGATCCTGGTCTATTCCCGGAACAAGAAGGGCAAGAGCACGCTTTGCTCCTCGGCCCCGAATGTCCTGATGATCGACCCGGAGAACGGCACCGACCATCTCAAGAAGGCCGACCCGTCGGTCTGGAAAGTCACCCGCTGGGAAGACTTTGACGAGATCGACCGGTACCTCCGGATGGGGAACCACGGCTTCGAGTGGGTGAGTGTCGATGGTCTGACGCGAATCCACAACATGGCGCTCCGCTTCGTCATGCAGCAACAGGAGGAGCGAGACCTCGACCGCATTCCCGGCTTCGTCCAGCTCAAGGACTACGGGAAGGCCAACGAACTCCTCAAGGGCATGATGTTGAACTTCCAGGCTCTGGGAATCGGCGTCATCTACACCGCCCAGGAGCGGATGCAGTCGGTGGAGAACCTGTCCGAGGAAGACGAGGAGGCCGAGGAGTCGGACATCATGTATGTCCCGGACATCTCCAAGGGCGCTCGTTCCGCGGTACTCGCCATGGTCGACGTGATCGGCCGTCTCTACACCGTCCGCGCCACCAAGACCGTCAAGCTCCGCAGTGGCGACACCAAGGAGAAGGAGTACGTCCAGCGCCGGCTGTGGGTGGGTGTCCACCCGCGGTACGACACGGGCTACCGCTCGGACTACGAACTCCCCGACTTCATCACCGACCCGACCATTCCCCGTCTGGTCGAGTTTCTGAACAACGGAAAGGCAGGAGCCAAGTAATGGCCCAGAAGATGACCCTCGACTTCAGCCAGGTGAAAGATGGCGGCAACTTCTCCCCCAAGCACAAGGTGGAGGGGGAGTACCTCGGCACCATCACTTCCTTCGAGGACACCAAGTCCAAGTCCGGCAACGCCATGTGGGTGTTCGGCATCACCCTCAAGACGGACCGCCGCGCCGTGTACCCGGTCTACTGCCTCCTCGGCGCCGAGCAGGTCTGGAAGCTCCGCAACATGATGATGGCGGCCGGCTTCTCCGTCCCGAAGAAGCGGATCAACGTGGACGGCAACCGCCTCGTCGGCAAGCCGATCGGCGTCTTCCTGGAGGACGACGAGTACGAGGGCAAGATGAAGTCCGTGATCGGATCCTTCTTCCCCGCCGACGAGTACACCGGCCCGGACAACGGCGACGACGACGCGGACGAGGAGCTCCCCGACGACTCCGACGAGGCGGAGGAGGAGTACGAGGACGAGGAGCCGGCCGACGAGGAGCCCGAGGACGAGGCCCCCGCCGACGACGAGGACGAGGACTCCGACGAGGAGGACGAGCCGGCCCCTGCCCCGAAGGCCGCCGCGGCCAAGAAGCGGGCGCCGGGCCGTGCGAAGGCCAAGCCGGCTCCCGTCGAGGAAGAGGACGACGACGAGATGGACGTGGACGACCTCTAGTCCCCACATCTCCGCTGGTCAGAGCGTTGACAGTGATCACCCGTCAGTGATACGCTCTCGCCAGTGAGTCCTCACTCTCACACCATCGGGCCCCGCGTGCTACTTCCGTTCCCTCGGTTCAGGCACGCGGGGCTCCTTGGTATCTACTGGAGACTCCCATGCCCCCGAACCTTCATCACTCGGCCGCCCTGCGAGCGGCACTAGGTCTGCCGGCGAGTCCCACACCCATCGACTCGACAGCCGACGGAGAGACCATGAGCCAGCCTGAGGCGCGTCTGGGCAGCGCCATCCGACGAGAGTGCATCAAGCGCGGTGCCTTCGCCTTCAAGATCCATGGCGGCCCGACCATGATGGCGGGACTGCCCGACCTGATTATGTGCTACCGCGGGCGCTTCATCGGGATGGAGATCAAGGTCCCCGACCCCTCGTCGCAGCCGAGCACGATCCAGAAGCGCAGGATCAAGGAGATCCGAGAGTCTGGCGGTCGTGCGTACGTAGTGCGCTCCGTAGCGTCCGCTATGCGCATCCTGGCCGCCGTAGACCGAGACATCGACTCTCAGCACGGCGACGACTCGACAGGCGCCTAGACGGCGACACAGCGCCTTTCTGTACTGCGCTTTGTACTACCTCGCTCCACCGAGAAGCCCCGCACACCGTCTCTCGACAGTGGCGGGGCTCTCTAGTGGACGGTCAGCGGCACTCGGAGCAGTAGCGGTCCCGGAGTCGTCCCTCGAACTTCTCGCCGCAGCCACGGCACTTGATCACGGGCTTACGCTGCGGACGGGGGAACGGCACGGTCTCGTCCTCGTCACGAGGAGCACCGAGGCCATCGGGAGCGAACCCGCCAGGGGTGTGGGACGGGTCCACATCCGCGATGGTCAGTTCACCCATCGAGCGGTCGGCGATCTCGTGGAGGATGGCCTTGATGCAGTCGGAGCACAGGGGATCATCTTCGATGCTCGCCGGCTCAGGAACCTCGACCTTGGCGCATCGGGTGCAGAGAGTCATGATCGCTCCTCGTTGTCGTCGTTACGTCTCCGACGTTACACCGCGGAACTATCTCAGTCAAGCACCACACCAGCCGGCTTGCGTGCGCCTGTGACCGCCTCTCCCCTCCCTCGGATACCCGGGTATCGGCAGGCCAGTTAGCGGCGCTTAGAAGCCCGTACAGCGCCGAAGCTCTGTGCGCTCCTCTAGGCGCCTCTCAGACACTCGCCGACAGAGAGATGCACAGACGCTATGAACGTCGCTTAGGCGAGCGTCTAGACGTCCTAACGCGCGTCTCTCGCGTTGTGCGTCGCTCTCGCTTGCAGACATGCGAAAAGGCGCCCCTCTCGGGACGCCCCCTCTACTGAGACCCTGCGGGGCGATCACTCGCCCTCGACGGGCTCCAGCTCATCAATCACGGTGCAGCGGGTCAGGACGGTGGCCTTCATGCCCTCCCACTCGTCGTGCTTCTTAACGGAGCCGCGGATCACGAACCGGGCGTTCACGTTCTCGCCCAGCTTGTCAGTGCCGCTGGAGAACCACTTCGCTACGTTGCCCTCGTCGGTGATCATGGTGTAGAGGGTCGTGGTGCCGTAGTCGCCATCGATGTAACGGATCGCCTTGACGGTGACGGTCAGGTCGTGGCGGGAAGCCTTGATGCCCTTCGCCTTGTCAGGCGCGGTGCCGAACCACTGGCTGTTCTTGTAGACGCTGGCCTCACGCTCACGGACGAGCGTGCGCTCCAGGCTCTTGGCCCAGGCCTGCGGGGCAGAGGCGAGGATCCCGATGTTGCGGCGGCTCACGAACTTACCCGCGGCCACAGCCTTCATGTTCACCACGTAGTCGCCGGGGCCGTTGAAGTCGTCGGACAGGATCCACGCGAGGAGCTCCGCTGCCTTCTTGGAAGCCTCGTCGGCGAGCGGCGCGATGGTCGCGGCGAACTCTCGGTCGTTCTTGCTCTTGGAGGGGTACAGGGCGGTGAGGACGTCACCCTTCGTGGTGTTGCCGAAGTTGCTGGCGGGCTTAAACCCTTCGAGCTTGACGCACGCCCAGGCGACGGCGAGAACGGTGGCGGGGTCGTACTCACGCTCGGCTCCGCGGAACCCGAAGAACCCACCCTCCTCGTCGTCGTCGGCGCTGGACAGCTCGGGGAAGGCGATGGTCGTGTACTGACCCGTGAAGTCCTTCAGGCAGGACGAGCCGACCTGGAGGGTCTCGCCCGTCTCCTGGTTGCGGACGACGTAGGTCACGAGGCGCTGGCGCGTGGTCTTGCAGTGGTCGCACCAACCCTCCTTCACGGTCTCGCGGTTCACGACGGAGTCAACGCCCGGGATGTTGCGGACGATCAGGCCGGCGTTCGCGTCCCAATCGAGCTTGGCGACGAACTCCCACCCGTTGTACGCGGGGGCGTTGCCCTTGATCTCGACCTTGTACTCGGTCCACGTGCGCTTGATCTTGGTCAGCTCATCCACTTCCTCGCACTCGACCGGCTCGGAGGTCATGGTCAGCGTTCCCGCAAGACCCTTCTTGGCGGCGCGGGCGTTGATCTTCTCGACCTTCTCGCGGGTGGCTTCAAGCTGGAAGGAGTCGATCTGGGCGGACATGGCGATCTCGCGGACGGTCACGTCGGTCACAGCCTGGATGGTGTGGGACGGGGCGACGGGCGTCTGGATCTCAGTGGCGAGCGGGGTAACGACGGGGGCGACGGTCGCTCCGCCCTTCGCGGCCTTGCGGCAGGCAGCACGCGCGGACTTGGTCTTCGGGTGGGTGCAGTTCGCGTGGGCGGTGCTCATGGGGTCCTCCTCGTCGTTTTTGCTTACGTGCATAGCTTACCAAGCTCATCCGCACGATGCAAGACGGACAAGGCACGAATTTAAGCCCGTGTACGCCCGTCTCACGGCACTAACCGGCGCCGTTCAATGCCGGGTATCCTGTGTCCCTCGTAGGCGCTCAGATCGCCGCACAGGGCCTTACGCTTCCAGCTCAGGTCGAGACGAGCCGACTACCTGGCGGCCCAGCTTCTTCTCGAACTGAACTAGGCCCTCTGGTGTCACAGCCGGCGTACCATGGTCACCGTTGCGACGCGATCGGAGCCAGCCCTGGTCCAGCCAGAACTGACTACCACGGACCCGGCCGCTTCGATCATGAACGGTGGCACCCCAGCTCCGGCACATCTCGTGGAACTGGAAGGGGCGGTAGCCGAACAGTGCTCCCACATCCCCGATGCTCATACCTTCTCGCTCCTTCTCGAACAGGCTTAGGAGTTCGGCACGAGGCTTAGTGAGCTCCAACTCTCGGGCTTGCTTGGCAGCCAACTCCAGAGCCTCGGCGAATGTCTTGGGGGTCTGCTGTCCCGGCATGTTGTAGGAGCCGGTCTTGCGGAGAGTAGGTAGGACGTCCTCGAAGATCCAATCCTGGAACCGCTCTGCCTCGGGCTTGTTACTCCTCATGATCAGTCGATACAGGCCCGGTTCATTCACGATGTTGACCAGGCGATTCCCGCCTTTCGTACACACTTGATGTGTAGTAACTGTGTGTGACCGGAGACGACGCTTAGCGTCACTGGCGTCTCGGTAGTCGAGGACCTTGGCCACGTCTTGAAGCAGCCACCAGGGCTGGTCCCCAACCATCATGACCCTTACACGTATGCCCTGGAAGTCAAAGGGCACTAGCTCTGAACTCATGCCGCAACGGTAGCGTTATACGAAAATGAAAGTCAAATGTAGATGTATACCGCATCCACCGAGAAGCCCCCTCGCGGGGGCTCTCTACTAGTTCCACACCCCTCGGTGTGCTCAGTCGCTCACCACGTGCACGAACGCGGCGAGGTGACCCGTGCCCTGCGGCTTCTCGTCGGAGACGACGATCCAGACGGTGAAGCCATCACGGTGCTGGTACGAGCGCTCCAGCGTGCCGGCGTGGCGGATGAGCTTGGGGCCCTCGGTCTCGCTGTCCTCGGTGCGCCACCCGATCACCTGGGCCCCGATCTTGCCCTCCAGCTCGGCGTTCGTGCTGGGGGTCATCTCGTCAACGCCGGCGCGAACCTTGCGGCACTTGTTGCGCATGGAGGCGGTGGACGGGTGGAGGCAGCTCTCGTGTGCGTTCGTGCGGGCCATCTCGTGCTCCTCGGGTCGGTCTCACTGGCTGACAGGAAGACCATACCACGACCCTTGCGGGTCGTGCAAAGCCGCTCAGAGGTCGATGTCCTCGGGCTTGATCGTGGAGTGGTTGCCCTCGCGGTCTATGACGGTGATCTCGGCGGCAACTCCCTCGCCCCACAGGACGCTCTCTACCCACAGGTAGTCGGTGCCGTCGCGGAGCATGAGCGACTGGCCCGGCTCGGGGTCGTACGCGTTCATGACGCGGTCGGCACAGTCGCGGGCGTGGTGAAGGGTGCTGGTCGCGCACTCGTACCAGCGCGGCGACATCGGCTCGAAACCCTCTTCCCCGGACGTGTCGTCGGCGTTCTGGTGGGCGCTGGCCTGGTGCGCGGAGCAGAACTTGGGGAATTCCTCGTTCCAGATCCGCTCGGGCTCGGCGGCGAGGCGGTCGGCTTCACGCTCGGCCTCCCACTCGGCGTTCAGCGCGGCCCACTCGTTACGGCTCTTGCGGCAAGCGGCTCGGGCAGCCTTGGTCTTGGGGTGCAGGCAGTTGGCGTGGGCGCTGGTGTTCTTGTTCGTCGTCATGGCATGACTATACCGCGCACTAGGCGCGGCAGTCAAGGCGGTCACTTCATGTCGTCGGCGAGGAGTTCCCACTCACCCATGAGCTGGGCCTCAGCCTTCACGAGACGAACGGCGAGAGCGGGGTTCCAGTCCTTCGGCTCGTACCCGTGCTCCTGCGCGACCTCGTCAAGGGTGATGCGGTGAATCAGGTTCACGCAACCCTCAGAGCGGGCACAACGGACGAACACGAAGGTGTGGTTCACGATGGTCTCAGTGGTCGCCTTCACGCGCTCACGCCGGCACTGGGCGCGCCCAGCCTTGGTCATCGGGTGCGAGCAAGAGGCGTGGGGCGTGCCGGCCTTCAGGTACTGCGAGAGGGTCAGCGGGGTCTCGGTCACGTTCTCGTTTGTCGTCATGCCATGACTCTACCACCCGGGCCGCGCAGGATGCAAGGCGGTCGAGCGACCAAACAAAGGACGGTACACAGAGAAATACGAGGAGGGCACCACCCGGGAGTAGTGCCCTCGCTCTGATGTGGTGCGGTGTTGATCAGGCTTCGCCGAGCGTGGTCACACGGACGCAGGTGACGGAGGTGCGCTTGGTCTTACCCTCGTCGTTCGTGTAGTTGATCCACTGGCCGCCCCACCCGGTGAGGTAGACACCCGTGGCAACCTCGCTCTGGGTGTCGTCATCGATCTGGGTGGCGATGCGAACGGGGGTCTCCTTGAACTCCCTCCAGTTCTCGCGGGTGACTCGCACCGGCTCGAATACGGGGGCGGGGGTCTCGATCGCGGTGCCGTCGGTCAGGGCGGCGGAGAACGCGTCGGCGAACTTGGCGCGGGAGCGGCGGCACTTCGCACGGGCGGCCTTCGAAGACTCGTGGGTGCAGTTCTCGTGGCTCTGGATCTTGCTCATCTCGGTCTCTCCCTCGGTTGCTGCGTTGTGCTGACAGGAAGAACACTACTCCTCGTGGCATCGGCCGTCAAGGCGAGAAGGGCCCTCCAGGCAAGATTTTTTAGGTCGCTACAATCCGCAGTACAGAAAGGCTCTGTGTGCCCGCCAGAGAGCCGGCGAGCCCTTCTCGGGACTCACCGGCTCAAGGCACCCTCAGACCGTCTCAGGGGACGCGTGAGGGTTCATCAAGCGCTCCACGAGACGAGAGGTCACCTCGCGCGCCACGTCCTTCTCCGTCACGGTGTGAACCCTCATCTCCGCGGCGTGGAGCTCTGCCACGTCCCACACCTTCCCGAACTTCTCGGTCATGACGGCCGCGGTGATCTCCTTCACCAGGGCCATCATCGGCTCGTGAAGGGCGACCGCTGCCTCCGCCACGAACTCATCCAACTTCCTCGACTGGTCGGCACTGAACATGACCGGCTCCTCATCTGCGAGAACGTGTCCGACACACTCACCGTACGCTCTCCGTCACACTGCATAGGCGCATATCGCCCACGGCTCTGTGCGCCCGTCTAAGGCCCCGTCCCGCCGAGAGGATACCCCGGTATCGTGGGTCCCACGCCGGCTCTCAGACCGCCGAGAAGCCCCTCAAGCCGCAAACTGGGGCTTATGATGATCTCATGCCCAAAGGTATCCCATGCGTAGACCCAAGCCACCGCAAGAATGAGAAGGGGAGGTGCCTAACCTGTAGGAGCCTTCTCCGCCAGATTAAGGGTCGCAAACCACCAAGTCCTAAAACCGCCCAACGGGCAAAGCAAAGGAAATGGGGCGGGTATGTCAAGGGCGACCACTGCGAGGTGTGCGGCTCAACCAAGAACCTGAGAGTGGACCATGATCATTCATGCTGTCCCCCCGGCCTCAAGACCATTCGATCCTGCGGCAAGTGCGTAAGAGGCACCCTCTGCCATAGCTGTAACTTGGCTCTCACCTATGATGTAACCCCAGAAGTCTTGAGGGCACTGGCAGACTACCTGGAGAAACACGAGAACCCCCGCTCATAGGCGGGGGTTCTCTGATGTGGTCGAGGGAGCGGGTAGCTCAGGCTCCGTACTTCGCAGCGGCGGCGATGATCTCCTCAACCTCACCCGTGTTGTCGTAGTAGGACTCGGTCAGCTTGGGGTCGATCTTGTGCAGAGCACCCATGATCTCCTCAACCTCACCCGTGTTGTCGTAGTAGGAGGCGATGATCTCGGTCAGCGTCTCACAGACAGAGGCGGCGTAAGCGGCCTTCTGGCGACGGCACTTGGCGCGGTCAGCCTTCGTGGCGGCGTGCGAGCAGTTGGCGTGGGCGGTGGTCTTGGCGGTGGCGTTCATCGTGACTCCCTCGGTTGCTCTCTCTTGCTTACGAGGACAACATTACCCGTGCTGCCCGGGGCCGTCAAGGCACCCGAAGGGGAAACCTTCAAATCCTTGTGCGGCGATCTGACGCCGGCTTAGACGGCCTCTCAGAGCCTCGACCATGGGGCAACGTTGCCACGCCCCAAACGAGGAAACCCCCGCTCTCGCGGGGGCTCCTCTACTGGGGATTCACTCGCCCGACTGGGCGCGCTCCTTGCGGCACTTGGCGCGGGCGCTCTTGGTGCTCTCGTGCTTGCACGCGGCGTGGCTGGTGTGGGACTTCTTGATCCCGTTGGAGTGACCCTTCTTCACGGCGACGGTTGCGGGGTCCTGGCCGTGGCACACCAGGCACTCGTCGGTCAGGTTCTCGCCGCCCTCGTGGTTGTCGTCCTCGTGCTGGTTCTCCCAGCCGGCGTAGTCGTAGCAGGCCTCACACAATCCGGCCATGTTGTTCGAGGCGACGGGGCGGGTGGTGCAGGAGTTACACATCGTGCGGGCCATTTGGATCACTCTCTCTGTCGCGGTGTCTCTCGCTTACAAGAAGAATATTACACGGGTCCCAAGGCAGATGCAAGGCCTGGCAACGTTGTCATCCAAAAAATCTTGAGAAGGCCTGAGCGGCCCTCTGAGCCTCTGACTGCCCGGCCCGGCCGGGTATCCAGCGGTACCCCTCGCCGGCTTACGCGGGCTCTCACGCCCTCGCCCAGACGAGTGCCCCCGCCCTCTCGCGAGGGCGGAGGCTCTCTGCTCAGCGGGTCACTTGCCGGCGTTGCGAGCCTTACGGCACGCGGCACGCGCGCTCTTGGTCGCGGCGTGGTCACACTCGGCGTGAGCGCCACGGAGACCCACGATCTTCATCTCCCTGACGACGATTCCCGCGCTCTCGGCGAGCACGCGCTCCGCGGACTTAGCGGTAGGCGTCTTGCGAGCGGCGGGGCGGCGAGCCGGCTGGGCCTTCTTCGTCTCGCCCTTCGGGCACTGGCGGTCGAAGTGGATCAGGCCTCGGGCGGTCTCGGTGGCGAGGTCGATGTCCTCGATGGCGAAGCCGCACAGGGCGCAGGTCGGGGTGGCGTCGGTCATCTCGCGGACGATGATCTCGGACATTGGGGGCTCCCTCGGTTGCTGTGTTGCTCTGACAAGAAGAACACTACACGGGTCCGATGTGAGAGTCAAGGCAGACGCGCCACACTCCTCGGGATCTCTGTGTGCCCGTCTCAGCGCCTCTCAGAGGAGCGCCGGCACTCTGACACGTACGCGCGCTCTCAGGCGCTCACAGACGCTCCTAGCGCCTCTCAGGCGTGTCTCTAGGGCTCTCGCACGTCTCGCACGTACGAGACTCAGGCGCAGACACCGAGAAGCCCCGAGCGATGCTCGGGGCTCTCTGCTGGTGCTGAGGGTCAGGCGTTGATCACGGCGACGTACGCGACGGAGTCAGCGGGGACGCGCACGGTCTTGTCGGCGGTCTTGAGCTGAAGGAGCTTGGGGCTCCACCCGGTGATCTTGCCGTCGAGGGTGGGCTCCTCGTCGTCGGAGATCATGACGCGGACGGTGTCGTTCTTGTGGTCGCGCCAGTTCTCGCGGGTGACCTCGGTGGCGATGACGACGGCGATGGTCTCGGCGACGGGCGCGGCGGTCAGCTCCAGCGGGCCGGCCTTCATCGTGTTCCACGCGGTGATGATCGGGGACTCGATGGCGGGGATCGCCTTGCGCATCGCACGGCGGCAGGCGGCACGGGCGACCTTCGTGGACGGGTGGGCACAGGCGGCGTGAGAGAAGCGAGCGGACATTATCTGTCTCCTTGTTCGTCGTTGTCTTGCTGACATGGATAACACTACGCGTCCCGCCGGGGTGAGTCAAGGCGAAACAAGGCTCGCAGCCAAGATTTTTTTAGAAAGTCCTGTGCGGCCTTCTCAGCGCCTCAGTCCCTTGCCTCGATACCCGGGCCGGCGCACAGCGCCTCTCAGAGCCGGCTCTCCATACGAGGGCCCCCACTCCCATCTGGGAGCAGGGGCTCTCTAACGCGCTTCTCAGAAGATCAGGTTCCAGACAGCGGCGATCCCGTCAGGGCCGAGGATCACAGCAGTGGTCAGGAACACGATGAAGGTCATTCCGCCCAGCAGGCGCAGGAGGTGGTTCTCGTTGTCGCGCTGCGGGTGGCTCATCATGGTCGGTTCCTCTCGTCGTCGTTCTTGCTTATGGAGTAAGCTTACCACGGGCCCGACGTCATGCGCAAGGGGCGAGGGAAAGGATCTTCCCCCGCCCCCTGCTACCCGATCAGGACTGGTGCTTGGGCGTGATCTTCGCGTCGGGGTGGTCGCGCTTGATCTCGTCGGCCTGGACGGCGCTGTACGCCTGGATCTCCGTGTACCCGCCCGTCTCGTTCTTGAAGCGGACGACGTGCGTGGGGCGGTCGATGGACGGCGTACGGTCGGTGTTGCCGCCCTCGCCCCTGTCGTCGGCGCTGCGGCGGAAGCGGTCGAGGATACCCACTGTGTTCTCCCTTGCTCGGCGTTTCGTGCTTACGGAGTAAGCTTACCAACCGCGCTGAGCCACGTCAAGGCGAGAAGGCACTTACTCGGCGGTAACTTAGCCGGCTCTCAGCGGCCGCCTACGGTCTCGTGACTGAGCCTGGTACCGGGTATCCTCTGTCCCACACCCCGCCGCAGATGCGCGTCTGTCGCCTCGCCCAAACGAGGGAGCCCCCTCAACAAGTGAGGAGGCTCTCTCTGTCAGTCTCAGCGGCGGGGCAGTCGCGCAAGGATCGCGGTGAAGATCACGGTCAGGGTCTCGGCGACGGCGTTGTAACGGCGGCTGTACTCTTCACTGGTCAGGCTCGTGAAGTAGTTGTCGGCGTCGTCGTAGTCGTCGCGGGCGTCATCGATCGCCAGCCAGACGAAGCGAGAGAGGTCGTTGTCAAGCATCTCAAGGGCGTCAAGGAAGTCGCCAGGGTTGAAGTGGTCGAGGTGGATGGCGGCGATCTCGGCAGCGCGCTTGGTGGTCTTGGTGTAGTCGATGGGCTGGGTCATGTCTAGCCTTTCGTCGCTCTCGGTCTTGCTTACGTAGTAATCATACCTCGTCGCGCCGCGCTATGCAAGGCGGCACGCCGATGAATCCTACGCGGATCTGAGAGCCGCTAGCCAACCGCACGACCTGGTATCCTACATCCCTCGTCGTCCCGCAGGCGGGCGTACAGAGCCGTGCCCACACGAGGACGCGCCCCCTCTCACGAGGAAGCGCGCTCTCTGGTGTGGTGCGTCAGTCGTTCAGGCACGGCTCACAGCACGAGGCACACTCTGTCGCGTGCACGGGGCAGGGGTCGAGAGACTGAGTGGCGTGGTCGAGGTCATGACTGATGTAGTCGTGGTCGTCGTCGGATCCGATCATGTTGTGGAGGAAGAAGATCATGAACGCGCGGGGGTCGGCGTTCTCGGCGTCGGGGAGGACGTTGTAGATCGGGAACAGCGAGGTGTCGTGGTCGGCGTCGAGAGCGTCAAGCACGAGGGCGGGAAGCTCGGTGATCGGGAATCCCACGATCTTCGCGGTCTCGATGATGATCTGTACGCGCTTGGGGTTTTCGATCTCGTACACGTGGTCTCGCTTTCGTCGGGGCGGAGAGCTAGTCTCTCTCGCTCACAAGACAACTATACCACGTGCTCCGCGCTCAGCACAAGGCGGGACGTGAAATCCAAACGAGGAGGCCCACCCTCGGATGAGGATGGGCCCCTCTACTTGCGGCGGGTTACTTCTGGGAGTTGATGTTGGTCATGTGACGCAGGATCGCAGCGGTGATCATGGCCTCCGCGGCGTTGTAGATCTTGATGGCGTCGTGGCTCTCGGAGTTCTCGATTCCCTTCTCCTCCATGCGCGCGAGGGCGATGAGATCGGCGTGGTCGGCGACGTCACCCGCGATGGCGTCGATGTAGCGCTGGGCGATCTCTTCCAAGTTCAGCGAACCCATGATCTCGGCGATCTTCGTCTGGGTCGGCGTGGCGGGCATTGCGCGCTCCCTTCGTAGCCCGTATCTCGGGCTCACATCAATTACGATACACGGACCCGGCTCACGAGTCAAGGACTACACGCGGCGATCTGAGCCGACGTACCACACCCCTCGATACCCGGTTCCGCCGTCCGTCGCAACGCGCGAGAGGCCCGCCTGTGCTCTCACAGGGGGCCTCGTCGCTACGTGTCAGCCGATCTCGTATCGAGGCTGTTCGCCCGTCTCGTGCACGCTCAGCTCTTCCGCGTACGCGCGTTCGAGCTTGTCAAGGATCGTGCGGAAGATCACGAGTTCAGCGCCTCGCTTCTTCTTCGGGTCCTTGATGTCAGCAGTGACCTTCTCTGCCTCACGCTCGATGAAGTTCTCCGCGATGCTCGCCGCACCCTCGCAGCCGAGGACGTTGATCATCTCCTCGAACGCCTCGCGCGCTTCTTCAGCCGTCAGCTTGTTGATGCTCTCAGCCATGTGACGCTCCCTGTTGAGTTAACAATCGCCTTGCTTGTCTTGCTCTGGTGAGCCGGTCTCGCTTGCTCACAAGAAGAACATTACCCGGCTCACGCCGGCTTGTCAAGCGAGGCGCTAAAAGCTCTGTGCGCGCGTCTGACGCTCTCGCACGCTGCACTGACACTCACGCGCACACTTCACGCTTAGGAGCGTCTGAGCACGTCTCAGGAGCTCTCACAGACACACGAGAGCGAGAGACACAGACGCGTGTCTCTCGCTCCCTGATCATGCGCTCAGCTCAGTCTCAGATGTTCACGCCCTCGATTCCCATCCAGTGCCCGTTGTCGATGCCCACGGACGCCGGCTCGATCAGCCAGTACCCTTCACAGCCGATCACCACGCTGTGGCGCTGGCTCTGGGGGTCCCACATGATCCAGTGGGCGGACAGTTCGAAGTCGTCGTCCAGGACGCGGGAGTCACACTCCGTGCAGTGGTCGACGGTCTTGAGCTGGTGGCCCGGGGTGCTGGTCAGAGCCAGAAACACCATGGTGAGATAGTGGTGCTGGGCGGCGTAATGGTCTGCCCACTGCTGGGCAATGTCCGTGTTGCTCGGGTTCGCGTTCGTCATGCGTTGTGCCCTTCTCTCGTCGGTCTTGCTTACGAGGACAACACTACGCTCCACACCCCTGCGAGTCAAGGTGGCAGGCTCACAAACTTTCCCCGCGTTCTCTCCTTGACGGCCGCCGAGGATGCGCGTAGTGTTGTCCTTGTAAGCGAGAGAGCGACACCGAGGGAGACAGTGATGACGAACACCACGAGCACCTACACCGTCCGGATGATCATGGGGAACGACAAGTGCACGACCATCACCACCGTCGAGAGCGACACCCCCGAGAACGCGGCGCGTGAGGCGGAGATGAAGTGGTCCGGGATCACTGTCCGCATCATCGACATCGACGGGCCCGAGGGGTGCTACGTCGACCTCTGCGAGAACGACGACCACTGGTGCTGCAACTGCGACGTTACACACCTGGAGAGCGACGGGACCTGTTTCAACTGCTCTTACTGACCGCGCCAGGGAGCCCCGACACCCACCGCCAGGGTGCCGGGGCTCTCGTGTGGAGACGCCGTGCCGTGCCTCAGACTCGCGCGTCTCCACGATCGGGGATGCCAGAAGTGTTCGCCCCGTGATGGTGCCACGTCCAGGTGATCTCTGGCCTGTGCACGATCACCGCGCCGGCGGCCAGACACCCGAGCGTGAACGCCCAGTCCTCGCCGGCGAACTGACGTCCCGGATCCTTGAGATCTTCCCGGCTCATGCCCTCGCCCATGAAGCCGACCGACTGTGCCAGCTCGGTTCGCACAAGAACCACGATGGTCGTCTGTTGCGGGTCGTTGTTGTCCCACGTCTTCCCGAGCATGAACGGCCTGGGATCGCTCCCACCCCTGACGCGGTAGTGGCTGTAGACGTAGTCCGCGCCGGCGCTCTGTGCCGTCTCCATGAGCTTGGCCAGGTGGTCTGGATCCATCTCGTCGTCGGAGTCGAGGAACGCGACCCACGGCGTGTCGACCAGCATGAGCCCAGCGTGACGTGTCGCCGGCGCTCCCTGCCTCAGGTCGTCGCGGATGGCGATCACCTGGGTGGGGATGGTCTGAGCCTGGACAGAAGCCAGCGCACGCTGGAGGTACCCGTTCGTCTCGCGTTGGGTGTGGAACGGAACCACGACCGTGACCTGTGGGTCAGTCACGTCCGATCAGCCCCCACCGCGGCAGCGTCGCCCACGCGTAGACGTCTCCCGGGTTCGGGTTGTACTCCCCACCCGAGTTGTTGAACAGATGGGCCAGTTCCTCCAGCACGTCCTCCGCTGGCACGTTGCGGTACCACTCACCCGGGGCCGGATGCAGTGCTCCGCTCGCTCCGTGCGGTCGTCGTCCCGTGCTCGCCGCCGTCACGAACAGAAGACCAGAACCGTTCGGGTCGAGGGCGGTGGCACAGCAGAGGAGAAGCTGGCGCCACTCTTGGACGTGCTCCAGAACCTCGGTACAGACCACGATGTCAAACCGCGGCATGAGGTCTACTGGCCATCTCTTGCGGCAGTCCCAGACGAGGTCGACACCGGGACCAGCCTCGATGTCTACGCCCATCCACTTGCCGTTCGGGATGAGGTCTCGGATCCCGCCGTTGATGTCTCGGCCGCCCAGATCCAGCACGCGGTAGGGCCACTCGGGACCCAGCCCAACTTCCTTGATCATCCGGTCCAGGCCGGCTCTTGCCTCAGGGTGCATTAGTGCGGTGTCCTTCCCCACTTCTGGCGGAACGTCTCTCGGTCCTTGCTGGCCTGGATCTGGAGCTCCGGGCGCGCGTTGGTCGACCCGTTGGGTTCGCGGTGTTCCACACCCAACCCTGGAACGAGCAACGCTCCGCCGCGCTCACGAGCCGTCCAGTCCAGGTCGTCGTCGGAGTACCACCAGGCCATGGTCTCATCGTAGCGGAGACGAGCCTCGCCGCGCATCATGTGCGCGTACCCCGTGATCCGGGTATGGAGAGGTACAGGCTCGGCGACCTTGTGGAGTACCTTCATCGACCCACCCGACTGGTCAGGGTAGGCGAGGACAGCGTCCGTCTGCCTCATGGCCTCAGCCATCCGCGCGAACCAGTCGTGGTGATGAATGACCACGTCGGAGTTCAGGACAGCCACGTCCCACTCCGCATGGCCATACTCACTGTCCGCGACATCCTCCACCAGGCTCAGACCGAGGTTCCACAGGTGGCTGATGTTCGGCGGGTCCATCGGTTCCTGGATGACCTTGACCTTGCCGGACTCCCACCAGTCGAGGAGACCCCACGTGTGGTCAGAGATGTATGGGACCGAGCGGTTGTCCACGATCACCACCAGATCCACCTGGCTGATGAACGACTGGACACAGTCGAACAGCATCCGGTGGCGGTCTCGTGTCGGGATCACCGCGGCTTGGAAGAGGCTCACCGCTGGAGCCACTCGGTGGTGTGGGGCGTGACCTCGGCGCCGTCCCTCGGGACATAGTAGTAACAGGCCACGCTCTTCCGCCAGTGGTCGCCCTCGATCGGCCCCGGGTGTCCGTGCCACGACTCCTCGGAACACTCGAAGATCACCATCCGGTTCCAGGTCGGGAGGACAGCCTTCTCCATCCCCGGCCCGAGGTACAGCGTGCCTCCCCACTCGCGGTCCCACTCGTCGTTCAGGAACACGAGGAGGTTGAGCTTCCGGAGGCGCTGGCCGTCGGGGTGGATGTTGAAATCCACGTGCATGTCCAGGCGGCCGCCTGTGCCGGTCATGTGCATGCCGCCGCCGAGCGGGTCAGGCGTCAGGCCTCGGTGCCCCGTGAGGTCTTCCAGGGCCTCGCACATGACCTCGGAGCAGAGGTGCGCCATGAGCTGTCCCACACCCCTGCCCCACTGGGACTGGTCGTCCATGCACCGCTTGCCCCACTCCTTGGGGTCGGGGTACGTCTTCCAGCGCGGGTCGCTTGCCGGCGGGAACTCCGCGGCTGCCAGCTTGAGCTCCGTGTCCGACCAGAAGTTGTCGGCGACGATGTGGGGGAACGGCTCGGCTTCCTTGAAGGATCGAGCTTGGTCCGGAGTGAAGAGGACCACGTCTGTGCCTTTCCGTGAGGACGGGAGAGGCCGACTGGTATTTGCGTCCCCCAGCCACTCACTTCCCACAGGGCTACACTAGTGGGAACCTCTCCCGCTTAACCTCATGTCGTCGGACTTCACTCGGCTTGCCTTCCGACAGGCGTAACGCCGGCGCTGCCGTACGAACAGCGGACACGAGGGCTACCGGTCGAGGGAGCGAGGGCGTGTCCGCCCTGCTATCATGTGGAAGCGGTCTCCCCAAGCTCCCTCGACCTTGTACCGCCAGTAGGACTCGAACCTACGACTCAGGGATTAAGAGTCCCCAGCTCTGCCAACTGAGCTATGGCGGCGCGGTCCAGGAAACCCTTCTCAACCCTGAACCATGGACACCCACCCATGACCTATGCAGGGTGTCCTTCCCTTCACCCGCCTCTCGGCAGGCTACCGTACCCCCAACCGGATTCGAACCGGTGGCCTTCGCCTTGAGAGGGCGACGTCCTAGGCCGCTAGACCATGGGGGCATTGAGTTGTGGGTCCCGGCTCTTGAGGGAAGCCGGGCGAGATAACAGGACACGCCTTACCGCGTGCCCCCACCCTCTGGTACGCAACGGGGGGCGCTCACCAAACCTTGTGCTACATGCCGGCGGGAGGGCCGTACAGATCCTCGGCGTCGGCGTCCGGCGGCTGTACCTGCTCCGCCGGGTCGTGCTCCCGGGTCTCCTGTTGGATGGCCGGTTCGGTCTCAGGCGGCGGTGAGGCCTCGTGCCCGTCGTGGGTACGGGGAACGTCACCCGCCATCAGTCGTCCTCGTCTTCCCAGTGGTCGCCGTCCTGCGGGTTCGTCGTGCCGCTGCCGCCGTCGGAGTCACCGTCGTCGTTCTTGTCGTGGTCGCCCATCGAGACGACCGCACCGCGTACGCGGACCTTCATCCTGCGTCCTCACTCTGTGAACCGTTCTCGTGGGGCCGGGCCCGTGGACACGTCGGGTGACGCAACCCCCAACCCCACGAGAGTCTAGCGGGGTCCCGCCCGTGGATCGCCTAACCTCCCCCAAGAGGCGACGACCCACGGACGGGCTCAAACCCAAGCGGGCGGGGTGCGTAATCCCGCGCTCTCCGGACACTGCATGAGCACTTCCGCGAGGGTCAACTACCATGCACTCGCCGGCGCACGGTAGGGGGTTTGGCGATCACGGATGCACGCGGCACTGGTGGCCGGCTCCGACTAATACCCATCGCCTCTCGACAGGGACGCAACCCCGAGGAGCCGCGGCGGCAGCGGGACTCGAACCCGCGACTTCATGGCTTATAAGACCAGCCCTCTACCAACTGAGGTATGCCGCTACGATACAGACCATATTCATGTTGTCCCAGGTTCACTTCCAGGACCCTGGGGGTTCTTCCCTTAGCCCCTGCCCGGGAGGGGATCTCGGGCAGGGACCGGCAAGGAGCGTCGCGACTTCCCGTCTCAGCGTTCGGTCTTGACGAGAAGAACACTACAGACCGTCACGAGTGTCTGTCAACCCTCCACTTTCTTCGTGCGGGTGACGGGTTGCCGGCTCGCTTTCCACGCCTTGTATCCCTTGATGGCTGCGGCTTCGTCCCGATCACTGAACATGTACCGCTTGCCGGTGCCAGGGTTGTTCCACTGCGGGACAGACCTCAAGAACCGGCGGAACTCCTTCGGGTCCAGGTCGTTGTCTCGCGCGACCTGTGCGCCACTCTTCCCTGCCATGACTCACTCCCTCGGTTACGAAGGGTGTGGAAGAGTCAGTCCCACACCCCCCTGATAGGTGCTCAGTGCGTGGCGTTCCAGGCACGGACAACATCTGCGACCTGATCGGGCGTGAACGCGTACGCTCCCCCGGGTCCCGTCTGGTAGTTCGATGCGAGGGACCAGCGTCGCAGCCACGCGCGGAACTTCTTCGGGTCGATCTTCATGGCGGCTGCAAGCTGAGGCGCTGTGAACGCGTTAGGAGAGCTAGCAGGAGCGCTCTGAACAACTACACTCGGCGCACTCTGTGCGGCGCTCACAGGCGTCCTCTCGGGCGTTCTCGGGACGTTCACGACGTGCGACGCGAGAGAGTCAGCGTACACAAGCTCCGCGGCAGCCTTGCGGTCGTCGTGAGAGAGGCCGGCATTCTTCCGCCAGCAGGGCGGGCAGTAGTAGAACCGACCATCCACGTTCGACTTGGGCGGACGGCTCTTGGAGTACAGCTTGGAGCAGGACGGGCACGTCGCTTGCCAGCGGGCGGGCGGAAGCTGTGCGGCGTCGGTGCAGGGACGAGGGTCATCCACACCCAGCTGGAAAGCGATGGCGCGCCACTCGGGACCGTGCTTGGCTCCTGGGGTCAGGGCGTGCGCGACCTCGTGCCGGCACACTTCGAGAACCTTCTCCGCGTCGTTGTGGTCAACGAACAGGGTGGAGAGCTGAACCAGCTTGGGGGCGTAGCGACACAGACCGTAGGTGTTGCGACGGTTCATCCAGTTGAACCGCCATCCCTTCTGGTAAAGGCCGTGCTCCATCAGGAGGTTGGTCATCATCGCTGCGGCTTCATCTCGTCTCATGTCTCCGAGTCTATACGGTGGTCCCGCACGTGTCAAGCCTCGCTAGATACCAGGAAGCCCCCGGGCGCTGGGGGCGCACTCGGGGGCTTCACAGGAGAGGGGTCACGCAGGACCGACGATCACTCGTCGTCGTCGCCCTCGTCCTCGGCGACGTCCGTGGCCTTCTTGCGCGCGGGGGCGCGGCGGGTCGTGGTCGCCTTCTTGGCCGGCGCCCGACGGGTGCGCGGCTTGGGGGCCGGGGCCTCCTCGACCTCGGTCTCCTCCTCGGCGACGTCCTCGGCGGTGTCGTTCTCCGCCTCGGCCGCGGCCTCCTTCTCGGCCTTCTTCGCGGCCCGCTTCTTCTCGGCGTCGGCCTTCAGCTTGTCGAGGGCCGCCTTCGTGGCCTCGTCCACCTCGCCGTTCTTCACGCGCTGGACGATCGCCTGGACCTTCGGGTCGTCGGCGCCGGTGAAGGAGTAGCGCTTGCCGTCCGCGGCGTCGCCGGGCAGTTCGCCCGCGGCCTTCATCTTGCGGAGCAGGACGCGGAGCTGGCGGCCGTCGTAGGCCTTGCCGTGCTCCTTCTCGATGAGCGCGAGGAGCTCCGCGGTGCCGAACTCGACGGAGTTGGCCGGCTTCTTCTTGGGGGCCGCGGCCTTCTTCGCCGGTGCCTTGCGACCCTTCTTCTGGGGCGCGGGCTCCTCGGCGACCTCGTCCTCGTCGACCTCCTCGACCTCGTCCAGCTCCAGGTCGTCCAGGTCGTCGCCGGTGCCCTCGATGTCCTCGGACTCCTCCTCGACCTCGACGCCTTCGTCCTCCTCCAGCTCGAACTCTTCGACGTCCTCAGCGGCGGTGTTCGCCATGGTGTGTCCCCTCTCACGGGAAGCGTAGTGGTATGTGTGAGCGATCATGTACGAGTCTTGGTGACCTCGTGTTGTTGCGACGGAGACAACATTAGCTCCTCTCACCCGATGTGTCAAACCCATCATTGCAGTGACTTCCACGCTCCTCCATGCGTCCTACTCGCGTGCGCGCGTTCGTCTTATGCCCGAGCACGCAGGCGCCGACATGATCGGTGAGGATGTGACGTGCATCACACTTTGAGTGCGGGTCACTTTCTCTCTGTCCCTTCGCCTTCCTGCTGTCCCTTGACACAAGTGTTAAGCTGTGCTCTGCATCGCGCCAAGCGCTGCACCGGCTCCGCCGGAGCGCTCGGCACGACGAGGCCAGGCCTCGCAGCTTAACCCAGTGTGTCTGACGCTTTCCGATCTTGTAAAAGCGCTGATCAGGACGTTTTGATTACGCAGCGTAAGAATTTCACCGGTTCTGCCGCACAGAACCGGTGAGACTTTGATCTTGAAAAACAGCGTCTGAGCTGCTGAGTCTTCCGGTCTGACCCAGAATGTCTGAATTACAGACGGTGACAATCTGCGGTCAATAGATCTTGGGCCCATTCTTTGATACACTCGACCGGTTACACCACAGTACCCGTCATGTCGAGTGAGGACCCATGGAACAGAAGCCACCGGGACGGATCGTCCTGCTGTACTTCGGCAACCCCGACGACGCGGAGAGGTTCATCCACAATACCTCCGAGCGCGTGGTCGGGATGTACGAGGACCCGAAGGGCAAGGAGTGCACCTGCCGCTCCCAGCGCGTGGGACGCGCCAAGGAGTTCGGCTGGGGAGAACAGCACTCCTACTGGGGCTGGCAGCGTCACGGCATGTGCAAGCGCGCGGGTGTCTGGTGGCGCCGCAACTACGGCCGCCGGCTCTTCCTCGCCCTCGGCGTGAACCTGCTGGGCGACAAGGCCCCGAAGATCTTCCAGTCGCCGCAGGGCTGGGGCCACGAGAGCTACAAGCCGACGAGTGAGGACGGTATCTGATGGACACCGTGGTCATCTTCGAGGGCATCGGGACACTCGACACGGCGGAGGGTGTGGCACATGATGTCTACATCAAGGTCCGCACCGAGTGCCTTCCCGGGGCCATCCGCTGGTTCGGTCAGTTTGAGTGGATGGGCGAGAAGCCCAAGGACTTCATCGGCGGCGGATTCCATGACCTCGTCCTGTCGGACAGCCGGGAGTGCCAAATCCGCGTGGCCCGTTTCGCCGAGGACAACGGTTCGTACCTGTTCCTCGGTAAGGGTCTCCCGCCCGGGTTCGAGATGTTCGTGCCGGAGATGGTGACGGCGGAGCTGGAGAGTTCCACACCCACCCGTCGTCGTCTGCTCCCGACGTCCCTGGCGACCATCGCATTCGTCCTGTTCATGGCTGGAGTCTGGGACGACGAACACCGTGTCCGTCTCGTGGTCTCCGCCCTGGCCGTGTCGTTCGTGTCGCTCTGTGTGTCCATCAGTCGTGAGGCTCGCCGCGTCAAGTCCCTCCCCGAGGTGAAGGATGAGTAAGGCACCCATCATCCCGGTCGAGTCGGACCAGCCTCTGCCTGACGGGTGGATCTGGGTGGTCTTCCAGTTCGTCACCAGGGGTGGCGCGGTCATCGACACGAGGCCTGAGGGATGGCCCAAGATCGATGACGCCACCGACCGCGCGGAAGAACTCATGAACCTCCCTCTGGGTAAGACCCTCCGGGTCATTACCTTCGAGGGTGACGGCGGCGTGATCCGAGTGTCCGAGCTGGAACACATCGCCGTATTCCCCGCCTCGAAGATCGAGGCCCTTTACGAACAATACAAGAAGGAGGCCGAGGGTGACCAGTAGCACGCCCTGCCTGTTCCTCACGGGTGCGTCTGGGTTCGTTGGCTCGGCCGCGCTCCAGCACGTCATGGAGAACACCTCGTGGGAAGTGGTGTGCCCCACCACGATGAGGCACCACGGGAACCAGACCCGTCTGGTGGAGCTCCGCGAGAAGTACGGCGACCGGATCCGCATCGTGCCGTGCGACCTGTCCATGCCGTTCACCGCGGACCTGTTCGGCGACGACCTGCCGACCATCGACTTCATCTGGAACATCGCCTCGGAGTCCCACGTGGACCGGAGCCTGGTCGACCCGGCCGGCTTCATCCTGAACAACACGGCGTTGATGGTCAACGTCCTGGAGTTCGCGCGTGAGGTCAAGCCGCGGATCTTCCTGCACATGTCCACGGACGAGGTGTTCGGCCCCCAGTACGACCTGGCCAGCCCGCACAAGGAGGGGGAGCCTCACGCCCCGAGCAACCCCTACTCCGCCAGCAAGAGCGCCCAGGAGGCCATCGCCTACTCGTACTGGCGGTCCTTCGGTGTGCCCCTCATCATGACCAACACCATGAACCTCATCGGGCCGAGGCAGCACCCGGAGAAGTTCGTGCCGAAGGTCATCCGCGCTCTGACCAACGGCGATCCCGTCACAGTCCACGCGGTCAAGAACGGCGACGAGTGGGAGTCGGGTTCCCGCTGCTGGATCGGGATCTCCGACTTCGCCGACGCCTGGCTCTGGCTGACGCGGACCTACGACACCATCCTCCAGTCGCCCCGTCACGCCGGCCACCTGACGTACTACCCCGACATGCCGACGGAGCCCCACCGGTTCAACATCGTGGGACAGCGGGCCTCGAACCTGGAGGTGGCCCTGACCATCGCCGAGATCATCGGCGTGGAGGGTGACTTCCAGATGGTCGACTTCCACACCAGCCGGCCGGGGCACGATATGCACTACGGCCTGGACGGGACCAAGCTGTCCCACTTCGGGTGGAACCCGCCGATGAATCTGGTGGACCGCCTGATCGAGACCGTCCACTGGTACCAGGACTTCCCGTCTGCACTGGAGGTCAAGTAGTGAAGCTCAACCTTGGGTGTGGTAACCACTACGCTCCCGGCTGGACCAACGTGGACATCGAGAGGAACGACGAGGTCAAGCCCGACATCCAGGGCAACCTCATGGACCTCCCCGACGAGATCCAGGGTGTGACTCACGTCTACCTGGGCCACGTCCTCGAACACCTGCCGCTCGGCACCATCGCGCCGGCACTGTCCAAGCTGTGGGAGCGGTGTGTGCCCGGCGTGAAGATCGTTGTGGTGGGTCCCGACTGTGACCGCGCTCGGCAACTCGACCGTGCCGGCAGCCTCTACGGCATTACGCTCCAGGACGTCGTGTACGGAGCCGGCAGGTGGAAGAATGACGTACACCTCTGGGAGTGCACTCCCGGTCGCCTAGAGCGCATCCTGACGCGTTCTGGAGTGCAGAGCGTTCGACACGTAGACATCACGAGTGACGAACTCGCCGAGTTCCCCGTCACGAGCCGAGTGAACTGGCAGTGTGCCATGCTGGCCAGTCTGAGTGAGGAGGGGTCGTGAGCGACCGACCGACCCGCGTCTGGGGCTGGGCCGCGGACCAGTCTGGCTGTCAGGCCTACCGCATCCGCTTCCCGTTCGTGGCCATCCGCGAGATGGGAGCCGACATGGTTCTCGGTCTCGGCAGCACCATCCCGGAAGAGGCCAAGAACACCGCGGATATCGTGGTCGGTCAGCGGGTGTGCATGAAGGGACCGTCCACCCTGTGGCAGCGGTGGGCCAGGGAGGGCCAGAAGAAACTGGTCTTTGAACTGGACGACGACCTCTGGAACATCGACCCGGCCAACGAGAAGGCCTATTACTTCTTCCGCGACCAGGACATCCAGCGGCGGCTCAAGGAGAACATCCAGGCCGCTCACGTCGTCACCGTCTCGACCCCGGAGCTGGGCGACGAGGTGTTCCGCCAGACCGCCCACCGGAACATCCACGTGGTTCCCAACGCGGTACCGGCCTGGCTCCTCGACCACGAGCCGGAGAAGAACCACCATGTCGGCTGGGGCGGTAGCCCCACACACCACGGTGACTTCACTCTCCTCCGCCACGGCCTGACCACGTTCCTCAAGAGGAACCCGGGCAAGACCTTCCACACGATCGGGATGGACTACGCGGAGTGGATGAAGCTGCCGAAGGGGCAGTGCCACCACACGAAGTGGGTTCCGACGCCAGAGGACTTCTTCCGCACCATCGACTACTCGGTGGGTGTGGTACCCTTGGCGGACACCCACTTCAACCAGTCCAAGTCCGACATCAAGTTCCTGGAGCTGGCTGCCCTCGGCATCCCCGCCATCGCTTCTGACGTGGCGCCGTATCGCAGCATCAAGCACGGCGAGACTGGCCTCCTCGTGAAGGAAGACCACATGTGGAGCCGGCACCTGAAGGCGTCGGTGGACGACCCGGACATGTTCGCCGAGCTGGGCGCCGCCGCCAAGAAGTACGTGGCCGAGAGCAGGACCACCGATCACACAGCCCCCATGTGGGTCAACGCGCTCATGTCTTGACAAGCCGGCCCTTGACAGGTTACCATTGATCTGGTAGAGCCACACCCACCGATCGGGAGTCTGTCATGGGAACCAGGGAAGCCGGAACCAAGTCGTTCCCTACCTCCACTCGCCACAACAGGGAGAAGGAGGCGGCCGATGCGGCACGCATGTTCGCGCTGAGGACGGGCGAGGAAGACGGGGTCAAGCACACGTTGGCATGGATCGCCGACGAGATGTCTTGCTCCGTCTTCCGCGTCCAGAAGCTCCTCAACAAGCACACGCCCAAGCTCCTTGAGCGGGACGCCAACCACCACCGTGACATCGAGATCGGTAAGCTGGACCTCCTGGAGGAGCGGCTCTGGCGCATGGTGGATGAGGACTACTATACGGTAAGCCAGGGCCATGTGGTCTACATGGAGACTGGCGAGCCGGTCCCGGACATCGACCCCATCATGAAGATCATCGACCGGATCCTGAAGGTCTCCGAGCGTCGGGCCAAGCTCCTCGGTCTCGACAAGCCGGTCCGCGTGGAAGCCACCGTTCACACCATGGACAGCACCGACATGGAGCTGGCCGAGATGATCCGTCGAGGGAGGGCCGAGAACGATGGGAGTAACCACTCTCGCGGATGACCCTCTTGGTCCCACCATCAACGCATCCACGTTCAACCATGAGGTCTATCTGGCGAACGCGGTCACGTTCGCGGCGGCCCTCGACTCCCAGGGTTGGACTGGTGAGAAGCCGCTGACCCACACGATCCAGCTCCACGACGGAACCGCCGAGAAGGTGTTCACGTCCGCGGGCCGGATCTACATGACCAAGCATGACCCCATGTTGTTCGCCCTCGTCTACTGTCGGAACCTCATCACCGACGACGCGGGTAACATCTCGTTTGCTGAGCTTCACCTGGAGCTCTGCCGGTACGTCCAGCGGTGGAAGGAGCCGATCCAGGCACGAGAGTCCCGGACGGCTTTCGTCGCTCCTCGTGAAGCTGGCAAGTCCTCGTGGGTGTTCAAGATCCTGCCCCTGTGGGCATCGGCCCACGAACACGTGAAGTTCATTGCCGCGTTCTCCTCGTCGGCAACCCAGGCACAGAAGCACCTGTCCGGCTTCAAGCGCCAGGTGGACACCAACCAGCTCATCCGCCTGGACTTCCCCAAGCTGTGCACGCCGGCAAAGCGGCCAAGTGGCGGCAACGTGGCCGACACCCAGGAGATGTACCACAGCCAGTCGGAGTTCACGTTCACAGCGGCTGGCCTCGACTCCGAGATCCTGGGTCTGGTTGACCCGCAGAACCGACGGCCCGACCTCATCATCCTCGATGACATCGAGCCGGACGAAGCCAACTACTCCCAGTACCAGATGAAGAAGCGCCTCATCACGGTTATCGATACCGTGTTGGCGATGAACGAGAAGGCCCACGTGGCCCTCATCGGTACTGTCACCATGCCTGGGTCTATCGTTCACCAACTGGTCGAGTCGGTCACGACGACCAAGGAGATCCCCAAGTGGATCAAGGACGAGCGGTTCTCGGTGGTCTACATCGAGCCGATCCTCCAGAATGAGGATGGGTCCGACCGTTCCATCTGGCCGTTCAAGTGGCCATTGGAATACCTGGAGGAGATCAAGCATACGACCTCCTACAAGAAGAACTTCCTCAACCAGCCCATCCGCATGGACGGGGACTACTGGACGCCGGAGGACTTTGCCTACTGGGAGATCAAGGAGGCGACCCACACCCTCCTCCAGATTGACCCGGCGACGACAAGCAAGACCACGTCCGACTACTATGGTGCCGCGGTTATTGAGTTCGACCGCGAGACCAAGAAGTGCCGGGTCCTGTACTGCCGCCAGTTCAAGCTCTCGCCGGCAGCCATGAGGAAGAAGGCCTTGGATATCTGTGAGTCCTTCCCACAGATTGGCCGCATCCGCGTGGAGTCCAACCAGGGCGGTGAGACGTGGCATTCCGTATTCCACGACATGCCGGTCCGCGTCGTTATCCACAATGAGTCGGTGCCCAAGAAGGTTCGGGCCTCGCATCTCCTCAACCATTACCAGCGTGGACGCGTTGCGCACGTCAAGGGAATGCCCGAGCTGGAAGCACAGATGCTCGCTTTCCCACAGGTCTTGAACGATGATATGGTTGATGCCGTCGGCGCCGGTGTCTCCTTCTTCCTCAAGCCGAATAAGAAAGCCGGCGGTACCTCAGTTCCCTACGGTGGGAGATAGCGATGGCTATGGAAGACAAGGTGGTGGACGGGTACGTCGTCCCCACCGCGGTCAGTTCGGACAGTCCGTCCACTGCACCGAGCCTGGAAGAGGCCAAGATCCTGGAGGATCTGGAGGAGGCGCTCGAATGTCTCCACGAGGCCATGCCGTCGTACCAGGAGGCGGAGGCCTACTACGAGGGCACGGTAGAGGAGAAGTTCCTCAGCAAGGCCGTACAGGCTCTCCTCACGGGGTCCAAGTCGGACTTTAACGTGAACCTCGCCGGCCGCGTCGTGGACGCCGTACAGGACCGTATGGAGATCGCCGCGGTCACGGCTGAGCCGGTCGGTGATGACGACGAGGAAGACACCGAGGACGAGAGCAACAACGAACTCCGCGGCGAGGACAACACGACAGCCGGCGCATCCGGCCAGCTCCAGATGGGTGTGGAACAGCCCGAGGAGCCGGAGATGTCCGAGGAGGAGAAGGCCCTGGATGAGGCCGTCTCCAAGATCTGGCGTGACAATGAGATGGACATCGAGGCGCCCGAGATCCACCAGAAGATGTTGGAATACGGGGATGCCTACCTGTTCGTGGGTCTCTCCGACGACGACGCGGGAGAAGAGAAGGTGGACCTCTTCTTCAACTCTCCCATGAACGTCCGTGTCCTGTACGAGGACGAGAACCCGCGGAAGAAGCGCCTGGCCATCAAGCGCTGGGAGATCGGGTCCAAGAAAAACAAGCGGATCCGCCTGAACCTGTACTACCCCGACGGCTCCACGTACAAGTTCATTTCCAAGGGAGCCAACGACCGAGCCGGCGCATCTGACTTCCAGGTGTACGTGGACGACTCCACGGACGAGAAGGGCTACCTCAAGAGCGACGCGGAGGGGATCCCGTTCTTCCACTTCCGCACCGCGAGGCCGTACGGTCGTCCCGAGCACCGCAAGGCCTACGGCTCCCAGGACGCCCTCACCAAGCTCATCAAGAACATGATGTCCACCTCAGACTTTGCGGCCTTCCCGCAGAGGTGGGCTCTCCAGGAGTCCGGCACCACGACGGATGACGACCTCGACTGGGACGAGGGAGACTCCGACACCGCGGACACCAAGAACCCGAGCGACCTCCAGTCCCAGCTCATCTCGGGCCCGGGTCGGATCTGGCCGCTGAAGAACATGAAGGCCGTGGGACAGTTCACGTCGGCAGACGTGGAACAGTTCCTCAAGCCCATCAACACCTTCACCGGTCTCATGGCTGCGACCACTGCCACGCCGGTCTCGTACTTCCTCGTGACCATCGGTGCCACCAACACCGCAGTTTCCGGCGAGAGCCAGCGGAAGGGCGAGTCTCCGTTCCTCTCCAAGGTCAACGCCCGGCAGTTGTCGGCCGAAGCCTCGTGGCAGGACGCGGTCGGCTACGGTCTCACGCTCCTCGGCATGGAGGCAGAGGTCAAGGTTCGCTGGGCACCCGCCCAGGTCGTCTCTGGCCTCGACGGCTGGAAGGCTGTGCAGGAGCAGCAGAAGGCCGGCGTCCCCGTGCGCCAGACACTTCTGGAGGCGGGCTACACCGAGGCCGAGGTCACGTCGTGGGGCTACACCGAGGACAACCCGGACGGCGGTAACAGCGGCGGCGTGGACCTGTCCGCGGTTCCCATCCCGGGCAACCCGTTCCCCGGTACCACCACCTCCCCCCAGGCTCCCGGCACTCCGCTTCCCGAGGTCGCCCCGGCACCTCCCGCCCAGCCGGCGGCGGTGTAAGCCATGTCGCTGGAAGACGAGATCCTGGGTAACGACGCGGGACAATCCCTCATCCGCTGGGAACAGCACGCGGCTAATGGGGTTAACGAGGCATTCCGCGCCGCTGCACAAGCTGACGGCTACTCGCCGACGGCGCTACGTAACGCCCAAACAAGTGTTACGGGATTCATTAGGGGCGTAGTGTCGCAAGTGCTCACGGTCGGTACAGCTATCGCTTCCAGCGCCTGGCGACTCATTACGGGACGTCGACCGGTTGTCCGACGACGTGGTGCGCCTGCTCCCGCCGAGGCACCTCCCACACCAGCCTCGACGTTCGACCAGCAACTGGAAGCCATCATCGCGCTGGCTGAAGAGGCCATGCGCAACAACCCGGATCTAGCTGAGCCGATCTACACCCGAGCCAACCTGTCCACCCAGGACCTGTCGCGGGCAGAGGTCAACCGTACGGCAGCCATCGCCGCGGAACTCTCTGCCCGCCAGCTCGGGGCGGAGGGTGTCATCTGGGTCTCGGAGCGGGACGCCTGCGTCCACTGCATCGGTCTTGCCGGCGAGGTCGCCAGGTTCGGCGAACCCTTCACCGCGTTCTCTCCATACGCGGAGAAGCAACTGACGTGGACTGGCTATAACGGCCGGCCGCCACGGCACCCCAACTGTCGGTGTCGCCTCATCCCATGGGACGGTACCGATGAGACGGTGGATGCCCTCAAGCGAGAGGCACAGAGGAGTGTGGCACGGGGATGGTCCCTGCCCACGGAATCGAATGCCGCCCGTCTCCGAGCGTTGGACCGTCTTCTCCAATCACCCAATCTGCGTCTACCCCCGAGCGTAGTCCGGCGAGCCCGCCAAGCTCTGCAAGACCGCAACTTTCCTCAGGGTAGAAACTTTCCGGGTTGATGGTGTAACATAACCCAGAGCTTCCAGGAAGGGGATGATGGCCGTCATGGCCGATCCGAGCAAGGCAAAGAGGCAGCAGCTCGCCGCCAAGGGGCAGGCGATCCCGAACAAGGACAGCGGGGGTTCGTACCCGGTTCGCAACCGGGCGGAACTCAAGGACGCGATCCAGGCCGTCGGCCGCGCGGGTTCGCCCGAGGACATGGCGAAGGTCCGCCGCTACATCATGAAGCGGGCGCGTGCTCTCGACCTGGCGAGCATGATCCCCGCCAACTGGAACTCTGACGGTTCCACCAAGTAACACCAACGTACCACACCCAACGTGTCGGGAGCGGTTCAGTACCGCCGCTCCCTTCACAGTCGCACGCGTGAGAGGGACCCACAGTGGCCAAGGAAAACGACGACACCAAGCCCGAGGGCACCGAGGCTGAGGAGTCGGACGACGACGAGGACTCTACCGCCCAGAAGCTCCTGGCCCAGGCTCAGGGCAAGAAGTCTGCACCGGCCGACAAGAAGGCCGACGACGAGGACCTGGACGACGCGGAAGAGGCGGAGGTGGAGGCGGGTGTCTCCGACACCGTGTCCCGCGCCGAGCTGGTCAAGGCGATCAAGCGCCGGCAGGCCGCGTCGGCTCGTGCCAAGAAGGCCGAGGAGGAGCTGGCTGAGCTCCGCCGCACGAACGAGACGGAGTCCGAGAAGGCCGTCCGCGAGGCCTCGGACAAGGTCACCAAGGACCTCAATGGCAAGTACAAGCCGGCCCTCATCAAGATCTCTGCGGAGGCCGCGCTTCTCGCCGCCAACCCCAAGAAGGGGAAGGAGGGTCTCCCGCGCCTCATCAAGCTCATGGACCTCGATGCCATCGAGATCACCGATGAGCTGGAGCTGGAGGGTGTGGAAGAGGAGGTCACCCGTCTCCAGGAGGAGTTCCCCGAACTGTTCGGTGGGGAGCCCGAGAAGAAGGACGAGGAGGAGGAGAAGCCGGCTGCCCGCCGTCGTCCCACCTCTCGCCAGCAGGACGGTGCCGGCAAGAAGCCCGCTCCGCGCCAGCGGTCCACCTCCGAGATCATCATGGCGAAGCTCCGCGGCGACGAGTAATGTAACGGTTCTGTAACGTTTACTTCCTACGCTTGACAAGCGTACAAGTAGGCCCTTGACACAGGCCATCAGAAACCGTTACCCTCTTGCCATAGATCAGCAGTACCCTTAGCCCTCTGGATAGTGGGCGGCGAACGTCGGAAGACGAACCCCGTACACTGCCCCGAGGGCTTTGTGGTGGTTCTCCTCCTTCGCTCGTGAACTCCTCTAACCCTTGAAGGAGGGTAGACCACAATGGCACGTAACACCTTCGAGGACTGGATCCCGGAAGAGTGGGACTCCCAGGTCATCCAGCGCGTCCAGCAGGTCTCGGTCATCGAGTCCGAGGCGCGTCCGTACCCGATGAGCACCGACACCCGTCACATCCCCCGGTCCGCCGGCGTGGACGTCAACGGCGTGGCGAAGGGCACCGCGTACGGTGAGGACGAGTCCGTCAACGACGACGTCCTCCTGACCGCGAAGAAGGCCGGCCGGGCCATCCGCATCGCCGACGAGGACCTCCAGGACTCGAACGTCGCGATCCTGGAGCAGAAGCGCGTGGACTGGGCCACCTCGTGGGCCAAGTACCTCGACAATGCCTGCCTGGCCGTCACCGCCGCAGAGTCCGGCGTCACCGTCCCGTACACCTCCGTGTACAAGGCGATCCGCACCACGAACGCGGACACGTCCTACATCGCGGACACGAACTACGTGGCCACCGCGACCGGCGGCGTCGTCTCAGACGACAACCTCTCCGCGGTCCTCGGCAAGGTCGAGGTCGGCGATTACTGGGAGGAGGGAATGACCCTGGTCATCGCCCACCCCTCCCTGCGCGAGAAGCTCCGCAACATCAAGGACGACCAGAACCAGCCGATCTTCGTGCGCGGCCAGGGCGGCGACGCCGGCAGCCCCGACACGCTGTTCGGTCACCGGATCCGCTGGAGCCTCGGCGCCAAGACCTCGGCGACGGCCGTCCACAACCCGACCGGCAACCCGCTGCTGATCGTGGTCAACCGCGACTTCCTCGCCATCGGCAAGCGCTCCGGCCCGGAGTCGCGTGTCGCCGGCCCGGACACGGGTGCCGCGTTCCTGACGGACGAGGCCCTCCTGAAGATGCGTGCGCGCCGCGCCTTCGCCCTCACCCACGAGAAGGCCGCGGCCGTGCTGGAGGTCCTGGCGTAAGCCGGGTACCACACCAGCCTGACAGCCTGAGAGGAGGTGAACGACATGGCAGAGACCGAGGTCAAGGTCGACTGTCCCGAGTGCGGCCACCCGGTCGGACTCAAGGACAACGGTACCAAGCTCAAGGTTCACAAGGTCGCTGGAGAGCGATGCGAGGGATCCGAGAGTGCGGTCACCCAAGAGTTCCCCCCGGAAGGTCTCGACAAGGGAGACCCCTACAGCATCCTGGACAGCGATCAGGGGGCCGCCGACAACGAGACCGACGGGAACGACCCGGAGACGCCGACGGAGCCCGAGACGGGCACACAGGGCATCGCCAAGTCTTCAGTTCCCACGTTCGTTCACATCGTGGACGTTCACTACCTGTGCCCGTACCTGGGCGACCAGGCATGGCACCACGAGAACGCCAAGATGGCAGCACGGGTGGCGCAGGCCGCCGGCCACGTGCTCGCCGGTGGCGAGGCTCAGCACGTCGGCTCCGAGGTCGTCGGAGACCGTGCGCTGGTCCGGTACGAGATCAACGTCAAGTAGGAGGGAGGGGAGTCATGGCCGCGACAGGCTACACCACTGGTGACCCGCAGAAGGTCGACGTGGCCGGCGACACCATGACCGGTGAGCTGGTCCTGCCTGACTCCTCTCCTGACACGGCCCTGGCGGCAGCGTCTCGTGGATACGTAGACAACACCGCCCAGGCTGTGACCGCCGCGTCAGAGACGCGGTACGTGAACGTCACCGGCGACACCATGACCGGTCGTCTCCAGATGACCGCGGGCAACACGGATGTGGATGTCCAGCAGGCTCTCTCCACGGCGATCGGTACTGGGGTCATCTACGGCGGCGAGATCAACGCCACTCCCGCCGTAACCGGCAAGTTCGATGTGTCGGCAACCGCCGGGTACATCGTGGACTACCTGACCGACGAGACGGATCCCGCCGTCACCATGGTCACCATCCCGGCTCAGACCGTAGCACTGGACAGTGCCGCTCTGACCCGGACAGTCACGTGGATCCTTGCGGATTCCGCCGGCAACATCATCCAGCAGGCCATGAGGCCCACCAACACTCAGAGGCGGACTCACCTCCAGCTCGGCGTGGTGGCCCAGGCCAGCGGAACCATCTTCGTGGATCAGTCTCTCCACGTCATCCTGGAGAACCCTCTCAACCAGTTGTATGACCTCATGTACTCCCTGGGGCCATTCAACATCGACGGCAACATCCTTGCCGCAGCGGGCACAAACCTCCAGCTCCAGAAGTCAGCCGGCAACGTATTCGTACCCAGCTCGAACCACTTCGACGGTCCGGTACGAACCAACGATCCCCACGTCTCAGCGATTGCCGCCCAGAACCCGGTGTCCATTCGGTACGTCACCTCGGTGCCTGCGGTACCTGTTGCCCAGGTCACCTCGGTCGCTCCGGGTAGCTACGACGTGGGGGGTGTGGTGACTGCCGTCCCTGGTGGCGCCAACACCTCGACCATCCAGCGTGTGTTCCTGATCCCCGCCAACCTGACGGTGGACCAGATCATCATCCAGTACGGCTCGGTGACGTACGCCAGCTTGGATGCCGCGGTAGCTGCCCTGTCCACCGAACAGTTCACCCTCAACCCGAACCTGGCGGACGCCATCCTCCTCGGGTATGTCGTGGTGACCAAGACGGCTACGAACTTGGCCAGCACCGCACAAGCCCGGTTGTTCGGTGCATCTAAGTTCGGGGGCGCGCCCTCGGGCGGATCTGCCCTCGGTGTTCTCACCGCGTACGCTCTCTTGTCAGGTGCCGCGTTCACGGGTCCAGTGTCCATCACCAATGCAGCCCTGTCCATCCTCGCGGCCACCAAGGGTTACCGCATGAGGACCGATGGTGGCAGCCTCGACTTTGAAGCCACCGGCGCAGACCTGATCCTGAGCAACTGGTCCGGCACCGCGTTCAACGGTACCCAGCGGTCGTACGATCGATACAGCGCGGACGCAGACAACGTCCAGCACGCCGGCAAGCGTGAGTGGGTGGATGCTCTCTACGGAGCGACCCGGCATGTGATCGAGGACAACACCGGCATTGCCGCGTGGGGTTCCAAGAACGGCCTTACCAACATCCGCCTTGCCGGGTTCAAGAACTCCGCGGGCGCCCCCACCACTGGTGACTGGCTCGCCGGCGATGTAGTCCTGGACTCCGCTGGTGCCTGGCACCTGTGCACCGCCTCTGGAACCCCTGGGAGCTGGACATGACCTCAGTGCCTCAGGGCTCCACCATCACGCTTCTGTCCCAGTGGTACGAGTACGGGGGCGGCCCGGCAGTCAACCTCTTGGTCGGTCCCACGATCAAGATCATCCGGCTGTCCGACAACGACAACACGGTGCCCGCCACCACTGCCGGCATCAACCACCCGGCGGTCGGGGTCTACACCTACAACTGGACGCCGGCGGCTACCGCGCAACTCGGCGACTACTTGGCGGTGTGGGACGGAACCGATGCACAGTCGGAAGCTGTCCAGGCAACCGAGGTCGTAACCGTCACGGTTACCGCGGCTCTTGCTGGCACGTGGGCTTCTCCCGCCGAGGCAACCGCGATCACTGGTCAGACGATTGTCCAGTCTCAACTGGACGTGGCCTACCACGTGATCGAGATGTTTGCCGGCGCGGTGATCAACTCACGAGCCAACCTGGCCAACCGAGACCTCCGCCTTCTCAAGAAGGCTGAGGCCTACCAGGCCGCGTGGATGGCTGCACAGATCGACCTCACCGGCCGATCGGATGCCACGCTGGTAAGCCAGGACGGTCTCCAGTACAGCAAGGGTTCTGAGGACATGCACATCCTTGGCCCCCTCGCCAAGAAGGCGTTGACCAAGCTGTCCTGGATGCGGACTCGTACCATCGACCCGCTTACGCCTGAGCAGGCCCTAGCCCTTCGCAACAAGGTTGTGGCTGAGACCTACGGGACCATGAGCTCCGACGACCTGGAAGACGACCCGTTCCACCCGTGGAGGCCGATGTGAGCACCTCCGCGAACTTCCGGCCGACGACTCTCGTAAGCGTCTTGCGTACGTCTCCCAGTACCCTTTTGGACGAGTTCGGGGACCCTACGGACAACGAAACGGTTGCTTCGAGCGGGAACCCTTTCAGCATCATCATGCAGTCCAAACGGCAATTCCTGCCGTCAGAGAATCGCACGACCACCGTTGAAAGTATCCTCGGCCGTTGCCGGGCGAACGTGGACGTAAAGAACACGGACCGCCTCAAGGACGAGCGAACCGGCTTCCTCTACATGATCGAATCCGTGGTCCACCCACAGGACCCGATCGGTGCGGCGGCTCAGAGCTTCATCCTCAAGAGGGTCCAACAGACCAACCTGTAAGAACCACACCTAGCCAACGTAAAGGAGGCGAGGAGAACATGGCAAGCCGAGGACGCGTCCGGGTTCGCATGACCGGCGGATTCTTCGCCCGACTTCACGAGGCGATCCGCCCAACGATGGAACGAGTAGCCGCCGACATCGAGGCGGACATCCGTCGTAACGCTCCCGTTGACACCGGCGAGTTGGTCCGCAGCATCAAGCGGCGTGGTACCACGATCACGATCGATGCCCCTCACTGGCACTTCGTGGAATACGGCACGCGGCCCCACATCATCCGACCTCGCGTCAAGCGGGCATTGTGGTGGCCTGACGCGGATCACCCGGTCAAGCAGGTCTACCACCCCGGCACGAAGGCTCAGCCGTTCATCCGTCCTGCCGCGACGAGGCAGAGGACTCTCCGCCGCGGTGTTGACATCGACGTGGACAGGGCGTGACGACATGGCCGGAACTCTTCTCCCGACCAACGAGCGTGTGGCCATCTCGTGGCTCAAGACCATTGACGGTATTCCCGACAACTCGGTCGCCACGGATCTGCCCTCCGACAATTCCACCTGGGAAGCCTCGGGCTTCATTCAGGTCGGAATGGCTGGAGGTTCCCCGGACCTCTATACCCCGCAGAACCAGCCTCTCCTCCAGATCGATTGTTGGGCCGCCAAGCCCAACTCGGAGAAGCCGCCGTGGGGTAAGGCCAACAACTTGGCAGAGATCATCAAGGCCGCAACGTACACCAAGCGGTACTGGGGTCATCTTGCCTTGCCGGCACCTTATGAAGACGTTCGCGTCATGGGGTCGGTTGCCGCAACGGAACCACGCCGAACCCTCGGGGACGAAGCGCGGTTCGCCTGTTACACCTTCGATCTCCAACTGTTCTGGGTGAGGACCACGACATGACCACTGCTGAGGAAACCAAACTCCCGACCGGCCAACTGTACGGCCTGTGGGGTTCCGCGTCAGGACAGTTCCTGACTCAGGGTGGACGAGTCATCTTCCACACCAGCCGGGAAGAGCTGGAGTTCCTGTTCCCGGGAACCGAGGTGAAGCCGGTGGACGTGAGCCCGCTGGAGGGAATCCCCATCCAGTACGTACGGGGAATGGAAGCCGTTCAGTTCCCCCTGGACAGGAGTGAGTTCCGATGCCAGACGTGAGGACCACTTTCCAGCCCGGTGAAGTCGTCTCCATCTCGGAGATCGAGTTCACCGACCTCGACCGACAGGGCCTGATCCTGGAGGTTGTGACCGCGGCGGCAGCACCCGTCGAGAGCACCGCAACGGTCAAGGTCACCGGCACCGCCGAGACCAAGACCGACGACGCTCCCAGCGAACCCGCCGTAAAGAAGAAGTAGGCCCGTAGCCGAGGAGGCAACACCATGGCCGTTACCGTCACCAACCTCACCCTCGGTCCGGGCGAGGTCTTCAAGGGTGCTTTCGGCACCACCGAGCCGGCCGACTCCGAGGTCGTCAACGACATGACCGGGACGACCGTCTCCGGTTCGTGGACCGACCTGGGCGGCACCCAGGGTGGTATCACGCTGGAGCTCAACCAGGAGTACACGGAGCTGGAGGTCGACCAGGTGGTCGACATCCCCGGCCGCCGGCTCACGAAGCGAGAGTTCAAGCTGAACACCAACCTCGCCGAGGTCACCCTGGAGAACTACCAGCTCGCCAGCAACGGCGGCACCATCACCACCGGTTCCGGGTACCGCACCTACGAGCCGACCCAGGACGACTCGGGCGACACCCCGACGTACTCCGCTCTGGTGTTCGACGGCTACGGCCCGAACTCCAAGCGTCGGCGCGTCATCGCCCGGCGTGTCCTGAACGTGGCCACCGTCGGCCAGGAGTACATGAAGGACAGCCAGACGCTGTTCCCCGTGGAGTTCTCCTGCCACTACGTGTCCAAGACGATCCGGCCCTTCCGCTACATCGACGAGGTCTGATCCAACCCTCTGCGCCAGCTCAGGCTGGTGTGGAACGTAAGACTGCCCGGGGCCGGTACCCGTCGTCCACGCGCCGGCCCCGGGTTGCACCACACCCAACCGAACGCCCGTAAACGGCGTCCATCTGAGGAGCTCCACCATGTCGGTAAACGACACCTTCACCCCCATCGTCCTCAAGTCCACCAAGACCGACGACGGCCAGGCCGTCGAGGTCGAGATGGAACCCGTGTTCGAGCTGGACGGGGACATCTACCAGATCCCCGCGAAGCCGTCCGCCGGCCTGGCCCTCGGCTACCTGGAGAAGCAGAGCACCCTGGGTGCCGACGCGGCCGTGTACTGGATGATGGTCGAGATGCTCGGGGAGGAGGGTTTCGAGGCCCTCCGCGACCACCCCGAACTGGAGCGTGAGCAGATGGACGCCATCATCTCGCACATCGAGAAGAAGGTCCTGGGAGCTGTCCCGGGAAAGTCCCGTGGGTCAGCTCGGCACAAGATCAAGGCGCGGTAGGCTTCTGGAGGGAACCCTCCGATCGCCTCGTGCAGGTAGGTTGGATCTGGTACTACCTGGAGGATATTGAGAGCGACCTGTCCGCGATCCATCGGATTGAACCCGAGGACGTTGACTCGCTCTCGTCGTCTCGCTTCTTCTCTTTTGCGTTGCGCCTCATGCACTATCAGGGCGCTCTCAGGGGCCGAATGGAGTACGAGCGTGAGAATCCCTCAGAGGCACTAACGATCTCGCCTAACGAGCGTACAGCGTCTCCAGCGCCGGCAGCCGTAGCGCCGCGAGAGGCAACACCCGTCGTGTCCGGTACCAAGGACTCCTCCGGGAGAACCCGCTACTCGGACATTAGCCACAACCCCGAGCTTTCCCAATACTTTGACTAAGGGGGTTTGATCCCGTGTCAGTGACTATCGCCACGGGTGTCGTCACCGTCCAGCCGGACATCGATGAGAGCGGCGTGGTCCGCGCTGCGAACCAGGCTGGCCAGCGTACTGGCGACGCATTCACCCGAGGTCTGGACGGACGGCTGAGGGACGCACGCGGTAGGTTCGTGCGGCAGGCGGATCTCATGGGTGACTCCATGACTCGCGCCGGCACACGAACCAACACGTTCACTCGGAACGTCCGAGGCCTCACCGGGGTTGTGGGCTCCATCGGTCGAGTCGTCGGGATGGCCGCTGCCCAGTTCGCCAAGTTCGGCGTCATGGCAGGTGGTGCCATCCCGGCCCTCGCCGGTATCGTGACCGCACTCCAGAACATCGCCCCGGCCGCAGCCGGAGCAGTGACCGCCATCTTTGCCTTCGCTCAGGGCATGGCGGCTATCAAGATCGGGACCTCGGGCATCGGCGACGCGGTGAAGGCAGCGTTCGCCCCCACGGCCAAGGCCGCCGGTGCCGCAACATCTGCCGCGAACTCCCACGCCAAGGCCATGCAGGGAGTCCAGGACGCGACCGAGAACGCGGCCCGTGCAAACGCCGACGCGGCACGACGAGTCAAGGACGCGGAAGAGCAACTGTCCCAGGCTCAGAAGGACGCCATCGCCGTCCAGAAGGAACTAAGCCAGGCCCGCAAGGACGCCAAGCGCGAACTAGAGGACATGAACTCCGCGCTGGCGCACGGTGAGCTGGATCTCAAGAACGCTCAGATGGAACTGGCGGACGCGGAGCAGGACTACCGCGAGAAGACCGCCATCAACTCGACGGCCACCAAGAAGGAGCAGGAGGAGGCACTCCTCCGACTCCAGGAGGCCCAGCTTGCGCTCAAGGACCAGCAGACGGAAACCAACCGCCTGCGGGAAGACACGGCCAAGGCGAATAAGGAGGGAATCGACGGCACCCAGGCCATGACCTCGTGGCGGGACAAGATGAACTCCGCCAACCAGAACGTGGCCGATCAGGAGAAGGCCCTCGCCGACGCGCGACGCGACCAGGCACAGACAGCGGCTGACGGTCAGAAGCAAATCGCCGCCGCCATGGAAGCCCTGAACACTGCTACGGAGAAGGCGGCCGGCGGCACGAACGCTCTTGCCGACGCTATGTCTCAACTCTCCCCTAACGCACGCGCGTTCGTCCAGCAACTGATCGCCATGAAGCCGGCGTGGGACTCCCTCAAGCTGGACGTCCAGGATGCACTGTTCGCGGGCCTCGCCGACAAGATGAGGACGCTGGGGCAGACGGTCCTTCCCGTGCTCCACACCAACCTGACGAACACGGCTGGCATCCTCAACAAGATGGCCTTGGGTGCTGCGGACGCAGCCACTCAGGTCGCCGCGGACGGCACACTTGGCCAGGCGATGGCTGGTGCCAACCAGGGCATGTCCAACCTCATCCCTCTCCCGGGTAAGATCCTCACCGCCATCACCCAGCTTGGTGCGGCAGGCTCTCCCGTGTTCGCGTCTCTGACCGCCGGCATCGCCGACAAGGTTACCGAGATCACGGACAAGCTGTCCAGCGGGTTCAAGTCGGGTGCACTCACCGACTCGATCACCATGGCCATGGGTCTGATCAAGGACCTGGGCGCGGTGTTCATGAACGTGTTCCAGATCATCGGGAACATCTTCGGGCAGTTCCAGGAAGAGGGCGGGGGCATGATCAATGTCCTCAAGACCATCACGGACGCCCTCGTCGGATTCACCGCCACCAAGGGATTCCAGGATGCCATGTCCGCCCTGGCCTCGGTGTTCAACACCCTGGCAACAACGGCGGCTCCGCTACTGGGCGTGATCCTCGAAGCACTGGAGCCGATCATCACCGCGCTGGCCCCGCCGGTGAACATCCTGATCAAGGCACTGGGCGACGCACTGACCCCGATCATCCAGGCACTCGGCCCGGTGCTCACGATCGTGGCCCAGGCCATCGGGTCTCTCGTGACCGCCTTCGCTCCCCTGCTCCCGGTCATCGGTGACCTGGTGGCTAAGCTCCTGCCTCCGCTCATGCCGGTCTTTGACGCTATCTCCAAGGCGTTCCTAGGACTGGCTCCAATCGTGGGACAGTTGGCGGACATCCTGGTTCAAATGCTGACTCCGGTCCTCGACAACCTGCCGGCGATCATCAACCCCATCGTGGATCTGTTCAACATCCTGGTGGCGGCCATCCTCCCGGTGATGTCTGACCTCCTCACCGCTCTGGCTCCGAGCCTCGGCCAGATTGGCGCCGTGTTCGGTCAGCTTCTCGCGGCACTGGGCCCGCTCCTCGAAGTGCTGGGCCAGTTGGTTGGTCAGATCCTCGTGGCCATCGCCCCGCTCCTGCCTCCCATCATCGGCCTCATCGCCCAGCTTGCCACGGTCATGGCGGACATGCTCTCGTCCGAGCTGACCAACATCGTGATCCCCGCGATCCAGCTTCTGACCGACCTCCTGACCGGCGACTTCTCCGGAGCGTGGACCTCACTCAAGACCCTCGTGGGTGGAGTGATCCAATACTTCTCGGACATGATCACCAACCTCGGGAAGATCATCGGGGCCGCGGTGGACGTGATCGTGGACATCTTCAAGTGGCTGTACGATGTCCTGATCGGCCACTCCATCATCCCCGACCTCGTGAACGGGATCATCGGATGGTTCACCGGCCTGGGTAAGTCCGCGGCGAAGATCTTCCAGAACATCTGGGACTGGATCGTCACCAAGGTCACGGGCATGAAGAACGACGTGGTCAACCGCATCACGTCCCTGAAGAACTCCGTGGTCAATGCCTTCACGTCGGCTCGTGACCGAGCCAACGGGATCATGGGGGACTTTAAGAAGTGGATCGTGGACAAGGCGGTCGGCCTGAAGAACGGCGTGGTCGGCGCCTTCAACACCTTCCGCGACAAGTCGGTGGCCGCGTTCAACTCCGCTAAGGATTCGATCAAGACCGCGTGGGATAAGCTCAAGGGGATTGCCAAGAGCCCCGTGGAGTTCGTCATCAACACGGTTTACAACAACGGCATCCGCAAGGTGTGGAACGCCGTCGTGGGCGCCTTCGGTGGAAAGAAGCTCGGCGAGATCAAGGGCTTTGCCCGAGGCGGTGTCCTCCCCGGCCAGAGCACGTTCCGCCAGGGTGATGACCAGCTTGTGCCCATGCGCAAGGGCGAGGGCGTCTATGTCTCCGAGGCAATGAAGGACCCGTACGAGAGGGCCCGGCTGTACGCCGTCAACAAGGCTGCCATGGGTGGCCAGTCGCTCAAGAAGTTCCAGGGCAGCGGCGGAACTGTCCCGGGTGGGTTCGCTCTCGGCGGCATCTTCGACGGTATCGGAGACATCGCCTCGGGTGCCTGGGACAAGGTCAAGAAGGGATACGGCTGGCTGAAGGACACGTTCTCGGGCGCCATCAAGTCCGGCGTCAAGACCGTGGTCAATCCCCTGATCAACAAGATCCCCGGATCGGGCGGGTTCACAGGCATCCTCAAGGACGCTGCCCACAGCATGGTCAACCGCCTGATCGGCGCAGGTGAGAAGGGCAACAAGGAAGCGGGAGTCGCGGCGAGTAAGGGCGTGGATGGTGCCCTCCGCTGGGCGAAGGGTCAGGCCGGCAAGCCGTACCAGTGGGGCGGTGCCTATAACCCGTCGTTCGATTGCTCCGGCTTCATGTCGTCCATCCAGAAGGTGATCCAGGGTCTGAACCCGAAGGGCCGCCTCTGGTCCACCCACAGCTTCTCGGGCAACTCCGCACCGAGCGGCTGGCAGTACCACCTGAACTCCCCCTTCAAAATCGGCATCACCAACGCTGGTGTGGGACACACCGCGGGTACCCTCAAGGGAACCAACGTGGAGTCCCGCGGCGGAGACGGTGTTGTCGTCGGGTCTCGTGCCCGTGGCTACAACAACCCCATGTTTGGTAGCTGGTACGGATTCAAGCCGGCAATGGCGGGACACGCTACGGGCGGAATCATCGACGCGCCGTGGGTGTCTCGTGACATGGGTGGCCTTCTGCCCGACGGTGTTGGTGCTCTCAACACTTCGGGTACGGCTGAGGTTGTGTCTACACTTGACCAACTGAAGGCCCTTGTAGCAGCGGGTAAGGGTCAGACCTACATCTTCAATGAGGGGTCCATCGTCCTGGACGCCTCGAAGATCAAGAGCATCCAGGATGTGGTGGAGATGATCGATGCACTCAAGGTGACCTCTCGTCAGTTCGGGGCCCGGGTATGAACGAGATCCTGGACCGAGTGAAGAAGGCCCAAGCTGGATCTACCACACCAGCCGAGGCGCTCCGTGCTCTGGCGAAGGCCAAGGCGCTGGAGGTCGAACGTGTCTGGCAAGGCCACCTCGGCAAGAACATGAACGGGGTGGCCAGCTTCCAGACCTCGGGCGGAGAGACCCACATCGGCCACATAGAGGTTCGCCAGGACGAGGGCGGCCCTCTGGGAGTAGAGGTCTGGCTGGGTCCCAAGGAGGGCCCGCCCAGCTTCTTCGTGGTCAACCCGCCCATGCTGGTTCCCGACTCCGCCGGCTCCGAAGTGCTGGAAGAGTTCGACCCCAAGACCAACACCACGCGTACCCGACGCTTCCGCGTCGATCCCCTCCAAGCCATCGCCGAGGCCATCGGTTCGAAGAACGGGAGCGAGAACCAGCGATGACCACCAACCTGTTCTTCGCCAACACCAATGACGCCTACCTGTTCAGCGGGGACAACGCCTATGCGACCGCGCTGGCTGGGCCGGCGGACGGTGTCTCGTCGGTGTCGGACACCACTCTGTTCGTGGGCCAGCAGAAGTCCGGCACGCCGTACACGGTCTGGCAGTCGTTCATGGAGTTCGCGGTCACGACCCTGTCTGGGAAGTCCGCGGTCTCCGGCTTCCTCCGACTTGTGTCCAGCTCGGTCACCGGCACTGGCGTGAGTCGGGCCCTGGAGATCAACCACTTCGACTACGGCACCCTCACCACAGCCGACTGGCGTACGCCGGCACAGCTCACGAGCCTCTACAACTCGGACCGTCTGGGCGGAGTCGCCAACATCCAGAACGCCTCGAACCTCACGGTTCGCGCGGGAATCCTCGACCTGAGCGACTACGACGCCGCGGCGACCAAGCGCATGGTCATGAACACGAGCCGGAACCGTCTCCAGAACACCCCCACCGGGCTGGAGTACAACGGCTTCCGTTCGGCCGACTACAGCGGCACGGACAGTGACCCGGCGATCTACATTGCCACGAACATCAACAGTCTCCTAAGCCGCAGCCTCGGCGGCCAGGTGCAACTGTCGGACGGCAGTCACATCTACCTGGAGCACTCATCAGCGAACCTCGGCTCCGACGCGTTCAGCATGAAGTACCGCACGGTAGCTGGAGCCACCACTTCCATCGTGGCCATCTCCGACACCATCGGCGGTCCCATCAAGCGAGGCGCCCAGTCTCACACTGTGGTCCGAGACTCCGCGGACAACCTGTACGTCCTCTACCAGTCGGACACGCTCAACTCCGTTGCGTACCTCACGTACAAGAAGAACGCGGGGTCCTGGCTGTCGGTCCGCTCGGGCAACCAGGCTCTGCCGTACGCCGACTCCGCGGTCAACAACATCGTGGCCGCATGGCACCCGGCGGGCGGGTCGCTCGGCACGATCGTGGTCATTTGCAGCCACCAGGCTGGATCGAACTCCAGCACCGAGGTGTCCTACCTCCTGCTGTCCTGTGACTACCTGATCAACGGCACCGGCTCTCTTCTCCGTGGCTCCGGCGACGCGGTCGGCACACTCATCGCCTCGTCGTCGGTCGACGGGTTCCACAACTTCACCAACGAGACCGGCACACTCCTCGACATCAGCCAGTCGGGCGGCATCACCTCCAACATCGGGTTCGTCATGAGCACGGCCCGACACCAGATCCTCGGCGCGAACGCGGGACAGTCCCTCGCCAGGTACACGCTCAACTCCTCGGGAACCGGTTTCTCGGAGGTGTGGAACATTGTGGACACCTTCACCGGCTACTCGGTGAAGGACGGTAATGCCAAGTCCCGTGTCCTGCCTGTCTCGTCCACGCAGTACGTGACGGTCAATGCCTCCAACACTTCGGGCCGCGGCATCGTGGTCAAGCACCGCCAGCAGCAGGCGGACCAGTTCACCGTCATCTCTGAGGTGGACCTGGACGCTCAGGGTCTGTCGACCATGATCTCTGCCACGACCGCCTCCGTGTCCAACGCGTGGGATGCCATCTACAACCCGCGTGATAACCGCGTCTGGGTGTATTACTTCGATGCCACGGGCGACGGGCGTAGGCTCATGCGTACTGACATCGACCTGAACACTGGACAGGCTGGTCTCCACCAGGTCGAGGTCAACGCGACTGTGGGCGCGACCGGCTCGTCCAACCTGACGATCCGTGTCCACCGTGGATCCCTCATCGGTGAGCAAGTGCTCATCTCGGTTGCCAACCTGGATGGCTCCACTCACTCCACGATCTTCGTGGCCGACACGATCAACGTGGCACCGAGCCAGCCCACGCTCATCCCCAAGTCGAACTTTGACGCCACCGTGTCGTCCCTGTTTGACTGGGACTTCATCGACCTCAACTCGGGCGACTTCCAGACCTTCTTCGACCTCCAGATCTACAACGTCACCACGGGTCTCCTCTCGTGGGAGAGCTGGGCGGCTTACGACAACTTCACCCGCTCGGTCACCGGCGGCTGGGGAACTGCCGACCGAGGCGGCGCATGGGCGGTCTCCGGCGGTACGACCTCGACCGACTACGACACCGCGGGCAACGTCGGCCGGCACGTCCACACCAGCCGTGACGTATTCCGACTGTCCCGTCTCGGTAGCTACTCGGCTGCCGACGTGGATTACACCATGATCGTGACCAACCCCGTGGTCCCGACCGGGGACAGTATCTACACCTACTTCCGGGCCCGGATCAACGGGGCAGGAGACCAGTATTACTTCGCCCGCGTGGAGTTCACAACCTCCAGCACGGCGATCCTGTCCCTCCGCAAGCGGACGCCGTCGGAGACGCTCCTCGACACGGCGGACACCTCGATGACCCACGTGGCGGGTCAGTCCTACTACGTGCGCTTCCGGGTCCAGGGTAGCAACCTGATGGCGAAGGCCTGGATCACCACCGAGACCGAGCCGGTGGACTGGCAGGTCAGCGCGGTGGACACGAGCCTCACCGCGGCGGGAGACATCGGTACTCGCTCGTACGTCTCGCCCACGAACACCAACACGCTTCCCGTGGTCGTCACGTTCGATGACCTGTACGCCCTCACGGCGAGTGCTTCCTCCAACTACACCTTGCCGGCGTCGGGCCTGACGAACGGCGAGAACTGGAAGTGGCGGGTCCGTACCCAGGACAGCCATAGTGAGTGGAGCGTCTGGTCCGATTACGGGTTCTTCTCCACGTCGAACACGGGTGTGGTGAACATCACCGACCCTGCCATCGACAACGACCCGGACATCGTGACCGCCAACTACCTGGTGAAGTGGTCGGTCTCGAACACCACCCAGCAGGATTACAACATCGTGGTGACCCGGACCGACACGGGTGCCACACTCATCTCCACGGGCTGGGTGACCAGCACAGCCACTCAGTACCTCGTACAGGGCATGGCCTCTGACGTGGAGTGGAACGTGGCGATCAAGATCCGGAACGCCGCGCTCGTCGAGTCGAACACGGCCAACCGTCTGATCACCCCGAACTACAACCGGCCGGAAGTCCCCATCATCGCCTTCGACATTGAGGACGACCTGGGTTACATCCAGCTCAACATCACCAACCCGACTCCCGTCGGTGACCGCCCGAACCCGACGACGAACCAGATTCACCGCCGCGTCTACAACGCGACCAACCCCGACACCTCGTGGCAGGTGCTGGGAGAGACCGAGCCGAACGGCACCTTCAAGGACTTCACGGCTGCCTCTGGCGTCCTGTACGAGTACCGCGTACGTGCGATTGCCGGCGAGTTCTTCCAGGACTCCACAGAGACCGTAGCGGACCGCGAACTCGACCTGTCGGGAATCTGGCTCCACGACCCGGCGGACGCCGAGACAACGGTGCGTCAGTTCTTGTACGGTAAGGACTCTCGTTCTACTGCTCTCGACACAGTCTCTACGGTGCAACAGTTCGCCGGCCGTACGTTCCCCGTAACTGAGTTTGGGGAGTTCGAACAAGAAGACATCAGCGTCTCTGTAGACATTCCGCACGGACCGACCTACCTCACAGACCAGGCGAACATCCGCGCATTCATGGAGACCAAGAAGACCCTCTTCCTGCGGGACAACCGTAGTCGTGCCGCTTATGGTACGATGTCTGGGTTCAACCAGGCTGACCAGGCATGGGGCGTAACCGTCGGGTTCAAGTTCGGCCGTGTCAGCTATGACATCGAGGAGGTGTGACGGGTGCAGTCCCTTACCATCCCGGATACGTTCCGGAACCCCAATGGCTATACGCCCGATGAGATCTTGCAGGCTCTCCAGGGCGTGACTGGGTCGCGGAAGCTGTCGTTCCGGTATGAACTCCTGGACGAGAACAACAAGGTCAAGCGTGAGCTTGACACGGTCACCAGCGCCACGATCCACCAGGACTGGCTGGCGGACATCAAGCGGACCGCCCAGTTTTCCCTCCGCTCTGGCTTCCAGGACCCCATCGACTACCTGAAGGACAGGATCAAGCCGTGGGTCCGGCTGCACATGCCGCCCAAGGCAATCGCCACACCACCGGCTGCACTGCCTCCGGACCCCCCGTCGCCTCCCGCGTTCGCCGCCCTGACGGACGACTTCGAGTCGGCCATGATGGGACCGAACTGGGCTAGCTACACCAACGGCGTCACGAACGTGGGTGGCCGTCTGCGACTGCCGGCGACCACCCCGGTTCCCGCCGCGGTCTCCAATGAGACCTGGATTCTGACCGGTTCCTACGTCGCCGCTGAACTGGTGCGTGTGGCACAGGACGGAACTATCGGTGACCTCGTCACGTCCCGCATGATCATCCCCTCCGACACCGCCGGTACGGATCTCACCATCCGCCACCGGAAGGCGGGCTCCTCCACGGAGAACCGCCTGGAGTTCGCGAGCAACGTGGGTAGTACCGATGGCTCCGAGGTATCCATCCCGTACGATGCGGACGAGCATCGGTGGGTACGGATCCGAGAGTCCGCCGGCACGGTCTACTTCGAGACCAGCCGCACCGGCTTCCCGGGAACCTGGCAGATCCAGCGCTCCCTCGCCACGCCGGCGTGGGTTACCTCGCACTCTCCGCACAACCTGGAGTTCCGCTCCACTGGCGACGTTAACCCGGACGACTACTACGAGTGGGACAATCTCAACCTTACACCGGAGGGTGTGGACACTCCGTTCATGCCTCAGACCGTCTGGACCAACAACTTCAACGGCACCCCAGGCGTGACCGGCGAGGCGATCACCACCAACAACTCGGCCCGTCACGGCAACGCACTTGACGAGGTTGTGGGCGTGGCGGTGTACGACGACACCCACACTGCCGACGGTGGCAAAGCTGCCATGCTCGGTGACATCACCGGATCGTCGGACGGTGTCCTCGTCGCACGTCTACGAACCGAGTTGGCCGAGTGGTCCATGCGGTTCTATTACTGGGTTCAGACCGACGGCTTCCTCACCGTGCAACCGGATGGGGCCCTGATCAACCCGGCATCAGACATGGTGTTTGACAATAGCACCAACACGGTAACCCTAGGTACCGTCTCTGTGCCTTCGGCCTTGAGGCCCAACTTCTTCAACCAGCTTGTGAAGGTCGAGGTAGTTACCACACTCTCCCTCACGACGTACCGTGTGTACTGGACCGACCCCGCCGGCTCATCTCCCGACTATGTGACCTCGGAGTCCAACGTCGGCCGTGACCCGATGCTGACCGTGACCATGGTTGGCGGCGGCTCCCTCACCCCGCGAACCTGGTTCGACAATCTCCTGATCACCCAGCCGCGGGTGTACCAGCGATTCACGGACGACTCGGTCAACTTCGTGGAGTGGCCGCAGGGAGTGTTCCTGTTGTCCTCACCCAAGAGAGAGTCCGACGCGGCCGACGTGATCAGCCGTGACATCGACGGATACGACCTGGCACAGATCCTCCAAGACGACCAGGTACCCGACCGGTTCAGCACGGCCAACCTCCTCCGCGTGAATGACAACTTCTCGCGGGACGTGACGGGCTCCTGGGGCACCTCTGCGGACGGAACTGTCTGGCTCCACAACTCCGTAGCCAACACCACCCGCGGAGTCGTCTCGTCGTCGCCTGGCTATGCGTTCATCCGCATCCAGGATGATTCCAGCCAGATCCGTCTGTCCCAGGCCGGTAACACCACCCAAGAGATCCTGGTGGACTCCGAGATCTACTGCCGGGTAGGTGTGAGCCAGCTCTCCACCGGTAACGCCTTCATCGGTGCCGCGGTCTTCCGACTGTTCTCGTCCAACGACTACTACCGCGTACGGATCCACTTCAACACCACGGCATCCGGATTCGATGTCCACCTGAACGTGGCCAGCACGAACGCCGGCACGGTCCACACCTATGGTGACATCGTGAACACCGGCCTCACGTACAGCGCGGGGGAATACTTCAACTTCCGCGCCCAGTGCATCGGCCACGTCATGCGAGCCAAGCTCTGGAAGAACGGTGTGTCCGAGCCCGCCGGCTGGATGATCGAAGAGGAGGTGGACGAACAGTACCGCATCACCTACGGGTACACGGGCGTGGCTGGCTCGAACTTCACGGGTACCACCAACGTGAACCAGGAGGTTCGGTTCGACCTCTTCCAGCTCAACCCGAACCCGGCCAACACCTACACGGGTGTGGTGGAGCACCTCCTCGTGGAGTCCAACCTCCCGCGCAAGATCACCGCCAACTCCGCGACGATCCCCGTGCCGAAGGAGTGGGAAGCCGGCACGAGTAAGCGGCAGATCATCTCCGACCTCCTGTCCGCCATCAACTACGAATCCTTGTCCTTCGATGAGGACGGCTTTGCCGTGGTGAAGCCCTACGTCTCGCCACAGGATCGAGGCGCGGAGTACACCTACCAGGACAACGAACTGTCCGTGATGTACCCGGAGGTCATGCAGGAATACGACCTCTTCTCGGTACCGAACCGCTGGATCATGACGCTGTCCGACCCGGACCGCGAGACGATTACGGTGGACTTCACGAACAGTGACCCGGCATCCCCGACCAGCACTGTCCGACGAGGCCGCACCATCACGTCGTTCGAGCAAGGCCAGGACGCGGACAGTGAGGCCACGATGATCTCCCGCGTGGCTCGCCTCGCGTTCGAGTCCAGCCAGGTATACGAGGCCATCGAGTTCTCTACCGCGCTCATGCCGATCCACTCGGGCAATGACGTCCTGGCCTTGATCTACGACCCCCTCGGAATCAACGGCCAGTACGCCGAGGTGTCGTGGGACATGGAGCTCCAAGCCGGCGCCAAGATGACTCACCGCGCTCGCCGTGTGATCTCCCTCGTGGCAGCGACCGACCCCGGCATCATCGCCGATGACGTGGTGGTGACCGGTGCACTGGACGCGGGCAACATCGCTGCCGGCGTGACCTCTCTGACCCCGGTGGCCAACAAGCCGACCAAGGTCGTCGTCTCAGGACTCAACCTCCAGGGCACCGGGCCTGTCCGTGTCATCGCTACCGCGGAGACCAGCGTTCCCGGTTCGACCTTCCGCGAGGTCACGACCGCCGACCACACCCCCTATGGCTTCTCCATCTGGGGCTACCGTACGAACACCACCGCGACCAACATCCACTGGCTGGCACTGAGGGGAGCCTGACATGGCACAAGTTCGGAGCGGGGATCTTCGCATCTCCGGCCGGCTCAAGGCCGGCAACATCGCCGCGGGTCTCGTCACCATCACGCCCGTGGCGAACACCCCGACCTCGGTGGCGGTAACAGGTCTCAGCCTCAAGGGAACTGGAACCATCGTGGGTCTCTGCACCTCGGTCACCTCGCTCCCGAACACGGACGTTCTGGAGTCGTCGGTCTCGTCTCTGTCGGCCAGCGGCATGACTGTCTGGACGTACCGCGACAACACGACCGCCACCAAGATCGGCTGGCTCATGTTCCGCAAGCGCACGTGACCCACCTCTGACCCCAGCCTCGGTCTGTTGAGAACAGAACCGAGGCTGGTTGGTGGAGGGCCCTTGACTCGATCTTCTCTATCAAGTACACTGTCCGGAACGGACAGTTACTCACAGTGAGGAGGGAGAAGGAATGACCACCAAGATCTCAGACGACCTTGTGGTATCCGGGGCCCTGAGTGCTGCCAACATCCTGTTCGGCTCTGTGCTCATGAGTCCCCAAACCAACACGGCTACGGCATCCGAGGTCAAGGTCAACCACATCGGAACCAACGAACCTGTGGTTCTGTTGACCGCTCACTCGGCCTACCCCTGGTCTCGTGTTCGTGAGGTGGGTTACCGCTTCTCAACACCGACCGGGTTCACGGCCTACATCTTCCGCACCAACGACGTGGACACGTCGGTGCACTGGCTCTCATGGCAGGACTTCTCAGGATGAAGCGCGCGGAATACGAGGCCCGGGCGGTTGAATTCCGCGCCCGCCTGGAAGAGATCTCGCAGAGGCCAGCCGAGGAGCGGGAGTGGCCCGAGCTGGACGAATGGCTCTCGATCCAGGGAACCAGCACCTGTACCACACCCCCCGGTGACTGTCTGGCTGGTGGCGTGACTTTCCCCGTGCTTCTCCACGAGAACGCCGACGGAGTGTTCCGCGGACAGTGCGGTGTGTGTGGCGCGTCCATCACCCCTGTCCCCATCTTCGAGGAGGACTGATGGCCGGCTCCGGTTCGAGTCGCAAGGCTCACGACTTCCTCCGCACCATCAAGGGTTTCACCGAGGCGAACTCTGCCTCCAACGTGGAGAACCGCCCGATCAAGCTCGGCAGCGTGGATTACGACTACGACCCAACAGACTTCCTCGGCGGCATCTACCCTCGGATCCTGTTCGACGGTGAGAAGACCATCAGCCAGAAGCGGTACAAGACCATGGCAGGTTACTACCCTCTGCCCGGTCACCGTGTCGTTCTCGTCCCGGTTGGTACCACGTATCTGATCATCGGTACCGTGGACACCGCACCCCAGGACATGAAGGTCGATATCTTCTCCACGGTCGGAGCCGACACCTGGGAGAAGCCGCCGGGAGCGCGAGTCATCCGCGTCCAGGTTCAAGCCGGCGGGGGTGCAGGTGGCGGAGTAGTTACCACCGCGGCGGGAGAAGCCTGTGCCGGCGGAGGTGGGGCTGGCGGGGCTTACGCCGAATCGTGGTTCGCTGCCACTGAGGTGGCCGACTCGGTAACGGTCACTGTGGGATCCGGTGGCACTGGCGGAACTGGCACGGGCGGTTCCGGCACCACGTCGTCGTTCGGCTCTCAGGTCACAGGCAGTGGTGGACCGGGCGGTGGATCTACCGGAACTGCCACCTCCAACGCGGGAATCTCCGGCGCGACCTCAGCATCCCAAACCATGACCGGTGATATCCAGATCGCCGGACAAGGCGGGGGAGCCGGCATGAGGGTTCCCGGTGCAGTCTCCATGGCTGGTATGGGAGGCGCATCTCAGCTTGGCAACGGCGGTCGTGGATGTGCGGCTGCCGGCGCCCAGGTAGCTGGTGCCCCAGGCACGGGCTACGGCGGCGGAGGTGGTGGGGCCGTATCCGGCACCACGGCCGACGGCGCACTTAACGGTGGAGACGGTGCACCAGGGGTGGTCATCGTGTCCACGTATTTCTAGGGGGTCATTACTGCCAGCACCACACCAACCATCATCCCAGCGACTTGGAGGAGTGATCCCCATGAACCAGTCCAGCCTGTCCGACTACCTGGTCGGTCAGATCCGTACATACGTCCCGTCTGGAGTCGGCGCTCTCATCTCTTGGCTTGCCCTTCGCGGTGTCGAGGTTGACACCGACACCCAGCTCCTCTTGGTGACTGGCGGTACTGCCGTTGCCACCGCGGGGTACTACACCGCGGCCAGTGCGACCCAGCGGAAGTGGCCGATCGTCGGCCGCTACCTGCTCGGATCCTCGAAGGCGCCGACCTACACCACCAACTCACTGGGAGGTGGTGCCGGCGACAAGGCCGCAAGCAACGACCCCACCGGAGACGCCCAGTGAGCGACATGTCCAGAGAAGACGTGGAGAGACTGGTCCGCATCGAGGCGAAGCTAGACCTCAGCCTCCAGCGGGCCGTCGAGGATCGGACCGCCCACGACAACGACATGGCCGGAGTACGAGCGGACATCGAGAAGCTGGAGACCCGCACCGGGTCCCTGGAGAACTGGCGGTACGCCATCGGCGCCGCCCTTCTGATGGGAGCCGGCAGCACGGTAGCCGCCGCCATCTCCGCCGTTCCGAAGTAGTCCGGCCAGCGCACCAGAGAGCCCCCGTCATGTCAGGTACAGACGGGGGCTCAACGGTGGACGATCGGTTCCAGAGCGCTGTCTCATCACGTCTCGTCGCGCGCTCACTCTGTCACTTGCTCAGACCTAGCTCCAAAACTCACAGAATCGCGTCTCTCGGCGCTTCACCTAGCGAAGTGACAGATACTCTCACGCGCCTTAATCGATCTCTCCTAACGAGCGTACAGAGCTTTTACACGTACAGACGCCAAACACCGAGAAGCCCCCGACTCAGTCTCCCGAGTCGAGGGCGTCTCTGTTGTGTTCTCAGTCAGACAGGCGGCGGACGAACTGAGGGGAGATCTTCACCAGCTCCGCGTCGGGGTTCTCGTCGTCCTCGATCTTGTGGACGTCACCGATCTTGTCGGTACCCTGGACGATGATCTTCCCGGTACGCTCGGTACCGTCTGCCATCTGGTAGGCGACGAAAGTTCCGTACTCGAAACCCTCGATCGGCGTGCCACTGTTGTCAGCTGCTACCCAGGTCATCTGAGGCTCCCTCTTGAGTTGGTCTTGCGTGTCGTTCTTGCTGACAGGACTAACTCTCCCACGCTCTCGCTCAAGAGTCAAGGAGGGCACCAGGAAGCCCCCGACCGGGGGGAATGTCGGGGGCTCCTGGTTGGGCGCTGGTCAGAACTGGACGATCCCCTCGCCCGGGATCTCCAGCCAGCCCATGCCCTGGTACAGAGAGGTCACGTCGGCGAACGAGCGGAGCCCGTTCTCGTCCATGACCCAGAACTCCTTGGTGTGCTCGCCGTACCAGACGGCGATGTTCCAGCCCGCGGCGGTGAACGTCTCCTGGATCCGCCGCGCCGTGCGGTGGGCGATCGGCACGGACGAGGGCTCGCCGGTCAGCTTCTCGACCGCGGGAAGGGCGTGAGTGGCGGTGTCGTCGGACAGTGCCTTGACGACCTCCACCACGTCCTCGATCGGCGCGGTCTCGGCGAACCGACGTAGTGACAGACCCGTGACACGTCGAACCGGGAACGGCCCGGCGAACTTGCCGTCCATGCGACGAGGGACCCGAAGGGCCAGGGTCTCGTCGTTCGGGCGCATCTCCGTCATGGTCTCGTGGTCGATGATCACGGGTCTTCACTCCTTGCGTCGGGTGTTGCTCTCTACGCTAGACCCCACATGATGTGAGGGTCAAGACCTACGAGAACAGCAACTTCCAGGTGAGGGGACCTGGGTAGCCGTCGGCGTCACCGCGGAGCGCGGCCTTCGACCGCTGGAAGTCCCGCACGTTCAGCCGGTCGGCGTCGCCCCACCGGGGGCCCGGGCCCACGGAGTAGTGCCGGCCGAACCCCTTCTTCACCAGTTGCTTCCCCAGCGTGGTCACGTGGGAGTTGTTCGCGCCGGGCTGGAAGTACTTCCGACCCGGGAACGACGGGATGGCCGGCTTGGGTGTGGGAGTCGGGTCGGCCGGGTCGTCGTCCAGGGCTAGGAGCGCCTTGGTCATCTGGATGACCTTGGTGATGGCGATGTTCCCCGGGTCGCCGTGGATGTTCTCGGGCACGTGCTGGTGGCCGCAGATACCGCGGAACTTGTTCCACTCATCGAACGACATCCGAGCCGAGGTCGACCCGTACGAGCTGGGGTAGGCCAGCCACTGCGACGGCGCGACCAGCGGGACGCCGTGGTTCTCGTGGAGCCAGGCGACGTACTCCGCCATGCCCTCCAGCGCCCAGTCGGGAGCCTCGGGCCAGTAGATGTGGGCATAGCCCAGGTTCGTCCACTTGCGGTGCGTGGCCGGGTCGCACGTCCCGACGAACTCCGCCTGGGTGACGTTGTTGGTGTTGGTCGCCACGCCGCCCAGCTTGTTCACCAGGGCACGAGACGAGATGTCCACCCGGTAGTGCTGGTAGGCCACCAACTTCTTCTTGGTGAAGTCCGGGACGAAGGTGATGTTCGGGGCGACGGCGCCGCCATCATAGGTCGGAAGCGTCGTGCCTTCGGTGGTGTGGATCGTGAGAACGTTGACGTCCATGGCGTCCCCGCCATAGTTGTCCTCGTACCACGACGCACCCGAGTGGCTGGCGCCCGGGTAGTACTGCGGGCCGGTGAGTGTCGTCACGCGGAACCCTCCTGTCCGATGTTCGCGGCTGCGATCCACGCCGCCTGGATGGTGTCCCCCAGGTCGTCCCACTCGGGCATTGGGTCGCCCTGGAAGTTCTTGTGGTCGGTCACCGCGCCGTACGCCGCGTACGCACGCCGTGCCTTCTCGACCGGCGTGAGCGGGACGGCGCTCTCCGCCTCGGGATCCGACGCACGAGCCAGTGCCTTGTTCGACCAGTGCATGGACTCTTCCAGCGCGGTGATCGCCAGGGAGAGTTCACGGCTCGGGTTCGGCAGGTTGCCGGCGAGCGATATGGCCGTCCGCTCCAGAAGCTGCCGGACGTAGTCGTGCTGGTTGCGTCGGGTCTCGCTCAGGGCCGGGTGGTACGAGAACCGGTCGTGGATCTCGTCCGGCGTGATCTGTCCGGGTCCGCTCATTCTTCCCTCTTCCCGGTGGCCAGCTCCCACAGGAGCATGGCCTTCTGGTGGTTGCCTTCTGCGTCGGCCAGGGCGTTGTGTTCCACACCCACCTGCGTCGGCATCTTCGGGTTGCCCAGACGCATGGCCTCCGACTTGAGGTCGTGGGTCAGCATCGGCACGTGTGCCGGCAGGTTGATCATCGGCCCCCAGCACTGGGCCAGACGGACGTGGTCGTACGCGCCGTACCACGCCCACATCTTGACGTCGTCCCGGTGCTTGACCTCACCGGTGAAGCCGGTCGGGTGGCACTCCATGATGAAGTCCGACACGAGCCGGCGGATCTGGCCCATCGGCCTGACGTCCGGGTGGTCCATATCCAGCTTGCCGTTCATGCACAGGCAGGACCACTCGTACTTCTTGCCCTCGACCGCGGACGCACACCGGCACTTCTTGACCGGGTACTGTCCCAGCTCGCCACGGGTCTCGGGCAGGTCCTTGAGCGGCAGGTGCGGCCAGACGTTGTTCCGCATCCAGTCGTGAGCCACGACCCGCTTCTGGTCCATCTCACGGTTGACCACGTACAGCCGACGACCGTCTCCGGACTTCATGCCCAGGGAGACGAGGTCGATGGTCTCGCCATCGTCCAGGAACTCCAGGTCGTACGTCAGGAACTGTCGGCTCTCGGGAGCCAGCAGTGTTGCCAGCCTTGTGTCGTTCACTTACCCTCACTCTCGGAAACGGACCAGGGGAGAGTCGGCCGACCCGGCAGGCTGTCCTCCCAGAACGCGACCGCCACCGGCACGCTCATCCGCGCGGCGCCACCGCTCAGGTTCTTGTGGAAACGGCTGTCTTCCACACCCAACGCGATGTAGCCAGCACATGCCAGGAGCAGGATGGCGGCCAACAGGTACAGCATGATCTCTCCCTCGGTCCTTGTCTTGTCGGCTTGACTGTATCAGTCGTGTTGCGGCATCGAGCCGCCGGAGCGACCCTGGGGCTTGTTGGAGACCCACACGATGGTCTTCCAGATTCCACGGTAGATCCCGGTCAGGATCATGACCAGCATGAAGAACCAGAACAGGAGACCGCCCGCGAACAGGAGGATGGCGGCGAGCGGGACGAGGTCGGAGTTCATGTCAGTTCCTCGGATGAGTTCGGCGAGTTCGGTGGCGGTGTCGAGAGTGGTGAAGAAGACCTGGAACCAGTTGATGTGGATGTCCACGGTAAGCCTGCCGGGCGCTTGATCTGTGTAAGTCGGTACTACGATCATACACCAAGGGAGCCTCCGGTCACAACCGCGGAGACTCCCTCGTATGCAGTGATGGTGTTACGACTCGCCGTGAGCGGGACACTCCGGATGCGCGTAGGCGATGCCCGATGCGGGGATGCCGATGTCAGCCGCGCTCAGGCAGATGCCGTTGCACTCCGGCTCGGCGTCCTCATCCGGCTCCTCGTCGGGCTCCCCCTCGGACAGTGCGTCCAGTGCCTGGTTCAGACACGTGGGACACAGGCCGGTACGACGGAACTCCATCTCGTACGTCTCGGCCTCCTCCCTCGTGTCGAACACGTACACCGGCGAGCCGTCGTCCTTGACCAGGCTCTTGCCACAGCCGACGTTCTTGGAGCACCGCTTCTCGGCCACCAACTGGTCCAGGGACTCGTCTCCCAGAAGGGCGTCCTTCAGACCCGCCATGGAGAACGACATGCCGACGACCTGACCGTCCATGACGAGGGGCGTGCCGGCAGCACCCATCTCCGTCAGAACATCAGCCACGGACTTCTTCTCGAACTTGGCTCGGGCTTCCCGAGCGGAGCGGTAGTTCTCGTCACCACTCACCAGTCTCCACCTCCCGTGAAGAACGTCACGATGGTCGGGCCGAACAGGGCGGTGGCCAGGGCGGACAGGACGAACGCCGTGGCGATCAGACCCTGGTTCCCGTGCGTACCGATGGCCGTCACGATGGCAGCGGTGAGCCCGATGCCGAACGACCACCAGAACCGCTCACGCGTGGTGTCCATTACTCCTCCTGCCAGGAACGCTCGTGGTCCGACGTGGTCGCCGAGGTGAAGCCGATCGGAGCAGGGCCGCCCTTGTCGCGGACCAGCTCATACATGCGCCGGGCCACTTCTTCCAGGTCGTGCCCACACTTCTCGTCCGATGCGGCTTCCACCTCGACCTCTCGGACACCGTCCGAGATCTTGATCCTCACTCGTCCACCGACCAGTTGATGTCACGGATGGTGTGGAACATGACCGCCCGGCCGAGCACCGGCGCCGCCACCCGTGCCTTCGGGTATGCCCGGTACCGCTCCAGGTTGAAGTCACAGTGGGCGACCTTCTGGTACGTCCGCGTACGGACCGGCCACTTGGCCAACCACTTGTCCAGCCACCCCTTGGTGTACCACTTGCCGCGGTTGTTCCGCTTCCACATCTGCCACGTGGATGCCGGCTCGTTCACGTCCACCCGCGTACTCTGCCTGACGTTCTCCGGCGGCAGGTCGTCGGTCAGGAGCTTGGTGACCATCTGGATCATGATCTGGTCACGGAGGAAGTCGTAGCCGCCTTGGCCTACGCGCATCTCCATCTCCGCCATGATGCCGGCGTCCACGGCGATCTGCTGGGCGAACCGCTTGAACTCCAGCTCCACCCGATGGGACCGGAAGTCCTCAGGTCTCATCTTCCACACCCTCCAGTGACTCGTCGTCGGCAGGGTCCCAGGTGTTGATCGGGTCCCGGTCGGTCGTTGCCCAGACGTACGTCGGACAGCCGTTGTCTCCCCACGGCTGGTAGCACTCGACACACAGGCCGTGCGTACCGCCGTGTTCGTCCACGTCCTTCTTGTGCGCCTGAGCGATGCGCGCCAGACGCGCCTCGGGCGTACTCTTGCGCACCTCGGGCATGAGCGAGAACAGAGACTCATTCCCGTGCATACGGAAGACGGTGTACTCCGTACGCGAGATCATGACGATCCAGTCTCCCGGCTCGACCTTCTGACCCCCGCCCATCATGTCCCGGAGAACCAGGTCCTGTTGGGCGTTGTACCCGAGGATGCCCCGACAGAAGATCATGCACGCGGTGACGTTCGCCCCACCCTCGACCTCATCGCCGAGCTTGATGGCAGCGAACTTCCGCCCCATGATCTCGATGGTGTCGATGTGGTTCTCCAGCGCGGATACGGCCATCATCGAGAACGGCCCCGCGGCGAACCCGTTGCCGTCGCTCACTCGCCCTCACCCACCGGCTCCTGCTCGGAGTAGGCCGCGGTCAGGTTCTCGCCGTCCGTCGAGACCAGGCACTCACACCCGGTGGACGAGCAACGGAGGCCGAGGTGTTCGATGCACTGGCAGTGGGGGCAGGCCTTGCGAACCGGGTGGGCCATCAGGCACGGACGCTCGTAGGTGTGCTGTTCCGAGCACGCCTCGGAGCACCGCTGCGGAACGGAGTGAGCGTACCCCGCGGTCTGCATGTCCGAGGCCAGTTGGCCGATCTTGGCCAAGAGACCAGTGTCCATGCGCTGCATGTCCTCGGCTGACACGAGGTAATCACCCGGAGGTAGTGTCTCGACCTTCTGCTCCGGTACTCCCTCGGCGACGTTCTGAGCGCGGTCCCTGCACAGCTTGTGGAACCGTGCCGGGTCGTCGTGCTCACAGATGAGACGGCCTCGCTCCGGGTCGAACGCGAGGAGGCAGTCCTGGTACAGGATGTCGTCGTGGGGGAACGGGTTCTGCCCGACCGTCTGGGTGATCGCCTCAACCTTGGCGCCCTTCATGAACTGTTCCACGAACACCTCGCGGCAGTCCTCGCACATGTCGGCCTTGACGTGCCGACCCATGACGTTCTCCTTGGCCGGCGTTTCCTCCACGATGACCCGGCTCCAGGCCGGGATCTTCGCGGGAGCGACGAGGCCGAACAGGACGTTCCGCTCGGGCATCGGCGTTTCCGCCTCGACACCGCAGCGGTTACAGCGGATGAGTCTCATGGTCCCTCGGTTCCTTCCTTGCTGTCTGACACTACGACACTACATGCCACATGCGCCCGTGATCAAACCCGGCGCAAGAACGAAAAGCCGATGCCCGAACCCTCGCACGTCTGGAGAGCCACGGCCGCACCCAGCCCCGACTTGGGGAACTTCTTGTCGTAGACCTTGGCGTGGCCGTACACCTTGTACGTGCCCTTGAGCTGTCCGGACTGGATCTTGACGATCCGCCCCGTGGGGATGTCATCGATCCAGTACCAGCCCTTGTAGTTGTGGCCGGCCAGGGTGTTGACGCCGGACGGCTTGTACCGCGTCAGCTTCCCCTGGTCGATGCACCGCTGGGCCTCGCGGACACTCCACCCACAGAAGGAGTAGCCCTTGATGTAAGTGATCTTGGGCTTCTTCTTCGCGGCGGCTGTGACCGTGAGCGAGGACGTACCGCGCGACTGCAAGCGCGCTGCGTTCTCGGCGATGATGCGCGCTTCCTTCCTAACGCTCTCAGCGTCGCCGTACGGAGCGTTTGCACTGCTGTCGTGTGTCTTCTCCGCTGCGCTCTTTTTCGAAGCTCCAGACGGCGACACAGAGCTTTTCGCCTTCGGGGGCGGACTCGTCACGACGGGCACCGTGCCGGCGCTCGGGAACGGCGTTGCCGTCTGTCCCACACCAGCCGGTGACGTGCTCTCGCCCCAGCCTCCGGGCGCCACCATCGCGGCCAGCGTGACCCATACGGCGATGCCCGCACCAGCGGCCAGCCTCTGTGCGTTGTTCATGGTGGTCCTCACTTCTCGTGGTAGTACCTGGCCACGGCGGCCGGGACCTTGGTCTTGGTCTTGCGTCCAAGCATTGCAGCGATGGGCCATCCTGTCAAGGCCCAAAGGCCACCCGTCAGGATGGTGAGCACGAGGTGGAGTCCGTGGTTGGCCCCACGCTTCTCGACTACCTTGTAAGACTTCATGATCTCTCGGTCCCTTCATGCCGGAGGGGCGAGGCCCCGGATGGGCCCCGCCCCTAGCGTGTTGAGTTACCCACGTGCCGGCACAGCCGGCCGCGGTCAGTTCTTGAGCTTGGCCTCACCGAGCGGCGTGGCGTTCTTGTACTGCGGCAGGTCCATCGGCTGGTCGTACAGGAAGTACGACTGGTTCATGCCGACGGTCCACTCCAGGTAGGCGCCGGTCTCGGCGTCCTTCCCGTACATGGTGTTGCAGTTGGACGAAGACGAGTAGGTGCCGTCCATCGACGGGCCCTGGACGATCAGGTCGCCGTCGTACTGGCCGAGGTCGCCGCGGGTCTTGACCTCCGGGGGCAGGAGCCCCACGCAGTACGTGACCGGGAGGCCCTTGAGGATGTAGTACCCGTACTGGCCCTGGGCGTTCTGGATGTAGACGTAGGACAGCTTCCCCGGCTTCTTCATCCAGGTGTCGATCCAGAAGTTCTTGGTCTCCCGGGTCGGCGAGTAGTCGCCGGTGTGGGCGGGCTGGTTGGCGACGAGGCGGTCGTAGTTGGACTGGGCGGACGCCTTCTCCTTGCCGCGCGAGGAGGTGTCCTTCTCGTCGTCACACGAACCGGCGGTAGTCGCCAGCACGATCACACCCACGGCCGGGACGAGAACGCCGCGGATGACCTGCTTACGGGTGAACTTCTTCACTGCTGATCCTCACTCTCAGGGCGCTACGCGCCCGTTACGGTTGAACGCCTCGTGGGTGGTCGGCATGAGCCTTGCCCACTCGGCCCCCATCTTGTCGGCCACCATGGCGATCTCCTTCTGGGGGAAGGACGGCACCCTGGCGGCCTCGTGCTGGGTGCGGAGTCCAAGGAAGTGCATGAGACTCCGGGCGTTGCACGTGGCGTACATCGAAGATAGTACACCAACGGGCAGCGAAAGTCTAGCCACCTCTCGACAGATACCCACACCCAACATGCGCTGGTACGACTTCCAGGCCTGGAGATAGGTAGCCATGAGCTCCTCCTCCATGACCCCGTACTGCTCGGGCGTACCCTCGTAGTACAGGTACGCGCCCGGCTTGCCGGCCTGCCTCAGGGGACGGTCACGACCTGGCAGGTAGAACATGGGAGCCAGCTCCTTGTACCGCCCGGACTCTTCGTTGTACGACCAGCCGACGCGGTGACGGTGGAACTCCCGGAACACGAAGATCGGGGCCTGGATGAAGAACGTCATGGAGTTGTGCTCGAACGGCGAACCGTGACGGTCCCTCATCAGGTAGTTGACCAGGCCCGAATCTCGCTGGGTCATCTCCTTGGTGCGCCACTGCTCGGGTGTGATCAGGCCCAGGCTCTCCAGCTCAGCCATGACCTCCTCACCCAGAGTGGACACCCGAGCGGCACTCACCACGTGAGCGTCGGCGGCGTCCTCGTGGATGAGCTTCACCACCACGTCATCTGTGGTAGTGATGTCCAGGTCAGGCACGAATCCACCCCCTGATCCGAGACCACAGACCCGTGCAGGTGCAGTCCTCGAACGTCCGCTTACAGTTGGGGCACCGGCGGTCAGGCACGTCCGACAGTTCCCTTCACGCGGTCGAGGTACTCCGCCCAGTCCCGGACGTAGTCCGCGTCCTCGTAGTAGGTGTCCGACAGGAGCAGGATCACCGTGCCGGGGGCGAAGCCTCGGAGCTCACGCCAGACACCGCCCTTGATCAGGACAGCGTCGACCTGGCCTCGGCCGGGAGTGTGCTGGAGGTTGAAGTCTCGCCAGCCCTTCCCGTCCGACACGTACAGGTCACAGCCGCCGACCAGCGGGATCATGAGCTGGTTGGTGTGGAACGTGGCGTGGGCCCCGCGCTCACCCTCGTCGGCGATGTCGTGGAGCCAGTACGTCCGCTTGATCTCGAACGGCACGAGACCCTGGGGACCCGCCTGTGCCATCGTGAGCGAGCCTCGCGCGTCGGTGTGCGTGGGCAGGGAGATGACCTCCCACGGGAACTCCTTGATGCCCATCAGTCGTCCACGCTCGCTTGCACCACGATGACCTCGGGAGTCGTCTCCGCGCCGATGCACGGGCTGTCCTCGTTGTCCGCGGTCGGCTGTTCGAGGTTCTGGGTGCTCTCTTGTGCGCCCATCTCACCTTCCCTTCTTCTACGTCCCCAAGCCCCGACCCTGCCTGTTGGTCGCAGGCAGGGGCGAGGCGTCTTGGGGCGGCGGTCAGGTCAGCCGGCAGGCGTCTGGGAGTACGCGCACTGGGTGCGCTCGGCCGCCACGTTCAGGGTGACCGGCAGGTCGTTGGACTGGAACGCGCCCTTGTACTCGTTGGCGCTGTCCGCGTTGTACGTGCGGATGGACTCCGCCCGGGTGTTCTTCAGGGCGGTGATGGTCTGGCGGAGCTTGGCCTTGCGGTCGGCCGTCGTCTCCTTGTCCGCCATCTCGTCCTTGGCGTTCTGGATCGCGTCCTCGTCGGACTGGACCGAGCCGCACAGGTTGAAGAAGTGGTTGTAGGTGTTGACCCGGAACGCGCCGTTCCCCTTGGTCTGCTCCTTCGCCTTCACGTCTCCGCGGAAGTCGGCCGTCCACTTCTGGAGCTGGCCCGTGGCGAGAGTCGTGATGGTGCCGAACACGAGGAGCGTGGCGAGCGTCAGGAGCGCAATGCCCCAACCCTTGGCGTACCACTTCGCACCCTCGCGGAAGCTACCGTTACCCATACTGCTCCTTGCCTCACTTCATCCCCCATTGCTTGGAAGGGCCCGGCGAGCGGGGGGATTACCCGCCGGGCCCGACTGTGACGGAGTGGCCGATCATCGCGAAACGTTCGACAGTCACTCCGACAGGACAGACACTATCGCCCGGTTAGAGTCTCTGTCAACCCACCATCACAATCACTTACCACGCCTACGTCTCGTGGACCTACCCCAGGATTTCCCTTTGGGTCTGTGGCCCACATGCCACTTATCACACCACTGGCATTTGTAAACCTCCAGTAAGGAATTGCCCTTGCGGATGAGATTGTGCATGTGGGCCTTCGCCTGCTCCTTCGTATCGTGGGGTTGTTTCCCCCAGCAGGACCGGCCCATTGACCGTGTCATATCACCACCTAGCCTGTCTCCATTCTCCTGTACCACACCCATCGTGAGTCGTCACGCTGCGTGTCCGTGCTCTCCAAAAACCAAGCCGGTACCCTCACCCACAGAGGACGTGGATAAGGGTACCGGCTCACTGGCAATCCCCTCTTCTACGTGACCCGGCTTCGGAAGTCGGGCCGTAGAGACGGCCAGGTATTCACTTGTGGGCAGACGTCAGAAGCGTCCGTAATACGCACGAGGCGCCCCCGCGGTGTACTCACTCACGGGAGCCAGGACGACCTTACGACCTCGATAGGAACCCGTGTTGGCATTCCACATCCAGCCCTTGCCCGACCAGTAGCCGGCGTAAACACCGACGTGGTAGATGGATCCCGAGGAACGCCCGATGAACACGAGGTCACCGGGCCGACGATCACTCGGAGCCACATGCCTGGACTTGTTGTACTGAGCCTGGGCCGTGCGCGGAAGCGTCTTGCCGTTCACGCGGTAGCTGTAGTAGGTGAGCCCGGAGCAGTCGAACCGAGAGGGTCCCTCGGCTCCCCACTGGTACGGGTCTCCCTTCTGCGCTGCGGCAGTGCTCATGGCCCTCTGAGCGAGGGACGGCGCTGCCTGCGCCTCTACTGCCGGCGACACGAGAACGGCGCACAGAGCGCCCGCGACGACGATTCCAGCTCTGGTCTTCATGTCCATCCCAACGTAGGCTTGTCGGGCACGTGTGTTACCCGACCGTTACACGCTATCGCCCAGGCTGTCTCCCAGTCAACTCATGGTGTACTGTGCACCCACGCTCGGCTAGAACGGGATGTTGGACGGCACGCTCTCCACGCGCGTCACGTGCCCGTACTTGGCCTGAGCCGCCTTGGTCACGTAGTCCCCACCCTTCGCACTGCGCACGAGGATGGTGTGGTGCTCTCCGGTCACGTCGGAGCAGGGCTCCCCGTTCACCGGGCACGCCCCGAAGATCTTGCGCCGCGGGTTGTGCTCCGGGTTCTTCGGGAGCTTGACCGTGACCAGGTAGAAGTTCTCCCGCTCACGCGGACGGATCCCCATGTCCATGAGCGCTTGGTCCCAGCCCCCGTTCTTGCCGTCGAACTTCACCGCGCGGTCATCGAGGTAGTACCGAGCCGCCGGCTTGCGGTTAGTGACGAGGACCCGTTCCTTCTCGTTCCAGAACGCGCTCCCGTGCTCCTCTGCGGGCCTCTCGGCGTCCCACTCGTCCTGAGTGACACACTCGATGTCCAAGGCCCTCAGCCACGCCGCTACGGACACGAGGTCAGTACGCGCGGTGTGGACGACGACTGCCTCTACCTCCTGGATCTCACGGATCGCCTCGATGGCGCCCGGCATGGGCGGGTCATAGATGACTCCGCCCTGCCAGCCTCGTTGGTACCAATGGATGACCCCGTCGAAGTCCAGCGCTACGGTCATGGCCGCCTCTCCTCATTCCTTACCAGCTTCATTTCACGCGGGATGGTGTGCATAGTGACCCAGTGCATGATCTTGACCTGGAAGTCGAGGATGCTGGTCGAGATCTCGATACGGCCGTCCTCGTGGTCCAGCCAGATCTCCGGCAGTTCCTCGGGCAGGCCTCCGAACTCTCGGAGCACGAACGCTTCCAGGCTGGCCCTGTCACCAAGCGGGTGCAACATCTCACCCTGGGCCTGTACCTCGTACGGGTCGAACTCAAGGAACAGGCTCCAGCGCTCACGCTCGAACCTCTCACTCTCACTGCTCACTGGCGGACTCCTAACAAATGACCTTGTTACGTTCGGAGCGTATCAGATCTTTGCCTGCCGGCTCAACCCAGCAACGAATCGAGGACGAGCCACAACCCAGGTAGCCCCGATCATTGTCCCGCAGGAACGCGGCCAGCACAACCTTCCACGGGAAGGTCTCACACAGAACCTCATAGGCCCGCCATGAGTACGTCTGTACGCACGCGACCAGCACGAGAGAGGAGATGTCCGAGCGCTTGTACGGGCGCTTGTAGGACACGCCAGCCTCCGCCAGGAACTTCATCCTGCGCTGACTCTTGGCGGCGTTCAGAAGGTCCCTTACGTGCTTCTTGCCGGCAACGTCGTCCGTAGCCGCAAGCCGCTCCTTGAGGTAGTAGATCTCGTCCACGGTCTCACCCGTCACGGGGTCTACGCGGTACAGCTTCATGCTAGGCCCGCCCGAATCCTATCCATCTGTACCACACCAGCCTCGGTGAGTTCCCACTGGCCCCCGGTGTATCGGATGAGACCCGCGTCATGATCCCGTTTGATGGATGCTCGTACCTGAGTAGCCGTCCAGATCTGGCACAGGTACTTCATCGAATTGGAACCGTAGCTATGGATCATCCCCAAGTGGATCTCCACCGGAACTTCCTTAGGCCGCTGAGGCTGCCTCTCCACAACGGTCATTCCCCTGATCGGCATGGAATCCCTCCACCCATTTAACCCTGCTACCTGCCTTGCCCTTACTCGCCGTGCTTGTCAGGTGCCACGCACCGCACGCCTGGCTGTAGTACCAGGAGAGCGACGCATCCCCCGACAACGCGGCCTTGACGCACGCCAACTGTGCCGTGGTCTCTGCCGTATAGATGACCTTCCCACAAGGTTCTTTGCAACGCATGGATCCTCCTCTCACAACTCCTGCACAACTTGATCACTTCACTCTATCACCGAAGGGGCGACCCGGCATATGACGCTAGTCACCAGGTCGCCCCTCAGTGTTGCCTGTCAGCCAGGCAGATCCACCGGCGGGTAGTTCTCGTCCGGCGGGGTAGGTTCCGGCTCAGGCGCCGGGGGAGGCGGAGGCACCTCTCCCTCGACGGGGGGAGTCTCCGGCTCAGGCTCACCGGGAACCCCGATGGTCTCGGTCTCGGACTCTGCGCTCATGTGATCACCTCCTTCACTCGCCCTCACTGTAACACCCTCTTCACTCAGCGGACAAGAGCCTCAGGGCTACCCGAGCGGCGCTCTCTGCCGCGCACAGCCGCGCGCACTCTGCCACCGTGTCGTGGCGCAGGCCGATCATGAGCGACACCTCACGTGCACCACCCGACCCGTACCGCGAGTAGAAGTGGACCCAGTTGTGGGTGTTGTACGGCAGGCCGTCTCCCATACCCTGGACGTATTGCCTGATCCAGACGTACTGTGCCCTGAGCCGCCATAGGTCCGCGTCACGGATCTGCCTGCCGTCCAGGCTGTACGCCTCCAGCATGATCCGGGTCTTGGCCCGGGCCCGCGTTTCACCCTCACGCCGCTCACGCTCGAACACGTCCAGGGCACTGCCAGCGCGCTCCAGGTAGATGTCCCTCACGTGCGGATGCACAGGCTGTTCCCACCCGAACGGCTCATCCTCAAGCCGCCTCAGTAGAGACATCAGGTCCTCATATGTGAGGCCTGCGCTCACGGGTTCCCTGCGCGGAACCAGCTCCTCGGGTACCTCGTCCACCTGCATGACCGCCTTGGCAAGCAAGGCGTCCAGGTCGATATCCACTACTCGTCTCCTCCTTCTTCCCCGCCAGTCCAGCGGGCACGGCGGAACTCTCGGTCGCGCTCCCAGCCCCATGACGTGAAGCCCTTCGGCGCGGGAAGCTCGGCCGTGATCTCGCCATACGACACTACCGGCTCGGGTGCCTCGTCGTCAACCACGACCGGCGTACCGCATACCGCGCACTTCTCTTGAACCTCGCCCACAGAATGAAGCCCGTTGCACCCGCAACGGCAACGCCTGCTCTCCTCGCACGGTGCGGGGCAGTGGTGCCGGCGAAGCCTACGCGCGGCCCACTTCTTCTGGATCTCGTCCCCACGTGCGCACATGATGGCCATGAGGGACAGCAGTGCACCGCCCAGGAAAGCCCTGGCCACGTCCCCGATCACAGCGGCCTCACCCAGCGGAAGTCAACGCCGAGCGACACGGGACGACCATGGCAGGTGCGCACTTCCCGCACGGTGCGATGGATGCCCGTCTGGCAGCACCTCTCGCAGTACAGGACCTTGCCACTGCTGGCTGGTGTGGTACTCATGCCCTTCATGCCCGTACGTCCGCCCTTGCCTTTGCGAACCTTGTGCCTTGCCATATTTACCTAGTCCCTCCTACTTTCATCCCCGCACATGTCGCACTCTTCCGGGTCGTGGTCCGGGTCAAAGTCCGCCATGGACAACAGGACGTATTCGCCATCCGTACCACACCCCACGTAGGCGTGGCAGGTCTTGCCCTTCCGCTTAGCCCACGCTCACCTCCTTGCCTCGGCCTCAGCGCGTAGCCAAGCCTCATAGCGGTAGGCGGTGCGCGTCGTTACATCTAGGACTATACACGCTCTCTTGCGGCTTAGCCCGCCAGGTCCTATTCGCAAAGCCTCATATTCCCGCGCACGCTGGATAGCGAACTCCCGCTCCAATTCGTACACGGCCTGTTTCCTCAACAGGGGCCATCTGCCGAGGCGCCCATTCTTGCGCCACCTGGAATAGCACCTCTCCCGCAAGCCACGAGCCATGATGCCTCCCCATTCCCCGCAGCATACGCACGGAGCCTCGGGCCCAACTCTTGCCTTGCCGGCAGGCCTACGTCCCTCGTCACCTCTGCCCCTGTCCCCGTAGGTCTGTGTGCCGATAGGTCTACTCAACACGCGGGCATCGGACTTCATGATCAAAAGCTCCTGACGGCGATCTGGGACATGATCACTTCGCTAGTGAGAGTACACGCGCACTTCATGTGTCGAGAGCCTAGAGACGCGCCTGACGCTCGTTAGGCACACTCTCAGCGCGTGTCAGTCGCTCGCATCGCTCGATCGTTGCGCACGGCGAGCCTCGTCTATCATCTTAGCCTCGTGTCTGTTGGTCAGGTATGAGGCCGCGTGGTCCCACGTCACGAACCTGGTCCACGAGCCGTAGGGCACGCGGGCCAGCCACCAGCCAGCCACGTACTTGACCTGGTACTTCCTCAGCTTGGCATGGCCCGCCTTCACGCTGGCACCCCGCGCTTCCGTGTTCACTGCCCCACCCTTAGCCATGTCCACTCCTTGCCTAGTCCTCTTGCCGCTGCCAAAACCACAGAGAGCGAGCCGCACACTTTCGGCGGTTGGTTGGTTGGTTGCCAAAGCCAAAGCCGTTTCTGCTCCCTCCTCAAAATGGCCCTGAGAGCATGGGCCGCTATGTGGCGCCATAGCAACCCCTCAAGATCAATCAGTCAGCCTCACTCTCCGTAGTCACGCTACACTAACCGCATCATCGAGTCAACCCGCCTAGCGTCACTGCCAGCGGCACACCCTGCACACTCTCAGCTTCGCTGAGTGTGCAGGTGTGCACGCGTGACGCATATACGCGAGAGCAGAACCGGTTCAGAACCGGTCAGAACCGGTAAGACCTGCTATTCCCCACCTACCTCCCCACCTACGGCAGAACCGGTGAGCTTACCGATCTTCAGAACCGGTGCAGAACCGGTGTTACCGATCTTGCACTAGGCTGCCTGCTCACTCACTCCGCAAATACACCCAGAACCGGATAATCGCCCATTCTCCTCAGACCGGACAGACCACCACAGACCGGAATGGCAAGGGACTCACCAATCACCCCAGAACCGGCAAATCACCACAGACTCACCCAGAACCGGCAGACCGGTACAGAACCGGCAAATCGCCGGTGTGACCCCCCGTGGTTAAATTGGACCTTGGTGCCCATCCAGCCCGCTATGCCCCTCATCATGCGGTATCACGCACTGTTGCCTCAGAACGCTATAACATGTTAAGATGACATGGTCAACATCACTGAGAGTGAGGACCTCCAATGGCTGAAGTGTTGGATCACTGGCCGCAGGGCAGGACCATGAACGCTGCCACGTTCCAGTACCCGTGGGAGATCTGGGCCACCCTGGACGAGAACGGCCACGGCGACATCTGGCTGGCCACTGCGGGCATCGACTTCCCCGCCATCCACGACGCCTCCCGCTTCCGCGCGACTCTCTACAACCGCGCTCAGCGCGTGACGAAGATCCGCGAGAAGAACGCCCCGCTGGTCAACAAGCGGGTCCGCATCCGTCAGACCGGCCAGGTCACCGTCCGCCCCGTGCGTGACTTCAAGGTCCTCCGGGTCACCGTCAAGGTGGTCGCCGACAACCCGGTGGCGTTCCAGTTCTTCGACAGCCCCGAGCCGCCGCCCGCTCCCCAGGCCGCGTCCCCGCAGGTCTCCCGCCGCAAGACCATCCACAAGCACGTCACCCGCCGCCAGCTTGTGAGGGCATAGAGCTACCACTGCCACTCGCCCACCCACTCACGGCAACATCACGTCCCACACCCGCACGTCGGCGCGTAGAGTCGTCCAGCCGCTCCTAGCGGCACCCAACACCAGCGGCAATGGCAAGGAGTTCAGGCGTTGGACATTCAGGACCGGGTTACCGAGGCACAGCGGTTCTTCCGCATGTGGGGTAACCGAGCCATCCTGCTCCCCCAGGCAGAGATGAAGAACCGAGGGAAGTCGAACCAGTCTTTCATCGAGGGGCAGACTCGATTCCTCATCAAGCCAGGCTCCATGAAGATGGAGTCCTGGCTCTACGGGCGCATGGACAAGGCCGACCAGGGCGTGGAGATCTTCTACTCTCCCACGCCCATGAAGGGCACTAAGGGCAGGCTCAAGACCCAGGCTCTGCCCAACTGTGTGATCTACGGCGACGCGGACGAGGGCATCACTCCCGAGGCTAAGGCCAAGCTCACCGACCTGGGAGCCTGCCTCGTCCGCTCCGGCGGCACCACCCAACAGGGCCAGCCCAAGTACCACGTGTACCTCGTGCTGGACTCCGACGCGTCGCCCAATGAGGTCGAGCGTCTGAACCGCGGGCTCCGCCATCTGATCAAGGGTGACAAGTACGACATCACCTCTCTCCTCCGCATCCCCGGCACCCGCAACCACAAGTACCCGGGCGCGCCCTACGTCAAGGTCGAGCGTTTCGCATCCAAGCGGCACTCCCCGGTCAGCCTCGCCAAGCACCTGCCTATCCCGGAGGGAGAGGTAGTCATCGATGGTGTGGAACTGGCCGGCATGGTCATGCCCTCAGTACCGAAAGACTTTGACCCCCGATCGAACAAGCGAGGTTACGCCAAGCTCCGGAACACCGTGAGGGTGTGGAACCAGCGCTTCAACAGTGGTGATGCCTCCATGAGGCGGTACAAAGCCGCTGGGGCTATCGTCGGCGACTCCCTCTCGCGCGGGCTCTCGATTGATGAGGCGTACGCGTTCGCCCTCACGTGCGAGCCTCTGGTGGACAAGCAAGAGGAGGAGAACGGCTACAGCATCCGCAAGGACATTGCCAAGACGTGGTACCGGCACACCAAGACGGCACCTCCGAGTCAGGCGTCCAGCGGCACGCTCACGGTCGAGAAGCTCCAGGCGCAGGCTTCGGCCGCCCCGCCCATCCACGAACCGGCAGCCGAGCAACGCACCACACCTCTCAGTGCTCCCGACTCACCCACCAGCTCTCTCCGCACTGAGACCTCGGAGACCCTGGCCTCATTCTCCAACGGCCTTGAGCTGTCCGAGGACTTTGGGTTCATCGTCCCCAACCTGGATGAGCTCCTTGCCGGCGAGTACACACCGCTGGAGCCCACTCTCGTCCCGTGCGGCACGTTCGCTCTGCTGTACCCCGGCAAGAGTCACAGCCTCGTGGCGGACCGAGGTATCGGTAAGACCCACATCGCCATCGCCATGGTTCACGCGATTCTCAGGGCGGGCGGCAAGGTCGCCTACTTCGACTTTGAGGACACACCTGACACGTTCATCCGTGACCGCATGATGAACCAGCACGGTATCCCGGCCCAGATGATCAAGACTCAGTTCCTGTACCTGGGCGGTACCGCAGCCGAGATCGGCGGCATGGAGCCGGATCAGGCCGTGATGTACCTCGCTGAGAAGCTGGGCGATGCACAGTGGGACCTGGTCATCATCGACGGTGTATCCGCGTCCATGGGTGACATCGATGGCGAGTGGGACGACAACAAGGCGGTGGACTACAAGAAGTGGCACGCGCTCATGGTCCAGCCGTTCCTGGATCAGAACCTCGCCACGCTCCAGCTTGACCACAGCACCAAGTCTGGTCCTCGTGCCGGCGGTACCATGCAGAAGGGCGCCAAGCTCACTGGTGTGGAGTACCAGGTTCGCGTCCACGGGCCGAACGGCTTCACCATCGGACGTACTGGCCAAGTCATCATCGAGGCCGTGAAGGACCGCGTGGGTCGCATCTCCAAGCACCGACGTTCCACACAACCCACCGACCATGCCGGCAAAGACGAGTGGCCGTGGAATGACGTAGCCACGTTCACCCTGGCGTCGGACGATGACGGCCACATCACCAAGGCCCTGTTCGAGCCGATCAACTACAAGGACTCCACCGGCGACGACCAGTCCAATCCGTACTCGTCTGCCAAGCCCGCCATCTCCGACAAGGAGTTCCGCGTTCTCAAGGCTCTCCGAGAGCACGGTAAGCCCATGTCCAAGAATGGTCTGGTTACGCTGACCCAGATGGGCAAGCAACCTGGACTGGCCCTCATCTCTCAGATGGTGAGCAAGGGTCTATTGGCCGAGACAGATGGCGCACGCAAGGGGTCCAAGGAGATCTCCATCGTGTCGAGTCTGGATGTGGATAACCTGGTCTCCGCACCCGACGACACCGAGCCCATCGGCGATGGCAACGGCACGAACCTCGACTTCTCCAAGGTCAAGGATCGTCCCAACGCTGGGCCCAAGCGAGAGTGCTCCAAGTGCGGCGAGATGGAATACCTGATCAAGCCCGATGAGATCGGCTACCAGCCTGGACGTGCTCTGTGCCGGCCGTGCGCGTCTGAGAACATCGAGTCGGAGACGTCACGCACACGCAATCCCCCGAGACGGCGCTGAGTGGGCCCGTAAGAAGCGCGAGGCGATCGAGCGGGACAATCCCTCGCGCGGACGTCGCCGACGCTCCTAACGAGCGTACAGCGCGTTTCGCACGCTCCCGCACGCCTTCCATAGTTGACCCGCATCGTTGTGATGGGCTAAGATCGTTTCATGACTTCACCGCTCTCGTCTCCGACGCTCTCCACTCTGCTCAAGGACCCGAAGTACAAGGCGTACTTCCGTCGCCCGGCGATCATCCCCAAGGGGATCTATGCGCCCCAGCCGTTCAAGATCTGGGCGCTCACCCCTCAGGGCAAGTGGGCGGGCACCACGGCCGCTGACTACGCCGAGGCGTTCGGCAAGGTCAAGCGTCTCCTTGCGTCGCCCAAGTTCGTGGACGTGTCCATCTCGTCGCGGCTGATCGGCTTCCGTGCGCCGGAAGACCTCGTCATGGACTACAGATCCCGCGGGTATGACTGGTGCATCATGTGCCGGCGTCCCGTGCACTTCTCGCCCCGCTCTCGTCACCACGCGCTGAGGGACGACCTCCACTGCTACTTCGCCGCGTTCCCGGTCTGTCCTTACTGCGGGATCCGCGAGGAGACCATGCTCCACTCCGGCGTCACCATGGGCAAGAACTAACCGCCCACCGCCGCCACCCCAGAAAGGTTCCAACCATGGCCGCACTTCCACTCCCGGGGCAGAGGCCTACCCCACCCACAACTCCACTCGAACCGCACGAGGTGGGTTACGTCTCCAGGCGTCCCATGCCGGCTAAGGCGTCCCACACCCCTAGCACGTGCACGGCGGAACACTGCTCGTGCCACCTGCCCACAGTGTTCAACCCGCCGAACCTGAACCTCACGGGTCGTGAGGCACTGGTCCTGGCGTGGCACCTGTTCCCGCTCGGAGACGACGAGGAGCTGTCCTTCGAGGAGATCGGCGCTAAGCTCGGCGTCACCGCCACGAGGGTCAAGCAGATCTACCAGCGTGCCGGCGCGAAGCTCCGAGCGTACCCGCGTGAGTTCTACCCGCCGCGGCCCGGTACGCCCGAGTACGAGAAGCACATGTGGGCGGCGAAGGAGTACCGCGAGGCTCACCCGGAGTACGCACAGAACCGCGCTCTCCTCGACGCCATGGACCGTGTCTTCCAAGACACGCCGCTGGAGGACTGACCACCATGACGAACATCGTTCCCATCCTCCAGCTCCTCGGCCTGCCACTCACGTCGGGCACCGCCGAGGTCATCGAGGCGATCCGCGGTATCCAGCAGGTGTCGAACCGCCAGAAGGAGCGGGCCGACGCCATGGAGGAGAACTGGAAGACCGAACACGCGAGGGTCAGGCGAGCGGAAGACCCTGACAACTGGAGGGTGGTGTGGAACGGTGATCGTGCCACTGAAGACCTCGATTCCACGGCCCTGACTCACGGGAACTACATCACCCTTGAGGGCACCGGACAGGCCTTGTTCTACTTCCGCCCGTGCTGTCAGAACCTTCGGTGCGAGTGTCTCCAGAAGAACGCCGAGGGCTACTGCCCCTGCCACAAGAACGACGAGTAGGTTCACCGATCATGCCGCGCTTTGACCCTCACGGTGAGGGCCGATGGGATAAAGGAACCGTGACGACCACCAAGCCAGCTGCCGATCACCCGTGGCGAGAGAGTATGCCGCGGAAGAAGGCGGTCTACCGTTTCAAGACCCGTCCCTATGCCCATCAGAAGGAGGCACTCCGTAAGGCCATCTCCAATGGCTTCGGCGTCGCCCTGCTCATGGAGCCTAGGACCGGCAAGACCAAAACGACCATCGACTATCTGTCCATGCTTCATATGAAGCGCGGCGTCCGTCGATTCCTCGTGGTCTGCCCGACACGAGTCATGGGAGTCTGGGCCGAGGAATTCCACGCTCACTGTCCCTACATGGCACAGGTGATCATCTGGGATGCGCGCACGCGTAAGAAAATGCCCATCCTGCCTGACACCATGGGTCCGTATGACATGCAGGTGGTGGTGATCAACTACGAGGCGTTCGCCACCCCTGGTCGTAAGCTGCCCAGTGGTCGACGCTCCAAGGCCTCGGGTCGATTCAAGACCAGGGATACCCTTCTCAAGTGGGCCAGCCTGGGCGGTGGTAAGCGGAACGACCGCAACGTGGCCATGGTCCTCGACGAGTCCCACAAAATCAAGAGTCCGTCCGGCAAGGCCGCTACCATGATCGTCTCGATGCAAGGCTACTTCGGGTGGCGGGTGATCCTCACCGGCACGCCCGTCACCAAGGCCAAGAAGATCGCCGACCTCTACATGCAGTGGAAGTTCCTCAACCCCGTACGCCTGCGAGAGTTGGGCATCAACACCCACCAAGACATGCAGGACATGACGGGTAAGTGGATCGAGAAGAACGGCTATCCACAGTTCGTCGGCACCAAACAGTTCGGGCTGGCCAAGGTCCACGAGGCCATCCACAAGGACTCGTTTGCCGTGAAGCGTGCGGACTGTTTCGACCTGCCGCCCCGCGAGAACATCATGGAGTACGTCCGCCTCACCGGCGAGACTGCCCGGGTGTACGACGAGATGGCCGAGGACATGGTCGCCAAGCTAGAGAACGGGGAGATCACGGAGGCGTCTATCGCTCTCGTCCTCGCTCTCCGCCTCTCTCAGATCACAGGCGGCACGACCAAGACCACGGACGACAACATCGTCCGCGTCGGCAAAGAGAAGCTGGACGCCATCAGGCCCCACCTGGATGACGCTCTGGAGCGAGAGGAGAAGCTGGTCATCGCCGCTCGGTTCAAGCCGGACATGGACGCCATCGCCAGCATGGCCACTAAGCTCGGCCTGAAGGTGTGGCAGATCCGCGGAGGCATCAAGCGCGAGGAGACCGACGAGGCCATCCGTGAGTTCCGCAAGTGGGACGATGCCGGCGTGATGATCGTCCAGCCTCAAGCCGCATCCCTCGGCATCGACCTGAGCACGGCCAGCAAGATGATCTGGTATTCGCTTGTCAACTCATATGTGGACTACACCCAGTGCTGTGACCGGATCGCCCTGTCCCGCAACTCCACCACGTTCGTCTATCTCCTCGCCGAGGGCACGGTAGACGAACTCCTCATGGAGACCCTGCGCAACGATCACGACATTGCCCAGATGATCATCACCGATCCGTCTAAGCTCCTGAGGACGCGCTAGGACGTCTGTCACGTCGTCGCCGTCTCTCTCGTCGCGCATACGTTGCACCACGCCCGTACCTAGCCCACAACTCGCCTAACCGCAAAGAGTCGCGTACGCTCAGTGCACGACAGAGAGTGAGTGACCAACATGAGCACCCGAAGTAACAGGCACCTCATCATCGAGGGTCCCGACGGCTCCGGCAAGTCCACGTTGGTGAAGTGGTTGTCACCGATCATGGACGTGCCGATGGCCCGCCGGATCTCCGACTCCATCACCGGGGTCAAGGGCAAGAACCTGGCGAGGTACGTGGACGGCGACATGGGCCAGTGGTCGAACAACGCGTCCCCCGACCCGAGTCTCCACGCGCCGGTTTTCGGCACGCCCTACGGCTCCCGGATCTACGACCGGTACCCGCTCATCTCCGAGCCGATCTACGGCCTCCACGTCCGCAAGGGAATGCAGCCGGAGTTCGGCACGATGTGGTACCGAGACGCGTGGGCCAAGTTCCTGCGGTATGACCCGCTGGTCATCTGGTGCCTCCCGCCGTACGACGAGGTGTGCAAGCACGTCCACCCCGACAGGGACATGGACGGCGTCTGGCGCAACATCAGTCAGTTGTACCAGGCGTACAGGATCGAGGCCCTGAAGTTCCCGGGCCGGTCGTTCATCTACAACCACACCATCCACAAGCCGGGTCAGGTTCTCGACCTCGCCTCGGCCCACTTCGAACTCTGACAGTGAGGACTCCAGAAGTGACCACCACTCCCCAGCACCCGGTCGACCCCGCTCCCGCCCTGCCGCAGCGTGTCATCCTCGGCGCCGACGAGGTTCCCGCCGTCTCTCGTCCCATCCAGGCGTTCGACATGTTCCGCCAGGTGTTCGAGTCGCAGGCCTACTTCCAGGGCCTCCTCGGCCACGACTACAGCACCATGTCCACCCAGGAGCTGGCGGACTACATCAAGGACCAGGTCCTGGCTCTGCTGGACGAGGGTCACGAGGCCCTGAACGAAGTGAGCTGGAAGACCTGGGCCAAGGACACGTTCGTCAACCACGAGGCACTCCGCGGTGAGCTGGCGGACGTGCTGTGCTTCCTCGTGAACCTGGCCCTCGCCGCCGGCATGACCGCGGACGATTTCTACCGCTACCACCAGGAGAAGGTCCTCCGCAACATCAAGCGTCAGGAGCAGGCCGGCGGGTATAGCCAGGTCGAGGGCAAGTGCCCCGGCTGCGGTCGTGCCATCGATGACCTCGTGGCCAAGGGTCTGCCCGTCGGCAACTTCGGGGGAGTGGACTACTGCTCCCACGAGTGCATCCAGAAGAAGAACCCGGGCCTGATCCAGGGTGCCGGCATCCCGTTCCACACCACCAACACCACGGAGTCCTGACACATGGCGCATCTTATCCAGGCCGCGACCGCTGACCAGCTCATGAGGGAGGTGACCTCTCGTCTGGTCTACAACCCCGCCCCAGATGCGTCGCCGGAGCTCCTGCGCGTCCAGGGCATCCAGCCCGTGGACATGGTGTCCTCGGTCGACACCCACCTCCTGAACGTCGTGGCCGAGGCCGACTCGTTCCAGTGGGGATTCGACCTCAAGGACGCCTGGCTCACGAAGGCGCGGTTCAACACGCTCATCCGCCAGTACATCGACCCCGTGGCCCGAGACAACTGGCTGGACGTCGTCGGCGCCAAGCTGAACAAGCGCAAGCGCGGCACCGCCGTCATGCGGACGAACATCGTCCAGAAGCGCGGCAACACGAACCGGCCCAGTCGGCAGTGGGGGTCGTGCATGTTGGCGATCTCGTTCCGCCGCGTGCCCGTCCCTCAGATCACGCTGGACGCCCGTACCTCGTACTTCGGGTACATCGGGTACCTCGACCTGACCGCGGCTCACGTC
>JACCDR011805624.1_pt1 | contig 82284 bp, 68 predicted proteins | sample 7446431 | NCBI WGS metagenome assembly JACCDR01 (sample SAMN15323443, study PRJNA562643) | freshwater metagenome | isolation source: river surface water | place: USA:Blue River Watershed | collected 2017-08-17
CCTGCCTTTAATCTCTTGCTGTAGAGATTCAAACACAGGGCTAAGAATAGCTCCGGGTGCGGATGGTGTCACAACCAAATCACAGGTTACGAAATTGAAGCCGCTTACGCTACCATCTTCTTTTACGTCACCTGTGCCACGGCTAGAAATCCCATATCTAACGCCGCTATCAGCCAAAACTTTAGCAATCTGCCCCATAGGAGTGTCAAGCAATTCAGCCTTACCGATAGCATTGGTGCCATCCATGTACAACTCTTTAATTGCATGGGAAATTCTATCCATGTTAATCGTTAGAGTTTGTGGATGATCAAGCTCACCAAAAATGCCACCAAATTCTTTGATGGACTGTGATGCACGCTGAACGGCGCTACTGATTTCACTAAGAGGGTAATTTCTACCGTTCCTATTTTTCATATCAGATTGCATGAAAATGCCTTTAAGCATATACTTCTTATTACCGTTGCGGTCAGTGACTGCTTCAGTAATAATATTGCCATCACCAGCATTAATAGTTTCTACTAATAACTCGCTCATAATCGAGCCTCCCAATTAATTGTTATGCTTTGGCCTTACATCGTGGCTGTCGTATTGGGAATCGGTCTCTAGGTCCTTCTCCGCTCCTTTTGCAGCCTTCTTGCCACCCTTTACAGGGTCAACATAAACTTTCTCGTCACCAGCCTCGTAATCGCCCGGTGTGCTGTCACCCGGTGCTGCTTTACGGACGCTAGCCCATCTTGCCAAACGTGCGGCTTTGCCCGCTGGAGTCTTACCAACAGCATCTTCAACTCGGCCTTCAGCTAGATCAGCTTCGGTTAGTTGTAGGGCACCTTCTTTCACGTTGTAACGCTGGGCAATGAACTTGTATAGGTCTTCGATTGAATCGAATTCCTTAGAGAAGTTACCTTCTGCTGAAACGAAATTGATTCCGCCTTCAACATCATTCGCATCAGACTTTACTTGTCCAACTTTCTTGCCCTGTACTAAAACATCGTCACCATCTAATTTAATTGCGCTATCGCCAATAAACTCTAGCACAGTCTTAGACTTAGGTGTGATAACATCCTTGATGGCTGCGCGTTCTGCTTCTGTATCACCAGATGCAACAGCGTCAATGAACTTATCTAGTGATTCAAAAATTGACTTCTTATCAATCATTTTAATTTCTCCTAAAATTTAATTTTCACCCGCAATTGCGACTCGCATCCACTGAGTAAACTTGCAAGGTTTGTAGTCTTGCTCACCGTCCCCACTCTCAGACTTATCACATTCACGTTCGCTTTTTTCCTGCTCTTTTTCGCTAGCAGTCAAATCTTTATCATCATGAGTACTCTTTTCTTTTTCCTCATCTTCTTCTTTGTCTACAACATCAGAAAAAGTATTTGGATACTTATAGTACTCGTTCAAATATTCCTTAAAAGATAAACGGTTTTTCAATCTCCACCCCCACCATCGCCGCCACCGGAGTCACCACCGGAACTAGAATCTTCCCCGTTATAAGGGTTTGAGTATGAATGTGGATAAACATAACCCACACCATAAGCATCTTTCTTCTTCTTTCTAGGCTTCAAACTCTGTTTAGTAGCATCATCAGTAAATGCGTTAGGTATTGGACCACCCGTTAAGGTGGTCGCATTACCTTTACTAACAACGTTGGCTAGTTCATGGAGCTTCATTTACTTGTCTACCTTTCCCCAACCAGTCTTTGCTCTAATAGCAAAATTAAGTTCTCGTAGGGTATCAGTATCTTTCTTGGTCTTATCTTTCTTGTCAGACAACTTATCTCTAAGTGCATGCAATTGTTCCAAGGTCTTACCCTTGTACTTCCCCTTTTCGGACTCTGGGGTTTCGTAATCTGTTTTCCACTTCTCATCTACCTTTTCTTCGGTTGACTCGTAAGCCTTTGATGGGCGTGGGCGACGACGACGCATAGATTGTTCCGGCTTAGGACGATTGCCCTTTACCTTAACACCATCTTCTTCCTCGTCATCTACATCTTTACGTGATTCAGTAGCTACCAAATCCTTGTGTAGTTTTTTAGTGCCGTTTTCATGGCGACGCATCGGGTTATGCATACCCTCAGTGATTTCACCAGCTTCTAAAACTTCTTGAGTGGCACGACGCCCCTTAGCTGCAAAAACTTCGGATTTAGCAGCGTTTGCTGCATCCATGTCACCGCGTGCTAGTGCGTATACCATTTCTCTAATTTTGTCAATTTCACTCATTGAAGAGTTCCTCCATGTTTATTTTGCCTTTTTTAAGGTTTGTGTAAAACTCTCGCTCTAACTGTTCCGTTACCGTAGCCAGAACAACATCAGAAAATAAATTATCCCAAAGTCTTGGTTCTTTACCAATCTCAGTGGAATACATTTTTGCACTCTCAGATACAATACGACCCCAAGCCTTTTCAGCTAATGCGGTGTCGTATTCGCCTTTTCTCCAATGCTTAAATAATGACTTTTTTACAGAATTAATCGAATCGCGGAGTTGTTGATTATCCTCTATAAAGAGAATAAGACTTTGATCTAAAGAGACGCCATCAATAAGCCCCTCTTTAATTGATTGTACTTTCTTGTAGCCACGTAGAAAGTTAGAGAATGAATTATCAATCTCCCCGTCTCGTTCTGCTACAATTTCATCTAGAAAAGACTTCTTCATATTATCCTCATACCAAGCCTTGTAATTATTTATTGAAGAAGCCAGTTTTAGTGGCGTTTTTATCTATTGGGTGGGGCGGTTTCGGGTTCTTCACCACCAAGAGCCGCATCTTCGGGCGGTTCTTCTCCTTCCGCACCGATATCTTCTAAATCATTACCCTCGGTTTCATCTTCTAGTCCACCTTCTGACCCTGCTGGGGAATTACCACCACCGAAAGAAGAACCACCACCTACACCGCCATCAAACCCGCCAGCTTCCGCACTTTCTGGTTGATATAGCATAGGCAAGTCACGATCATCACCTGTAAGATCAAGGCCGCGTTCCTGACGAAGCATTAATTCATTTTGAGCAATCTCATCTTTAGTAAGACCCAGATAGCGTTCCAAAATAAATCTCTTGGATAGATAATCTACACCATTAGCATTACCAAAGTTATTAAGACTCTCACCGTCCATAGCCTGCTGCTTAGACTTCCAATAATCAGAGGGCTGCGGTAATACTATTCTGTAAATAGTTGGGTCCACTACAATTTTAGATTCGTATAACCAACGCTTAAACTCTTGATCTAGAACTTCTTCTACATATCTCTGTAGTCTTTGGATGTACTGCGTGAACTTAATTTCTTGAATGTATGCGATACCTACACGGGATTCGTTTCCGATAGTGTCACCATCTTCGGTCTGCCCACCAATATAAGATGACGGTATTCTCAACGCTCTCCACATCTTACGGTAGAAATAATCTAGTTCAGTTAGTTCACCTAGACCCTGACCGCCCGGTAAGGTTTCTACTCTTGAACTATTACCGTTGGGTCTTACAGCAAAATAGAAATCCTCATTCATGCTCTGTGGGTTGTACACAGATTCAACTTGAGATACACCACCGTAACGAGTAGGCACTTTCTTTTGCTTGATTTGATTTCTAAAACGTTCCAATATGCCGGGGACCAAATGATCTGGTCTGTTACCCACATCAATATAGAAAACTCTTTTTTCTGGCGCTCTGGAAATTCGGTATATTAGAATAGAATCTTCTAACAATTCTTTTTGTTTGAATACTCGATAGGCTGGGCGCAATACGGATAGACCAAACGGTGCCTCATCAGACATATCATCGCATATGCTAAACCGAACTATTTTGTCCTTTAGCATAGGTTTAACGTCAGTATCGTTTAAATCCCCACTGGTCTTAAATGCCGTGCCGGATTGCATGTATTGCATTGCTCGCTTGAAATCTGTTTGCACATGCCATCCTTTAATATCGGACACATCATTCTCAGAAACAATTGCTCCTATGACATGCTTTGGATGTATGAACTTATAAGGCTTATTGATATCGTCTGGACGCTCAAAGAAGCAATCACCATACTTAATCATATTTCGGGCTAAACTGAACAACCTTCCGCCCTGCCAGTTATGTATTTTACACCAAGTCTTAAGTGCTGCCCTAAGTGTGGCATAAACGTGGCTTGGAACATTTTCTTCTGAACCAGATTCAATTAAAAGTTCTAAAGGCATACGGGTTTTGGCGCTATTGCCAGTCATTTCCTCTGCCATTATGTCCAATGCGCGGGCAACATCAATGTCATTATCCATAACATCGTATTCACGATATCTGACCAATCTGGTTGTTGAACCCTGAACTAAACGATTATACCAAGACTGTGAGCCATATAGACCACGGTTTCCCGCAACATCCTGACTATCTGTTACGGAAACGTTTGGTGACTGAGGCGATACTACCTTAAAATAAGTCTGAATGCTGCTCACGCTGTTATCCTATCTATCTTTGTTATATTTATTAATGGGATCAATGTATGTCTATTATATAGTCAAATCACTTCTACGTAGCTTCAATGATTGATAAAACGATCTTCCCTTTTTAGCTGTACCAAACATATTGGTAACCCGATACAAATGATAATAATTGTCAAAATTGTATCTCTGTGAAACAGTAGCGTCGGCACCAGATGACATACTTTCCAAATATATCGTCAACTTAACATACATTGGATCAATCTCGGGTAACGGGTAATAATTAACTGAGCCAACTTCGCCCGAAACAACATCAATAGGGTTTCGGTTTAAATCAGACATTAGTGCCGGGTTGCCCCTAATAACAAGTTCATAGTCAGTTGTTTGTTGATAAGTGTATGGGTCCAACAAATTCAATATGTTACCTGCGTGTTGTGCGCTCTCAAGACCATCATTGGTGTAAGAACCAATCATAGGGCGTATACCGCTATACAAACTTTGGAAGAATGGTAAATCTGGACGACGCTCGGCAGTACCCTGTTCACGATCACCGTAAACAATTCCAGCAGAGGGATTGTCTAAAACCTGCTGCTCCAACATTCTGTCACCAACATTAAAGTTCAAATCTGATTTGAATGATATAATATCCGTGTCGCCTTCCTCACCATCGCTAATAACAAACTGTAAAGGTTCAATATTTTTTCCCGGTCCAGTATTTGTTTCTTCAGTATCGCCGTTCCTCGGAACCTCGTACCTATCAATTTTAATAGTTACCAAATACCTATCTGTCTTTTTCCTCTCGGTGACTACATTTATTTTATAGCTCAAAGGCGGGTACTGTAATGTATCAGAACCTACCCTCTTAGAAAGCATCATGATACGTTCGATCAGCCCAATAAAGTCTGTTCCAGTTCTTACTGGGAACGTTCGTATTCCCACTGAATCCTGTCTAACCTCTGGTTGTTCAAATGGCATATTACGATTATCAATGTTGTAATCATAATAAACCGGGTCTAGAACAATCTTGAAATCAATGGGAAGTTCTTCGGTGTTAGGACCTTTAGACTGTTGGGGAGAAACAACTATCTTATCCACATGATTGTTATTGATTTCCCTAAGCCACTTTTGTAGTTGACCTTGATGAACGTATTTCTGTTGATTCAAATCTGTTTCAAGGCCCTCAAATATATCTTTGAGTGTCAACATCGCCTTAGATTTGTCTAGACGACGCTTTCTCATAGCAACATACTTAGAATTCTCGCTCACTCGTGTACTTAAACCGGAACCGTTTACGGGCTGTAGTATATCATTATGAATATTACCATCTTTGTGTGTGATGTTTAACTGATATATGCTGCTAAACGATCTAGCTAAACCTAAAGAATTACTTGAGGCGACGACACTCAAAACGTGATTGATTGGGATAACTTCGTCCCCACTGGCCGGAACAGATTCAAGATTAACCACGTTAAAGAAATACGGATTGGATTGAATTACATCGGTTGTATCGGGCGTAGTCTCATCGGAAAGAAAAAAAGTTTTCAATACAAATGTTGCGTGAGACAAAGACATTGGGCTTCTGTCTGGTTCAGAATTAAAGTAATCCAAAACTTCGGACTTAATAAAGTTCACGAAATCATACGGTACATATCTGTCGTTAATTACTATTTTACCAACACTTGAAGTAGTAGACACGCCAATACTTGGGATAAAATCAAAATCATAAACGGCTTCGCTTATTGAAAATTTTTCGTTGGTGAATTCATTTACAACAATGACATTAATACCCATTTCAGGTATACTATCACCCGGCACATATTTTGTAGGATCAACCTTTCCATCCTTTGAACGATCTAACTTAAAGGCATCTTCGGCGTATTTAAACGCAATCAAAACATGCTTATACGATGGGCTAGGCGATCCATCTAAGGGATTAGCAGGTATAGACATATTATGTTATTACTCGTTTTGCACCCATAGGTCTGGAAAGGAATTTATAAAACACTCGGCTTTTTGATGGTAGTAAAATAAGCTTGCCTGCCGCCAATTCTTCAGTAACATCCACGATATTATTGTACTGCAAAACAATCCATCCTAGACCATTTTTTCCGTAATAATCGTATGCTATCAAATCTGGCTTACCTTCGTAAACTTTATTAATCTTATAGGTAATATCCGTGATATCATCTTTATCTAAGTTGTCTCGTTCCCACCAGCCGATATAGGTATCGTCGTATTCGGCTATACCGCCTTGTAACATTCTAGAATTCTTCTTGCGTAAAGAAGATTTATCTTTATAAAGTAAAAAAGATGACATATTAGTATCCCGGCAATTGACCTAGTTTAAATTTTTGCAAATTAAATTCGGAATCCCATCCTAGAGGGTCCGCACTTGCGTCTGAAACAGAACCTTGTATGAAGGATAAGGTAACGATCTGGTGAGACTCAACCAATTCCAAATCTATATTCTGAATAATCGGCACCATAGCTGAAGGTGTCTCAATGTAATCCACATCTTCTGGAAAGTTTATATTAAGGCTTGTCAATACCACAGGTATATTCTTGAATTGATCCTTATATCCATTCAATCTCAAAATCGGAGGTCTAGCAAATATACCGCCGACAACATTAGGGTCTTGAGGAATAGCCCAAGACTTCAATAGATTCATATACATAAAAGTGAGGTTAGCTTCAACCAAATTACGTGACACAAATTTGGCGGATATACTCCAGCGTCTATTGTTAGTGGTTTCGTAAACAATAAGACCCTGTGGAGCCGGTAAGCCTTGGTCAACATAGTTGACTGTTCTTGCTTCAGAAATCACTGGCGTAACATTAAAAATAACTTCTTCTGCCAGTTCTATGTTTCCGTCAGCTTCAGTGCCCGCTGCTCTACCCCTAGCAGCAACTTCCTCATCTGTTGCCGCTGGAGCACCTTCGGGGGTGGTTCTATTCAAATTACGTAAATCCCTCTGACCACCTGTGTAGCCTTGGTCATTTCTAAATCTACGTATCCTGATATTGTAAAAATTACTCAAGGTTAACAATCCTCTTCCTTATGCCATATTTATAAACCGATACAATGAATAAGATAGTGTTGATTTTATTGAACTTTATTATAACTTTATGGTATAATACAAACATAATAATAACAATAAGGAGTGGAGTTATGTCCAACAGTGATTATGATGACGATTATGATGAATATGATGGTGATATTGAAGGGTTTGACGATATTGACGGGTTAGACGATTTGGAAGAGTTAGAAGAGTTAGAAGAAGAACAAACTGACGAACCTGAGAGTACTCCAACCCCAGCAAAAGCCGTTAAAGGCCCAAAAACTAAAAACTATCTGAACAATAAAGACATGTTGGCAGAGTTGCGAAGGTGCCACGAACAAGGCAAGATGACCGACGAATTTGCAAAAATGATCATGTTGCTGGCAGATAGATACGGAAGTAAATTCGAATATTCAGATTATAGCCCACATATTGAAGATATGAAAGCTATGGCGGTAATGAACGTGGTTAGAGCTTGGAGAAGTTTTAATCCAGAAAAATCGAACAATCCTTTCGCCTATTTTACCCAAGCTGTCAAGCATACATTCTGGCAATACGTTTCGCAAGAGAAAAAACACAGATTAAACCGCGATGCTTTACTTATTGACATGGGTGAGTTACCATCCGATGCTTATCTTGAAGATTATGATAAGGAAATTCGTGCCAAAAGAGGCGACACTGAAGGCCCCAGACACTACGTAGGGTTCGACCAATATAACCAAGGTGGAAATGATGCTGACTAAATCTGCTTGCTTTACTGACATTCACTGGGGGAGAAAAAACAACAGTGAATTGCATAACCAAGATTGCTTACGATATGTTGAGTGGTTTATCCAACAAATAGAAGCTGAAAAAGATGTTGACCATATTGTGTTTATGGGTGACTGGTTTGAACACCGTTCAGCTATCAACGGTCTAACATTGGACTATGCATATAAAGGTGCCTGTAAACTAAAAGAGACTGGCCTTCCCGTGTACTTTATTGTGGGGAACCATGACCTTTATTACAGAACAACCAGAGAAGTATATTCTACAAACTTTTTTGATTCATTAGGATTCAATTTAGTAAGCTCACCAAAAGTATTTGATGAGCTTGGGGAATCTGGGGCACTACTGTGCCCTTTCCTATTCGAAAATGAGTACGCTGGGCTAGTCGAATACTTTACCGCACCCATATGGTATGGTCACTTTGAATTCAAAGGGTTCGTAATCACAGGGGACACCAAGAAGATGGATCACGGTCCAGACCCCGAAGATTTCAATTTACCTAAGAGAATATTCTCTGGCCATTTCCACAAGAGGCAAACTTCTAAGAATATTACATATATTGGCAATACCTTCCCTGTGGATTTCAGTGATGCTAACGATTTGAATCGTGGCATGATGGTGTACAATTACAAAAAAGATAAAGTGAAATTTATCGACTGGGAGGATTCACCGTCTTATATTAGAACCACTCTTTCAGAACTAGCTAAAAACCCCAAGGACATTTTACGTAAAGATGCCATTGTGAACTGTATTGTTGACAAAGATATCACCTACGAACAAAGTCTTAAACTCAAAGAACAGCTTACTAAAAAGTATAGTCTAAGAGAAATCAATCTACAAGAAAACCCAGATAAAATGGCGGCTCTTTCTGATACATCCGTCGATGACGAAGAATTAGACCAGTTAGATACGTTGGACGCTTTGGTTAAAAAGATGCTAAGTAAGATAGAAGCTGAGACAATAGACTCAGACTTGCTAATTAAAATTTATGAGGAACTGTGATGGCTACACCAATTAAGCTATTAGAGCTAACCATACGGAACTTTATGTCGTATGGTAATAACACCACAACAATTAATTTAGACTTTAAAGACCCAGTAATGATTGTGGGTAGAAACCATGATGCTGCCGTAAATGGTCAGGTTGACAGTAATGGTGCGGGTAAGTCTGCAATACTAGATGCTATAGCCTATGCAATCTACGACAAAACCATCTCAAATAAAGATAAGACTAAGCTTATCAACAACGTCAATAATAAAGATTTGGAAGTTACCCTTACGTTTTCACGAAATGGGGTCAATTACAAAATTATTCGCTCACGAAAAACAAAAACCAAAGCTGATATTCAACTTTTGGTTATGGGTAAAGATGGGGAATATGTAGATAAGACCCCAGACAGCATAGCAAACGCTAACGCTGAAATTGAAAAAATTGTCGGTCTACCTTTCGATATTTTTGCCAGAATAATTGTTTTCAGTGCCACGTTTCAACCATTCCTAGATTTACCTAGTCGTCATGCCTCGCAAGCAAGTCAAACTAGTATCATGGATGAGCTATTCGGCAATACAGAGTTGAACGATAAAGCTGAAGCTCTAAAAGAAAAGATAAAGCAAGTAAAAGCTGAGTTCTCACACATTGAAGAACTGCAAGCCCAAATAGCCAATGAAATTTCCAGACAAAAATCTCAGCTTGAAGATGTTAGGAATAGAGTGTCACAGTGGGATGTTACTCACGCTAATAAAATATCGGAAATTGAAACTGAAATCTCAACCTTGTCAAAATTAGATTTAGACGCTGATAGAAAAGTATTGGCTGATATCGACAAACTTAAAGATAAAGCGTCTCAACTTTCGTCTGATAAGAAAGTGCTTGAGGCAGAGTTAAGAAATCTTGAATCTCAAATAGATAGCATTAACGATAAACAACAAAAAATGGAAGCTATCAAGCAAGAAGTTGATAGAATCGAAAAAACCACGGACTTTGATAAAGAGGAAAAGATGCTAGATGCTATTGACGCATTAAGCGAGTCAATATCGTCAACCGATTCTGAAATATCTAAATTAAAACAAGAACTTAAATCTATTGACCCCACACTCAAAAATATAGACAAGGATATTTCTCACCTTGAAGATGATGAGTGCCCATATTGTGGTCAGGAAATTGCTGATTCCGCTGATAAACTCAAGGCCCTTAAAGATCAAAAGAAAACTTTATTGGAGTCTATAGACACCATTAACGATTCTATTACTAAATTAGCGGAAACTTCAGCGAAAGATAAAGATAAGCTTGAAAAGCTAAAGAACAAAGCTGCTTTTGATAGTAGGGCACAGTTCAATAAAGCTAAGACGCAATATGAAATTAACAAAGCTCAACTACAATCACATACTGAGTCGGACGATTCTGTGTCAACCGACCGAATTGATGAAATAAAAAATGAGCTTACTGAATTGAACGAATCAATAGCCAAATTAACTTCAGCCATTACTAAGCTGCAAGGTAAAACTAAATTTAGTTCTATATCCGAAATCGAAAAACTATCTGCTAGAAAAGAAGCTCTGGGTGAAAAGTTGAACGATCTAAAGACAGAAACTAATCCGCACATTGAAACGTTCAATCAAATGGAAAAACTGGTTTCTGAATTAGAAGCGGAAGATGATAAAACTGAAAAGTTGAATCAGCTTGATACCACACTAAAACACCAAGAATTCCTTCTAAAGCTACTAACCAAAAAGGATTCTTTCCTAAGAAAGAATCTATTGGACCGTAGCCTACCATTCCTAAACAAGAGATTGATGGGATATCTTGAAAAGCTTGGTCTGCCGCATCGAGTGGAATTCCAGCCGGATATGTCAGCCCATATCTCACAGTTTGGTACAGAATTAGATTTCAGTAGCTTATCGTCCGGGCAGAAGGCAAGAGTTAACCTAGCTCTAGCATTCGCATTCCGGGACGTTCTACAGGCCACACACGGCAAGATTTCATTCTGTATGCTAGATGAGTGTCTGGATCATGGCTTAGGTAATGTTGGCGTGCAGTTGGCAGCTAAGATGATTAAACAAATAGCTGTAGAAGAAAACATGTCTATGTTTGTCATCAGTCACCGGGATGAAGTTACCAATATGTTCCCCAAACAGTTGGTAGTTGAATTGAAGAATGGATTTTCCACAATAACCTCGACATAAAAAAGGCCCGTAAGGGCCTTTTTTATTTGATGATAGAAAATGCTTCTTTCCACCAGTCTGGGGTTCTCGATTTAAACTTAAACCATAGATAGTTGAACGACTCATCTAGGATATAAGTATTGCCCCAATCATCTGGGGTTCGTACAACTCGCCCACCACCCTGAATTATGTTAATCATTGCTTGACGCTGATACCACTCATCCGATAGTTCCAGACGACGTTTAACCCAAGCGTCACCCAAAAACGGGTATGGAACTTTTACGAAGATGGCAAATCTAGCCAAATCATCCTTTAGGTCCAACCCTTCCGTCACTGACGGAGAAATAAGTAACATCGGAGTCTTTGCTGAGTTTTCAACAAAATCAGCAATAAGATCGTCTCGATTGAAACCAGATTCATCATCATGGGTCATAAGTACGTGGTCAACCTTCCCACGGAGTTCTGAAATAAGCCATTTGGCTATCTGGAAGCTACCAGTATGGATAACCCCAGAATCGTCCTCATGAAGCTTACAGAGCTTCACAACCTGATTAACCATCTTATCCCTAAGAGGCTTTTTCTCCGGGGCGTTCCAACCATATGCCATCTTGGAAGTCGGCATAAAATATACCGGCCTATGGTCTTTATCGAACTCTGAATCCAAAGAAATCATTTCAGTCTCTTCAGGTGGAATACCCAAGTCAGAGCAGTATGCCTCTTTGTTAAGAATAGTCGATGACAGGAATAGAAACTTATTAGCTTTGGGCAGAAGAATCTTTTTAAATAGATTTCTTCCGTAAATTTCTTTTAGTTCAAATACATTATCGCCCGGAACCAAAACGTAATTATCATCAATGAAACTTACTTCCAGCGAGATAAGATTTTTTACCAATTCGGTGTGTCTGACCAATGCGGTTAGTTCTCGCTTAGTTCTAATTTCTGAAGGTAGCAATGATCCGCCATCCATGTATTTCTCATTAATCATCTTCACTGTCTTGGCAAGTTCTTGGCACTTTTTGTGCAGTGCTGAGTAGTACACGTTTTTAAGCCAAGAGTGTGCATCCTGAATGGTTTTTGGCTTAACCCAAACAACCCCAAGAGAATCGCAGCGATTTCTGGAAATCGTTATCAGTCTATGGTTGACTAGATGAGTTTCTAGAGTGTGGCATTCATCGAACACCATCAAATCTCTACGAGGGAACATATGTTCAATATCCTCTGAAGAAAATATATCAGCATAGAGTAAAGCCAATTTATAGTTCAAAACTACATGGGGCATGTTGGGAATATCATCAAATGCCTGTCTAGCGGGACAGTTCATGCATTTCGGCTTAATGTCTTGACCAATCTCACAATCCAGTCCAACCTTTCCAGTACAGGAATAATTCGCTTTTCCGTAGACAGAATGAATAATAGATGAATCAAATGAATCTTCGTACTGCTTCTGCAAAATCTTCTGTGGGGTCAAGATGTAAGATGTACCCATAGTGCCGTGACCGAGATAGGATGCGTAGGTGAGCGCAATCGGTGATTTACCACCACCGACAGGCATTTCACACATAACATATTTGATATTTGGCGGTAGATTCGCCATCCATTCCAAGGTTTTGACCTGAGATTTTCTGGGTGGAGTATCCATTACCCAGTAATCCCAAATATTCCTAATGGGGGGCGTTTCAGTGGTAAGTGTGTTGGTGATCATTTATAAAAAGTCTCCTGTGGTGAGGGAGTATATCAAAGGTCTAATGGTGTTGTAAACAGTTCTATCCTTTTATAATACAGCCATTATTTTAGCATATCTGGCCTTACGGTCATCTAAACCGTTTTTGCCGCCATTTATTTTTAAAGTCAAAGCCTCTACGTCACGAGTGTCCGCGATGGCGTTCAGCTTCCTATTGGACCAAAACCAGCAAGCCGCCTCGACAGCACCCTTGGTAGTCTCTAAGTATGGCACAACTTCATCTAATGTCATACCAGCAAACTTGGCAAACTCCATGTAATTGCTCTTGCCCGTTAGTTGAATGGCTCCCCGGCCTCGGTATCTCCAACCATCACCGCTTTCTACAGGCCCATTGCCCATACGATTAGCGTATACAAAATTGGCAATCTTCTCTGGATTCCTTTGGTACTGTTGAGCAAGTTCTGGTGTGGGAAATCTTTTCGGCCAAGTTATTTGTAATCCCTTTGCCGAGTAATTTAGATTCTCTTTGAATTTTGTAAAGTCGGAAGACTCGTGCCCGCATTGCGATATGAATGCAGCTACTCTCTCTTTGGTGTTTATCTCATACTTAGGAAACAATTCGCTAAAAATAACCAGTAGTTCTTCAACATTCTTATTATTTGGTAGACATGTCTTAAGAGTTTCTATTTTAAGTTTAAGTTGATCTACTTCCATATCAATCTCCGGTTGTTCAGATGGCGTCGGGGTCATAGTGGGAGGCGGGAGGGGGAAGGGAATTGTAACCAGAACATTTGGATCAATGCCATCTAAAGATTTCAACCATTCGCGTATTGTATTTAAAGTAGTCATTTCTAGTTACCTCTTAATTTAATGCGTAACCCGTAGTATTGATTAATCGTTACACATATCTTCCATCTGCTTAAGTCTTAATTGCATATATGCGTTACCGGGAAAGTCTTTTACCTTCTGCTCCCAGAATTCGATATTCCTTTGACAAATTTCATCATCTTTAGTTTTCTCTTGCATATAAAATGCAAAAATCATAATACAAACAAACGATAAAGAAGCTGCAATTATACTAATAATGTTATTTTTCACAATTTTTTACATCCTTAATTCTATTTTACAAACTTATTTTGGGCATACAGGGACTCGTCACGCTTCTGGTTTTATCTTATGTATTTCTTATCTAATTAGTCCCATTTACAAATTATTCTTTATTATTAGAATAGTTGGCAAAATATGTAAAAAAGATAGAAACACACAATCCAGATTAGACGAGTGTAGCGGTTCCTTTCTGTCCCGAGTTCAATTATCAGGTGGATTTGTATGAATTTAATCATAACGAAGTAAGTCAATTATGGGCGGTTAACTCCATAATCCCCTACAAGCTCCCGAGCTTAGTTCTTATATCCCCCAATATTAAAAAAATATTGTGGTGCGTGCTTAACCTGTTTATCCGCGTTAATATTGCCTGTCACGGAATCCAAACAGACAACCCACTTATTTGCTGACATGCTACGTGGTTAGACTTCTCTAACTCTCTATGGATAGCCGATTGCGGTCTACCCTAATATCTGACGCACAGTGCCGAACCCAAACATCGTGACGGTGGTGCGAGTCCCTAAAAACAATCACATAAAAATTTCAAAAACCAGAAATTTATTTTTTAACACCTGAACTCAAGCGGGTATTTCCCGCTCTGGACATACACAAACAGTCTTAATATTCTTTTAGGAATTCGACTGTTTTATTAAAATCTTGTAAATCTTCAAATTCTTTTTGACATATGTGGTACATAACCACGGCGTCATTTATATCTTCAATTGGCTTAGGTATACTTTTTTGTCTTAATAAATCTTGATTGTTTCTTAAAAATCTTATCCAATCCGTTTCCAGACTGGTGTTTTCTATGAGTACTTTATATATCTCGTGTTTCTTGAACGATCCACCAGCTATACCCTCATTATTTCTATACTCGATCTTTTTACCTTTGGTTATCGGCTGATATGTTAATCTGGCCGATAACTTTTTTACAGTAGAAGGTGATAGAACAACAAGTTCAGTATTATTCCTAGAAAACAAACGCTCTCTAATAAGACTACCTAATGTTACTAGGTCTATCAATGGGCCAGCCATTGATGAATAGGAATAGCCTTCTATCAAGCAAACCGTATTGTATTCTTGGTTTACATGATTGTCAATAGTCTTTCGAACTATATTTGCTATTTTTTGGAATGTTTGAAGCTTATTAACTTCAAGTTTAGAATATTTGGTTTCACCACTGTATTCTGTATTAACTGTAATAATCTCACAATGTTCTGAAGATAGTTCGAACCATTTACTCAGTTTAGCAGTTTTGGTTAATGCAATGTTTTCTGATGCAATCGAAAATGGTTTGCCATTAACGGTCATAGCTGTACTGGTTAAAGATGGGTCTATGGTCACGATGTTTATCATGACCGTATTTATGCATCTTATTTACCCTTGAATTACCACTACTTTTAAACTATACTGATTGGCTAAATTGATCATATTGAGGGTGCCCCTAGATTCTCCGTCCCAAAAAGCTATTAGGGCATCTGAGAATTTAGCCATTTCTTCATTTCTAATGGGTCCAGCACGTTTACCGTACTTACCCCAATTAGCGGGAAATTTATGAACTTTAACATTGTTACTGTCAGCCCAATCTTTACCGAACAAATCTGGGCCTTTAGCTAGGCCAGAAACTATCTCGATATCTTTACGTTGGGCATAAAGCTTATCCAATACTTTATAAACTTTATTCCTATTGGTATAGGTTCTACTTCCAGCAACAATTACTCTCATTTATCCCATCCCAAACATAGCTGCTTTCATTTTAAACTGACGCTTTTGGTCTTCTTCAATGAAATCACATATTATCTGTTTTTCAAATGGTGTCAACTCAAAAGTATCAGTATATGATAAACCACTGTGATAATGAGATATTATAGCACATTCTCTTATAATCTGTCTAATATATCCCTCAAAGTCTCCTAACATTTTCCTTAAACGTTTAGAATCTCCCGACTTGAGGGTGGCATAAAAAAAGTTATAGGGTTCAATAATGTACTAGCATTTGTCTTATGTCCGCAATCTGGACATTCTAGGGTATACGTGAAGTCCGTACCCCAATCACTCTGTTTATTCATCGCTTCAGATAGTTCATTTTTGAGCATAATGGGTAAACTTTTAATCCACTCAGATATGAACTCTGGTTCTTTAACAGCAACAGTTTTACCATTATGTTCAGTCCTAACTTCTAAAATACATGAAGTCATAACGAACGCAATGTAATCTTCAGCTTTACTTAAATCTTTACTGAAATCTTCATTCTGGAACTGATATGAAAGTACTGCGCCATCCATTTTAAGCGGCGTCAATTTTAACTGTTGCCCATTACTTAGAATGGCAGTATATTTTTCGAATTCATCTTTACCAATTTCAACTGTCTGATTCGTTAAAATCCCGTTTAGATTTATTCTGTACGGATGCTTAGGTACTTTCCTCCCACGAATTGCTGCTATTCGTTCAACGACTTTTTCATCATTTATTGCTATTTCGAATGGTATATTTTGTTCTCGGGCCTTATCAGCTACCTCTGCCAAGAAATTATCTTCTTGATCTGAGTTCAATTTATCTTGATGTTTCTGACATTCATCACACCGTAAATCAATATCCAAGATATCCCCGTATGAGACCACCCTCAAAGCTGTCAACAAAAAATCTACATCTTTACTTAATAGTTTAAGTGGTTTCTTTACTTCAGGGATACAACGCCTAAAAACTCTATCAATAGCTTCACCATTAAATAGAAATTCGGGTGAACGTAGACTTATCTCATCAACTGCTGTCATCGAAAACACTTCAACTTCACCGTCGATAACATTCTCATCCAATTCACCATTGATATAAAATAGACCTCTGGATGGCAGTCTGAATCGTCTACCCGGCATTTGTATTTTGCTTAAAAGTGGATTCTCTTTATTTTCCATGTGTACAACTCCGAATTTGTGCTTCTTTATTTATAATCCAACAAAATAAGCGATTTTTACAAGATATACGACGGGCATAAATATTGTGATTAGAGTTGTGTACATATGGCAGATTTAAATAACGAAATCCTCAAAACGCTTAAGATGATTGAGCAATACACCAAAACATCTGCGTCTGGCGGTTCTAAGACTATTGGTAGAGGCAATAACCAACTTGGTAATGAGAGTGGTAATAAATTCCAATTAGACAATCTTGGGTTAATAGCCAGCTTTAAAAATTTAAAAAAAGCTATTGTAGATGAAGCAAAGGCCAAAGCTGAAAATAATAAAATAATAGCCTCTCAAAATGTAAAAAATAGAGCAACCAACAAGGCTTTGGATGATTTGAAGAATTCTGTTATTAGGCAAATTAAAGATGGAAAAAGTGCTAGCACTATAACCAATAATGTTACTAATAAGCTTAAAGGTTTGGGTGATATTGGTGAAGACCTTCTATATTCGTTCAGGTTGATTAACGATACAAATAAAGGTGAATTTATAACTTCCATTCATAATGCATCTGAAGAACTAAACAAACTAGCCAATTCAGCTAAAGCTGCCATATCTTCATCTGAACAGTATACAAGAGAAAGCAGAGAAAGATTACAAGCGGCTAGAGAGGAATCCGAACAAGAACTTTATAAGTCTGTCGGAGCAGCAATTACGACAGCGGTATCCAGATTATCACAATCAGCTATGGTCGGTTCAGGGTCTAGTTTTGTGCTAGGTGAACCAACATCGGGCATGGGTGGATTATTGGATAGTTTCACCGGCTTGATCGGGGATTCTGTGGAAGCATTTAAAACTGGTGCATCACCTGAAGATGCGTACCGTTTTGCTGCCGCCAATAGAGAAGCTTTATCAACTGCTACTAGGTTAAGCGAATCCGGTGACGGTGTAATGTTAAATGCTAGGGCTGGTATGGAAGCCGTTACAGAATACGGAAACAAATTAAACAATATGTTTGGCTTAAAAGGCGCAGATCAATTAAACGCAATAGGGCAGAGCTTGTCAGCATTGACTAATAGTGGAACTAAACCAACACAAGAAGCTTTAAGCGCATACGCTGATATGGTCGGCAATTTGGCTGCAACATCAAACAAAACTGGCGCAGAGCTTTTTGCGGAATTTGAAAATTTAACATCTGATGCTGATTTCCAACAATTGTTCCTATCAATGGGTAAAGGGGCCAGCATAACAGACTATTTAAATAATTCATTTTTACATCTACAAAAAACTGTAGGTTTGAATATTGATGAATTTATTTCTTATCAAAAGTTTCTAGCCGAACAACAGAAAAGAACTGGATCGACAAGAGTTGTTCAAGCAGCTTTCGCTGGCCAACTAGCCAGAGGTATGGGATATAGTAAATCTGATATCGCGTTAATACAAAAAGGCACTGCATTCAGGGAAGCTCTGTCAGGTGACGAATTGGCCAGATTTGATACACTTAATAAACAAATGGGGGTTAGGGGCGCAGAAATGCGAGCAGGTATGGCCCAACGAATGGACGTTGCTGGACTTCAAGCTTTCGACATTTACCAACAAGGCGCTAACTTACAACTAGAGCCGGGTGTCGCCCAAAGGGAATTAGCTGAAGTTGTCGGAACTCAACAAGAAGCTCAAACCCAACGATTAGAAGCTGCCAATGAAAAAAACATTGAATCACTTAAAGTAATCAATAATTCACTGAGAGAAATTTTAGATGGTATCGCAAATTCGGCACTAGGTGGTGCTGCTGCTTCATTTTTTAGTACTATGGGCGCTCAAGTTTTTGCTGGTACGCTAGCTGGCAATTTAGCAGCTAATGCAGGCGGTGCTGTTGGGCTTTTGGGTAAGGCCGGTATTTTCGGCGCAGGAGCAATAGGCGCAGGCATGGCAGGGTTTTCATTGGGTACATGGTTAACCGAGGCAACCGGATTAGATAAAGTTTCTGCAAGCGCCGGGGATGCACTATATGAACTGATTAACGGTGATCCAACTCAAGCAAGTGCAGCAAGTAAAGTTGAACAACGAGTTAGAGAAGAAGAGAAAAAATATGATGAGAGAATAGACCGACAAATAGCGGAAATTCAAAAGAATGAGCAACTTATTGCTGAAAATAAAGATACGTCTACTGCTACACTTGAAGAAATAAAAGAATCCAACAGAATATTAAAAGAAATGTTAGAACAAACACTAAAAGAAAAAGAAGATGCTTTGCTTAAATTAAAAAACCCGGCGAGACGCCCCGCTCGCGGTCAAACTTCACCGTCACCGACTAGGTAATTGTAACTATGTCAACAACGGACGCAATTGATGACTTAGTAGAAAGTTTTATACAATCCACTGCCGAAAACGGTGATATGACTCATTTGAATGAGGTAATAAGTATTGGATTGGTAGTAGATACCGACGACCCCCTACAACAGGGGAGACTCCGAGTTTTTTGCCCAGCGTATAATGACGACCCTAAAAAGTTATTGCATTTACCTTGGTGTGCATATGTATCACCTATGGGTGGAGTAATAAACAATTCATCGTTTGCTAGAGGACATATACCGGGGAAAGAACACAGTGACGGCCCAATACATTATGGATTCTTCTCCATTCCAGAGATTGGAGCGCACGTTTTAGTAGGATGTATTAATGGTGATGCCCGTCGTAGAGTTTGGCTTGGATGCCTACCTTCTCATCAAGAACTTCACACTTTAGGTAATGGTAGATTTAAACATGAAGACGGCAGCGTAGATGGCCCCCTAACATCAACTGGCAATCCTATCCAGCCACAATATGATAAACTATTAGAAGCTTTCAATAATGACACATCATCTAGTGAATGGAAAACTCGTGGAGCCGATTATCAAATCTCGGCGGTTACAGATATCCCATCACCTGACAAATCAGTATATGTTGATGATAATTTAGAAAAAATACAAGAAAACGAACAAGATCAATGGGTAAGAGATATTCTCGGTGAACATGGATATGATTGGACTGGCTATAAAAACTTAGGGGCCTTTCTGAGTTCTAAAGTACACGCATGGGCCACCCCGTCGGGCCATACTGTAGTAATGGACGATAGACCGTTCAACTCTAGAATAAAAATAAGAACATCCGCAGGCGCACAGATTCTATTAGACGATACCAATGAACGTATCTATGTGTCACCTAGCGGTGGCAAAAGTTGGATTGAAATGGATGCGTCGGGTAACATAGACATATATTCCGAAAGAAGAATATCCATGCACGCAGAAAAGGATATCAACATATCTGCTGGTGAGTCCATCAGAATGAAAGCCAATAAATTTATATCCATGTATGCTGGCGATTCTAGAGGTCAATCACCTTTGGGGGCACAACTAGCAGATGGGGAGATACGCATACAATCAGCCAACGATATGCATATCACTGCCCAAGGTAATTATTTTCAAAATGTTGTCGGTAACGCAGATGTATCAGTTACTGGACAATTCAACATGCATTCAACCGGAGCAATGTATATCGGATCAGCAGCCAACATTGGCATGGATGCACCGAATATTGACTTCAGGGTATCAGGCAAGGATACCACGGTAAATGATTTAATAGATTTTCTAGACGAATACGTTGCACAATTTAATGATTTCGTGTCTGATTATAATAGCCATACTCATGGTGGGGTTTCGTCCGGTGGTAGCAATACAGCAACCCCCAATCAAACAGCATCCAATGCTGACGAAATAAATGATGAAAGTCTTTCATCTAATCCTGAAGCTATTCTAGCTGAGATTGCTCCTTGGACCAATCGTGTGCCTCAACATGAACCTTGGCCTAGAGTTATGATGCAAGACTCTGACGATGCTGTTAATTCAGAAAATGCTGGATATCTAAACAATGTAGATTGGGTAGAGCAGTATGATAATGTGGGCCAAGCCGGTCGAGAGCCAATAGGAAAAGTCGAAGGTGATGAAACCATTGACCGTGGACTTTTCTGGCGAAGGTAATAAATCATAAATAATGTAAAGGTATTGGTCACATGGCGCTGTATAAAGGAATTTCCTTCAAAAATTGGCAAAAAAGCAAGTCGTTTAAGTTGACAGACGTTGACTTAGTTAAACAAGACTTGATTAACCATATTTTTACTAGACGAGGCGAACGTGTTGGACAGAGAGGTTTCGGCACAATTATACAAGATTTGTTGTTTGAGCCACTAGATGAAAATACGGTAGTTCTAGTAGCTGACCAAATACGTGCTGTAATTGAATACGACCCTAGAGTTTCATTGAGGTCGGATAACGATTTTATAGTAAGAGCGGATTACGATAGCAGCCGCGTGGTAGTAGCAGCAAGATTGTATTACATAGAGCTTGGATTGTACGATATTTTACATATTAATTTGGAGTTTGGAAGCTAATGACTAGATTTGTAAACAAAGCAGAAAATTGGGAACGAGCATACCAAGCGTTCCAGCAAGTGAATTTTGCCGCGTGGGATTTCCAAACTATCAAGGAATCTTTGGTTGATTATCTAAAGCTTTACTACCCAGAAGATTTCAACGACTTCATTGAATCAAGTGAACTTATCTCTATACTAGAATTGTTCGCTTACGTTGGCGAACTGCTAGCTTATCGTTTAGACCTAAATGCACATGAAAACTTTATTAGCACCGCACAGCGAAAGGAATCAGTCCTACGTTTAGCTAAACTATTATCATATAACCCAGATAGAAATATTCCGGCTCGTGGTCTAGTTAAGATTACAAGCATTAGTACCACAGAAAGAGTTTTTGACTCTAACAACAACGATCTATCTAATGTTACTATTAGATGGAATGACCCAAATAACACAAACTGGAAAGAACAGTTTATTTTAGTTATGAACAGAGTATTGGATCAGAAGTTTGGTTCAGTACTGCCGGGTGATAGAGTTCAGGTACAAGATGTTCTATTTGAACGATACAAGTTTATAAACAATCCTTTATCCACAAACACGCTCCCCTACTCTATTACAGTTTCTAATGAAACCTTGCCGATGGAGCTAGTAAGCGCCGACCTAAATGAATTCGGACCACTTGAGACTAGGCCGGAAAAGAATTTACAGTTAGGCGTGTTGTATTTAAATGATGGTCTGGGAGATTCTTCCGAGAACACTGGATTCTTCATGTTCACAAAACAGGGTAGATTACAACGAACCGTTGCTTACTTTGATGGTGTGACACCGAACCAAACATTCGACGTAACAATAGACAACAGTAATGAAACAGACGTTTATGTTAACAACATAGACTCAATAACTGATGAAATTGTCACTGACCCAAGCGATTTTAACGCAGAGATTAGACTTGGTGAATGGTTAGAAGTTGATACTGCCGGTGGCCAGAACATTATATTCAACAACAATTCTAACAGAAATAAGTATGAAGTTGAAACTTTAGATAATGACCAATTCCGCATCATATTTGGCGACGGCAAGTTCGCAAACATCCCGTCTGGTAAATTTGAAATATGGTCAAGAACATCCGCTAATACTGACACCCCCATTCCGACCAATGCAATTCAGAACGTGGCAAATTCCTTTACATACAAGGACCCAGAGAACAAGGAACAGACCTTTAACATTACTGTGTCCTTGTTGACACCAATTCAAAATGGTGCGCCATCTGAAGACATTGAGCACATTCGTAGAACCGCACCAGCCGTTTACTTTACGCAAGATCGAATGGTTAACGGAAGAGACTACAACGAATTTATGCTACAGGATAACACAATCCTAAAGCTACGAGCAATTAACAGAACTTTTGCTGGAGATTCCAAGTATATTCATTGGCATGATCCTCGTGAAAGCTATGAGAATGTTAAAATCTTTGGCGATGATGGCGTATTGTTTTTCGAAACAAAAGCTGGTGCCGAAGAACTAGCGGTTGAAATATTAAGTTCCGATCTACCTTCAGAAGACCCTCCAACCCATGAGGCGTTGGTAGCTGCTCTTATTGACAATCACATCGAACCTTTATTATCAACACCTGAATTTTTCACTAGATTTGTTCTAGAAGGCGTACCACCAGTAGCGATTAGAATTACCTTCTCTGCAACAGAAAGAACAGCACTTGAAGCTGAGTTGATTGATTCCATAGACACCCCGCCCCAAACCGTGTACGGACACTATGATGCTATTACGGATACGTGGACATTCGATAACGTTGGCACCGACTATTGGTTCAGCATTAACAACTCTGATACCCCAAATTGGGAATTAAGTTACGAATCCAGACGCCTCGTATTCCATAGCGATGAGACAAAATTCTGGAACACTAACGACAATGATGAGGTAATCACCACTGATACACTTAACAGTCAGTTAGATACTATTGTGATTCTAAAGGCCAACACGGGTGCCGTTACTCCAATTTTAACTCAAAACTATGAATTTGATGTATTGGGGCAGACAATCATTACCCAAGGCGACGACGCTGGCCTGTACAGCATCCATGATCTGTTTGTCTTGCCTGATGATACCGATGGTGATGGATTCCCGGACGATACTGACTTGTATTACTTGATTGATACGACCAACAGTAATCCAGCAGATAGAGATTACGTTTATTTTAATAGAGAAAATAACCTAAGCCCTTGGGTATTTCAAACGGTAGATCAAGATGTTGATGTTGTTGCCGAATGGACTCAAGATCAAATTGATAATCCATCACAAGAGGATCAATTGTGGAAAAGAGAGTATGGTAGAGAAGGGTTGAACTTTGCTTGGTTCCATAGGACCCCACGATATCACTTGATTGACCCGGCTGCGTCAAATATTATCGACACATATATGATTACCAGAGGGTATGCTAGAAACATTAAATTGTGGCTAAACGGTCAACTGAGTGAAAAGCCGGAAGCACCAACCCCATATCAACTACGTTCAGATTATCAGGAACTGTTGGAAAACAAGATGATATCTGATACAGTAATCTTGCACCCCGGTAAGATAAAAGTTATCTTGGGTCCAAAGGCTAACACTGAACTACAAGGAAAGATTAAAGTAATTCGTTCTGCCGATAGAAGTTTAAGCAATAACCAAATTAAAACAACTATTGTAAATGTGGTACGTGAATACTTTGATATTACCAAATGGGAATTCGGTGAAACCTTCTATTTCTCCGAACTGTCCGCAACGATTCACGCTGCATTACCAGCAGCTTTGGATGCTGTAGTACTAGTTCCAACATTGAACACCAACCAGTTTGGTGACCTGTATCAAGTATTCTGTAAAGAAGATGAAATACTACAGGTAGATTTTAGTGTTGACCAAGTTGAGATAGTTGAATCCTTAGACGCTGCAACATTGAAGCAATAAAAAACACCGATTTCTTAACGATTACATCAGCAATAAATATAGGTATTGTTGTGTAGTTGAGGTCATCGGTGAGCGATAGAAAGAATCTTTCGGATTATAATAAGCCAAGGACTGATTTAAATAAACTTCTACCAGAGTATAACCTAAAAGGGGCAAAAATCCTTGAAGGTTTAAATGAGAACTTATTTAACAGATTCTTAACAAAAGACGAAGTTGAACGTATTGTTGGTATTGTGGGTTCCAATGAATCTGCAACACAGGCATCTAACCAAATTCAAGAACCAGACGCTTATCGTCAGGCTAATCAATTACAGCCCATTGCCTACGCTAAAGTAGGTAATGTTGACTGGCTAATGTCATTTGTTGATTTTATGAATCGTCTAGAACAACTAGGCGTCGATATTAGCAGATTTAATGAATGGGGCCGTTCATTACAGTTTAACTGGGTTCCCCCGATAGATTTAGATAAACTAATTAACTATCAGGATTATTTTTGGGATTCCGCAGGTTTTGACGATCAGCCCCAATATGTTACAATTAAGAATCAATGTACTTGGGTACAATCAAGATTAACTCAAATTTTACGCAGCGTAGCCGCTCAAATGCCAACATACAACATTGTTGGTTGGGACGATGTTGGCGTAAATGAAGTTTGGATAGACGGCAATCAAACATCTACCCTTAGAACTGGAGAATTAATCGTTTTGACGGGAGCTTCAGTTGAGCCTACAACAGCGACTGTTGTATCTACTTTTTATAATGTTGGAAGTGATAGAACCGAAGTTGAAATCAGCGGGTACGACGTAATAGTTGGTAGCACTGACATATACTCAAGCTTTTCAGAAACAGAAGTTGATATTGTTAGTTTCAATCAAACTTCTAAGACTATAAGAATATCTGGCGACAGAACCAAACTATTTACTTCTGGTTATGTTTTTAGTGTCGAAGAAAGTGCATCGTCCCAGCCAGTAAAACTATTTTCAGTAAGTAGTAGCACGTATGATTCTATTTCTGGATTAACTTCAGTCGTTGTAAATGAACAGTTGGGTACAACATTTGACTGGTCATTAGTGACAGTTAAGCCGCTAATTCGTTCAGTTCAGGCTGAACATGATGTTATTTGTAACACCCCTTACAGTGTAGCACCATTTGGGACTTTCACCGAAGCCGATCTAGGAAACATTATTTGGGTTAAGTACCTAACTATAGTTTCCCCGAGAACCACAAGCGTATTAGAGGGTGTTAATCTTGGATCACAACTATTCACCGATTCTGATCCCGGAAAAGACTTTCTAGCTGATGGGGTAAGAATTGGAGACATATTAAGGGTTAGTACTGGCACCAAGGACACATTCTGGTTGTATGGCGACCATCCAATTACTAATGTTGTAACATCCAATGTTCTACAATTAGAAAAACAATTATTCACTGAATACGAAATTGATTACTCTATTGTAAGACCTAGATTACTTTCTGACATTGAATCAGATATTGAACCGGCAGGCATTGACGTAAATCAACTTTGGTTTGATACCGAAAATGACCAACTATGTCAGTGGGACGGACTAGCATGGATCGTGGTAGTAGAGAATTTCTCTCTTCTAGTAGATATCAATTACAACGCACATCTTATTGATTTAGATCAGGACGATGACTGGTCTGTTCAAAATAAGTGGGTCCATAGAGCAGAAATTACTAGTTTCACGGGAAAGTATAGGGCACAGCACCCCATTATAGAATATTTCCCATATTTGAAACTATCACAGCATTCATTTTCGGACAAGAAGTGGAGATATCGTAGGGACGATACTGTATCCTATGCAACCTCGGACATTGAACCTTCACTATTCGAATTAATAGACACCCGAGTAACTTCACTAGGGTCGGGGGAAGTGGCATTCCAGAATGCTACAACTATTCTATTTGCTGAAAAGTTTGGCAACCTAACATCAAGTTTAACTGCCGGTACACAAATACAATTACTAAATTTCGGAATCAACACTGGAACTTATGAAGTAGTATCATCAGAATTTGTACAATTAGCCCCAAACACCAGATATCGAACCAGAGTTGTAATATCTGAAGCAGTACCAAATCCATTAATCGTACCAGTTGGGGCACATGTTGCACCCCTACTAACATCCGCTGGTGATCCGTGGGTGAATTTTGAAACTTATCACTGGCAGTTCGAAGGCGTCGAGGCTATTTCGGCCTCAAGTATTGAGCCTGAAGTCAACCCTATGTTAAGTGAAGTTGTCTCCACAACCGTAGACCCTTACGCTCAAATTGAAAGCATTGTGGGTCTAGTGTTCCAAGAGTACAAAGGTAGGGATGGGTTATATACACCAACCTCTGGCGCAACATATGAACTAGATGCATCACTACATGATTTGGCGCTATATGAAGATTTCCAAGAAGGTGATGTTAGAGTATACATCAACGGTGTCAGACAGTACGGTAATTTTGTCGATGTTGAATCTACAGTAAATTCGGGATTTGTGGGTGCCATCCAGTTCGACCCAAGCGTTACAATTCAAGAAACTGACGTTGTTCGCATTGAACTTGGTGAATATGCATCTAGTGATGTGGGTAAGAGAAACGTTTTAGTAAACACGGTTTCGGGTACAGAGCAATTCAACTTAGTCGATATTCGCAGAGTTGAACAGGTTAAGAATGATAGAAGTCAGTACCCATACTTTAACACTTATTCCGTACATCTAGAACCATTAAGGACTGCTACTGAAATTTTCAAATACGCAGACGATAGTAGTGGCACATATTTCCCGGCGTTGGATCAGCGCGTATTCTACGATGCTATTAGCAGAGACTACAGCTTTGAGCAAAAATTAATAGACCCGGAAACAGATGAATTGTATCTGTACTATGACCGTAGAGAATTGGGTAACGAATACCAATCAATTTGGAAAAAAGGACTACATTTAGAACAATACGTACCCGTACAAGAAAATGGTTTCTGGGGTATCCCGAACCAATTATATTACAACGTAAATCACGAAAACCGTGAAACGTTAAAGTTAACAGAACTATTCAGACACTTTAACACAATCATTGCTGAACAGTCAACTCCGGGTATTGTAGCACAAGGATTCACAAATTCATTTAGACTTGATAATGTCGTAAACTACGGACTAGGCGGAAGAATCAAAGAGCATAATGATGGTTTTGATATGCTTATGTCCGCTATGTTCGTAAACAACGTTAATCCTATTGATTTAATTCAATTCGCACAGTCCCGTTACGACAACAACCAAATTACTTTTAAAGAAATATTCACAGATAACATTGTAAGTTATTTCACGTTAAATGGAATGACAACGTTATCGCAACTAACAGATTATATTAAAGAAGATATTAAAGATCGTTTTGAAAAGAACGATAAATTGGACCAGTGGTTTGGTGATAGCACAACATACGACGACACCACTGATGTTGGTGTAAAAAATCATATTGCAACTATACCATTCTTAGGTTTGACTCCTAAGTATAAGCCATATTTGTTGGTTGAGGACGACTTCCTACAACTAGTTCACCATGATGGGCATAGAAGTGATATCAGCTTTAACCCGGCAACTATTGAATCAATGTTTAGGTTGATACTAAATGGGACAAATTCTGAGACTCAAACTGTATCAGTTGACACTGACCCATTCCCAGCATTAATCAATGGTGCCCCACCAGTAACTGGCGATATCATTGTGAGAACAGTTACTTCGTTGGGAATTAGAAAGCTATACAGATTCAGTTCTGTTAACTCGTGGGAATTTGTAGATATCTCTAGAATTTTTGCTGAGATATTGCTTAACATAGAAGAAAATCTATATGTTGCATTGAGTGATGATGTTCTGCCTGAAAATCTAGTACCCAAGTTCGATTTAACTCTTATTAGACAGGATGCACAGTACACAACCAAAGTACAAGAACAGTTCTCTCGTTTTGTGCGAGATAACAGCATTATTAGCCCATACATTAATCATACTTATGTACAAAATGATCCATTTACTTGGAACTACGCATACACTCCGATTGTAACCGATCCAGTGACATTAACACTGAGAACGGAAGTGCGTGCATCATGGCAAGCATTGTACGATTTAGTGTATAACACCCCCTACCCACATCTAGAACCTTGGAGACTACAGGGTTATTTGAATAAGCCAGATTATTGGGATTCAATGTATGCATCCCCAACAACAACCAGAAAGTGGTTGCCAATTATGTGGTCAAACATTCTTACTGGTATTATACCATTGGGTGAAACAGCACCGGACGGTAACGTGGGATTGGGTACGCCTAACCAGATAATAAATCTGTATAACTACATTCCTGTAAACATAGACTCTACCCCGACGGCAGACGGATATGGTCCAGATGAATTATTGCCACCATATTGGAATAGCAACAATTCATCCAATCCATATGTTAGAAGTTTATATGATGCTGGTCAGCAAGAATTTATTGTAACACCTAGCGCAGGTTATGAATTTGGACAGTTGGGACCCGATGAATGGTCATGGTCCGTGTCTTCCCAGAGATTATACGATGATTTAATCGTATCTTTCAGATTGCAACCCATGAGATTCATGAATCAAACATTCGATGCTGAATTGGTTGATGTTGCATGTTTACAAGTTGATGATAAAGTTAACAAAGTAGCCTCACACCGTGATGTTATTTTCCACGGTGATATGGTTGATACTGAAATGTATAAATCAGATGGTTTGAATCAGTGGTATGTACATTTTAATCGCTATAATGGTTTTGATGGTATATCGGCCGAATTCCGCCAAATGTGGAAAGACTGGGATACCAAGTTAACATATCAGTTTGGAGCATTTATTGACTCACAGAACTTTAAAATTTCATCTGATATATTTGATATCACCACAAGTGATTATAGCTTAATTTTCAAGAAGTCACAAGGTATACGCGATGTATGGTTGGATGGTTTTACTGCCACACTTCTTTCTACGCCATCGAGATTTAACACCGATACTAATGATGGCTTAGGTTGGACTGTATCGTTTAATAACACATCACCGATTAGCCGCCCAATTGAAATGTTTGGTGTTCAGAATTATCCTGTAAGAATTACAGTAGGTGGCCCAACATTTAAAATTTTTAGCTTCAAATTAGAAGCCGCCGAAATTCAACAAAGTGTGGGATTTGATGTTGTTCAATACAGCGAAACTTTAGCACCAACTGTGGCGACAGAACTTAATAACGACACCACACAGTATTATGCTAGTGTATTGTTTAACGGGGTAACCAATGTACCATTAGTAATACAAGGCAATTTAGCTCAAACGTTTGGTGATCTAGTTGATCAAATTAACTTACAATTAGGTAATAACGGAAACGCATTTTTAAGAAATGGTAACTTGATTATTGAAAGCGGTCTAACTGGTGGATCAACTGAAACAGTTATAACTGACGCCGGATTATTTTCTACTGCAAGCTCACAATTTTTAGGAACGAGTGGCAATAACATTGCGGATATTAAATTCGAAAAAGTGTTCTACGTGAAAGATAATTTAACATCAATCTTCCCGATTGGCTCCGAATTTAATATCGTGGATTCTACAAACTTTAACCGAACATATAGAGTTGTTTCTTCGGTATATTCGCCCGATACTGAATTGACCAAAATTGAAGTAAATGATGATTTTATCATTACTGATTCTACTGTAGATGGTTATCTTGAACCAGTTAATGCTCCGACATTACCTGATAGTTGGACCACAGGGATAGCAGTGCATTGGAGTGGAAATGGTACATCACCAGTTCCATTTAACACCACTAGAGCGTTCTACTTAATCCGCGTAAGCGACCGTGAATTCCAGTTAGCTTTAACTGAAGAAGGCGCATATAATGGCGTGTCAATCGCTGCACAATCGTCAGGCTCAAAACAACAATATGTCGGTAGAGTTAAAAATACATTTACTGCATTTGGTGGCAGATATGTGGCCGCTTACTGGAAACAACATTTCATAGACAATAGAGTAGTCAATGTTCTACCAACACCTGTAACTGTTTCAGGTATCCAAAACATTATTGACTTTATTAATGGTTATTCTGGATACCTAATAAACCAAGGGTTCTCATATAAAGATATCGACGGGACTAACCGCGATATAACAACAGGTAGGGCCAGAGATTGGCAGTTGGAAACTGAACAATTAATTGAGTTCGTGTACAATTCTAGACAGAAGGCACAAGCTTTACGTGAAGAATACACCGTAATACCAGATTACACTTCAAGCACATTTACAAGCACGAATGCTATTCAATGGAATACTGGCACCCGCGTAACACTTGATGTAAGTGATGGGGGACAACTACCCGCAGAATTTAACAGCCCAATTTATGATACGATTGCTTACTATGTAATTCAAACTGCAACTTTAGGCCGACTACAATTAGCAGCCTCAGTGCATGACGCAAGAGCGGGTATACCCGTACAGTTCTCGGACAATGGTTCTGGAGAAATTGTACTACGCCTAACGCCAAGCCTAGCTAAGTATCCAAGTATAGAGCTTAACCCACACGTTCAAACGATTTTTATTGAGCACGATACTGGCATAGTAGCCGACATTTTTGCTGGTTCAAAACTTGATTTAATTACAGATCAGAGAGTTTACGATACTGAAGGTAAAACTTTGGGCGTTGACGATATCATTATAAGTCGAAAAGATTTGAGAACACAGATTGAACTTTCACAAAGACGCCTAGAAGCTAACAGTAGCGGATTAGTGCCTGTTAGACTTATAGGTGGTATGCACATCTACTTTGATGGGTATGAGCATGTAATACAGTTTAATAATTACAGCACTGACAATGTTCTAATATACGATTCTTTCTTGGGGATCAACACCCCAAGATTCTTTATGGAATTTGATAGACAGCCTAACTTTACATTAAGACCTAATGTGGGTGGAAATGTAATTCTGGGTGAACAGCAGCTACAAAATCTAGAAGCTGCGGTAGAATCATTACGCTACGCATACAGTACTTACCGCTCAAAAGAAGGTGATGAAATCACCAAGAGGGTAAGAGAATCTCTAGGGTATGATGGCCCATACGAATTTGCTGATGATTTGGGCATCACCGATAAGAGTCAATTCCTATTCTACAGAGGATTGATTCAGAAGAAAGGGACTAATTTTGCTGTAAATGCATTCACCAATCAGTTAGATTATAACGATATCGAAATTGATGAGTTTTGGGCTTATCGCGTTGGAACTTATGGGGACTCTAAAGAAAGAGTCTACCCAGAATTGAAGCTGTTTTCAACAGACGTTATTAGAAAAGAACTAAGACTTGAATTTGTCCCCCCGTTAACAGCGGCCTCGGACTCAACGTTCCAAGCCATACAGTTAACCGATGAATCTCGTTGGTTTGAACAACCAGACCAATTTGAGAAATTGGACCCAAGAAACAGATTTTATATCAATGTTAAAGTCCAAGAAAGATTTGAGGCACCAGCTACAACTGTAGTAAATGGCGAAGAATACTTGGTATTGTCCAAGCCAGCAGATGCTGCATATATCAATTATGAAGTACCCGCATCTTCACCGCGATTGTACTTACAATTGACCGAAGGCGTCAACTACGAATTCGTAACTAAGACCCTAATTAGATTTTTTGGGCCAATCACCCCACTGACTGGATACAATGTAAACGTAAGTACCTTGGCGTATAGCTACGATGCACAAAATCCAGCTAAACTATTGAATAGAAAAGACGGTACGGTAATTTCCGATGTTCCGATTTGGAACCCCGCCCGTCAACAATATTACTCCAAGGCAATCTATGGTGTAGATTTCAGAACCTCAGACGAAACCGCATATGCTCTAATTGTGGGGCTAACTCACACCGAGTATGCAGGATACTTCAACGCCGGTTCCGGTTATTTCGGTGGAGACGTAATTACGTTATCCAACGGTGCAACCATTCAAGTTGAGGCTATTGGCACTGGCGGGGCGGTAGATGAGTTCACAATTATAAGCCAAGGATCACGAGTAAAACTTGATGATGAATTGACACAGGTATCTACCAGTATTAGTTCTGGATCAGGATTCACTCTAACAGTTATTGGCGATGCATCCACCGTAGAAGTAATTGGAAAGCGATCAAGCGACCCGGCTAGATATAACACACCAGTAGATACTGGCGATATTCCAGCAACAAATTTCTGGGATGCTAGACAGAAAGATAAGGTGTGGTTCTATACTGGACCTGAAGGATATCTACCGTTTGACGAACCAGCCATTGAGACTGACTCTAATGTTAGATTCAAAAACTGGGGTAAGCTTGCAGAGTGGGGCGAAATAAAAGTATATCAGTGGACTGAATCCGATGTTCACCCCGATGATTACGATGCATTAGCAATTAGGGATGAACTAGAATCTACTTTGCCTATGGATTTGAGAAAAACTGGTAGAGTAAGAACCCAAGTTTTCAGAAATATTGGAACCACCGATGATCCAATTTGGAAAACTGAAGAAGATGAACACTATGATTTCGTAAAAGATATGGTAGACACCACATCTTATCCTGATAATTTACTAGCAGAAACAGTTGAAATCTACGTGAATGGAATTTATGAAGACACAACATCTTTCGATACTGCATCAGATTTTTATACTTTCGTGTCTAACTTGTCTGGAACCTTAATACATGTTATTAAGAGAGCTACCGAACCTACACAACAACAGATCGCAGCTAGCCAGTACAAGTTAGATACCCCTTACTCTGTGGTTAATAGAATCAACCCAATTTCTGGTGAGGAAGAATTAAAATATTATTTCTGGGTTGAAGATAGACTATCTAGCATACTAATCAAAGGTGGTCAGGAAAGCGTTACAACATTAAAATCAATTAAGGAAGGTTTAAATGCAATACCTACACCTTATATGGTTCCAAACAATATTGTGGACTTGACCTCAACACCATTCGCGGAATTGTTTATTACAAATTCTCCAGTGAAAGATGCCACGGTATCATACGAGTTCCCATTTGCATATAATCAGTTAGTTATCAAAGGATTGGCGGGAACAGTTCAGGCAGATGATGCGTATACTTTGAGATTTACTAGAGATTTCGCACTAAGAGATAGCCTAGCAAATCTAGACGCAGATATTAGGGAAGCACAACTGAAAAATATCCACACCGAGTGGAAACTTTTTAGAGAAAAGCAATTTGAAAAAATTGATAGAACTCTATGGAATGAAGTTATAGAGTCAATTCTTGGGTTTGAATATGATGGCGAGCCGTTACAAGCACTAGTTGCTGTGACTCCAACCCCAACGCCGAGCGTTTCACCGTCACCTACTTCAACACCGTTGGCTGTGACTCCAACTGCGACTCCAACTAGAACACCGCCAGTTACTCCTACGCTGACGCCTAATCCGTCACCGACAATAAGTGTGACTCCAAGTGTTACTAGAACACCGGCTGTACCAACGGTAACGCCGACCGTAACACCAACGAAAACGCCAGTTGCCTCACCAACACCAGCACCGTCAGGTACAGTTGGATTCTTTGATGAAACCGGAACACCAGTGGTTGGTAATATACTATCTATTAATTTAGATTCTTCTAATAATCCAGCAGCCACAGTTAATACTAGCCTAACATTCAACAGTAGTTCAGTGGCCAATCCATACCGAGTACTTTACAGTTTAAGTGGTGGAGAAACTCCAAACAGATACTGGATATACCCACTACTTGGTAATAGCTCAAACTATGAAATTAGATTTACGCTAACTTCGGGTGCCGTAAGTAGTGGATCATCAACGGGCGTATGGCTAAATATGGGTACAACCAGAAGCTGGACTGTTACCAGAACCGGGTATGGTACATCGACCGCAGAGGGGTTGATTGAAATAAGAAATGCAACCACACAGGCTGTTGTGTTTAGTAGGAATGCATCAATTAGCTCAGTAGTATTGTTTATTAATTTAGGCGATTTAGGCGATTCATTCCTAGTTCCGGGACTTTAATATAGACATGCTAAATAGTATAGTATCATGACAGACCAGAATAAACTATTACCAACATTAGAGCGTATTTTATACGACGAAATTTTCGGAACCGACACACGTTTTGGTTTAGGCCCAGAACAAGTGTTTGTTGACGGTGATTTGGCTAAAAGCACAGTATTGTCTATTCTTACCGACCCTAACAGGGAGTTCACTGGTATTGACATAGATACATTTGTTAACACACAAGTAAACTTTAATACCCCGCAAGATACCATAAGCACAATGAATGCGATTTATGATAATTTTGCGACCGAGGATGTGAATTACATATTTTTCCAAGTCCTTCAAGATGCTTTTGTTAATAAAAAAGAATTTAAGGAAATTTTTAAAACTTCTTGGGTTGCATTACAAGTAAGGCAGAATGTTCGTATACCTGAACAGGCTACACCGATTGATCTTAATCTTGAAACTGGTGGTATATGCTTTATTGATAGGGCCGCTGTCACGCCAACTCCGACGCCAAGTATCACTCCAAGTGTTACACCGTCTGTTACAGCCGTGTCTCCGACACCTACAGCAACGTCTACTCCAACACCAACAGTTACACCATCGTTTACTGCGACGCCAGCAGTCACGGTTACGGCCACACCAACACCGACAGTTACATTCACGGTTACCCCAAGTCCTACAGCAACATCCGGTGCTACTCCAACCCCGACCACATCGGTTACCCCGACTGTTACGGCAACCAGAACACCGACCCCGACCCCAACACAAACCCAGACTCCGGGGGTTACACAGACTGTTACACCAACGGTCACCCAGACTGTTACACCGACACTTACAGTCAATGCGTCACCAACGCCAACACCAACCTTTACTGGTACACCAGATGTGACTCCAACAACAACCGAGTCACCCACACCAACAGTTACACCAACATTTACGGCTACACCAACAGTTACCCCAACTTACACGGTTACCCCAACAGTCACACCACCGCCGTTATTTTCTGATGGTTTTGTAGCTGGTGGCGGAACATCACCATCGGGTGTTACAGCCGTTGTTGAGCAATACCCATTTAGCGCACCATTTACTAACTCCACTAACGTTGGTAATTTGTCGCAAGCCAGATCGAAACTTTCTGGACACAGTTCGTCTAGCGCCGGATTTAACGCTGGTGGTGACCCCCCTACAGTGCCAGTATTCACTAGTGTGGTTATAGATACGTTCCCATTTACTGTACCGTTTGGTACTGGAACTAATATAGGAAGTTTAAGTTCACTACGATCACGCGCTGCTGGGACTAGTTCATCAGCAGATGGGTTCGCCATAGGCGGCTCTCCAAGTATTACAGCAATAGAGTCATTCCCATTTTCATCACCGTTTACTACTTCCACCGTGGTTGGCAATCTATCACCATCAAAACAGTATGCCACTGGTGTAAGTGGTTCAACATTGGGATATTCTGTAGGTGGTGAAACTCCGGGTGTGGGAACCACTATCATTCAAAGTTTCCCGTTCTCATCACCATTTACTGCAACAACCACAGTTGGTAATTTGGGTGTGGCAGTGTCTACGGCGGCTGGAGCACAAAGTTCAACAACTGGTTATGCGGCGGGCGGTACTAATACATCGTTGGTATCATTGGATAATGTACAAGCATTCCCGTTCAGCGTACCATTCACTACATCAACAAACGTTGGCTCTCTCGGTACGGTAACCCGAATGGTTTCAGGTCAAAGCAGTGCAATTGATGGGTACGCAGCGGGCGGTTACTCATCCGGCCCAACAGTAATAAGGTATACGACAATCCAGCGTTACCCATTCTCATCACCGTTTACCGTATCAACATCGGTAGGCGATTTGCTAACTGCTAAGGCTGAAACAGCAGGCCACCAAGGATAATCAAACATGACAGACGTTTCAGTAGAAAATTACTTTTACAGCCAACAATTTAGAAAGCATATAATACAGTTTATGGCTATATTTGCTGGAATGAAAGTATCTGTGGGTAAAAATGATTTTGATTCGGAATCTAATTTAATAGAAGTTCCTATTGTATACGGTAGTAGGGATCGAGTTGTTTCTCATATTTTTTCTGAGAATACACAGAACAAAATGCTGCGTTTGCCTATTATGTCCGCACAAGTAGTCGGAATAACACCCGCTTTGGATAGAATGGCTGGGCAAAATACTGAACGTAAGGAAATAAAATTAAAAAGAGGCGGTGTTATACCCGATGACCTTCAACAGATAACGGTATTGAAGCCAGTGCCATACACTGTTGATATGGAACTATCAATTAACACTTCCAATACGGACCACCATTTTCAAATTTTAGAACAAATATTCCTTCTATTCAACCCCTCACTACAGATTCAGGTGTCGGACGCTTATGGCAACACATCTTCAATTATTGAAGTTCTTCTTCAAGGTGTAAACTTGGAAGAAAACTATCCAGCCGGGACAGATAATAGAATAATATCATCAACTATGTTGTTCCAGTACGTAATTTACCTAGCTGCCCCAGCAAATCTTAGAAATGAAATCATCAAATCTATACAAATTAGGCTGACTGCTGGGGATAATATCGTTGATGTAGACTTTAACGGAATTAATCCTTTTATCATAGATACCACGGGAGCACCCACTAGTTAATTTTCATTAAAAGACTTACACGCCTCATAAATAGTAGTAACGATAACACTTATTTCAAGGAGATATCACGATGGCAACATTAGTAAGTCCCGGTGTAGCTGTAAGCTTAATTGACGAGTCCTTTTATATTCCGGGCCGTCAAGCAACAGTTCCACTAATTTTCGTTGCGACAGCAGACGAAAAAACACAATCAGACGGCACATCACCGGCACTTGGAACGTTTGAAAATAACGTAGTAAGAACCGTAACAAGCCTAAATCAATCCCTAGAGTTATATGGAATTCCTACCTTTAGAGTTGACGCAGCGGGCCAACCACAACACGGCGATGCAAGAAACGAGTATGGGCTAGACGCTCTTAACAAGTTCTTAGAAATTGGTAACCGTGCATATGTTGTACGAGCAAATGTTAACCTAAACGACAATTATGAAGATGTTAAAGCACTTTGGACTGCAAAGATTTCCGAAGCAGCGGATGATCTACAAGCCTTAATTGCAAGGTTCATTGCGGAATATAATGACGCAAATGGTCTAATCCCTTCAAGCGTTGGCTACAAGAGAACAGTAACTAAGTCTGAACTAAAGACACTAGTAAATGAAGCACTTATACCAGTATTCGCAAGTTACTCTTTTAGTTCAAGCGATTTTCAGTTAGGATTCCTACAGGATCATACAATTGACCATGCCGGTTATCAAGAAGTACTTTACGATGACACTGGTGGTAACATCACTGGCTCCGACGTTACTGGACTAAACAACGACGCAACAGTTTACGGTTTCGAAGTTGCCATTTCCGACAACGGCGGTTCTAATACTTTCGTAGTTCAAGTAGCTGGACAGGATGCACAGACTTTTGCTGAACTAGTTTCAGAAATTGAAGCTTTCATCCAGACCACAACTGGTGATAGCGGTACTACAGTAGAAATCATCGCAGGCCGAATCAGAATTACTTCTGGTCTAGCTGGAGCAACCTCTTCTGTTGAAATTCTAACAGACGGTCCTAGCGGTACAACTGCATTGTTTGGAAGCACCAATTTGTTTGAGTCTTTCGCTGATCCAGTTGCAGGTAACGGCCCAGACCCACTAGACATTTACTCCGACGACTTTACAACAATTGTTGATGTGTACGACGGATTGGATTCTATCATTGATGCATGGTCAGCAGGTAGCGTAGTAGCAACCGAATTTACTTCAACTGAAGCTGAAGGTGTCCTACTTGCTGCTGGTGCAGACTACGACAATACCCTAGAGTTCCGCAACCTAACATCACTAGGTGCAAACGATGCTGCACGTAGATCAGAAATTGTAACTGCTCTGCAAGCTGCAATCAACAACCCAGATACTCTTGTTAGATCAGATCGCTACAACTACAACCTAGTAGCAGCACCGGGATACTGGGAATGCACCGATGAGTTGCTAAGACTTGCACAAGATCAGGAAGGTGAAGTGTTCGTAATTGCTGACACTCCATTTGATCGTGCTCCTACAGGTCCAAATGGTCTAATTGAATGGCAAGAAGATAATAAGATTGAAAGCAATCTAGTGGCTTACTACTACCCTCATGGTCTATCATCTAATATTGATGGTGAAACTATCATGACCAGCGCAGCATCATCCGCACTACGTGTATATGCTGTAAATGATCGTGATGGTGAATTGTGGTACGCCCCAGCAGGCCCAAATCGTGGTTCTGCACCGCACCTAACCTCTATTGGTTATGTGTCTGGAACTTTGGGAACTGCCACCACTTGGGTAGAAAATGATATTGACGAAGGAACACGCGATACGCTGTTCGAAGTTGATATTAATGCCTTCTCAAATATCATTAACCGTGGTATCATTGTAATGGCTCAGAATACAACCCAAGGTTCTGCTACAGCACTAGATCGCGTAAACGTATCTCGCCTAGCTGGATACATTAGACGAGAATTGCGTCAAAGATTGTTTGACTTCCTATTCGAACCAAACGATGAACTAACCAGACAGAATGTTAAGGCTGTTGCCGATTCCTTCTTGTCAGGTATCGTGGGTAGAAGAGGATTGTTTGACTTCGCAACTAAGTGCGATGAAACAAACAACACACCAGCTACAATTGACGCGAGTGAACTACATGTGGATATCGCAATCAAGCCGGTTAAGGCTGCGGAATTCATCCTAGTTGACCTACGTATTGTACGTACAGACGCGGTGATCCGATAATGGGCTGGCTTATTAGAAAAACCGTAGCTGAAATCAAGGACTACGTTGCCGAAATGAAAGACTCTTGGCAGCGTAGGACTTGGAAAGAAAGAATTACCCACATCCCTGTGGATATTTTTACGGAAGCATATAGGAGAATGCCTTATACATTAGGACACGTAACATTTATTGTGTTGGTACTAACCCAAGTATTTGATGTTAATGTTCGTATTGTGGTTGGGCCTATAGTTCAGGCTATATCAGGATGATAAAAAAGGGGCCTAAGCCCCTTTTTTATTACTTAGACAAAAGTGGTTTAATGTGCTGATCGTAAAAGCTTTCTAATCTATTGTCTAATCTTTCTTTATTTTCCTTAGATAGATTATTAGCAAAGCCATTGTTCTCACCGTTATCATCTTTCGACATTAACCCACGAACAATTTTCTTGAATGCATTTACATCCTCACCGAAATATTCCTTAACCAAAGAACGTCTAGCAGCATCAATAGTTGCCTTTTTACCAACATCTTCGGTGTCATAAGCAGATTCTAGTTCTTCAACAACGCCTTTAAATTCATTCATACGTTCTTTTAATTTTTTGATTGCAGCTTCATATCTAGTTTCAAAGTTTTGGCTAGTATTAGCTTCTACTTCTTCTTCATATTTTGTCTTAGATGGTAGTTCTGGTGTCTCAGCATGGCGGGTCTCAAGGTAATCTTGAATACATGCTTTAATAGATTGGGCGCGTTCTCTGTCCTTTGCTAGAAAGGAGTCAATCTCTGCGCGTAAAGGTAGAGGCTTTCGTGTATCAATTACAACACACAAATCCCCAGAAGTTTTATCTTTACCCAATCTAACATTATCAGAAGCAGAATTGCGGATAACACAACGTAGATTTATCTTACTGTTTTTAGTAATCCTACCAATATGAAAAGCTATTCTATCATCGTCAAAATCTAAGTGTGCATGATCTAATACATCCAGCATTTTCTGAAAAATTAAATCTGCATTTGCAGCCGCACCATTCTTTTCTGAAAGGATGCTTTCCGCGAGGTATTGTTTAAATTTAGGCATTTGAAACTCCATATGACAAATATATTTATTTGAATGACCATCGGAAATAAACAAAAAATACTAGCACTTAATATAAATACTTTAAACAAAGACCTCTTATGGGAGATACGAAATGGCATTGATTACAGACTTAGGTGTTGATGGTGGCGGAATAGCTCAACCACGTTTAAAGCATAAATGGGCTGTCACTTTTCAAAATTTAGCTGGCGATTCTGAGCCACTACGCGCAAACGCTGTTCAGGCAGACCGTCCTAAGCTTTCCTTTGAAGAAGTTGTTCTAGACCGTTATAACGGTAGAGCATATGTTGCTGGTAAGTACACATTTGAACCTCTTAACATCACATTTGAAGATGACTTAAATGGTGGCGTGCAATCAGCATTGCAACAACAGCTAGAACTACAGCAAAATATTATCGGTCTAAATTCCGCCCCAAGATTACCTTCGGCAGCGGCTGGCCAAGATTATAAGTTTGCTATTAAAATGGACTTACTAGATGGTAACACTTCAGTAGTGGAATCCTATATACTTGAAGGATGCTTTATCCAAAACATCGACAATGGTGATTTGGATTACGCGGCATCTGAATCAATAAAGGTTACTGTTACATTCCGTTTCGACCATGCTCGTCAGAATGTTAACCCTGACGGTGTTCGTGGTAAGGCTACAGGCGGCGCTGGTTCTACAGGAAGCGGCTTCGTACTATAAAAGTAGTGTGGTGAGGTTCCGGGTGGTGCCGGAACCTGTTGGTGTGAAAGGCCCGCAATGCGGGCCTTTCCTTTTTTATAAATACATAAAACCATTGAGGATTTATGATGTTTTTCAGAAATAACAATAGCAACTTAGGGAAAGATATTAACCTATCTTTTAGAGCGGGAACCGTAAATGATGAAAATGGTGTATTAGACAAATTTTCACAGGAAGGTAGACCTAAGCTAAAGTTTAATTTCACTATATCAATTAAATTCCGTGAACCTATTAGAGTTGGTGGCAGTTCATCCGAATCTTTTATGGATGATGAACTAACATTCGTTTTAAAGCAAGCATCTAGACCAAACCCAACTGTCGTATACCAAGATGTTAACTTCTATAACTTCAGAACAAAAGTAGCAACCAGAGTTGACTTCGGAAGCATGCAAGTAACATTGTATGATGATGTGGAGAACTACGGCCACGATATGTTTGAAGCATATCTAAAGAATATAAGCCCAATTGCAAATATCAGAAAAGAGCAAGTTAACACAGCGTTTGATGTGAATAACATCAATGGCCCTAAGAATATGCAATTCAATTTACAAGGCACAATTGCCGGGGACACTGATAGAGTTTTCGCAGGTACTGGATCATTAGGCCCCATGCCCATAACTCCCGGATCAGAGAATGGTATCATTGAGCATATTTGTATTCGTCATTGGTTCTGGAGTGAATCACAGAGGCGCGAAACCTTAACGTCAATTATACCTCAAATACAATATATTGAATATCAGTTCCTAAACCCTAAAGTTATTAACATGACATTAGATGAAATGGATATGTCACAATCTGAAGCTAGCACAATTATGTTTAACTTCACCTACGACTCTGTGTTTATTGATTCTCCCGGAAACGATATTTCCTTTGATAGAATCAATGAAGCAGATGATAAAACATTTACTATCAATGATGTTAGAGCAAAGATTGCTGATTTGGAAAGATTGGTGAGAAGAATTCGTAGATTGGATACATTGCCAGACATTTCAGTTCTAGAAACTGCGGGCATATTTATACCGCCAATATCCGGCACCCTCCCAAATATTAGATTGCCTAGACCGGATATCAACCTGCCTCCTATTTTTGATACTTTCTAATTATGGGCTGGAAACAAGATTTTTATCAGGTCAGAAACCCTGAGAAATATCTTGGGGATGTAAACAATGTTTTCTACAGGTCATCATGGGAACTGGAGGCTTTTGAGTTTTGCGACTTTAAAAACCCCAATGTATTAAGATGGGCTTCGGAAGAGATTGTCATACCATATGCACTACCCACACCTAACGGTGGTGTACGACCAGCAAAATATTACCCAGACTTGTATATGGAATACATTAATGCACAGAAACAACTGTGTAAAGTGTTAATAGAAATAAAACCAAAAAAGCAAATGAAAGCTTCTCGTGCTAGAAACCCTAAAACAAAGATGTTTGAAAATGCACAGTATATGAAAAATCAACTGAAGTGGGAAGCTGCCGAGGCTTGGTGTAAGAAAAATGGCATAAAATTTATGATAATGCATGAAGGTGATCAGTTTAAATAATCATCAAGATAAGCCCAAGACGCTAAATATATGTAATAAATGAACATTTGAGGATTTCCCATGTCTGACAGAATCAAAGAAGATGCCGCTGGCGGATCAACTGGTGGCGGATCAATTGCCGTAAGTGCTGATCGTTTAGGTGGCATGAGGTCTCGTTTATCATTGAAAGATTTTATGCTTAAGTTTCATAGCAAACTAAACAACAGATACAAGTTTGCACCAGTTGATGCGAATTTTAATTTGGGCGGCTCTATATCAAAAGTTACTGAATCTTTAGCTCACCCGTACCAAACTGGGGATGCAGTTTCAAGATTGAAGAATGCTGAAATTGCTGCTACTCGTGGCGCTGTGGGCATGAGACCTAATGACGTTATTACCTATGGTATAGAAGATGACCAAGGTATCATGATGAAAATTACGGTCCCTATGGAACAAAGCGAAGATTTTGAACGCCACATTTCACAAGCTCTCGCTGATGTTGCTGAATTTAAACGAACTGGCAAGGGTAACGATAAGTCTTTAGCTGAATTGCTATACGAATTGAAAGATCAGTTTACTATTGTAAATGCTGAGTTTCCGACTATACCCAAAGAAGCAGTATACAATGCCGATGAAATCACTGAAGATTTACCAAACTCAGCAGATGCTGAGAATGTGGACGACCTTAATGATTTAGACAGTCTGGATGATCAGGAAGAAGAACTTCCACCTGACGCCGAAGATGAAGAAGAATTTAATCCAGATGATGAAGAAATTGGTGATGACTTTGAAAGCGGTGGAGAAAGTAAAGAAGAGTTGTTAACCGCAGTTTTGGGAATGCTTAAGTCCCAAAATGAAAAGGAAATCGCACAAGCTAATGCCGAGGCTGAAAAGGCTAAAGCTAGGCAGGCTGAACTAGCACTAAAAGCAGCTAGAAATGAATTAGAAACTCAAGAAGAGTTAGTTGCCGCTCAAGCTGAAATGGAAGCTGAAAAGGATAGAGAAAAGAAAGCTAAAGAAATGGCCGAACTAGCAAAGTTCAATTATAAGAAGAGGATGGGTGAAAGTTCTGGCCCGTCGTCTTACTTAAGAAGTGCTTTGCTTGAACTTGATGCAATGGACACACCACAGTCTCTACGCAGACAAATGGCAACACTGACTCAAAAATATAAAGTCGATCCTGAAGATGATTTGGAAACAGCAAAGTTCAAAAGAGAACAGTTTCAAGCCGCCCGTAGGGAAATACGAGTTCAAATGTTAGCTGCCCGTCAACGCCAAGATTATGAACAAAAACAAAAAGAGAAAGAAGACCAAATGCAAAAACAGCAGCAACAGCAGCAACAGCAGGGTAATAGAACTACCCCGACTGGGCCACAGTAATTAGGGAGCTTATGATATGAAAATTTCTAGTATTATACAAGAAAGTCAAGTATTTGAAAACGAAGAATTGGTTGCACGAAATGCCGCTAAGTTATCAGATACTGTCTATGACATGCTTGAAGATATTCATGCTCTAAGAGAGTTTATCGAAGAAACTAAATTATCAGAAGAGTTGGAAACTGAAGTAAATCAAATCTTAGAAAACATGTACGCCGAACTAGAATCTTTGGGTGCTGATACTATCACCGAAACTGTTGTAAGACAATTCCGTAGATATGGTGATAAGTTTGTAAGACACTACAGATGTACCACCGGACCTAAAGAGGGAAGATTAGTATCTGAACCTTCAGCCTGTGGTAAGAGAAAGGACCCCCGCCGAGTCAGAGCAGGTAAAGCTACTGCTAGAAGAAAGAAGGGTCAAAGAGTTCGTAAGACACTATTCACCAAGCGTAAAACTTCATCTAAGAGACTAGCTAGATTGAATAAAGTACTTAGCGGAAATGCAGGAACTAGTGCGGGAGCCGGGGAATGATATTCAAAACACCAGAACAATTAGTAGAATTCTTTAATTCTCTAGATTTAGATAAGTCTACTTTGGTATTTAAATCTACTAAAGTGGTTGAAGAAGTCGAAGAAGATTGTGCATGTAAAGGGCAAGGTCCGTGCCAATGCCCCCCGGAGCAACCTAAACTAGAGGAATCTGTTAAAGTTCAGATTGCTATCCCATCCTCAATTATAGTAGAATCATTTTCTGACGACCCATCATTTGATGTTGAAGTTACAGAAGGTGAAACTAATATTTTCTTTGTGAAAGATTATAAAACTGTTGAGAATGCTTGTGGGACTGGAGAGTTGACTTTAGATGACCGAGTATGTTTCATGAATATGTGTGAAATGGAAGGACAAGCTAAAATCAATCTCAATATCGTATTAGAAAACAATAAGCTACGTAATGTTCCCTTTATTTTAGAGAAAACTTCTGGTCCAACACGTTTAGTCCTAAGTAAAAAATACTTTGGACAATCTAGTTAATAACTAATACATATATTTGATATCTAGTTATGGAGCAGTATGCATAAGTCGCCGTTTATTGTGGTCAAGGAATTATTATCTCCGTTACAATGCGAGGATATGATTCATAGATTAAATCATGTAATCCCCAACACGGATCAGAAGGGTAACCCCACGGTTACTTATAAAGGCAATCGTCTTTCTGAAATGCGAGGGTTACAAGCATTCACGCCAATAGTTGAAAAGATTGAAAAATATTATGAGTTTGAAACTAAAACACTAACCCCCTTCATTTTCGAATGGTATCCCACCGGCTATTCTGGAAGCCCAGCAAAATGTGATAGCTATCACGTATCTGGAAAAAGAGCGCAAACTTTAAAATGGTCCAAAGTAAAAGATTACGATTTCACAGTCATGGTATTCTTAAACGATTATAATGATGGTGTTGACTTTGATGAACGATTTGAAGTTCGCGGCGGTAAGTTGGAATTTCCAACCCACGGCTTTGGCTTTAACCCGGAACGTGGAACAGCTATCATATTCCCCGCTAGACCTAACTTTGTTCATGCAATAGCGCCAGTAGAACTAGGTGATTTGAATATCATCAAATTTCATATCATAGCCAAATCTGAATATCAGTACGACATGGCCAACTTCCCCGGTGGCTTCAGAGAGTGGTTTAGAGACTCTTGATTTATACTGTTCATATGTGTTAAACTCTGCGCACTGCGTCGTACATCGACGTAAATTAATATCAAAGGAGATAACATATGAGTGATCTTAGCGAATTTTCCCTACCGACTAAGCAGGAAGATATCCAGCGCATCGAAAATGCAATTCTGGAGATTTCTGCACAACTACAGATGATTAAGGACCGTCAAGACAGCATCAAAGAGATTAAGACTGACCTAAAGGATAGCTATGCTATGCCGGTTAGCTTGATTAATAAGTTGGTTAAGGCACATTTTGAACATAAGTACAGCGAAATGTCTGAAGAACACAGTGTTTTTGAACTAGTTTATGAAACGCTGTTTGGTGATGCTAGCACCGAAGAGGAAGAAGACTAAATACTATCCCATTTTAGAGGATAACGTATGACATATATTTCTTCCATGCTTTCTAAGGACCGAAAGAAAGTTCTAGTTTGGTCTAGAACTAAAGAGGGGCGCGTGTTACAAGAATTCGACGCCCCTTATTTCTTTTATATCGAACACCCTGATGGCAAATATACCGACGTTTACGGTAAAAAGCTTAAAAGGCTGGACTATGATTCCCCTAGAGATTTTTTCGACGCTAAAAAAGCATTCGAACAAAACGAAGTTAAATTGTATGAGTCTGATATTGCCCCACACTATAAAGTTCTTTCCGAGAATTTTTATGGGGCCGAAATTGGACAATTGAATTTAACACTGTACGACATTGAGGTTGACTACGACCCTGAAAGGGGATTCGCAGGATTACTCAATCCATACGCCCCCATAAGCTCCGTGGCTCTGTACCATGCCTATAGCTATAGGACAGTCGTACTTGTGGTTCCACCGCCCACGAGACAGGGCATAAAGCTTAGAGACTTACCTAAAGATATTCTAGACAGTGCCGAAGTTGTCATATGTGCTGATGAAAAAGAATTACTTAAAAGGTTTTTCAAAGAGATTCGTGACAGTGACATTATAAGTGGATGGAACAGCGATTTCTTCGACGCCCCATACATTTATGAACGTGCCAATATTGCACTATTTAAGGGTGCCGGAAACAAGCTATGTTTCGAAGATGCGAAAGAGCCATATTATCGTGATGTGGAAAAATTTGGAAACGTAAACAAGGTACTTGTAACTAGCGGTAGAATTTCTATTGACTATCTTGAAGTTTATAAGAAATTTGAAGTAAGTGAAAAGCCTTCGTATAAGTTGGAGCATGTAGCGGAAGAAGAACTACCACATTTGCCTAAAATTTCTTATGATGGGTCACTACACCAGTTGTATCGTAATGATTTTGAAGAATTTATTCGTTACAACATCCGAGATACCATCATTCTAAAAGGTCTTGAGGAAAAGAAAAAGTACATCAATCTAAGCGTAAGAATGTCACATATCGCCACCGCTCAAGTTGAGGATGTACTGGGTACAATTAAGTTGGCAGAAATGTCAATCATTAATTACTGTCACTACGATTTGGGTAAGAAAATACCAGACCATAAGCCACCAGAAGATACTGGTGAGAAATACGATGGCGCTACGGTTATTGATCCGCAAGTTGGTTTGCATGAATGGGTTGGTTCGGTTGACTTGGCATCACTATATCCAACCACTATGAGGTCATTGAATATAAGTCCAGAGACCATTGTGGGACAATTTTTGGAAAAGGGTGAAGCGTTTACTCTTATCAGAAATAAGTCACCGAAGCCTGTTACTTTTATTCGTGAAAAAGATGGACAGGCAATTACCGAATCTGCGGCTAAATGGAATGTAGCCCTCAAGCAGAAAAATTGGGCCATCAGTGCAATGGGGACAGTGTTCCACCAAAAGTATGAAGGTGTTATCCCATCCATTCTGTCTACATGGTATTCCGAAAGAAAGGACTATAAAAAGAAAATGAAGGAAGCTGGCGACGCTGGGGATGAAGCCATGCAAGAATACTACGATAACATGCAGTTTATTAAAAAGATTCAGCTTAACTCCATGTATGGTGCGTGCGGTAATAGGTTCTTCAAATTCTATGATGTACGACTAGCCGAATCAACCACATTGTCGGGTAGAGAAGTATTGTTCCACATGGCCAAAAAGATTGCTGAAAAGCAGGACGGCAAATACGAAATGCCGTCACCATGTATCATCTATGGAGACACTGACTCAGTTTATTTTGATACTTATCAGGATAATAAAGAGGATGCTCTTAGAGTGGCACAAGAGTTATGCTCTTACGTGAACGATTCTTGGCCGGAATTCATGTCAGAAACTTTTAACTGTGATGATTCTCGCAAAGGTCTACAGAAAGCAGAACAGGAGATTATTTCTGACAGGGGGTTGTTCATCAAAAAGAAATACTACGTGCTGCATCTTAATTACAGTGACGGTAAAGAAGTTGATAAAATCAAAGATATGGGCGTTCCCATAAAGAAAACTACTCTACCAAAAGCAATTAAGGAAAAGTTACGAAGCTTCATTGAAAGGTTGCTAAAGGGTGAATCTTGGGATATTATTGGTCCCGATGTTGTCAGATTTAAAGATGAACTGAAAGCTACCAGCAACATATTGGATTTGGGTTTACCTAAAGGTGTTAAAAACTTAGAGACCTATACCGAAAAGTTTAATAGCAAAGAACCCGGACTACGGTTGCCCGGTGGACAGGCAGCATCCATTATGTGGAATGCGTGCTTATCTAGATACAATGATAAGGAAAGCACGCCTATCACTTCAGGAAGTAAGATACAAGTATTTTACTTAACCAAGAATATTGGTAAGTTCAAAAGTATAGCCGTACCGAAAGATTTGGATATTTTGCCCGAGTGGTTCATTGAACATTTTGTGCCTATCATAGACCGCGATGCACAAATACAGCGATTGGTAGATGACCCGATGGCTATTATGATTTCGGTAGCTGGGATCAAGGTGCCAACCAAAAAGAAATTGAAAATGGAAGAAGGATTATTTGAATGAAACTATCTGAACAAACTGTACAGTTAATTTTAGAGGCGGTAAATCTGGCGTGTATTCTACAAATTGATGGAATCATTCTAGATGCTGACGGTGTTCGTGGATATAATGATGATGAAGGTGTTATCATTGCCGCATTGCAAGATTTTGGTTTTGAGTTTGAAAACTTGGGAATTTCAAGGCTTCAAAATTTCAAGAACAAGTTTGCTCTACTTAAGTCTTCGGAGGAAGTGACAGTAGATGCCGTCCCAAAAGCAAAAACCCCAGAAATCATAGAGAAGTTACACTTTGAATGCGGTAAGATAACTTTTGACTTCAGGTGTGCTTTACCTAAGACAATTAAGGATATCCCTAAGAAAACCTTAAATAAAAAGCCAAACTTCTACATTGATGTGACTCAAGAAGATGTGAATAGCATTATTCAAGGTGCATCATCTATGCGTAGCAATAACATGATTATCGAAGCTAATGATAGTGAGGTAACATTTAAATTCTCAGATGAAACTGGTGATGTTCTAACTTATACGCCAGATTCTAGCTTGGGTATTTGTGGCGATGATAAAGAATTAGCCCTAGTAGTTAATCTGAGAAAGATGCTACCGATTTTCAAAATTGCGGCGCAGTCCGAAACTTTTAGATTAAATATCCTGAGAAATAACATTGTCTACGTTTCAGTTAACGATTTAGACATATTCGTTATTGCGGAGGTTTAAATGGCAGAATGGTTTAAGAGACTGCTTCAATCTAAAGAGGAACGTGAAGCGGAACAGTACAGGAGATTGCTAGAGACTGATACATTTCAACAAATGGTCAGGGATCAGGCTAAACAATTATTGGACGAAAGTAAGCGCGAAGCTGAAAGACGAGAAGCAGAAGAAGAGGAACGTCGCCGTAAAGTACTAGAAACTGCTGAAGAAACATTATCAGTTCTAACGGAGGAAATGGAAAAGAGCAACAAACCCCATGTTGTTATTAGGAGTTTGAGCTTTTCACCAGAGCAAGGTATCCAAGTTAAACTAGATTACAACGCAGCGTTTATCCGCTATCTAACAGCTAACGGTGTCACTGGGAAGAATGAAGATGAAATAGTACGTAAGTGGTTGGCGATGTTAAGTAACGATATTATGCACGAAAGCATAACAGAAGATTATGTACTTAACGGTGTACCGGCAGATGTTTCCCCCGGCATTGGATTGGAAGAAATTCTAAAAGAACTTCAAAACGAGCAAGGTGATGATGACGACGAACCTGATTTTAGACGGTAACAATATCCTTTATAGGACTTTCCACGCCAACAACAAAAGCGGTGAACCTGATGAAGTGATTATTGGAATGTGTTTCCATTCAGCCCTATTAACTTTGAACAAATATTTCAAAATGTTCAATGCTGACGATGTTATTGTAACGTTTGACTCATATTCGTGGAGGAAAGAGTACACTAAGGATTTGACAAAGTGCGTAACTAATAAAAAATACAAAGGTCATCGTCGCGCCGATCAAACACCAAAGCAGCAAGAACTACAACGAAAGCTTGATGAGCACATTGATGAATTTTGTGAAATTCTAAAGAACTATACAAGTGTAATAGTTCTGCGTAGAGAACTCCTTGAGGGTGACGACCTTATGGCTGGATGGGTGCAAATGCATCGTGATGACAACAATATTGTTGTATCTGGAGATAAAGATTTGATGCAATTGATGAGGTATGATAATGTCAAAGTTATCAATCCCGCTGATGATAAAGAGAGAAGTTTAAAAGAATGGAACGACGATCCTAAATTGTTTCTATTTGAGAAGTATTTTAGGGGAGAAGCTAAAACTAATGACAACATTCAATCTGCTTATCCTAAATTAAGGCGAGACAAAATCATCAAAGCCTATACTGATGAATATGAATTTAATAATCTTCTGAACCATAAGTTTGTTCAACTGGAACAGCTACCTAATGGGGAATTTGGGGAAGTTGAATATTGCACAAAAGATTTATTCTATGAGAATAAGCTTCTAATGGACTTGTCTGCACAACCAAAGCATATTAAAGTTGAAATGGTTAAAACCATACTTCAAGCCAAAGAGCATAGGGGTAAATACAATCATCTTAAATTTTTAAGATTTTGTTCTGTCAACGAATTAAACAAAATCATGGAGAAAATAGAAGATTTCGTCCCCATGCTAAACGTTGCTTAATTTGCGGGCGGTTCTTCCGGTCTGGGTGCAGCGCGGCTGGAGGCATTCTCTGATCCCCACTTTCTGCCAGTATTGGTATAGAACATAAACATAGGTGTGGCTAGGCCGACAACAGTAGTAATGAACGCTGCCTGTGCTGTAGTAGGCCCACCAACGATATCTACAGCCGTACAAGCGATTTGCTGTACTTGGGCTAGGTCTAACCCTTTATTGACCAATGCTTGCACTAGAACCGTGTCACATTGCGTTTTAACCACGGTTCGCAATCCTACAAACCATGTATATAGATTATAGATGAGGAAACCATACATAGCCACAATTATACGTGGGACTACACGGAAGGCATCGACAATTTCTGCGGCGTGGAGACACCACTGTTTAATTCTCTCCGCAGTTATTTTCGGTTTTATTGTAGTATTGTTTTCCATAAAGTTATTTATAAGTTTGCAAAAAACATTTAGAAAAATGGAGACGTAGTGCCCAGACCCAAAAAGGTTGAAGAACCAAAACCAAAAAGAACTCACAGGGGTAGACCTAGAGTTAATTTTGAATTTCATGAAGCTAGGGAACTGGTCAGAAATGAACAGTTACGCTCTGTTATTCAATACAAAAAATGGTGGGCACTGAATACTCCTGCCAAGATACCTAAGAGGCCAGACCGCGCTTATAAAAATGAATGGTTGGGCTGGAGCGATTTCTTGGGCACCGATAATCCTTTCCCTTGTGTAAAGCGATCATTTAGACCATTCAAAGAAGCTAGAAGTTTTGTCCATCAACTAGGCATAAAAAACAAAGATGAATGGTTCGAATATACCAAATCTGGCAGAAAACCGGAAGATATACCATCAAGGCCAGACTTAATTTATAGGGAAGAGTGGTTTACATGGAAAGATTTTTGGGGGGCGGATATTCCAAGTGTTAAGAGAAATATTGACTTGGCTGAAGCCGTATTCTTTATCATACAAAATTCTGGCAGACCACATAATGTATTTCAAATGGGTATAACATTAGAGGGAGTGCAGACTGTTATACAGGCTCAAGCAACTCATAGGTTCAGAATAGTTGGAATGTTTTATTGCGATATAGGATTCGATTGGCAATCCATTGCCAACAGATTAGGTAGACAATACTTGGATTTGGGTAGAAGCGACGAATACATGATTAGAAATATCAACGAATTCATTTTTCACATAGAAGACCATGTTGAGCGAGTTCGCTGATTATAGTTTACTCAAGAATGCCTTGATTATGGGCCTATGTATTTTTCTACCAACCTCTAAGAATTTATCGGGCGGCATCCAAATAGTTTCAGCAGTTTCGTGGGTAGTTTCACCAAAGTCAGATATATCCAATATTTGGCCATAAAATACTTCGGTATACCCTAAAAATTTGCCTAAGTAACTTAAGTTAACAACATTATGTGGCTTTAGTCCAAGTTCCTCGCTGGCCTCGCGTATAGCAGCTTCTTCCGGCGTCTCACCGACCTCTATCTTACCTTTTGCGACCTGAAACTCATCGCCACCAAATTTAGAATTTGATGGTCTCATTAACATGATGTGTAAATTTCCAGATATGTGGTGATACGGTATCAATCCTGCTCTGGGTATTCTTTTGTTCTTAGCCATATTGTATTTAGTATAGCCCGGATCACATAAAAAATCAACCCATAAATATAACCGAATAACCCTTTAAACATTTTCATAGGAGATTTTAAAATGAGTAATGAAGCAATTCAAAAGCATTCAACGCTACCACACGTAGAGTGGATTGACTTGGACGACAATGGAGTAGCTGTAGAGTGTGTCATTGTAAAACGAGACCTACGTTCTGGCGATATCTATTTCATCAAGACCTCAGACTTGGACCAGATTGATAGGAACAGAATTACATCTATTCTACGTAAGCGCGATGCTGAAAAATATGAACTGTGGGACCTACTTTCAAACACAACTCTAGGTAATGGGATGAATGCATTGGAATTCTTCCATCAGCTTGTTAGAGTGAGAACTAACAGTGGGGTCATCATGGTTCCATCACCGAGCCGCGTAGGATTTACTGTTGCACCGGAAAATATGCAACCTAAAAGAGGGCCGGGTCGTCCTAAATCAACCGACGCCTAATGTAAAGCGTTAGTTAATAAAAATAGGGGTGCTTTTGCACCCCTTTTCGTTTCATCAATTTTTTGTACACCTAAATACTGTACATATCTTAATAGGAGCAATTATGGAAGCCAACACTATTTTTGTTCAGATAGCCGCATACCGCGATCCTGAACTAATCCCCACTCTAAATGACATGCTTGCCCGAGCAAAATATCCCGAAAATCTAGTAATATGCGTAAACTGGCAACATGGCCCAGAGGACGATATTGATATCTTTTTAGATGCGGGTTTTGTACCGACAGGTTTCGAAGAATTTGATGATAGACCTTACATCAAAATAAACATGGAACGCGATGGCGCAAAACTCTATATCCTAGACACTGACTACAACGATACTCAAGGCGCGTGCTGGGCTAGATATCAAATTCAGACGTTCTATACGGATGAGAAATATACTCTACAGTTAGATTCCCATCACCGCTTTGTGGACAATTGGGACGAAATTATTATTGAAATGCTTGAAAGTGTGCGTGATGTAAGTCCCAAGCCGTTGCTAACAGCATATATTTCCTCATTCGATCCTGAAAATGATCCGGGCGCTCGTATCCAAGAACCTTGGAAAATGGACTTCGATAGATTTATCCCTGAAGGTGCTGTATTCTTCCGCCCGTCAACTATGGATGATTGGAAAGAAAGAACCCGCCCAATGCGATCTAGATTCTACTCAGCACACTTCGCATTCGCTGATGGTATTTTCTGTAAAGAAGTACCACATGACCCGGAGTATTTCTTCCACGGAGAGGAAATCTCAATCGCAGTTAGAGCATACACACATGGATATGATCTATACCACCCCCACCGCGTAGTAGCATGGCATGAATACACTCGTAAAGGCCGCACAAAGGTTTGGGACGATCATACTACACCAAACAAGAATAAGGGCAAGGTTAAATTAGACTGGGTTGAGAGAAATAACAATTGCCATAAGAGAAATAGAATTCTATTTGGTATGGATGGTGAAGACCCGAACCAAATTGACTTTGGCATATTTGGTTTTGGTACTGAAAGAACTGTTCGCCAATATGAAGAATATGCAGGCATTAGTTTCCAGTATCGTGGAGTACAGCAAGCCACACTAGATAGGGATGAGCCTCCGAATAACTTCAAGTATGAAACTGAGGAAGAATGGAAGGCATCTTTCGCTAGATCAAATGATGTGCATGTATGCCTACATATTGGCGAGTTTACAAAAATAGTAGATGACTTCGACTTCTTCTATGTGGGTTGCCACGACGAGGACGGCAAGGAATTGTATCGAAAAGACTTGACCAAAGAACAAATATACGAATACCTAAATAGTGATAATCAGTTTGTAGATTACAGGTTAATTTTCTTAACATCCAAACGCCCAGTAAGTTTTACTGTATGGCCGCATAGTGAAAGCGAAGGCTGGATGGATAAGATTGTCAAGCCAATTAATTACTAAGAAGGTATTATGAAAGAAGAGTTGATTATAGCGGCGTATGGATCGCACAACGCCGCTGTTGCCATGTTCTATAAGGGTAACTATACTGTAATTGAAGTTGAGCGTTGGTTAAGTAAGAAGAATGCGGGGCTAATTAACTATTTGCCATCTGCTTATCCCAAAATCATATTTGATGAAATAACCGATTTCCTATTGGCGAAAACCGATAGGAAAGATGTTGACGTATACTTAACGAACTACAACGACTTGAATAAATTGAAGCCCAAGTTTCAATTTAAAAAGCATATCAACTTCGACCATCATGAGGCTCATGCCGCGACTGGATTTTACCAATCACCATATGATGAAGCAATCACGTTTACTTTTGATGGTGGTGGCGATCTTGGGTTTTTCAATGTGTATAAAACCTCTAGAAGAGAAGGCATTAAACTGTTGGAGAAATTTAATCAAGATTTAGGTTTTGCTTACATGATCTTGGCTAATTATATTTCTGATATTAGGAAAGACCCATTGAATATTGGAAATCTGGTTTATGCTGGTAAATTGATGGGGCTTTGTTCTTATGGTGATGTTCGCCAAGAGTGGATTCCAGCATTCACAGAGTTCTACGAAACATTTAACTATTTCGGGGATTCGTATATTGGCGGATTAGAAGCTTCTAGAGACGCTTTACCGAAATTGATGAAAGCAATTGGTGTGGAAGATTTCGATTTTGATAACAGTCGATTCGAAGGTCAATTTTCGTGGGATTTGGCAGCTACAACGCAATATGTGTTTGAAGAACAATTTTTAAAGTTTGCCAAACCTTACTTTGATAAGTACCCTGACATGCCTGTAACATTGTCTGGTGGCTGCGCCCTAAATGTGATACTTAACGCTAGGCTCCTAGATATGCGTAATGGTAAAGTGTTTGTGCCGCCTAACCCAAATGACTGCGGTGTTGCTGCTGGGGGACTACTATTATACATTAAGCCAGAACATCAAGTGGATTTGACTTACGCAGGAACACCAATATTAGATGAGCATATGTTCTCATCATACATCGAAAATGGCAACTATACATTAGTAGAAAACGTGTCAGTAAATAACTTAGCTAGATTTATAGCGAATGGTAACATTGTAGGTGTGATCAATGGCGACTCTGAACATGGTCCCAGAGCATTAGGCAATAGAAGTATTCTATGTAATCCCGTGGGAGATATGAAAGATGTTCTTAACAAAAAGGTTAAAGATAGAGAGTGGTATAGACCTTTCGCCCCATTGGTACGCTTGGAAGATGCTGGCAAATATTTTGATTTCCCCGAAGGCGCACAATCTAGACATATGACCTTCGTTGCCAAAGTTAAATCCGAGTGGAGAGAGGTAATACCCGCAGTAACACACGAGGATGGGACTGGAAGAATACAAACAGTTACACGAAATCAAAACCCATTCATTTATGATTTGTTAACGAAATTTAGTGAGATTTCCAATCACTCAGTATTGCTAAATACGTCATTTAATGTCAACGGTAAACCCATTTTGACTAGATTATCCGAAGCACTACAATTGTTGACCAACACTAAAATGGATGCAGTATATTATAATGAAACTCTTATTTTCAGAAAAGGTGAAGAAGAAAAGTATACACGAGAAATTGTTAGTGAGAATATTAAACCTTTAGATGACTCGACCTCAACGTATCTATTGGTATTCCCGAAGTCAGCAAATGAATTGACTACAGAATATTTGCCTAAACTAAAAGAGTTCCAAGCATCTTTGGATAAATTGATTATTATATGTGATGAGAAGTATAGCCAACAGATTCGAAGAGTTTTGGGTGAAAATGAAAACCTCGTATATCACCCAATAACACAGAATATGCTGTACTACCATGAAATGCTTATGAGTAAAGTTGATGGACTTAAACTAGATGCTAGAGATTTTAAAGATTATGTGAAACTTTTATGGATAAAGCCCATAATGCATAAAAATTATCATAGAACTTTGAACCATCTATTTGTTGATGTTGATAAATTAATTAGTGACTCAAATATCATTAAGACTATAAAAATGCTTACTAAATTGGCTAATGATGATGGGAAATTGATCGTTACTGGCCATCAACACAAATCAGCCATCACTAAGAGAGTTAGCGGAACAATAGAAAACGAAACCCCTGACCTTAAACTAGTTTGGGGTAATCTTGAACAGATAGAATGGTTGTCTGTGAATTTTGAGGGACACTTACTTGCGTTGATGAGAGAGGGGATAGTCGGCAAAGACGTTGACTATATTGCTTTAACTTATAATAACAATATTGATAAATTTAAGGTTTGTTAAATGACTGATGTTACTTTTGCCACATGTGTATACGACGATTTACATGCAACCGAATTTGCAGGTAGACAGAATCGGGGCACCCACTATGCGTTTTCGTTGGCTCAAATTCATAAGTTGGGTGCCCCGATTTACTGTTTCACCGATAAAGCTAACATGCAGAGATTTTTCCCTGCACTGTATTGGCATGGGATTGATAACTTCAAATTTGTTAACTACAACCTAAATGAATCACCGTATCACAGTAGAATACAACAAGTAAAGAGTGGTAATCCAGAAATTTATATTGATGGGCTAGCTTGGAGACAGCGTTGTGTTGAAATTATGTGGGCCAAATTTGACTGGCTTATCTATGTATTGGAGGATTATGGCTCACCACATGCTAAAGATAAATTCACTTTCTGGATTGATGGTGGATTGTCTCACGAAGGAATATTGCCCAAAAAATACAATTCTATTCATGGCACCAAACCCTACAGCACATCTGCGGCTGAATACCATGATAGGTTTTTTATTGACAAAATATTCAACCCGGAATTGCCTAACTACCTATTGAATTTTATGGGAGATTCCGACCTAATGGCATTTTTCTGTAATCAACCACAACACAATGATCCGAGTTCTTTGCCGCCAGTAAGCCAACATTATATTGGCACAATTGCTGGTGGCCTATTCGGTGGTCGAAATTCGGCTGTTTATGAGCTTGCGAAAGAATGTCAGAAAGTGTGCGAACAGCTTTTAGCAACTAACTGTATTTTAAAAGAAGAGGATATTCTCACATATGTAATAAACCGTAGATATGCCGAGAATCCCGAACGGGAACATGAAATAAAATTATTCACTTTTAAAACTTGGTATCATGAAGATTGGAACGTATACCGTCCCAATGATTCAAGTTTCTCTGATTTTTTTAAAGATATGATTTAAGGGTAACACTATGCAAAGTAATTTAACTTTAGTAACATCATTATTCGATATTAAGCGAGGCGATTTAAACCCCGGCTTTAAGAGAACTTTTGATCATTATGTCGAAACTTTTAGGCGATTGCTTAAAACAGAATTGCCTATGGTAATTTTCTGTGATGAAGACGTAGAGAAAATTGTTTGGGAGGAACGAGAGTATTCAAATACTAGGGTTGTCAGAAAAACCTTGGATGATCTTAGGAAGTTCCCCTTTTACGACAAAACTAATGAAATACGCCAACAAACTGATTGGCGAAATAGATCAGGCTGGATTGTTGATAGCCCACAATCTCAATTGGAATTGTATAACCCACTGGTAATGTCAAAGCAATTCTTTTTGAATGACGCTAGTATTTTCAATTTCTTCGATACCAAATATTTCTTATGGATTGATGCTGGTATAGCCAACACTATTGGTGATCCATGTAATTACTTTACCTTGGAATTCTCCAGAAAGATTACTAAACACATGAACAAAATGATGTATGTTTGTTTCCCCTACGATGGACAAGTAGAAGTCCACGGGTTTGAAAAACAAGCATTTAACCATTATGCCAATGCTAATACAGATAGGGTGGCTCGCGGTGGTATGTTTGGTGGATCAAAGTATGCAATCAATGAAATCAATGATATTTACTACCAGCTATTAGCAACAACCTTGAATTCTGGGTATATGGGTACAGAAGAAAGCATTTTCACTTTAATAACATATCGCCACCCAGAACTATGTAACTTAGTATGGATTGAAGGTAATGGTTTAATTATCAAAGCATTGGAAGATATAAAAAATAATGTAGTGGTAAACAAAGCCGAACGATTAGCAATTTATGCATTAACTTTCAATCTACCTCAACAATTTGAATTATGGGCAAAATCCTTTAAAACTGCTTTACCTAAAGAATTCGATAACGTGAAAAAGTATGTTATCAATAACTCATTAGACCCGAGTGTTAATGATGAATATCAGAGGATATTCGCAGAATATGGGTTTGAAGAATTCAAGAAAGACAATATCGGTATTTGTGGTGGTCGCCAATTTGCTGCTGAACATTTTGCTGAAAGTGATCACGAGTATATGGTATTCTTTGAAGATGATATGCTATTGCACCAAAGAGAAAATACACAACACTGTAAATCAGGATTTACGACACATCATCAGCAACTATTTGATAAGTGTATGGATATCATGGAAAATGAAAACCTAGATTATCTAAAGTTGTCGTTCTCCGAATTCTATGGCGATAACCATGAAAATTGGGCATGGTATAATGTCCCCCAGCATAAGAAGCAGGAATATTTCCCACAGAAAGAAGATGGTTCTAATAGCAAATCTACTATAGTGTTTAGAACTGGCACACATAGGGGATTACCATACGCTGTGGGAGAATATCATTATTGTAATTGGCCATTGCTATTCAACAAAGCTGGGAATAAGAAAGTATTTCTAGATGATAAGTACGAACACCTTTACGAACAAACATGGATGAGTCAAGTTATGACTCTTATGAGAGAAGGCAAAATAAGAGCAGGTTGCCTACTAGCATCCCCTATAAATCATGAACGTCGTTATCATTATGGTGCAAATATAAGGAGAGAAAATGAACACTATACGAACTAAATTCCTAGTAGTAAGTCTTCCTAGAACGGGAACCAAATCTATGCTACAGATGTTTAGCATACTGGGGTATGAAGTAAAACATGCCCCAAGTGCTGGATTTACTGGCGGGGATTTAAGTAGAGTTGATGTTATGGGGGATACTCCATGTTTCGTGCCATCGGTCATTAAAAAATATGCAAAGAAGTGTCCCGATATGAAGTTTGTCTACATTAAAAAAGATGCGGAGGCTTGGTTTGACTCAGTGGTTAAAGTCAATTTAGCACTCAACTATAATAGGATGTACACTAAAAATTCCGAAGGTGTAAAATTAACTGGTCATGAGAAAGTAGATTTCCAATCACTATACGAAGTTCTTGAAGGGCCTTACTATAAGGATATCGCAATTAACGGATTTAACAGGCACTACGATACAATAAAAGAACTAATACCACAAGATAGGTTATTAGAATACGATTTCACCCAAGGTTGGGAACCCCTGTGTGATTTTGTAGGAAAAGATGTTCCAGATGCGGCAATGCCGCATCTTAATAAGAACACGATGTTTGATAAGATTACTGATTAACTGTTACTGTGGAATCAGAATCTTCAGTTGACGCAACAGACACAGTGATTGTGTAAACTATTCTGATTACACTGGATTGTGACTTTAGAATGGGGGTGAAGATTAGATGGGATAATAGTCTTTCCCTTTCATTCGATTGATCCACGGCATCATTAATAACACCCGCCGCTTGCCCCGCAACTGCGTTAACATTAGCATTGGCCCAAATATTAGAAGCTAATGCATAAATTAGGTTAGTGTCACCACTTATGGGGTTATCTTCGGGAAATACCACTTCAGATGTGATACCTGTTGATTTGCTTTGAACGGTGAAATAACCGTATGATTCTTGACCGCTTATTGATGGGTATGTGCCACCGGACCTATCTGTAACAAAGAAGAATGCCCCACTTGCTCCAGAGAAATCAAAACCGCTTGAAATCCATGCCCCAGTGTTTATACCTTCACACAGGTCTCCATACGTAAATGCCCCAGCCGTTCCAGTTCCTGTACCAGCAGCAGGAGTAGTTATGATAGCGTCTCTAACGACCCCATCCAATTCAATTCTTAATGCGTAATCGGTACTGCCAGATAGGGCAGGCGAAATATCTTCAGTAGATAATTTGTTTCCGATATCAACGGAAGCCACACCGGATGTGTCAATAGCTGGCAAGCCATAACTGTATAAACCGATTTCATCAAATATGAAAGTATCTTCTTCTGTTTCTAAAGTTGGGGAAGGTGAAGACTGTGTTAACAACTGACCTGAAGGTTCAGATTCATTGATAACCATTGATATAACAACATTTGAACTGGTCCCGACTTCAGTAGATGATACCCCACCACCACTTGGGTCGCCAGCAGGATTTGAACCCCCACCAGATCGAACGTTGTCCGGGCCTGCCGAACCGGGGTCTACACCTAAGCTAGGGCTTTGACTGTCAACTATTTCGGAGTATGTCTCGCGGTACAATCTAGCTTCCCAACCAGCACCATTGCTACCGTCGTTAGGCTGACGGAATACGATGTTGCCGCCAGCATCAATAAATGTGCCTCCGTTACCGAAAGCGATTCTATAGATGCTGCCGTTTTCTTCATTTGCAAGACCACGGGCTATAATTCTAGCCATATTCTGTGGGTGGATAGCATTGTGTTGATCCAAAAGGATTTTGCCTGTGGTTTCGTCAATTATTTTTACATGACCGCTAACCGCAACTTTAATAGCGTGACCAAGCGTTGACATATTAGATATCTCCTGATATAGTTATATTTATAATTACTGTACTTACCTATTTAGGTAAACAAAGAACGGAGATACTCATGTCATCAGTTATTAAAAAGCTAGCTAAACATAAACTTATAACGCATAAGTACGATTTTGTAACGGACACTGTTTATGAAGTCATGACCGGATCAATCGCTTACGGAGTATCCAGCGACACTTCCGATATGGATATCTATGCCGTATGCGTGCCGGATAAGACAATGGTATTCCCCCATTTAACTGGGCACATTTATGGGTTTGGTCCCACACCTGAAACTTTTACAGTGTACCAAAAGCATCATATGCAATTGGAAGAAAAGGAATACGATGTTGCCATCTATTCTTTGGTAAACTATTTCAATTTGTGTGCAGACAACAACCCAAATATGGTGGATTCATTGTTTGTGCCTTCTCGTTGCATTCTTAACATCAATGAAGTCGGCAAACATATGAGATTTCATAAGAAAATGTTTCTATCGAAAAGAATACATGAAAAGCTTTGTGGGTATGCTTTTAAAGAATTGAAATCTTTGGAAAGATACAACCCAGAAACTTCTCAAAAGAGAAAGGAATTGGTTGAAAAATTTGGGTACGATGTGAAGTCTGCTTATCATGTTGTCAGGCTTATGCTTGAAGCCGAACAGATTCTTATGGAGTACGACTTAGACTTGGAAAGAAATAGGGAACATTTAAAACATGTGAGAAGTGGTGAATACACGCTAGAAGGACTAAAACAATGGTTCTATACTAAAGAAATGGAATTAATGAAAGTCTACGCTGAAAGTAAAATTCCTTTACAGCCTGATTTTAAAGCTTTGAGCCGCGTGCTATACGAGTGCTTGGAAATTCATTTCGGAAAGTTGGATACATTCGTGGAAGCCGATCCAAAAATGGCTGAAAAATTAGAGAAAATTAGACGAATTGTAAACGAGTAAAAACTACACTAAATAGATTTACTTGATATAACGCACAAAATTTGATATAATAAAAAGAATTACAGGATAATAATATGAATAACTTTGAAGAACAATATCTAAACTTAATTCGCAAAATTAAAAATGAAGGTTCTGTTCAGTACAATGACAGGACTGGTAAGAATTGTTACTTCTATCATGGCGAATTACTTAAGTTTGATTTATCTGATGGTAAGTTCCCACTCCTGACCACTAAACAAATGGCCGTAAAATCCATGATTGGTGAACTTTTGGGGTTTATCAGAGCAGTTGATAACGCCGCAGAGTTTAGGGATTTGAAATGTAAATTCTGGGATGCAAATGCGAATGAATCTGTAGATTGGCTAAATAACCCCAACCGAAAGGGTGAGGATGATTTGGGTAGAATCTATGGAGTACAGGCTAGGGACTGGAAAGCTTATGATGGTTCATCGGTGGACCAACTTAAAAATGTAATTGATAAATTATCAAAAGGTATTGACGATAGACGCCTTATTGTAACTCACTGGAATCCGGGTGAAATTTCTCTCATGGCATTGCCACCCTGTCACATGTTTTATCAATTTGGTATCAGAGACGGGCATTTGGACTTGGTTATGTATCAAAGATCATGTGACGTTCCGTTGGGCGTACCAATGAATATCGCCAGTTACGCCTTGCTCCTTCTACTAGTTGCCAGAATAACTGGTTTAAAGCCCGGAGTGTTTAATCATATGCTCTGGAACATCCACATTTATGAAGACCAAATGCCGGATGTGGATCAACAACTAGAGCGAGAGCCATACGAGTCTCCCGAAATCTGGATTAACCCCGAAATTAAATCATTGGAAGATTTAGAAACTTGGGTTACCCCTGAAGATTTCAAACTGGTGAACTACAAACACCACGGACCTATTAAATACGCTTTTTCTGAGTAACTTAAAAATGGCATTATTGTGGAAAAGCCCATTTAACAATGTTGTTAGGTCTAAAGAAGCTTTAATTTTAGGTCTAGCTTTAGGTTTGGTCATTGGTTCTATAATTGGATCACTATTGGTGCCAACTGTAATCGGTAATGATCAATATGTTAAGCCTGCACAAGTTTGTGGGAAAATGTCAAATGTTCTGAGAATTAAAATAACCGTGCATGGCATACTATCAGAAGTAGTATGCAAAGACGGCAGAAGTTTTGAGATTACCCAGTAGATAGGCCGGATACTATAATAGTAACAGGTTTGTTTCCAGTTAAGTTTACAGTTAAAGTTGTATCGGAGTTATACTCTATACTAGTTACTTCGGCTGAGTTAATCGTTGCTGGGGTCGATAGGCTCATATCTATAACGGTAACATGGCAGAATCTTTGACCTAAGCTGTGGTTTACAGTGAAAGTACTTAAAGTGCCTGATAGTTCTTCATAAAGGTAGAACATAGGCTTATTGATCCACACACCACTTTGATACGCGATTACGTCATTAGTCTGAGGATCAACTATTTCTGTATCAGCTACTTCATCAAGATTAATGTCCACTAACTCCAGATCATTTATTGACCCCGGAATAAAATTTGCGCCATCATAATAAATGATATTGAATGCGCTCAAATCTCCAGCATCGAAGTTTAGTGGTACGCCACGTAAAGTTTCAACAGTCTTTGCTTCAGTAATAGCTTCATCAAGTAATGACAAAACTGTGAACAGATTATCGTTAGCCGTTAAACCAGTAAGGTTATCAAATGTATTAAAATCTGTTGGATTAAATGAGAAGTCGTCATTGATCCAATTAGAGCCTAATGTTTCTATTAGCTCAACACTTGAAGTTAAGGATACTTCGAATTGAACCCATGACGACCCATTGTTATACTTGTAGGCTTTCTCGGTAGAATTGTATATTATGATGCCTTCGTCTTCCGCATCAAATGTTGGGTCAGAATCATAAGACCCCGCAGCTAAGTTAATAACTTTACCGCTTATTAATTCCAAATCGCCTAGTACTTTACTCATATTTTTAACCCTTAACTTATTTATAAAAATGTTAATATAAACAGTTAACCTTGGTGTCCACCCGCTGAAAGTAATTCTAACGGTGTAGTTGTTACGCTAATAGTACCTATAGCAGTAGACACGGTAAATGGTGAGCTAAATGGGAAACGCTCAACATCCCTATTTGCATTGTAATATCCTCCACCAATATGACCATCCGTATCTGATCTAACCCCCGTGGCAAAGCGAACATCTTGCGTTAAATCTCCCATATCGGTAGCAGTGGTGAATGGTGAACTGAATGGGAAACGCTGGATTCGCGTCTCGGTAGCACCACCACCCGCACTATAACCGTGTGTTGGACTGCTAACCCCAGCTACTTGACTGTTAGGCGCTGGCGTAACTAAATCGCCTATATCGGTAGCCGTAGTAAATGGGGATGCAAACGGGAATCTATCCACTACGTTATAATATGTAACTGATACTTGATCGTATCCACCGCTTGTATAGCCATCGGTGGTACTATTCTGACCAGCAGCCGTGGCCCGCGTTACAGATAAATCTCCCATATCGGTAGCAGTGGTGAATGGTGAACTGAATGGGAATCTAGATATAGTGTTAAAGTTTGTAGTAAAATTGCCATCCCCGCCACCGGATGAATATCCGTGAGTGGTGCTACTTTGACCCGCTGCGTTAGCTGTGGCTTGGGTTAAATCGCCTATATCGGTAGCCGTAGTAAATGGGGATGCAAACGGGAAGCTCTCAATCCTATTAGTTGCGGATGCTGCCACACCGCCAGCAACATATCCAGTTGTTGTACTACTTGAACCTGCTATACCTTCTTGGTATAGCACCAACTCCCCAACATTTGTTGTCGCCGCCCAAGGTGATGAAAATGGAAACATCTGAACACCATCTGCTTGACCGCCACCATCACCGCTACTGAAAAACCCTTCTGATAATGGGGGTGCTGCCCCAGTAGATGGTGTAACGGTTGGAGTAGGTGTGGCTGTCTGCGTATACGTAGGCGTCACAGTTGGTGTCACAGTATATGTTGGCGTCACAGTCGGTGTAGCTGTAAAGGTTGGAGTCACAGTCGGTGTCGGAGTAACCGTAGGCGTAACTGTAGCTGTTGGATATGGTGTGCCCTGCGCCGCATCATATAGGTCATCAATATCGGTAGAAGTTAGCAACTTATCGGTGTACATGACTTGCGAAATTCTTCCGTTTACAAATCTGTTGGTGTTTGCTCGATCACTGCCGATGTTAATTCTGTTAGCCGGGGATACCGAATCTAAAGCGGCAATCCAATCAGTTGCATCGCCCGCACCACTTTCAGTTATGCTAGCTCCGGTTTGTGCAACTCCGTCAACATAGATAGTTATCCCTGTTGTCCCATCTTGCACCACAGCGAACATATACCATGTATCAACACTAAATGTTAATCCGGTTACTGTCTGGGTATATGGTACACCAGAGATTGTTATATTATAGTAAAACTTACTACTTGTATCCCAACCGATTTCTATAAAATTACTTGCATCGCCACCCACACCCCACATTACCTGCTTAGTTCCCAGAGATTGAGCTTTTGCCCAAAATATCACCGCACCCGTGGTGTGAGTATTCCAGCTATCCCTGATATCAATATCAGCAATTGTTGAATGGTAGACATACCCAGCGGAAAAGTACACTGCATCATTGGCGTAACTAGTTGCATTTTCAGCTAATGGGCCTGTACTGCGTTCCCATACAGGGGGGGTAGCGCCTAATGGAAAGAAATCTGCTGGGGCCGAGCCGAGGTGGATCAATGTTTCATTTGCAGTGTTGGTTCCACGGCAGGGTAACCATATAACTGGTTCAACAATATCGTAAACAGTGTCATAAAAATCTGAAGCCGGTGTGCTGGGGGCAGGAATAGTATTATGTAGTGCAAGAATCTGTGCTGCGGATAAAGCAGTACCAACCGCTACAAACGGGAATTGTACCCCGAAGCCGTACACAGATGAATCACTATTGCCCCCAGCCCTCATTACTCTAAAATATTGGAGAACGTCACCAATATCCAACTTATGTTGGAACCAAGAATCTAACGTGTAACCATTAGTCCCAGAGGTTACTTGAGTTAATGTCTCATCGACACCATCAACATATATTTTTATTCCGTTTCCGTCTGCGGGTTGAACCACCACTACGGAGTGCCACACTCCGCTTTGTATTACACCAGCATTTGATGTACTTCTAGTGTAGTCATTGACATTGCTCATTACTTCCGCGATAACCGCACCAGTGCTAATTACTCTGAAGCAAATCATGTTAGTTGACGCTCCGTATCTTTGCCCCATTATCTCTTTGCCGTTATTCGTTAAGGCTGATACTTTCGGTATGTATACAATAGCTCCCATACTGCCTACAGTGTGTCCGGGTATTCCCGAACCTGTGCTGGCGCTTTTAGCCGTAGTCCCATTGTTTCTTAGAGCTTTATGCGGCTTTCCGCCCCGAAATGCTCCCGGTAGAAAATCTAAAAGCGCAGCGGTAGATGTTAAATTTACTTTAGTTGGGGCGGAACCTTTGTCGGCATTGACTCCAGCCCCCCTCGTGTCTTCTTCAAAACTCCAATAGTTAGTGGCATATGTGGCCAACAAATCCTCATATTCTATTGGTGTTGGGGATGGTGTTGGCGTATAAGTCGGTGTCACAGTATATGTTGGCGTCACAGTCGGTGTAGCTGTGAATGTAGGTGTCACAGTATATGTTGGCGTCACAGTAGCCGTCGCTGTGAATGTAGGTGTCACAGTAGGTGTAGATGTTGGTGTAACGGCGGGTGTTGATGCCGGTGTAACGGTGTATGTTGGTGTCACAGTAGCCGTCGCTGTAAATGTCGGAGTTACCGTAACTGTTGGTGTTACTGTCGGCGTAAATGATGTTGTCGGTGTAATGGTAGCCGTAGGTGTCACCGTAACTGTTGGTGTTACTGTCGGCGTGATTGACTGTGTTACAGCCGGTGTCTGTGTAACCGTTGCTGTTGGTGTTGGCGTACTACCCAATGTGGCCGCAGGCGTGCCTGTAATAGTTGGCGTTGGGGTAGCCAACGGTGTATTTTCCGGCGTTGCAGTAACTGAAGTAGTGACAGTTGGTGTGGGTGTAGTGGTTGCCGTAATAGCCGGTGTACCAGTGACAGTTGGTGTAACTGTAGCTGTTCTGGTAACAGTTGGTGTAGGTGTAATAGTTCGTGTTGGTGTAACCGTAATAGTAACGGTTGGCGTGACAGTATATGTCGGCGTAACTGTCGGTGTAGCTGTTGAAGTAGCCGTAACCGTTGGTGTTACTGTCGGTGTTAATGTGGCTGTTGGCGTAATCACAGGCGTTGCCGTATATGTTGGCGTCACCGTTGGCGTTGGCGTCCCCAAGATAATTATTTGTGGACTAACTTTAATAAAAACAGTATCTGGGCTTACAACATAACCCATTTTTTGAATAGAACTGAATTGTGGTATAGTTGTAGTTAACTCACCATCGACACCGACATATATTGGAGTTAGGGGCGGCTCTGAAAATGACCAAGCTCTGTTTTGTACATAGCCGCTAGTAATAATTTGTCGCTTATCCCCAGCAACTACATTTACTTCTGTAATGCCTATGGCTTCCTTTTCAATATTATCAAAAGATGCAATAGCTAACTCACCATCATCATTAAGTATTACCGCATAGTTTTTAGGTATATCAGTGGAGGCAACTAGAGATAGATCGGATAGTCCAACTTTCAAATTTGATATTTGGCCAGTGTCAATTGCCGTATCACCTGTAACGGTTAAAAATTCAAAATTACCATCATCAAGCTCACGGCGAATAGGAGTTAACAGACTATCAAAACGTAGAACGTTTGCAGTTATTGGGCCGTAAATATCAACTTGTGATCCGGTGCCAATTATAGCTAATACACCGTTTTGAATAGACCCAGCAAATACTCGTATCTTTTGCACCCATCGACCACCGTTCCATACTTTCATATAGTTGTCTGTTTTATCGAAAAAATGTTGATCGTAAACGGGAGATACTGGTAACTCTTCACCGAAAGTAGGCTCAACTGTTGTTACACCCCTAGAAAGCAATCCGGTTTCGGTGCTTAAGTCCCAATATAGCCAATAAGATTGAGAAGGTGAAAACGGCCCAACCCAAGCAGAATTTGTTGTACCGCTTTCTTCTATTAAATATGTTGCTCTACCATGAGCGAATATGACCTTTAAAGATGATCCTGCCAATAAATTGACAGCATTATCCACTAACGCTAGATACCTAGCTCGGTCTTTTGGTACTATTATTCCTTGTCTCAGGTTAACTTGCATTTATTATTCAACTCGCAATCTTATGCCGCAAATTCTAGTCTCTTGTACTATTAATGTATTTGCGTCACGAATATAAATTGTTACGTACCACACTCGCTCTGAAACGCTAGCGGCACTCATTTCCCATCGGTATGATGGCTCAGTATCAATGTCTATCCAGCTATCAATTAATGCTGGCCCAATATACGATACGCCACTAGGTAAAGATGTATTGTACGAAATTCTTACTTGATAAGATGCGCCAATCCCCACGGACGGCTGACCAGTCCACCATTCGGTTGAATCTCTCTGAGCAACGCCCGAAGTATTTTCATATTCTAATGCCCCATTATTTTTAAAAGTTAAATCTATGAACGCAACTCCAGCCCCCACATTTCTTGTCTCAGGGAATAACAAGGATGATAGATAGACCTCACCAGAGACGCTTGGAAGCGTCGGCGTTGGTGTTGGTGATAATGCCCTAGTCGGTGTTGGGGTAGGCGTTGGTGCCGGTGTATCCGTAGGAAAGGGCGTTTGAGTGGGCGTAAACGTTATAGTTGGCGTTACGCTCGGTGTTGGCGTCGGAGTAAAGTCAACTGTCGGTAGAGCAATCTCTTCTATTCTAGGATAGGTTCTCTCTATATTGGACCTATCTAGGAAAACCTCACCGTCGTACACAAAAAATCTGTTATTTGTAGATAACAACAACTCGCCAGTATCGACTAAGTGATCACGAATTTTATCCGGTGTTTCATATGGTTCTTGAGATAACAACAACATCAAAAGACGGGGTTCGATACTTTGATAAACATCAACAAACTTTATTTGCTGTATTTTAAAACTTGTACCATCAGGAATATCAGATAGTGAAGAGATTTCAGTAAAAGTCTCCGAAAAAACATCTAGTATGTTCAAACTTTTAGTGGAGAAAGCTCGTCTCTTATTTAAAAGTATGGTGTCCCACCCAAACCACGGGGAATCACTGTCTTGGCCATCTACGAGATAATCACCCTCAACAGTTGTAATCGGATTAGATGGTATTAGAATCTCAATCTTTAAGCCCAACTGTGCATCGGCTAAGTTAATCTTGTCACCACTGACTTCAGTGATAATGGGCACAGCAAAATCCATTTTGCCCTGATTTGATACTTGAAACAAATCCACAGATTCAGTTACGGTAACAACTTCTCTAGGAACGCTGGACCTAGACACTAAATGTACTGTACCTTCACGTTGCACATTAAACCCGATTTCAATATTGTTTTTGTCAACAACAGTTACGGTATAATCATCCGGGGACACTTCATATGGCTGATTTGTATTCTCATCGTAAAAGTATACGGATACTGAAGGTGATACCCCCAAATTGTGTTCTATCTTCCACGGATTGGACTTGATGTTTATATTCTTTTCGAAAAATGCTCTACGCTCCACATAGTCATTGAGGCCAGCAACCACGGGAGGAAAATCTAAATCTTGTCGTAGAATATTAGGATTTCTATTAAGTGTGTAGAGAGTGCCCTTACACCCCTCGGTTATGATGCACTTGGCGAATACCGTTAAACCGAGTTTGTTTTCGGTTAACGCAATCTCTCGCTTACATGTGTTGCATCTGTATAGAATACTTGCCATAAGAATACCTTGGGTTTATAGCTAATATTTATGGCTTAGTCTATGGTTTATGAATTGGAAATGCTGAGTATATGTGCTATAAGTTCTTCAGCTTCAATAACCCTATCTTCTATGAAAAACCTTGGACCTCGTTGAATATCGTGCAACAACCAAGCAAAATTGCATTGAAACTTGTGTAGGTTTGTACCCCTGCAATTTTCTTTTAAGAGTTCCTTCTTAGACCTATTGCTAGTTCTAGTACTTAGGGCTAGTCTGTATGTCATACATGCGTCTTCAAATCTCCCCGTAAGACTCGCAACTAAACCGGGGACTTCAGATTCTTTATACGTGGTTTTCATCTATTATTGTTTCCAATACCTCTTTAAAACATTATTTATTTCATGTGGTCTAGGTTTACCATGAAAGCAAATAATCTTTGCTTTTTTAGGAAGTTTAACATCATTACCTTTAACACAATGGGCTTTATAAGACACAATTTCATTTGGGAAAACATCTTGAAAGTAATCACTTGGGGATGGCCGGTTCATTTCTATCCACCCCTGATCGCCTACACCTGAGAATCTATTCATAGCTGCTGTCGGATTATTTTTAAACCCTTCGTATATTCTATACACGCGCTCGCCATGCCAAGACATTATCCCGCTGCCCATAGTGTGCAGATGGTAGAAATCTCTTAATGCACAAAATTCCCCATTGTATAAAACAATATCATCTAGATTGCCGACGATGAATGTATCCAAGTCGAAGTAAAAAACTTGCCTATCTTCAAATATATCTGGGCGGAATAATTCAACTTTACCCCACCATTTTGGATAGTCATGTTTAAATTTAACAACACGATCTATATTTGATGAAAATCCAGATGAGTTATCGGTCAAACATACCAATTCATGTTCTACACTTAGGTTACTGCGGATTCCCTCAACTAAATTGTTTACATACTTATGATTATAAACATCACCGCCAGATTTTAAAACTAAAGCCATTGAGATTGGCTTTGTGAGCATATCCGATTTCTTCCAATTTAATGGACGCAGTTCAGCCCTAAGACATTTGATTGCCACTTCCTTTTGACGATTACCGTTTATTAACATCTGTCTAGATACAATTAGGTCATCTTCATGTGACTTTATAAATTCATTGATTGCTTTCGACCCCGCACAATCACTAGTAGGTTCATAGTTGCCCACATATATTGTGCCACCGTATGCCATTCTTTCCCAGATATAATCTAGTGCATACTTAGTGGGTTGATATTGTATTAGGTCTATCACCGCAAATGAGAACGAAGTATTCGGCAACTCAGACAATACATTTGGTAGTTGCCCAGTAAAGATTTTATACTTATTACCTTTGATGGTTTGCAAATTGTTGTTTAAATTCTCGGGGGAAATAGAAAACTGACCTTTCCTATACATGAAAGTTTTGTTTGGGGTCCTATCATGTTCAGTTGGTTGCGATAATCCTTCGGGTGTGGATATGCCATAGGCAATTCTACCAAAAGCTTCAGCTTGATTTGCTAAGTGTGCAAAAACTCTACCGTCATAGACTCTAAAATCAATATAATCTCCGGGAGTCCTACAGGTATCCAATAAATGCTTGTTAAGCAAATCAATTTGCATCAAATATCTCCAATGCCTTATTGATGTTATATCTCGGATAGGTCGTTATCATGCTTTTTTCGCTACCATTTATAACTTGAATGCCAGCATCGTCTATTTGCTTTTTGGTTGAATTGAACATCTTAGGCAAATAAGTTAATGGCCTGTTTGTTTCTTTAGATGTATAGTAGTAACCAATAGTGCCATCTATACCCAATAGAAGTATCTTTTTAGGTTTAAGAAGATAAGCGATGTTAAACGCCCCGTAGCCAGAATTGCCTGTGGCTATGCAACGAGGGTCTTCAGATAGTGTTAATGAAAAAGCCGTTTCGCTAGACATATCGCTAATGTTGTGCGAAATAAGTCTGTGAAGGAAAATAACTCTTTTATCTGGGGTTACTTGATGCTTCGGGTTCTTAGCATCACGCCTACCATAATCTTGTGGAACCGCCGCATACATCTTTCCGTTAAATGGACTCGGAGGTAATTGGGGACCATTCAATCCCCAAGGATCAAGAGTAAACCATACGTTTGCAAATGGTACGCCTTTAACTGAGTCGTTCACAGTAATTATAAAATAATCATCACGGCGAAGTCGATTAAAATCGAATCCTGCTAAACTTTTACCGCCACCAACAATTACTATATTTTTTGCTTTAATATCAGGACAAACTCTGCCCCACCTAATTCCTGTGCCCATTATGATTCTCCTAGATTATTTATTCTCTAAATAATCGGTATACTCCCCAAATTTAAAACATCTTAATGCACTTTCTGGGTTTGCATTAATTATTTCAACACCGCTACCATGTTCTTTAATACCCTTAGCTAAAGCTTCTGTTGACGGTATAAACAAATCGTTGTATACTCTGGGTTGTATTGGAAGTCTAAACTTATCATGCCAATGTGATTTATTGTTAGTTAGTTTCATATCAAACCCGATGAGAATAATTGTTTTGGGTTTCATGTTGACACATAAGTTTATAGCTTGGGTGCCACTATTATTGCCCATCACGCAATCGGGCTTGGGGTCATAACCGAAATCCCCCGTCCTTTTCAATATAGTAGAATTGAGAAGTCCACGGGGGTCTGAGTTTTTGTCATACCTGATATGCTGCGCTCTACGGGAAGTAAACAGTAGTTTACAGTTATGGAATTTTAATTTGTCAAAATTTTCGGAACACCAGCTATCATCGACCCAATATATTGCTGTTGTGTTAGGAAATTTTTCATAAGCGTCATTTAGCGAAATAGTTATTTCATTTTGGAGTAGGCTTAAATCTAATAGCTTTGCGCTAGGCCCACCGCCTATTAAAAATACATTTTTGCCTCGTATTTTTCGTTGTAACTCTTGCAAAGCTGGGCGCATAGTGGTATTATCTTCCATAAGTTTTGGTATAGTAAATGAATATAAAAATAATTAAAGAATGCTCAGAGTTTATTAAAGAAAGTCAGGGTTCTCCGCTACTTAAACTGCTACCTACTATCGGTTCAGATTCAAGAAAGATAAAAGTCAGAGCTAAGAAACATAGTTCTAAGTTTAATGATCTATTCAATAGTGTATTTAGTGAGCACGCAGACCTACGCAGTCGCTGTATTTTTGCACACGGTAAGACCTATTCTTCGACGTTAGTTGAAACCTCTGATGGGTCATTAGATTTGTTTTACGTGTTACCAATAAATGGCTACAAGTACATGTACACGCCAGATGTAACTAACTCTTACGACACATATACAGAATCTTTAAATTTGCTTTACGAGAAAGTCTCGACCGATCAAGCTGATGCAATGTTTAAGGACATTTTAAAGTTCAGTTATGTAAAATCAAATCTCGTAGAAGGCATAGAAAATGGTTGCGAAATCATACTGTATGGGATTCCATACTACTATGCTATACGAATGAGTTCAGTAAAATCTTACTCAACTCTGTTTTCCTTATAATTTATAACCCAAAAATAACTTGTTGATTTTACAAATGTAACTGGTTATCTGAAAACCTAAAGTAAATATTATTCACCTAAAGAATGTAAAATGGAGTAGTTTAATGGAAAATACTTATCCCAGAAAAGTAATGAATGTAGACAATATTAATGTAGTAAAGCGCGATGGTTCTGTCGAACTATTCGATATCGAAAAGATTCACCGTATGGTGGAAGTGGCGTGTGATAATCTAACTGGGGTCTCTGTATCAGATATTGAAATGGAAGCTAGGCTTTCATTCTTTGATGGTATCTCATCAGTAGATATTCATAGAGCAATCACTAAAGCTGCCGCTAACCTAATTTCTGAAAATTCATATAATTATCAATACGTTGCTGGCAGATTGCTAATGTTCGATATCAGAAAAATGGCTTGGGGCGGAATAAATCCCCCATCACTATACGAACAAATTGTTGATAATGTCGAAAAAGGATTTTACACTTCAGAGCTTTTATCTTTATACAGCAAAGAGGAATGGGATAGATTAGACAAAATAATTGATCATAACCGTGATCTACATATGACACACATTGCAGTCAAAGAATATTTGACAAAGTACGCGGTTAGAGACAGATCATTGGATGAAGTAATTCCGGTTGAAACCCCACAGTTTACATATATTTTAATCGCAGCTTTGATGTGTAGTGACACCCGGCAATTTAAAGATATTAAGTCATACTACAATGATATATCTTTAGGGAATATTAGCCTACCAACCCCCATCATGGCTGGAATGCGAACCCCAACAAAGCAATTTAGCTCATGTGTTCTAATTGAGTGCGATGACACTCTAGCATCCATTGAGACCTCCAACGCGGCGATTCAGGAGTATATCTCTAAGAAGGCTGGCATAGGTATTGGTGCGTCCGCTATCCGTGCAGAAGGGTCCTCAGTGGCCAATAAAACCATCAAACATACTGGAGTCATCCCTTATTTCAGACAGTTTCAAGGCACTGTCAAATCTTGCAGTCAGGGCGGGGTGCGCGGAGGCGCGGCCACAGTTCATGTATTACTATGGCACCCAGAAATTGAGAATATTTTAGTCCTAAAGAACAACAAAGGAACTCAGGACAATAGGGTAAGACAACTAGATTATTCGATTATCATTAATGACTTTTTGTATACACGATTAATTGAAAATGGTCAGATATCTCTATTTTCGCCACATGAAGTTCGTGATATGTACGAAGCATTCTTTTCAAATCCAAGTGAGTTTAAGAAGCTCTACCTAAAATACGAAAAAAGCGATCTAGTAAAGAAAACCATTTCTGCCAAAGAACTATTTTCCAATTTAATGATTGAAAGAAAAGATACGGGCAGATTGTACATCATGAACATTGATAATGTTAATAAGCATTCCAGTTTCATCGACTCAGTTAAAATGTCAAATTTGTGTCAAGAGATTACCCTTATCACTGTACCAATGCATACTTATGAGTCGTATGACATATACGTGCCCAAAGATAATCTTTTGAATGTTCTAAACGAACTAGGTCAAAGCGATATTGTGAAAAGTTTTAAGATAGTGGAGACAGAATAATGATTAAATATGGAGATTTCAGAGATTTAACGGTACGACCAGATGATGATAATTATGTTGTTATCCAAGTAGAAGAAGATAAGTCCAGAATTGCTCTATGTACTCTGTCTGCTATAAACCTCGGCAATATCAAGAACTTAGATAATATTGAAGGATGGATGTTCAATGCTGTAAGGGGATTGGATCAATTGCTATCCTACCAAGATTATCTACTTCCAGCAGCTAGAGAAGCAACTATTGACTACAGACCTTTGGGTGTGGGGCTAGTCAACCTAGCTTATTACTTTGCAAAGAATTCTGTTAAGTATTCTGATCCTGAAGCTTGGCAACTTATCCATGAAACAATGGAAGCTATTCAATTCTATGGAATCAAAGCATCAGTAGAATTGGCTAAGACCAAAGGCCCGTGCCGTCTATTTGAACGTACAAAATACGGCCAAGGTCTATTACCAATCGACCACTACAATAAGAACGTGGATGAAATTGTAGAACCAAAATATAACTTGGATTGGGAATGGCTTAGGGGTGAAATAAAGAAATACGGCATGAGAAACTCCACCATAACAGCCGTGATGCCAGCCGAAACATCAGCCAAAATTGTAAATGCAACTAATGGTGTAGAACCAGTTAGAGCACTAGTAACCGTTAAAGGTAACAAATCAAATGTATCTAAGCAAGTTGTACCAGATATAAACAAGTACAAAAACAAATACGACATGCTGTGGGATATGGATAGCATGGAAGGGATCATCAAAACAATGGCAGTGATCCAAAAGTTCGTTGACCAAAGCATTTCAACAAACTTGTCATATAACCCTGCTCATTACCTCGACGGTAAGATTCCTATGTCTAAGATGCTTAGGGATTTACTATTGGCGAACAAATACGGTCTCAAGACTCTGTATTACCATAACACGAGAGACGGTAGAGACGATGAAGTTGTAGACGATTTTCTTTTACCAGCGGACAAAGAACAAGTTGAGGTAACCGAAGAAGTACCACCTGTGTCCGAAGATGATGATTGTGATAGCTGTAAGTTATAAGAGGATAAAATATGACTATAAAAGCATTTAATAGAAATGACGTTGATTTCACCAAACAATACATGTTTTTCGGTGAACAACCCAACGTTTCCAGATATGACGTTCAAAAGTATACAGTTTTTGAAACTCTAATCGAAAAGCATTTAGGTTTCTTCTGGAAACCTGATGAAGTTGATTTGAATAAAGATAAGCTAGATTTCAAAAGACTTTCTGATTGGGAAAAACATATATTCATTGAAAACTTAAAGTATCAAACCCTTTTAGATTCTGTTCAGGGGCGTGCGCCAGTGTTGGCGCTGTTGCCTTTTGTATCATTACCTGAATTGGAAACCCTTATCGAAACGTGGTCATTTACTGAAACGATTCATAGTAGAAGCTACACGCACATTTTGCGTAATATTCTCATTAACCCATCAATTGTATTTGATGATATCATCAAAAATACAAATATCATGAACCGCGCAAATGCAGTAACCAAATATTACGACGACGTAATTACATACGGCGGAATGTATAACACTTTGGGTGAAGGAAAGCATGTTATCAATGGGGAAACTCATGTAATTTCCCTAACAGAACTAAAGCGCAAACTATTAAAATGTATTGCTTCCATTAATATTTTAGAAGGTGTGCGCTTTTACGTGTCATTCGCTTGCGCGTTTGCTTTTGCAGAAAACGATGTGATGGAAGGTAACGCGAAAATCATAGGACTAATTGCGCGTGATGAAAATCTACACTTGGGTATTACCCAAAATATCCTCAAGAAGTGGGCTTCAGGCCAAGATGATCCAGAAATGCAAGTTCTGTTTCAGGAGGAAATGGATAACATCGCCCAGATGTATATGGATGCAGTTGAACAGGAAAAGGAATGGTCAGCATATCTGTTCAAAGATGGGTCAATGATGGGACTGAATGACCGTATACTTAACGAATATGTTGAGTACATTGCCGGTAAGAGAATGCGAGCTATTGGGATCAAAAATGAATACAGCAAGAATAATCCTCTTAGCTGGACTGATAAGTATCTAAAATCTTCCGACAACCAAGTTGCTCCACAAGAAACCGAAATCACAAGCTATGTGATCGGGGGAGTAAACCACGATATCGAGGATGATAGCTTTAGCGATATTAAGTTCTAAGCTTAAGTCAAATATAGAAAACAAAGAGGGGATATTCGTATCCCCTTTTTTGTGTCTGAAAAATACCAGTTTCGTTTTAAATGTATGCTATGCCTAATAAATATTACGAAAAAGGTATTTCCTATGTCTAAATCATTTAAGGCTTATTTAAAAGAGCATCAAGAGCAGAAAATGCGTATTTGCGAGGAAGTTATATCTCACATAAGCAGTGGTGAAGGAATATTCAATAACCACTACAGAATGTACTCCCCAGCATTTTTTGATTTCATTGAGACTGCCAGATCATTGAAAGAATCTGGAGTTATTGAATTGGAAGAAGGTGATGCCGAATTGCTTGAGACAGACTTGGGGGAGTGGGCCTTATACGAAGATCAGTATGTACCTCTAGATGCTCCTATGGTTGAATCTGAGGATGACGACGTAGAACTTAATAAGCCTAAGCGTGGTGGTCCAAAGAAGTTTTATGTCTATGTAAAAAACGCCGAAGGCAATGTTAAAAAAGTTACGTTTGGTGACACCACAGGTCTAACCGCAAAAATAAATGATCCTGAAGCCAGAAAAAACTTCGCATCTAGACATAACTGTGACCAGCAAAAGGATAGAACTAAAGCAGGTTACTGGTCATGCAACTTACCACGATATGCTAAACAACTTGGTCTATCGGGTGGTGGGAATTACTACTGGTGAACGTATATGAGGATAAGCCCGAAAATAATTTTTTCATTAGAGAATTTTCGGAAGATGTAGATAGTAATGAGTTGGTATGGCACCGAGATAAAAAATCTAGGGTGATTATCCCCATACAGTGTGAAGGTTGGTTTTTTCAGAAAGACAATGAACCACCGGAAGAACTTATACCAAACGTATCTATTTTTATAGAGGCTGAAAGATACCATAGAATAATAAAAGGTAGCGGCCCATTGATTTTGAAGATATTAGAGGATTAAAACTTTGACATTGCTATCTCACAAGTCAACTTCTAACGATATGCAGAAGCACATACTATGAATCCTATATTTGCATTTGATTGGTCAATTGACGGCGACAATTTAGTTAAGTGCTTCGACTCAGCAGGCAATCTCCTATGGTCATATGATTTCGTAACCGGATCACCGTGGTCAATGATTGTAGATGACTTGTTCAATACTTACTACTGTACGACCGATGACCGATTAGTAAAATTGGACAGTGATGGCAATCTTGTTTGGGAAATAACTGACCCACCATACAGATTCGCAGATTTGGCAATTGACGACGCTTACAATTTGTATGTCGTAAAAACTTCATCAATTGATGACTCCATTTATGTTTTTGATAGTAATGGCGCTGAACAACCAGCAATTAAGCCTAGAACCCGACTCAATGGACCTAAGATATTAGATACTATCTCTAAAGTAGCCGTAGATGCACAGGGAAATATCTACATTATCACAAGCAATCTATATTCTACCGGAAAGAGTGCTTTACTAAAGCTAAATTCATCCGGTATCGTTCAATGGATGGTTACCGAATCTTCAGGTAGAATTATACGAGATTTTGCTATAGGATACACAGATAGCATCGTATATGGAACAACTAGCTCTAACGGAAGTGCTAATGTTGTAAAACTTAATGGCAATGGGCAAACACAGTGGGCATATTCAGGGATACCCAGAAATATAACTGGTATATCATTAGATGTGTATTATGCCTATGTAGTTTCATTTGAAGGCCGACTAGTAAAACTAAGTTTAGTGAACGGTGTACCTGAATGGGGTCAAATTGTTAACTATGGCGTCAATAACAAGATTTACGGTGTAGCCGCACAATATAATCCGGCTCATGTCATTGTTGGATTAGAAACATCAAATAATACTGGATTACTTAAAAAATTTGATAGCAATGGCGTAGAAGTATTATCTATTGAAGTAACTGATTTTAATAATTGTCAAGTTGTTGATTCTGCACCATTAGTGGGTGCATTCCCGGATTATTGGTTAGCTGTACCACCAACACCAACCGTTACTCCTACATCAACGGTAACGCCAACAGTGACCAGAACAGCCACCATTACGCCTACTCCTACAGTATCACCGGCTGTCGTAGTTACAGCAACAGCAACACCGACGCCAACTGTTACATCTAATCCGACTATAACACCAACAACATCATTTACAGCTACTGTTACTCCAACATCAACAGTAACACCTATACCATTGTCGCCAACACCGACACCAACGGTTACGCCAACTTATACTGCAACAGTGACTGCGAACCCGACGCCTACACCGACACCAACACCGACAGCGCCGGTATTTGATAACACATTTGAAGCAACTTTAGCGCCATTGGTAACACACTATTGGTCATTTAGTGAGGCCAATCTAGGCGGCGGTCCATATTTAGATACTAAAAGCAATCAGATCAGTCTGACTAACATAAACACTTTCAGTGGACTATCTGACCTACTACCCGGCGCAGTCAGAGGCAATCCTAGAGCCAGAGCCGTTTGGAAGAGTGGAACAACGTCATACTTAACCAGCAATTCTATCTTTCAACCATCATCAACGGGTAGTATGGGATGCTGGGTTAGAGTAAAACAAAAAAGCTCATTGTTGGCCGCAAGTGGGCTTGAAGTTATGGGCCAATTGTATGGTGCCTTAACAAGATTTGCTAGATTAAGAATTAACAATACTGGGCAGCTTATAATGGAATTGCAAAGTTCCGCCACAAGTTATGTGCAACAAATAAGTACAGCTAATGTAATTCAAGATAATACATGGCATTTTATTGTAGCTTCTCAGGAGAATAATGGGACTGGTATCAAATTATATGTTGATGGAGTTTTAGTTTCGTCAACTAAAGTTTCTAGTGAAACATTAGGTTTCGGTACTAATGCTTGGACCCAAACTTTAGACAATTTAAGTTTTACAGGAAGTGCTTTTGGAGTATTCGGATTAGTTCAGAGTGATGTTGACCCTACTTGGTCGGGAGCTATACAGTATCCATTCGTTAAAGTTGGAGCAGCTTTAAGTGCAGCCGAGGTTAGCGCCCTATACGCCGCTGCCAGTGTTAATCTACCAGTTGAAGATTTTTACGATTTCGTTGATGAAAATATTCAACCTGACATGTGGATTCCAGCAAGACAAATATCACCAACAAACGGTAACACCTATGGTGCTATTCCGCAACTAGGTGCTTGGCCTGTATTATTTGCAACTACCACAAGCCCAGTTTTCGTAAATGGCACAGCTTTAACCGAAAATGCCACCAACTTTGGTAATGAACACATATGGTTTGATGCCACCAGCGAAAGTATAAACACGATTTCAACTGCTATGCGTACCAACTGGCAGGGTAATACGCAAGGTAGCATAGTATTTTGGGCTAGATCGACTGACTTAGGCGTTGAAAAAACTATGGTCGGTATCGGAGGTAGCACCACCAGCATGATTAGAATCGGACATGATTCGTCTAATCGGCCATACTTTGACATTAGAGTTAACTCAGTAGTTTATCGCCAAACAGTAACTGCTGTGACTATGAATTCAGTTACTTGGTATATGTTCGCTATCGTCCAAGATGGAACTGGTATAAAGATGTACATCAACGGTACACTGTATTCTGGTGGAGATATATCAATCTCTGGTGCCGGAAGCTCAACATGGTGGATATCAGATATTGACGCTCTTGCCGCAGTAGACCAACTAAGATTAGGCCAGCAATATAACGGCGCTACATCATTCTTCTTTGACGGTAGAATGGGGCACTTCATATACAAGAGTTCAGCACTTACTGGTCAGAACGTTACTGATTTATATACTGCGGCCCAAGGTGTACCGTACCCAACAGCTACAGTTACGCCAACGCCGACACTTACACCGACATATACGGCAACAAATACTGTAACCCCGACGATGACTGCTACTCCGACAGTTACGCCTACACCAACAATAACACCGACAATAACGCCGTCACCAACAAGAGCAACGCCAGCAACACCGTTGACAGTTGGTTATTCTGCGGGCGGTGCCACACCAGCACCAGCGGTTATCGCAAATATTTACAGTTTCCCATTTACAGTACCATTTGCAGGGTCAACAAGTATTGGTAACTTAACGTCCGCAACGGTATTGACTGGTGGTGTTAGTAGTGCAACAGATGGTTACGTGACGGGTGGTAAAACATCTGCACCAGTGACACCATCTTTGTCTAAAATAGAAAGATTTCCATTTGCTACACCATTTACTGTTGCAACAAATATAGGTTCATTGTCTGCCACACGAAGCTCAATGGGTACTAACTATAGCCCAACTACTGGTTTTACAGCCGGTGGTGGTCAGCCTACGGCGGTTTCAACTATCAACAGTTTCCCATTCTCTACACCGTTTGTGACCGCCTCTTCAATAGGTAACTTAGTAGCGGCTAGAAGATTTACGGCAGGCTCAAGCAGTTCTACTGACGGATATCAATCTGGTGGTACGCCACCGGCAACAACAACAACCATACAAAGGTATCCATTTAATACTCCGTTCGCTACCGCAACATCCATTGGTGCCCTACCCGCAGGTAGATATGGCGCGGCTGGCGCACATTCAGAGATAGATGGATACAGTGTCGGTGGAACTCCAACAACAAACGGAACCACAATACAGCGATTCCCATTCAGCACACCGTTTGCAACATCAACAAACGTAGGCTCGCTAGCCGCACCAAGGACATTCCTAAGTGGATCACATAGTTTAACTCATGGTTATGTCTTTGGTAGTACCGCACCAGCAAGCACTACTGTAGAAAGATACCCATTCGCAAACCCTGCTGGTACGGCGGCGTCTGTTGGTACATTATCGGTAACTCTACAGCAAGCTAATACGCAGGGTCTACAGAGTTAAACACATACCCATACTAGATAAATAACATTATCTACGGAATAGTATAACTATGTTAGTATCTTTCAGGCAAGGCATTTTATCAGTACA
>JACCDR010709857.1_pt1 | contig 81897 bp, 96 predicted proteins | sample 7446431 | NCBI WGS metagenome assembly JACCDR01 (sample SAMN15323443, study PRJNA562643) | freshwater metagenome | isolation source: river surface water | place: USA:Blue River Watershed | collected 2017-08-17
CGGTCGCCACCCAGTGGGATCGCTTCCCCCCGTCTGGTGCGAGCAGATCCTCCTCGGTCCCGGCGTACGGCTGGTGGATCAGGCCGTTGCTGGCGAGCATCCCGGTGCGCGACTTGCGGAACGCCTGGTCGCTGATCGAGTAGGGCTCTCCCCCGTCGACGTTGGTGACCTCCTCCATCAGCCGGTTACGCAGCGGGCCGACGGACATGCCCTCCTGCCCGGCCCCGACGAGGTAACCCAGCACCAGGATCCGCTGCCGTTCCGGGTCGTCGGCCAGGCGCGGCGCCGCGTTCTGCGGGGCGATCTGCTCCCGGCGAGCTGGAAGCCCTTCCGGGTTCTCGGCGGTAGGGCCAGCGGCCGGCTGCCACTGGAAGGAGGCGGGCAGATCGGCGGTGCTGGTCGGCCACTCAGCGTCGTCGGGCAGCGTGCCGGTCGACTGGCCGGGTCTTGCGGGGCCACCGTCCGTGCCGTCGCCGTCCAGCGCTTCCTGGATTGCGACGACCTCGGAGTCCCGGGCGGCCCGGCGTGCCTCGGCCTCCTGAGCGGCAGCCTCGCCGGCGGCCAGGGCCTCCTCCAGCGCGGTCTGGCTGTCCTTCATCGCCGAGAGCGCCGTCGCGGCGGTCTGCTGGTTGCTTCCGGTGTTCATCGGTGCTCCCCCCGTCGGGGCGCCGGTCGGCGCCTTGGTGGCCGCCGAGGCAGGGTCAGCCCCGACGGTGGTCGTAGCGACGCGCTGGCCGGGCACCTGGCCGCGGCGGCGCATCTCGTCTTCCATCACGTTGGCGAACCGATGCGGGAACAACTCCGGCAGGATGAACAGCCAGCGGTTCTTCCAGTAGTTTCGGATCGTCAGCGTTCCGTCCCAGATCCAGTGTCCGTCGGTCTGAGCCTCGCGGCCGTTCTCCTCGACGTCGATCTTGCCCCGGAAGTATTCAACCAGCTGCGGGTGTTCGATCTTGATCGGCGCGTTCGCGATCGTCTCGGACACCAGGTCGAGCTCGGGCCGGTACTTCGAGCAGGCCAGCACACCGCGGCGGATGGTGTCTTCGTCCGACAGGTGCAGCAGCTTGACGACGTCCAGGTTTTCCCGGTCGTCGCGCACTACGGCGTTGCCGGGCTTCTTGAAGACCTCTCCGTCGTAGCCCTTGCCCCATCCGAGGAACCGGCCGATCTCCGTTTCGTTCGGCTGGGCCAGCGCGATCCGGTTCGGCGAAATGTTCTGCACACCGCCGGGGATGTACTCATCGGTCGACCCGAGCGCACCGTAGAACGTGCGTACTGCGCCGGGCCGGCCCTCGCCGGCGATCCATTCCAGGTTGGCGCGGACCAGGTGACCGACGTCGCCTGCCTTCCACAACGACCAACCCTCGTCAACCCGGTGCATGATCAGCGGGACGCCCTTGACCTTGCACGGGCACGACGACTCCATGCAGTGTCCGATCGGGACCTTGCCCTGCCTCTTGATCGCCTGGTGGCCTTTCTTCCGGCCACCGATGATCTTCACGCCGATCTCCGACTGGATCCAGGCGAGCTCCACGACCGGCGCGGCGCACGCCACGCCAGGATGCGGCGCGATGTCGTAGCGGCCGTTCAGCCACGGTTCCGGGAAGAACGGTGCGCTGACGCCGCCGCCGGCGATGTCGTAGTCGAAGATCAGCGTGTCGATCGTCTCGACCAGCCGCATCCCGATGACGTTGGCGCAGTTGGTCTTGCCAGAGTTCGGCGCACCCGCGTTGGTGGTGTTGTGTACCGCCATGTCGAGGCGTTTCTCCCGGCCGTGCTCCTCGTAGCCGATGTGTACGCCGTCGAGCACGGTCTTCGGCTCGAACTCCTCCGGGTATGGACGGTCCTTGGCGAGCACGTCGACCAGGTAGACGTGGCAGACGAACGTGCCCCTGTTCTCACCCTCGCCGATACGCACGAGGCAGCCAGTGTCCAGCTTGGCATCGTTGGCGAGGGCCGCACCGTCGAGGGACCGCCACGAGTGGCCGCCCTCTGGAAACAGGGCGTGGAAGGTGAAGCCCTCGTTGACCCACTTCTTCTTCTTCTCGTTCCAGGACTTGCGGATCTGGCCTTTGTCGTCGCGCCACAAGTCGAGCTGGTAAATCTCCACCCCACCGGTCAGCTTCTTCACCGGCTTGCTGGTGTTGGGGTCGATCAGGTCGATCTCTTTCTTGCCGGTCGGGTCGCCCGGGTCGGGGACCTTTACGGTGTCCAGCCGGCCGATGCCCGAGACGCGGGCGAACCGGTGCTCCCACTCGTCTGCCAGCCGGTTCTCGAGCTTGCCGTTCGGCCGGTTGTACTGCTCGGCCTTCTTGAGCAGGATGGCCCGGGCCTCGCGCTCGGCGACGACGGCCGGGTCCTCCGGCCGGCTGATCAGCCACTTCCCGCCGACGCCGGCGATCAGCACCATGACCAGCAGCAGGATCCAGTTGGTCCCGCTGGCCCACCAGAACATTCTCTCGCCGGCGTACGGGAGGTCGATGACGGTTGGGTGGACCCGCGCCCAGCACGTCCAGCCGCCCATGAGGATCCAGGCGACGGCCCGCCAGACGGATGACTGGCGGGTGATCTTTGCGTGCCGGGCGGCGAAGTAGGCGACCACGCCGCAGAGCGCGCCGACGGCGAGTCCCCAGAGCGGGTTCATGCCGAACAGGTCCGTGACCAGGGTGAACAGCGCCGCGCCGATCGCGGCGTTGGTCGCACCCCAGAACGGGCCGTGCTTGGCGTTCCAGTTCGCCTTAGCCATGGGTCAGCCCTGCCCGCCGGCGTAGCCGTTGACGGAGTGGTCGAGCATCTGCGCGTTCTGCGGCGGGTTGCGCAGCGCGTCCAGCCTGTCCTTCTCGATCCGCTCGATCGTCGCCGGGATGGAGGCCATCGCCCGCGCGGCGTTCTGCGCGTTCTGGTTGACCGCGGCGTACATCGCAGGGATGGACTTGTGGACGGGGAACCGCTCCCACGCCTTGGCCTCGGCCTCCATCGCCCTGCGGATGTTCTCCAGGATGATCGGCCACTTCTTCGAGTCGGCGACGACCTCAAGCAGACCCGGGCGGGCACCCGGGGCGGCGCGGCGGGTCGCCAGCGTCAGCAGTTCCTCAGAGATGGTGACGAGCTGGTCCACGGTCGGGACTCCGCTCTGCGGCTTTCCGTGCATGGGACTACCTCCGGAGGTGGAGTTTGTGGGCTGTGCCGGAGGAGTGACCGGGTCCGGCGGTGACGTGTTCGTGTTCGGCTGCGGCTGCCCGGTGTTCACGCTCGGCTTGCCGTTGCCGTTGCCGTGGGCACCGTTGCCCTGGCCCTGCTGCTTCTTGGCGGCTGCGGCTTCCGCCGCGTCCATCGCCGCCAGCTCCTCGTTCCACGGGTTCCACATCCACATCCGGCGGATCAGCTTCCACAGCCGCCCACCCATGTAGATCCCCGCGCCTGACGCGGCGGCGCCCCACCCCCGGAACGGGTGGCGGGTGCCCTTCTTGTGGCCGTTCGCGGCGCGGTGGTTCTTGAGCGCCTTCTTACGGGCGGCCGACCCGGCGGACCACATCGACTTCCCGTTCTTGCGGACGCCGTCGATGCCCGCGCCGAGCGCCTTGAACGGGGCGGACGCAACGCGGCCTCCGGCACCGGCGGCCGTGCGGGCACCTTTGAACCAGCCGCCGAAGCCGCTGCCCCCGCCGAATCCGTGGCCGCCGGAGCGCGCGCCGCTGGTGGCGTGGCTCCCCCGGCTGCCCCGGCCACCGAAGCCAGCGCCGGGCCCGCTGCCCGCGCGGCTCCGGCCGGAGCCGGGGGTGCGGGAGCTGCCGCGGGGGATACTCCAGCCGCCCCAGCTCGCGCCGCCATTACGCGGTCCTCGTGCACCGCGCGTGCTACCGCCCGGGATGGAGGTCGACCCGGCGCCGGACACGTGCGGCGCCTTCGGGGTCTTGACCTTCCCGCCGCGGCGCAGCTTGCCCAGTCCGCTGGCCGTCGAGCCACCGACGCCGGGGACGGCTGCGCCGGCCGCGGCCAGGTCGACGGGCCTACCCTTCTTGATCTTCTTGCCCTTCGGGCCGCGCCAGTGCTTGGCGGACGGGATACCACCGGACTGCGCGGCATTCATTCCGGCCCGGGTCATCGACCGGCGGGAGCTGCCCTTGCGGGTGGTGGCCTTGCCGCCGCGCGCGACGACGTACCCGGTGCTTGCGGCAACGACCACCATCCCGGCGCCGAGCAACGCGCCGAGCGGGCCGCCGATCTCGGCGCCGTACTGGGCGGCCATGCCCGCGGCGAGGACGGTGCCGCCGGCCACGGTGATGCCGAGGGGGCCGACCGGGATCATCTTGTCCTCGGCCTTGACTTTGCCGGTGGTGCCGGTCGACTTCGCCGCGGTGGTCTTGTCCTTGTCGGTCTTGGCCGATGCTGCGGGCACGGTGGCGGCGTCGTCCGGCGGGGCCGGACGGCGCACGTTGCCGTCGGGCTCGTCGACCGGGCTGGCCGTGAGCTCGTCGTCGACGTCCAGGTCGTCGGCGTCGTCGTCCGGCGCGGGCGGCGGCTTGTGGTGCGTGTCGAGACTCATCTTGCGGGTCCTCCCGGTGGGCGCGGGATTGGTGGGCTTGAGTTAGACCGGTGTGGTCTGCTTCTGGTGGTTGAGGCGGAGCTGGTCGAAGATCCAGGCGACCTGGTTCTGGACGCTGCTGGCGGTGCTGCCGGTCGCGTTCTTCACGTCGGTCTTGGTGATCCGCTCGACCTGGGTCGCCCACTGGGGGTGGGCGGCCAGGACGACCTGCACGTGCTCAGCCTTGCGGGCGATGTGCTCGGCGAAGGTCCAGCCGCACTCGGTGCCTCGGCCGTTACGCCAGCAGCCGCACATCTCCTCCGGGTCAATCGATGGTAGACCCTCGATCCCGGCGCACACCTTGACGAAGTCCGTGCTGGCGCGCGGGGCAGAGGCAACTGGCTCAGGCGCAGGCCGAGCAGCCGGTGGCTGCTGCTCGGTAGCCGCTGGCTCGGCAGGCGGGGTGGTGGCCGGGGGCTGCTCGGCAGGCGGCGGGGTGGCCGCTGGCTCGGCAGGCGGGAGAACCTGACGGGTGTCGGCAACATCGGCGTACGTGACGCGGGCGATCGGGATCCCTTCGCGCTTGATAACCGGCCGGCCGAGGTACTGGTCGACGGCGTCCTCCGCGGTCATCGTGGCCCGGCGCAGCGCCTCACGCCGGGCGGTCACGTTGAAGATCCCGATCCGGCCCTCGCCGTCGATGCCCTTGGTCAGCATCTTGTAGTGCTGGTCGGCGAAGACGTCGCGGTACAGGCGGCCGCACAGGATCGCGAGGTCACGCGGGCCGATTTCCTCCCCCATCGTGGAGCGGTGCTTCACACCCAGTGCCATCGGGCGGGTCTCGGCTATCACCCATGCCCGCTTCGCGAGGCTCCGGTCGATCAGGATCAGCTTGGAGAAGATCAGCTTCGGCTTGGCCTCGCTGCGCAGCTCAGCGGTGAGCTCCTGGTACTCGCTGTGCAGCGTGAGGAACCAGGTCAGCAGCAGCACGGCCGACGCCGGCCCGGTGATCCACGAGCCCTGGTGCAGAGTGTTGGTCCAGATCGACAGGGCTCCGACCGCGCCAGCGGCGATCCACCACGGCCAGGGGCTGCCGCCGGCGGCGGGCTGGCCCGCAAGGCGGCGCATAGCGGCGCGGCGTGCGACGCGGATGCCGCCGTGCAGGAGCGCGGCGACGGAGAGATCGAAGACGGCCGGGCTCGTGTAGGGGGTCAGGTCAAACCCGAGGATCACGATGTAGCCGGTGAACTTCTCCTGCTCGGCGAAGATCACCTGGCCGATGGACGCGACGACGGCGACCACGCCGGTCAGCAGCAGCAGGTATCCGCCGCCGGTGAGCCAGGCCCCCGCGCGGTCCCGCTCGGTCCGGGTCCCGTCGGACCGCCGGGACCCGGACCGCGACCGGCTCGGCGGGTCGCCGATCTTGCCGGTCTCGGTGGGCTCGGTCCCGGTCCCATCCGAGGCGGTCTCGGTCGCGGTCCTATCGGTTGACCTGGACCGGGACCCGGTCCTATCGGTCCCGGTGGTCCCGGTCCCGGTCTGCTCGGTGGTCGCGGTCCCGGTCGCGGTCCCGGTCCCAGGCAGCCACAGTCCGGTCCTGGTCGCGGTGTAGGCGGTCTCGGTCATGTGGACTAGAGTGCCACACGAATGTCGGATTTGACAGTTTCCGCGCCAGAAAAGATCGGGACCGCCCGGACCGGGACCGGGACCGTGGGAATGAAGGCGGACTAGTACCAGGCATCCAACGGGACGGGAACCGGACCGTCCGCAGCGCAGAAGCCGTGGGATCTGACACACTTTCGATCACAAGTCGGTTTTGACAGAAAGGGCCTCGCCGTGACGGACGACGGGTCGATCGCTTCGCCAGAGCCTCCTCGGACCGGGGAAGCCGGCCAGCCCGCCGCACCGGCCACGAGCGGTGCTGCCATCAAGATCAAGACCGGCGCGGCCGCCGAGATCCTGGACATGAACCCGCGCACCGTAGAGCGGTGGGTTGACGCGAAGAAGCTGCGTGGTGGCCGCATGACCGACCCGATCAAAGGAAAGCCGGTCAAAGGCTCACACCGGTGGGTCGACGCACGCCACGTGGTCGAACTCGCAGTCGGCAGCGGCATGACGGAGCGTGTTCCGCCCGAGCTCAGGCACCTTATCCCGCCGCCGCAGTGAGCCTCCTACCGCTGGCGTCAAGTATTTCTTTACGGTGTTGTAGCCTCGCTCTGTGAGCCGGACCCCAGACAACCCCGCCCCGCGGTATCGCCTCGCCGATGCCGCCGCGGCCGTAGAGCAGATCCGCCGCATCAGGGAGCGCGCAACCGACCCTGACCTGGGAGGACTCCCCCAGTCGATCTCTGACAGGTTCGATGTGACGGCCGCCGTCTCGTACGTCGAGCAGCGCCGGAACGTCGGCGCCGCCGCCCGGGCCGCCGAGCTTCCCCACCGGGCGCTGCTCATCGAGTACCTGCGCCAGCAGGACGTCGAGGCCCACGAGCGGCGGCTCCTTCGGCTCCTGCAAACCGGGCACCAGCTGCACGTGCGGGCCGCCGCGTACGGAGAGCCCATGGGTATCCCCAGCCGACAGGCCATCCACTCCCGCCGCAAGGCGCTGACCAGCAAATACCCCGCCGGTGACCACCAGGTCAACGAGGGTCAGGCCCGACAGTGGCTCGACGATCACAGCACTCAGATACGCGCGATCGCCGACTGCCTCCTGGACCACCGGGACGATCTCGCCGGCCTGATCCCCGCCGGTCCTGCGCAGGCAGAGCTGACCGCCTGCATCGACACCGCCGGCGCGGCCATGTCCTCGCGCCGGGCGTCCCAGGAGCTGTGCACCGCGGTCGCTCTGGCTGTCCATCTACTGCCTTCCGAAGCGGTGGAAACGGCCGCGGACCCCGAGGTCCGGGATCAGATCGAGGCCGCCAGGAGGCTGCTGTGGTAGGTGACTCTCTGTCGACTCAACCCATCCGCAACCCAACGGCAACTCAACCCCGCCTCAACCGCCGAGGGGGTGGGGGTCCGGAGCTTCGCTGAGCGCTAGACCCCCACCCCTCGTTTTCGAGACACCGTTGGGGATGGGTTGGGTTGAACAGGGGTTGCTGTTACACGGACAGTGAGCGGATCAGCCCCGCCGGAGGCGCGCGAACCGCCCCCGTACTCGCATCCACCACGTCTTGCTGATCTCGTCCGCCGCGTCCGCGATGTCGGAGAGCCGGGAGGTGGACTCGTCCAGCCGGCCGACGATCCCGTCCAGCCGGTCGGCGACCATCTCGGCGTGCAGCGCCTGCTCGGCGAGGGCCGCCGCGGTGGCCCGCCGGTAGAGCGCGTCAGCGATCCGGATCCGAATCTCGAGCCTGCTCGGTCCGGCGTCGCCGGGGGAGCAGGTGAGCCGGTCGGTGTCTTCGTCGTACAAGCCGTCCAGCAGACGGTCGGCACTGCGGATCGCGTGGTCGATGTCGGCGAGCCATGCTGGGCGGTCGGACACCGGGGTCGGCGTGGTGGTCATGGTCATGACGGGGAGTTCCCTCCGGTTGACGGGTCGATCAGGACGTGGCCGGTCTCGGCGAGGCCGTCGGTCCAGGTGGTGATCCGGACGGGGTAGTCCGGGGCTTGTGCGCCACGTCCGAGAACGTAGCTGACGTTGGACCGGACCGAGTCCGCGAGGCCGTCCAGGACCTCGCGGTCCGGGTGGTCGTACATGGGTGGGGTGGACCCGGACTGGACCTCGGTCCAGTCCCCGGTCCCGGTCCGCTTCTCGATCAGGTAGTGGACCGGCTGTCCGGTCCGGGACGGGGCGGTCCGGGCGGTCCCGGTCCCGCCGGTCCCACCGGGGATGGTCGCGGTCCCGATGAGCACGGTCCCGATGCGGCCGGGGTACGCCGGGACCGGGACCGCGCGGCGGCGGATCCGGGCGGCGATCGTCGCCGGGGTGATCTTGGCGGCCGGGGCGGTCCCGGTCCCGGTCCGGGTGGGACCGAGGACCGGGACCAGCCACTCGCCGCCGGGGTCGCTGTGCCGGTGCCAGCCGGTGACCGGGGTGCCGGCCGGGATCCCGTCGACGGCTCCGGCGGTGATCGCGGCGGCGGCCCACGCCTGGGCGCCGGCGGCGTCGTCGGCGGCGATCTCCGTCGTGGTCCGGGCCGAGCCCTCCAACCGCCAGATGTGCTCGCCGTCCAGCCGCTCGTACGTGAGGTTGCCCGGGCGGGCGGACAGGGGAGCGGAGCGGGCGACGACCGGGCGCGCGTTGTGGATCTTCTTCGCTTCCTCGTGGGCCGCTTCGACCAGCAGGTTGGCGGTGCGGTCGACCGGGTCGCCGTCGTAGCGGCACCGCGGGCACGTGGCGTCGTTCAGGCGCTCGGTGGTTTCGGCGACCTCGTCCGGCGTCTGGCACACGGTCCACGATCCGGAGTACCGGCGGTAGAGGTGGACGTACTCGGGGGTGAGGCAGTCTTCGCTCTGGGCTTCGTCGTGGTCGGCGTGCCCGGGGGTGTTACGCGAGCACGGCGTCCAGGATCCGTTGAGCAGCGCGGCGCGGTCGCGGATCATGTCGGCGCAATCGGCGTTCAGCTCCGCGTACGCGGCGGCGGTGGTGATCCCCATCTCGTCCAGGACCAGGGCGACGGCGTGCGCGATGTCGATGTCTTCGGCGTCGGGCGTGGGGCGGGTGTCGCCATCGACGAGGTCGGCGCCGGCGCGGGTGAGGTACCAGTTCTTGAACTGGCTGCGGGTCAGCAGGCCGCGGCGCTCGAGGGCGCGGGCGGTGCGGAGATCGAGGTCGGCGTCGACGATGCGGTCGGCCGAGTCGGCGGCGTTGTCCATGCGGGCGGCGACGTAGCGGAGGGTGGCGATCCAGTGGGGCTTGAGCGTGGCGGCCATCTCGGCTCCTTGGGCCGGGGAGGCGGTGGGTTCGCCTCCGATGCCGCTGACGCTACACCGGTCACCGTGACTTGCCAACCCCGTGTAGGAAATTATCGGCATGTGGTGAAGCCCCGGTCGGCCCCCACCGCAGAGGGGGACCGACCGGGGCTCCGGGGGCGCGTGTGCACGTACATGCCCACCGCAGAAACGGGCACGTCCGCGCGCACAGGTCAGGCGCGGGGCTTGCGCCGGCCCCACTGGTTTGCCGTGTGCAGCAGCGGAAAGACGAAGGTGCGGATCTCCGTCCAGCCCTCCATCGACTCGTGCCTCATGCCGAGGATGTGGTCCAGCGCCCGCGTCCAGCCGTGCCCGCTGAGCTCGCCGCGTGTCCACTTCCAGGCCGCCTCGGCGAGGAAGTCGGTCTCGTGGGTGCCGTGCGCGCCGTTGCGCATCCCCTCGTCGCCGCCGCGGCGGACCAGGTTGATGTTGTTGAGGTCGGCCATCAACTTCTTGATCGGCTCCGGAGTGTCCTCGGGCAGCTCGGGCGCCGGACGGTCGGGCGCGTCGAGGCGGGTGATCGCCCGGTCGAAGCGGCGGGCCGCGTCGCAGTCGTCGGGCAGCTGGGTGCGGATCCGCTTGAGCTCGGCCAGCGCGTCGTTCGTGTCGTGCTTCTTCCAGGTGATGTTCTCGCCGAGGTCGCAGACGACGTTGCCGAGCGCGCGGCCGTCCACCTCCAGGTGGCGATCGTCGCCGAGCTCGTTCCACAGCCGGCCGATCGCGCTGTCGAAGTGCATCAGGCCCTGGTCGACGCCCCACGCGTGGTTCGGCGGGCGCAGTTCTTCGGCCGAGCGGCCAGGCATGGCCGGCTGAGCGGCCGGGACGGGCTCGGGTGCGGGCGGGGGCGGGGGTGCGGGTTCGGTCACGGGGGAGACCTCCGTCGTGGTCGGGGTGAGACTGGCCGGGTCGATCGCGTCGACGCGCGGCATCGGGCCGGAGCCCTCGGCGCCAGCCGCCTTCTGGATCTTCGTGCGGATGTCGTCGTCGGGCTCGCCGCGCTTGAGCGTGATGCCGAGGTTCTTCGCCTCGGCCAGGAGCTGGCGTCGGTTCATCTCGAGGATGGTCGGCCGGCGGCGGCCGCGGCCGGGGGAGGCCCGGCGCTCGGACTTGCTGTCGCCGTTGAGCCGCCACCGGGGCCGGGTCTTGGTGCCCGGCTTGACGGCGCAGATCAGCGGCGAGCCGACCGAGCTCTGCGCCGTGGCACCGACGGGCCCGCAGAACGCGCCGCCACGGGCCACCTTGGTTTCGGACATGATCCTTCTTTCGGGGGAGTAGCTACCCGCGAGCGGACGCGAAGCGGGCGAGGTGGGTCTGGGTCACCACTGGCCGAACGTGCACACCGGGCCGCACGCGCCCTGCGAGTGGGGGCCGCCCGGGGCGAAGTGCGCGGTGATCTCGGCGGCGCGCTGGTCGTCGTCGGACCGGCGGGTCGCGGCCGCGCGGATGGCCGGGTGCGCCTCACGCGGGGCGGCGCCGGCGCGGAGCTGGTCGCAGCGCAGGCAGTCGCCGATCGGGGCCTTGCGGCCGAAGGGCAGCGCCTTGCCGTCGAGGGTGCACTCGTGGCGGGTGATCTGGCCGGGGGCCTCGTGGTCGCTGTTGCACTGGACGTTGCCGCAGCCGCGCTCGGGGTGCGCGACGACGTGGCCGAGGACGGCGCACACGGAGCAGTGCCCGGGCTGGCCGACGGACTGCCGGTCGGAGTTTTGGCCGGCGTCGAACGGGGCGGGCGGGTAGTGCCCGTTGTGCGCCTTCTTGTACGCGGCGACACGCTCGGCGGCGATGGACAGCGCCAGGGTGGGGACGTCGTCAACGTCGTCGACGTGCTCGGCGCCGTCCTTGTCGAGGCGGGCACCGGGCCGGCGGCGACCGGTCTTGATAGCGGGGCGGCGCGTGGCGGCCGGGTCCGTGCCCAGCAGGGTGGTCAGCTGCTTGATCTGGTCCTCGATGGCGGAGCGGTCGAGGCTGATCTGCGCGGACTCGCCGTGGTCGCCGTGCAGGGTGCCGACGAAGTGGCCGCCCATGATCGACCAGTTGAGGTAGCGGTCCGGGTCGACGAACTTGGTCATCGTGGGCCTCCGGGGGACGGGGTGCGTTCTGCGGTCGCACCCGATGGGACAGGACGCTACACCCGGCACACGTAATTGCCAACCCGGGGGAGGGTATATTGCCCGTGCGCGAACGCACGAGCAGGGCCCCGAGGCTGGTGACCTCGAAGCCCTGCCCGTTTGCGCTCCGCCCTGAGCCCTCGCCTGAGGCGCGGATCCCCCAACGACTTCCCGCCGTCACCATTCCTGGAACCACACACTGCGTGACTCGTGGCCGCGTCCGACCCTAGGCCGCCAGAACCCGGCCTGCCCCGGCGGCGGCTGGTGGACCAGGAGGCCGGGATCTCCCGCCAGGTCCGCCGGCACCACCCGCTGCCTCCCTGGCTGAACCCCACGCTACCCCACCACGCCCGCAAAGCCCAACTCCGTGGTGGTGTTTTGGCACAGACGACCAGTGGCCTGCGGCGCGGCACGCGGGCGGGTGACCGGAGCGTAGAAAACCCCGCCACGGGGGTTGCCATCGCGTTCACGCGGTGTAAGTTCGACGGCAAGCAAGCGGCGACGCAGCCCCCGGCAAGGAGCTACGCCGCCGCCCATCCAGACCGAGCACGCCGTCACGACCTCCATCGACCCGGCGTGCACGACCCGAAGGGGATTCTCGCATGGGCCTGTTCAGTGGCAACTCCACCTCCAACCCGCCCGGCACCACGCAGACCGCGAACGGCCAGGTGCTCAACGGCCGGCCGGTGATGGATCACAGCCGCGGCCACCTGATGCCCGCCGGCCACGACTCCAGCAGCCAGCCGCAGCACTTCGACGCCCGCAGCGGGAACGCGGGGCACCAGCGCTAGACCTTTCTCCAGCACCAAGCCGAGGGCGCTCACCTATCCCCCCAGGTGAGCGCCCTCGGTGTGTCCGGTGATCAATCTGTGCAGCCTGCGCACCTTGCCCGGATTGATCACGAAACTTCTTCGTTGTAATTCCCACCACCGTGTAGTGGATCTCGGATGGCCGGAGTAGCGTCGTCGGTAAGCGCGGACCACACCGGCCCGCTCCACTCGAAGGAGCACCGCGATGTGCAACCACCAGCCCTCCTGCCCTCCAGCCGACGCGACCGACCACGAGGCCGCCCGAGTCGTCGCTCACCACGAGGAGCAGGGCTATTCCCTTCTTTGCAACGGCGTGATCGTCTTCGGTGACACCGGGGAGATCCTGCCCGACGGCCACACCGTCGCCCCGCACCGCGGGCCAGCGCCGCACGTCACCGCCGCCTGACCCTTTGCCGCATTCGCCGACGACCGGCACCCCGCCCCCGAGCGGTTCCGGTCGCGGGCGTGTCCGGCAAGGGGAGCAGCCCGGCTGGTGGCAGCCACCGGGCCCGGAACATGGGGGAAAGATCATGAAGCACCACAAGCAGACCAGCACCGAAGGACACGCTGAGCAGATCCTGCGCCAGGCCGCGGCCAAGGACGCCATGGGGATCCTCGCCGTCCGGCTGATGAACCAGGGCTGGGCAGTCGACATGACCAGCGAGCCCGGCACCCTGTCCGCCAACAAGGGCAACGGCCGGCTGTTCTACCCCGGCGGGATCGGCGGCCGGTGGGACATCACCATCACCGAGATGAGGCTCACCGACGGATTCATCCTCGGCGACCCGCTCACCGCCGACATGACCGAGGTCATCGCCTGGCAGACCACCGTCACCCAGTCCGCGCCCGCCGACGTCCTGATCGGAATGGCCGAGCTTGCCGCCACCGACCCGCCCATCCCGGCCGGACCCACCGCGGAGGACAACGCCGTCGACCACCTCCGCGATCTGATCGACAAGGCCGACGGCGAGGACTCCACCGACCTCCGGACTCCCCGCAACGACGACGGCGACGACGACGCCTGCACCGGCCGCTGAGCAACCTGCCCACCGAGGGTAAAAACACGCCTCCGTGTTGCTGTTTTCCCAGGGTGTGGCGTAGGGTGACACGCAGAACCAGCAGATCATCTTTCGGACATACCCCCGCCCACGACAGCAACGGAGGTGCCGGCGATGCTGGCAACAGCGCCCGACACGGAGCAGCTGGACGACTACGACCCCGCCGAAAAGCGCCCGGTCCTCAACCTGGTCAAACACCCGACCCGGCCAGCCCGGCAGCGGTGGGAACTGGTCGAAGACCCGAAGCTCACCGAGACCGGCCAGGAACGGCACGACCGCTTCCTCCGCGACCACCGCCAGGTCGACATGAACGGCGCGGCCATCCTGATCAAGCGGGAGTACGCCACCGTCAAGGACATCCGCCACGAGGACGGCGCCCAGCGCGACATCCTCTCGGCCGCCCGCCACGAGCTCGACCCCGCCCGCGCACGCAAGTACGCCGAGCTCGAGCGCCGCCAGCACGAACACCTCACCGTCGACATGGACGAGTACCACGAGGTCCAGCGGCAGATGGACGAGATCGACGACGCCATCATCGCGAAGTTCGAGCGCCGCCGCGACGAGAAGATCAAGCAGGCTCTCTTCCGCTTCACCACCGCACACGACCGCGTCCTGCTCGCCTTCCCGCGCGAGCGCGACACCCAGGGCCAGACCCCCGTCTGGTACGTCAGCGACATCGTGTACTGGCGTCGGCGCCGCCGCATGAACAACATCTGGGGCGACAAGGAAGAGACCCGCGGCCGGCCCCGGGGCAGCGCCACCCGCGCCCACATCCTGCCGCTCCAGAAGTACGCCAAGGCTGGCTGACCGGCAGATCATGATCTACACCGACGGCAGGGTCGGCTCCTACCCGGGGCCGGCCCTGCCGTGCCTGCGGGAAACGATCATGACGCCGGGGCTGGACAACACGACGCTCGGGGTAGCCACAACATCGACTACCACAGGGCTAACATCACGGAACGGGGCAACCCCCCGGAAACCCCAAACCGGGCCTCTCCCGAAGGAGAAGCCCGGTCAGGTGACCCAGGTAATGACCGCTGGTGCGGGAGCGCGCACAACACGCAAAGGAAGCGATGGTGAGGCCGAGCGGTGATCGTCAGTTGGCAGCCGACGAGACCCGCGATGCGTAGCCGAAGATCCGACCTCGATGCATCCAGTTATGTAGTTGTGCCCCTGGGTGCGGGAGCTGACCTGATAATACCTGGCGCCTACGACATTTGCGCCATCGGAACACCAGCAGCTCACCGTGTCCTGGGGGGAATCTCCCAAGGAGAGACATGGGTCACAATCAGGACCTATCCACAGGTGGTCTTCTCGATCCGGCGACACTGCCGGTCTCGAGTCTCCGGATCGTCGCTGAGCCAGTTCAGCCGCTCAGCGACAGCGACCGCCATGTCCTGGAGTTCATCAGGCTCCGTCTCGGCGCAGGCAACCAAGCGCTGCTGAACGAATTGCTCGCCATGCCTGGGCCCTCGCGAAACGCTCTGCTGGGGTCGGTGCTCAGCCTGGAGTTTGTGGGCACCATCCGAATCTTCCCCAAGTGGACGACCGAGGAGTTCGTGGCCGCTCGCGACAAGGGCGCCGACAGGCGGCGCGATGACGCCCACCGCGCCGCCGTCGCGGAGACGGCCAGCCAGCTACTCGGCCTGGTCGCTCGGGGCGCATGGAACCCGGTGGGCGATGCGGTTGCCGCCGTGCTTGCTGCCGCCGAAGCCGGCGACTATGACTTCGAGCTCCCCGGCGGATTCCAACTCCCCGTCCGGCCGGAAGGGGATGACGACTAGTGGCACTCAAGCCCCACCTCTGGGCGTACGACGACGCCCCGGTGAAGAACCCCACTGCGGTACTGGTCCTGCTGGCGCTCGCCGACGAAGCGGCCGATGACGGCACCGGCGCGTGCCCGTACGTGGACAAGCTGGCCGCACGAGCCCGGGTGTCGGTCCGGTCGGTGCAGAACTACCTCCGTGATCTATATCAGCAACGAATCATCGACATCGGCGACCCGGCCGTGTCGATGCAGAGGTACCGGCGCAACGCCGGCCAGGCGCCGCGGTGCTGGAACCTGAACCTCTCGGCGACGTGGAAGGCCGTACCGGAACCGCGATCAGAAGAGGAGATGAAGGCATATTCCCCCGCAATCGGCAAGAAGCCGGTACGCAGAGGGGCAGATAAGTCCGAGTCCCCCCCGAAGACAGGGGTGCAGGATCTGCACCCCTCCGACAATGAGGGCAAACCGGGCACTGACGACGCTTCCTCCGCAGGGGTGCAGGATCTGCACCCCTGCCAGAGGTGCAGCCAGTTGCACCCCAGAGGTGCAGCCAGTTGCACCCCAGAGGTGCAGCCAGTTGCACCCTTCCTTTCTGACCCGCTTGTACCCGATTCCGTACCTGCTTCGCAGGTACGGCGCGACGATGGGAAAGCTGAGGCTTCTTCGGATGGTCAGATGACCATCGACGGCGGCCCCGAGCTCACCGAAGAGGAGCGCGAGAAGCGGCTCAAGGCCGAGGCGACGGGGGTCGCTCGGAGCTGGGTTGAGTTCCGTGCCAAGCACGACTGCCCCGTCGTGATGAAGGGGCGCAACTCCGATCCGGTGATGGCTCTGCGAAACGTCGTTCTTCCGGCGATGCGGGCCGGGTACACCAAGGACGAGGTGAAGCACGCCCTGGCGTGGACGGACCGCGGCGTCCCCGACGGCGGCGAGTTCCTGGACAGCGCTCTGCCCGCCGTCCGCATCGGGGGGTGGCGGCCGGGTAGGGACTGGAAGCCCGGCGATGGCCGGGCCGGTGGGCGGCGAGGCGCGGCGGGTCGTCAGCGCACGGGGACCGGCCCGATGGCCGGCACGAACCGGCACGTGGACGACCTCAGCAAAGAGCAGCGCAGGGCTGAGAACCCGTTCGCCGGCGCGAGCAGGCAGTCGGACTACGCCGAAGAGGGTGCTGAGCAGCGGGGGGCTGTGGCATGACGGTCGAAGATCGAGTCGAGGAACAGCCCGCGGCGGCCGCGCTGAGCGAGGCGGAGATGGCGGGATTGGCTGCCGCTCAAGAGCGGCTGGGGGCCGAGACAGGTGCGGAGCGGCGGAGGGCTCCGGACGGGTCGCGGCGCCGGGTGAACGAGGATGCGGTGGTGATCCCGCTGGCGGGCATGACCAGGTCGCTGTCGATGATGGGGGCGCTGATGCCCGATCACGTCCGGCAGCGGTTGGCCGAGCTGTCGCCGGAGCAACTGGCCGCGCACGCCGACCGACTGTCGGCGGACGCGGATCGGGAAGCGTTTCTGGCGGGGGAGGCGGCACGCAAAGCCAACCGATTCGCGGCATATCTCCGGAACAGGAACCCGAAGTACGCGTCCGCTTCGTACTCGATGCTTCGTCCGGATCAACTTCACGGCGGGAAGGTTGCGCGCTGGTGGTCCAGCCCGCGGCGCCCCCGGTCGATGCTGCTGGCCGGCCGATCGCGCACCGGCAAGACGACGGCCGGGTACGCGATCGGCAACGACGCGCACGCGTCGGGCGCATGGGTGGAGGTCTTCACGGAGATCGACCTGAACCGGGCCCTGCGTGACGAGACCAGGGCGACGGGAGTGTGGGCTCGGGCCACCGGGTGCGACCTGCTACTGCTGGACGACTGGGGCAGGGCGCGGGCGACGGACTGGTGGAAGGAGCAGCTCCAGGAGCTGTTCGACATCCGGATCGCGCGGGCCGATTCCGGTCAGCGTCTGGTCGTCACCGCGAACACCCCGGCCGACCAGGAACAGGCGTACGACGAACTGGTTGATCGGTACGGCGACCCGATCGTGGAGCGGATCATCGACGGCGGCGACGTCCTGATGTTCGACGGCCCGCGCATCCGCAACCTGGTGCAGGACTATTGAGCACCGGCGCGTTCCACGTGGACTGCGGGGCCCCGGTCGTCGTCGACGGCCCGGAGCTCCGCGATCCGGACGGGGCGGGGCACCTGTGCCGGGATTACCTGGCGTGGCACCGGCCGGCCGACCCGCGACATCCGGATGAGATGCCGTGGCCGGTGGTTCCCCGGTCGGGGGTAATCGGTGACACGGTGGCGGTCGTGCTGGGGGAGGTGGCGTAACATCCCGGTGGATTACCCACCCGATCTAGGAGAGGACCGCCGTGCGGGTTGAGAATGGGACGGTAGCGTCGTGACCACACCACTGGCTATCACCCCGGGAGATACCGTGCCTTCTTCAACCGATGACCCCGTCAGGCTCCTGCTCGGCGCGGCCCGGGAGGGTCTGTTCGAGTACGCCGGCCACACGGTGGGCGACAAGTACGAGGTCCGATTCGCTGACGACTCGTGGCAGGTCCCGGGCGGCGCGGTCGCCAGCCTGATCACGCAGTTGCGGGCGATACGGCGGCTGGACGCGGAGCACCTGCCGTCGCGGCTGGTGGAGGTCTACCCGGACACGGGGTCGTTCCGGATCGAGGTCGGTGCGGTGGCGCACATCGTGCCGGGGTGGATGGTCGCCGACTGGGTTGACGGCTACCTGGCCGGGTTTCACCGCGGCGATCAGCCGCACGCCGGCGAGGAGTCGTTCGGGGAAATCTGGAAGGTGCTCGAGAACCCGGGCATCGCGGACCGGGCCCGGATGGTGATCCTCGGGTTGATGCACGGAGACCCGGCCCATCCGATGTCGATGGAACAGCTCGCCAGGAAGGTCGGCGTGACGAAGAAGACGATCATCGCGGCGCTGGCGTTCGGGGAGCCTCTGCGTCTGGATCTGGCGGACAGGATGATCGCTGCGTTCGACCGCCGGTGGTCGGTCACCTCGGAGGGGGTGAAGGACCCGACGGGCCGGGTGGTGTCAGAGGTCGTGGAGATGCCGGGCATTGAGCGGCTGCGGCGTATCGGCGAGGCGGTCGCGGCGCGGTGGGTGAAGTACGTGGGCAAGCCGTCGCCCAACAGGATGCGCTGGGACGATGAGACGTACGAGCTGGCCGTGGGTCAGACCACCTACCGGGTGGAGCCGGAATCGCTTGAGGGGTGGCTGGCCGGGTTGGAAGCCTGGTATTCGCAGCAGGAGACGACGCCGGCGATCCGGCGTCATGTCGAGACGTTGGCGTGAGGCGGTAGAAGGGGCCTGTTCTTCGAGGGGGCCGGATCGTCACCGGATGGGTGGCGGCCCGGCCCCCTCGTTTATGCACCGGGTCGCGTTAATTTCCGCCACCGTGTTGTAAAGCCCTTTTGCCGGGGGTAGTGTCTGCTGAAACGAAGTGACCGGAGTGGGTAGATCGGTCGTCAGACCACCCCGGTCAGCGGGAGAAGGCCAAGCCACCACATGCCGGTGACTCTATGAGCGACGGAGGTTCCCGTGGGGTCACCCAGGCGCAGGCCAGGGCCTTCTCCCGCTGTCGTTGTCCTCCTCACGACAGGAGCATTCCCCCGATGCTACGGATGAAACTGCTCGCCGCCGGTGTGCTCGTCACGCTGGTAGCCGGAGCGTTCGCCAACGCGGCCGGCTGGTCCGTCGAGCCGGCACCGTTCCTGATCGGCGTCGCCGTCGTCCTCGCCGCGATCGCCGCCTGGTGCGGCTACGCGTGGACGATCCCGGCGGCCGACCGGGAGACGACCCGGCAAGCCAGGGTCGTCCGGACCACCTCGGCCGCGGCCCTCGCCACCCTGACCGCGGCCCTCGCCATGTTCACCCTCGGCAGGGGAGCGTTCGTCGCCAGGCAGATGCTGCTGCCGTTGGTCATCGGCGGCGAACTGCTGCTGATCGTCGCGATCGCGCACCGCGCCGTCTGGTACGGCAAGCACCCGGAAGCGCTGGCCGACCTGATCGCCGCCCGCGACCAGGCGGAGGCGGCCCGGGCCGAGTCCCTTCCGGCCGCCGGCGATGACCGTGGTGATGGCGACGCCAGGATGTTCCGGTTCCGGGATCCCGAACCGACCGCCGCCGCGGCCCCGGCCGAGAAGGTCGGCCCGTCGCGAATCGGCCGGTGGATCCAGGCTCGGCGCGAGGCCCACGACCAGGCGGCCGCCGAACGCGCCGCCACGGTCAAGCCGAAGCCGAAGCGGCGCCCCCGGCCCGCGCCGGCGGTGGTCCCGGACCCGGCCGACGATCCGGTCCCTGCGCCGCTGCTGGAAGACGACATCCTGGCCGATGCAGCCGACGAACCGGTTTCCCCCGCCGCACCGATGGCCGACCGCAGCCCGGCCATCGACGACCCGTACGCGCCGGACCCGTACGAGATGCTGGAGGCAGACGTCTCCCGCGTCGACCTGAGCGGACGCGACGAGGAAGAAGATTCCGTGGTGGCGCCGACCGAGATCCATGACCGGCGCGGAAGCAAGGTATGGAACACGTAACTATCCGGATACATGATGATTCAGGGGGAAATCGCATGTCTCAGCCCACCGGCCCGTTCAACCTGACACGAGCTCAGAAAGCCTGGCTCGTGGCGTTCTGGGCAGCCGTCGCGCTGTCCCTGTCGGCGCTCGCCCTCGGCTTCTTCGGGGTGACGTGGTCAATAATCCATCAGCTCGAGACGCTGGAACGCGGCGTCGACTTCGCCGACCCGTGGTTCGTGGCCGGCTCCGTCGGGTTCATGCTGACCGGCCTGATCGACCTGGTCGTCGTGCCGAGGCTCAAGGCCAAGCGGCCGGTAACCCGGCGGTTCGCCAAGAAGATCGAGCGGGTGGCGCAGAAGCAGCGCAAGAAGGCTCTGGGCGACGTCGAGGCCCTGATCCTGACGACCGCGCCGCCGCCGAACACGGCCGGGCGGATGTGGCAGACGCCGGTGATGGTGAGCAAGAACGACCCGACCGCGCAGGTTGTGGTCGTCACCCTGCCCGCCCTCGGCGGCGACGACAGGGGCCGGGCGCGGAAGTTCGCGATCATCAGGCACAAGGCGCCGACGTGGCTGAGCGCGGCGTACCCGGGCTACCGGTTCCGCGCCCGGATCAACCTGCCCGACCTGGAAGAGAAGACCGGCTGGGGCTACATCATGGACCTCGAGCCCGACCACGATCACGCGGGTCAGGGTGGCTGAGCCCGGCCCCCCGCGGGTCAGGGTGCTGACCGACGAGGAGAAGGCAGCCCGGGACCTGGCCCGCCGCAAGGCGGCGATGGAGACCGAGCTGCACAAGCTGCTGGACGCGCGGTCCGGTGATCCGAGCCGCGCGTCCCGGTACGACCTGCTGGCCGACGCCCTGCTCAACACGGTGATCGACCGACTGTTCGAGGCGGTCAACGACCCGGGGTTCGCCGAGTCGCTGGCCCAGCGCGGATACGCCGTCGCGGTGCTGCCGGACGGGGACCCGCCACCGCCGCCGGACGAATGGGCGGACGACGCGGTCGGGCTGTACGGCTGGACGGGGGACATGGTCGACGCCGTCGGCCATCTAGACGATCTGTGGAAGCGCGCCTACCTGGCCGGGTGGGCGGCACGCGATGCGCAACTGGACACGGGGGAATCATGAGCAGAGGTGTGATCCGGTGGGAGAACCCGCCGGAAGTAGTCCGGCCGAAGCCGGGTGTATGGCACGACGCGATCGCCGCGCAACTGCGTCAGCGGCCGGGGGAGTGGGCGCTGATCCACATCAAGCACACCACCCCGAGGACGATGTCCGAGGACATCATGTCAGCGAAGATCAAGGCGTACCGGCCGGCCGGAGCGTTCGAGTCGAAGACGGTGCGATTCGACAACGCGGCACACGTATACGCGCGGTTCGTCGGTGATCCGCAGGTGTCGCCGACAGGTTGAACACGGGGCGGCAGGCAGGGGACAGACACCGTTTTTTACGCCACCGTGTTGTGACTTTCTGTGTGGGCGGTGTAGTTTGATCCTGTGAGCAGGGCGTCCGTCAACGAGCTGACCCTGGAGCAGATCCGCTCCATGGGGAACGCCACGACGGACCAGCGCAACGAACTGCGCCACCTGCTCGAAACGAGGCGGTACCCCAAGACCTGGCGCGACCGCTTCTTCGACGACGTCTGGAACAACCAGGGACTCAGCAACGCCCGAGCCATCGGCGCGCTGAACTACCTTCGGAACCAGGCCAAGCTGGACGGCACGCCCATCCACGCCACCGACGCTCAGCGCGACGAGCTGCTGGAGCTGTTCCGGACCCGGGTCGCCCCGGGCCCCTGGGTGAAGCTGATCACCCGGCAGCTCGATAAGGGAACCCTGTCGTACGAGCGGGCCGGCCAGCACCTCGCCGAGGCACGGCGGCTCCCACTCAAGGAGTTCCCCGCCCTACCGGAGCAAGGGGTCAAGGTGTTCATCAGCGCCTTGCCCGACGGCCAGTACGCAATCCGGGGAACCGACGCCCGGGTCCGCTTCTACAAGGTCACCACCGACACGGCCGGAGCCCGCGAGGTCAAGCACCTCAACGGGCCCCGCCGCAACCGGATGATCCGCAACGCGACCGAGCTGGAGCGGATCCTCGAACAGATCGCCGTCGACCCGGCGGCCGCCGCGAAACTCTACGGCGAAGAGTCCAAGCACTGCGCAGCACCGCAGTGCAACAAACCGCTCTGGGACAAGGAACAGCCCGGCTACGAACACGGCTTCGGACCCGACTGCTGGAAGAAGATCGTCGCCGCCCGGAAGATCCGGGACCACGCGGCGTGCATCCCGGACGACGACTGATCACGGGGGAAGCAACGATGCCCACCACCCAGGAAACGCTCGACGCGCTCAAGCCCGAAGACTGCGACGTCCTCGCCGCCGCCGCAGCCGGCCTGCTCCGCTCCGACAGCCGGTTCACCGGCACCATCAACGAGCTCCGCTGGGCCAAGACCCCCGGCGCGGAGCCCAGCGAACGCGTCGGGATGCGGCAGCACCGGCGGCTGCGGGAAAAGCTGGCGCTGATCCGGCCGTCCAACCAGGTCGAGCACCACTCTTCCAGCTGCCGCCGGGAGTTCTCCTCCTGCGGCGCCGCGTACACCGTCACCACCATGCAGCTCACACCAGCCGGCCTCGCCGTGGTCGCCGCGCTGGCGGACGGGAAGGTGAAGCCGTCATGACCGGACCAATCACGCCATTCCCCGAGCAGACCGAAGCTCTGACCTCGCTGACCTGCACCCTCGCCGTGCACGACCGCACCACCCTGGTTATGGCCTGCGGCACCGGCAAGACCCTGGTCGGCCGGTGGCACGCCCAGGCCAGCGGAGCGCAGCGCACCCTCGTGTTCCTGCCCTCGCTGGCCCTGGTCGCCCAGGTGCTGGCCGAGTGGCGGCGAGACAGCAGCTGGTCGTTCGAGGCGATGGTGGTGTGCTCCGACAAGACCACTGCGGCCGGCGCCGCCGAGCGGCGCAACGAGGACGGCGAGATCGTCGACGTCGACAAGCCGTACTGGGCCAAGGCCAAGGCAATGGTCACCATCGACCCGGCCCGCGCCGCGCGGTTTCTCTCCAGCAAGATCGACGGGCGGCCGCAGGTGGTGTTCTGCACCTACCACTCCGCGCCGAAGGCAGCCGAGGCGATGCTGGCGGCCGGGACCGTGATGGACCTGGTCGTGTACGACGAGGCGCACAACCTCGCCGGTCGGCCCCGCCCGGACTTCCGGGTGGCGATGGACAGCCGGAAGGTCGCCGCGCACAAGCGGCTGTTCATGACCGCGACTCCGCTGACGTTCGGCGCGGCCGACGGCGACGACGTGATCTCGATGGACAACGTCAAGCTGTTCGGGCCCCGCGCGCACACCGTCACGTTCGGCAACGCGATCGACGCTGGCCGGCTCACCGACTACAAGGTGCTGGTAATCGCCAGTCGCGACGGCGAGCGGGCAGGGCGGCACCGCAACGACCGGGACATTCCCGCCGCGCTGCTGGCCGCCGTTGACGAGCACGGCATCCGGCGGATGCTCACCTTCCACAGCCGGGTGGCGCGAGCCACCGAGTTCGCCGAGACGATGGACGTGACCCACACCCCCGGCGGGGTGTTCATCCGCGCCAAGGTGGCGCACGGCAAGCAGCGCGCCGGCGAGCGCGCGCAGACACTGCGCTGGCTCGGCGAGGACCAGGCCAACCAGACCCGGATCGTGTCGTCCGCCCGCTGCCTGCGTGAAGGGGTTGACGTCCCTGAGGTCGACGCGCTGCTCTACGCCGACGAGATGACCTCGGTGATCGACATCATCCAGTCCCTCGGCCGAGCGCTGCGCAAGGCACCGGGCAAGGAGTTCGGGTACGTGATCATCCCGGTGTCGCTGCCCGCCGACGGCGACGACGACACCAACCTGTCCGTGTCCTCGTTCGCGAAGGTCTGGGCCGTGCTGCGCGGACTCCGGGAGCACGACGAGCGGCTGGCCGACGAGCTGGACCGCAAGGTCATGTCCTCCGGCTCCGGGCGGATCCGGAAGCCTAGCCCGGACGACCGGGTCCAGTTCATCCTGCCCGACGACGTGAACCCGGACGCCGTGCACCTACGCATGGTGCAGGAGGCCGGGTCCGCGTGGGAGAAGTTCTACGCCGCCTACGCCGACTGGGCGCACACCACCGGCGGCGGCCGGCTCGGACGCAACACCACCCACCACGGCATCGGCATCGGCGAGTGGGGACACAAGCAGCGCCGCGCCCGAGACATCGGCGTGCTGCCCGCCGACCGGATCCGCCGCCTCGAAGACGTCCCCGGCTGGTACTGGTCCCGCGAGCACGCCGACTGGACCGACACGTGGGAGCTGGCCGAGGCGTACGCCAACGCGCACGGCACGATCGCCGACAACACCACGGGCGAGTCGAAGTTCGACAAGGCCAACAGCAAGGGCATCTACCGCACCAAGCTCGGGATCTGGTTCGCCACCCAGCGGCAGCTCTACCGTGACGGAATGCTCGACGAGTTGCGCGCCGCGAAGCTGGAGGAGCTGCCCGGCTGGGACTGGAATGCCGGCCTGCGCGACATCGACGTCAAGATGATCCAGGCGCTGCGCCTGTTCGTCGAGTTCGAGAAGCACCCCGACGTGCCCGCCGACCACATGGAGGACGGCCAGCCGCTCGGCCGGTGGGTCCTCGCGGTGCGCCGCGCCAAGGTGCTCGACCAGGTCCCGCCCGCCCTGCGCGACGAGCTGCTGGCCGCGTGCCCCCGCGTCGATAAGGGCGTATCCACCTGGAAGTGGGAGCAGCCCGACACCCTGTGGCGGATGACGTACGACGCGCTGCTCCAGTTCGTCGACCGCGAGAAGAAGATCCCCACCGGCCGGTCGGCTGAGCCGTTCATGGGCAAGGACTTCAACATCGGCATGTGGTGCGCCCGGCTGCGCTTCCTGCACCGCCGCGGCGAGCTGGACGCCGACTACGCCAAGATGATGGAGAAGATCCCCGGCTGGCAGTGGGAGATCGACCTTCGGGAGAAGGAATACGGCGAGCCGATCGACCTCGGAAAGGTCCCGCACGGCACCGCGAAGGGCATCCAGAAGAAGTGCCCGTGCAAGCCGTGCCTCGATGCCCGCCGGGACCGCGACCTGGTCTACCTGAACCGCAAACGGCAGCTCAAAGACCCGGTCAACATCAACCGGGCCTGCGCCCACCTCGCCATGCTCGAAGCCAACGGCGTCAAGAGGTCTGCGATCGTCGCCGTGTCCGGCGTGCCGCTCGGCGTGATCCGGCGCATCGCCGTCGGCGAGGGCCAGGTCGAACGCGAGCACGAGACGCTGCTGCTCGGCACGTCGCTGGCCGACTGCCGGGCTGCGGTCGGCCGGATCGGGTCCCGTGGGCGGGTCGTGCTGCTGGCGAACGAGAAGGTCGACGCCGGCCCTACCTGGGAGCGGATCGAAGACCTCACCGCCCGCGGCCTCGGCCCGTCGTGGATCGCCCGTGAGCTCGGCTACACGTCCGCGTACGTACAGCTGCGCAAGGACGTCGTCAGCCGGCGCATCGCCGAACAGATCGCCGACCTCTATCAGCGCGCCGAGGGCCTGTCCTTCGACCGCAAGGGCCGCAACATCACCGCCCCGCCGCTCTCCGAGCTGCGCGCGGCGGCGGTGGCCGCATGACTTCCGGGCCGCCAGCCCGGAGATGTGCCCGCCCCACCGACGGGGCGCGCACCGCACCACCCCGGACGTCTGATCAGCGCCCGGGCAGCCCACGAAAACGGGAGGTACCCCCGAAATGATCGGAATGGCAATCGGCTTCGTAAAGTCGATTATCGGAGTGTGCGCGGCGATCGCCATCCTCGCTCTGGTGATCGGCCTGATCATGTGGGTCGGCAAGAACCCGCACACCGCCGCCGACGGCGTCGGCTCCTTCATCGGGACCGTCTGGGACACCGTCTCCGGCTGGGGCGAGTTCGGCAAGGAAGTCGCACCCGAGTAACACCGCACGACCGCGGCGGCCGGGCCTCGAGTCCGGCCGCCGCGTCACGACCTCCACGGAAGGCGTCGCATGGACACCAGCACCGCCCTGCACACCCCGGCCGGGATCGGCCGGCTGCTCCGGTCCACCCCGTATGCCACCGCCAACGAGGCCGAGCTGGAGAAGGCCATCGGCGATCAGCTGGTCGACCTCGGGTTCAACGTCGAACACCAGCGGAGGCTGAACGACGCCGACCGCATCGACCTGGTCGTTTCCCTCGGCTCCGGGATGCTCGGCACCGAGCTCGGCATCGAACTCAAGGTCAAGGGCGACCCGGCCAAGGTCCGCGCCCAGCTCATGCGATACGCGAACAGCGTGCACCTCGACGAGCTGATGCTGATCACGACCCAGCGCCGTCACCTCATCGGCCTGCCCGAAGTGATGAACGGCAAGACCGTCCACCGCGTGCTGGTGCAGGTCGCGTAGTGAAGACGTACGGCAAATTCCGGTTCGCACCGCCGACCGGTGACCGTAAGACGGCCGTGTTCGCCGTGATGGCCGCGCCGTACGTGATGGACCGCTTCAAGCGGATCTTCCCCGGGTGTCGGCAGAACACCCACGGCCAGCTCATGATCCCGGCCACCCCCGACAACGCCCGCGACATCGAGATGCTGGTCGACCGGCACCCCCTCGAACCCGTCGACGCCGAGACCATCGCCCAGCTGTCCAAGCTGGCCGACCTGTTCCGCAACAACGAGGCCGCCGTCGACCGGATCCTCAACGCCGGCGCGACCGACATCACGTTCACCGGTCCCCGCCAGCCCGCGCTCACCCCGCGCGGATACCAGCTCACCGTCCCTCAGCTGCTCCGCGTGCAAGGCGGCATGCTGCTGGCCGACGAGCTCGGCACCGGCAAGACGTTCGCCTCGACCCTGATCTGCTGCGACGAGGGCGCACTGCCCGCCGCGGTGGTCCTGCCGCAGCACCTGGTCGACCAGTGGGTGAACGAGGAGCTGCCGACCTACTACCCGTGGGCGCGCATCCACAAGATCCGCAAGGGCACCCCGTACCGGGTCGACCAGTTCCGGGGCAAGACGATCGACCCGCCCCACTTCCTGATCTTCACGTACGGCACCGTGCAGGGCTGGGTCGAGTACCTGGTCAACGAGGACGGGTGCCGCGAGTACGGCATCCCCGGGAAGATCCAGACCGTCATCTACGACGAGGCTGACGCGCTGCGCACCGGCCCGAAGACCGCCAACGGCGGCTCCCTGCGCTACGAGGCGTGCTACCGGCTCTCCGGCCAGACCCGCTACAACATCGGCCTGACCGGCACACCCGTGCACAACTACGCCGACGAGATGTTCCACGTCGCCGACCTCCTCCAGCGCGGCTGCCTCGGCACCAAGGACGAGTTCACCCGCACCTGGGGCGGGAAGATCGTCGACAACCCCCGCGCGCTCGGCGCCTACCTGCGCGACCGCGGCATCATGCTGCGCCGCATGCGCTCCGACGTCGGAGAGGAACTGGGCGACAAGCCGCTGCGCCTCGAACAGCCGGTCGAGACCGACAGCGTCAAGCTCAAGATGATGATGGAGAAGGGCATCGTCGCCCTGGCCTCCAACGTCATCGCCGGCACCAAGGAGCAGCGCTTCACGTCCGGCGGCCAGCTCGAGCAGACGATGCGCAAGGCCACTGGCGTCGCCAAGGCTCCGTACGTCGCCGCGTTCGTCCGGATGATCCTGGAGACCGAGAAGAAGGTGCTGCTGGTCGGGCACCACCACGAGGTCCAGGACATCTGGATGAACGAGTTGGCCGAGTTCCTGCCCGTGATGTACGGCGGCCGTCAGTCCCCGACGCAGAAGGCCGAGTCGAAGCAGGCGTTCGTCCGGGGCGACTCCCGGGTCATGGTCATGGCGATCAAGTCCGGCGCCGGGCTCAACGGCCTCCAGTTCGTGTGCTCCACCGTCGTGTTCGGCGAGCTCGACTGGACGCCGCCGCCGCACGAGCAGGTCATCGGCCGGCTCAACCGCGACGGGCAGACCGCGTTCCCCGTGGTGGCGCACTTCATGATCTCCGACGACGGGTCCGACCCGGTCATGGCCGACCTGCTCCAGATCAAGCGGTCGATCGCCCACCCGATCGTCGACCCGGACGCCGAGCTCGTCCAGCCGTCCCGGGCCGAGCAGGAGAACCGGACCCGGCTGCTGGCCGAGGCGGTGTTGAAGAAGCACGGGATCGACCCGGCCAACATGCCGCCGCTGCTGCCGGAGCCGGAGGGCGGGAAGCTGATCTCCCGCGAGACGCTGCGCGACCGGATGCGGCGGGACCAGAACAGGTGACTGACTTGGCAGCTTTGGTCACCGTGACTTAGGATGTTCGTGTGGCAGAGAAGACGCTTGTGGAGCGGTTTCGTGTTGCCGAGCGGTTCATCGCTGGCGACGGCACCGAACCGTGGCACGGGAAGCGTTCGACGTATATCCGGAAGAAGTGCCGGTGCGTGCCGTGCAGTGACGCAGAGAACACCTACCAGGCCGGCCGCCGCAGTGTCCGGCCCGATGTGGCCGCGGCCAACAACGCGCGAGCCATCAAGTGGGCGCAAGAGAACCGCGGCCTGCTCAACGAGCGCCAGCGAGAAGCGATCAAGGCGAACCCCGAGCCCTTCCGCCGGAAGTCGCGAAAGCACTACCGCAACAACAAGGGCTACTACGCTGCGAAGAACGCCGAGCATCGTCGGAATAACCCTCAGATGTGGCGAGAGAAGTCGCGTCGGGGATGGGACGCCTGGGCTGCTCGCAACCCGGGGGCCGTGCGGGACTCGAAGCGCCGCTGGGCGGCCGCAAACCTTGACGTGCAGCGAGAGAACACCCGGCGGCGGCGTGCACGTCAGCGCGAGCTGACGGTAGTCCCGTTCACGATTGCCCAGCTCGACGCGCGGCTCGGCATGTGGGCTGGCTGCTGGGTCTGCGGTGGCCCCAAGGAAGCGGTCGATCACGTCAAGCCTCTGGCACGCGGTGGGGCTCACGCCCTCGCCAACCTCCGGCCGATCTGCAAACCGTGCAACTCAAGCAAGAGCGCCCGGTGGGAGGGCGTTGCGTGGACCACGCTGCTGTCCTGGGATCCGATCAACCAGGTGGTGATGGCAAGGTGATGGGACGGACGCACGCTGCCAGCGGGGCAGCGACATGGCTGGTGGGGTGCGCGATCGCCGCCGGGGCGGGCGTTGACATCGGAGTGCACCACGTCGTCGTCGGCGCCGCGATGACCGCGTACGGCGCGGTCCTGCCCGACATCGACATGCCGCGCTCCAACGTCGCACTGTCCCTCGGCTGGCCCACCCGCATCGTCGCCACGAGGGTCGCCCGGTTCGGGGCATGGTTGCACGCGTACACCCGCCTCCCGAAAGATCGTCGGGACGAAGACGGTCATCGTTGTTTTACGCATACGATCGCGTTCTGCCTCATCACCACGCTCGTGCTCGGCGCGGTCGGGCTGGAGGCCGGGCCGGTGGTCGCCGCGGTGTTCATCACCGTGGCCGTCGCCACCGGCGCCCGCTCGATCCTCAAGCCGGCCGACCGCCGCTTCAAGGTCCGGGTGAAGAAGCTCTCCGGCCGGGGCAGACACTCGATCTGGCTGTCGACCCCGGTCACCACCGGCCTGGCCGCCGCCGCGGTGATGTGGTTCTGGCCGGCCCCGTCCGGCTGGTGGCTCGGCCTCTCCGTCGGCCTCGGCTGCCTGCTGCACAACCTCGGCGACGCGATGACCAACACCGGCGTCCCGCTGTTCTTCCCCTGGGAGATCGGCGGCAAGCGCTGGCACTGCGTCCGCGTACCCGAGCCGTTCCGCTTCGAGACCCGGCAGGAGTCCCGCACCGAACACTGGATCTACCTGCTGTGCAAGACGTCCGGCGCGCTGGCTATGGGCTTCGTGCTCTACCTGGCGTGGCCGGATGCGGTGGCCGCGGTGACCGGATGGGTCAGCACGTTCGTCGACACCTTCCAGACCGCTGCCACCGCTTCCGAGGGTTGACGATCAAACACGGGGGAAACATGTTCGTACGGTTGTGCGCGGCGGTCGCCGCGCTGCTCCTGCTCGGCCCGGCCGCTGCCGCGCCGGCGTCCCAGACGGTCACCGCGAAGGCGGCGGCGCCGCGTGTGCTGCGGGTGATGCCGTTGGGCGATTCCATCACGTTCGGCTTGGGTGACCCGCACCGCAACAGCTACCGGGCCGCGCTCAAGTCCCGTCTCGCCGCGAACGGGGTGGCGATCGACTTCGTCGGCTCCCAGCGCACCGGCACGTTCGCGGACTCGCAGCACGAGGGTCACGGCGGCTGGACGATCGCGCAGCTGTCCGCCCGGGCGCCGGGCTGGGTGCGGGCGTACAAGCCGGACGTGGTGCTGGTGATGGCCGGGACGAACGACGTGGCCCGCCGTGACCGGGTCGCGTCGGCCGGTGGCCGGCTGATGGTGCTGGTCAACTCGATCCGCAAGGCCCGTCCGGGCGTGAAGGTGATCGTGGCGACGATCCCGCAGATGCTGGTCCGTGACGACCGGGTGGCGCTGTGGTCCAGCTACAAGTCGCAGGTGATGGCCGCGACCGCACGCCTCGGTGCCGGGTTCGCTCCCGGTCACCGGGTCTACCAGCGCGACCTGGCCGACGCTCTGCACCCGTCGCCGTGCGGTTACGCGAAGATGGGATGGATCTGGTTCTACGGCTGGACTACCACGTTCAACCCGCCGCCGGGCCGGGTCTGGGACGCTGGCATGTGGCCGGCCCCGATCTGCACGTAGGGAGCTCGAGGTGGAAGACGAAACCGAGCACGTCCCGCACGCGGCCCGCCCGCCCTGGGTGAAGCCGGAGCCGGCGCTCAAGCCGGAGGACTGGCGGCGGATGTTCGAGCTGCTGTCGGCGCCGGGCCAGCCCCGGGAGAAGATCCTTGACGGGGGGAGTGGATGCCCGGCCGGGCCGCACTACTGCGTCCACGTTCCGGGTCACGCCCTCCGTCGCCGGGTCTACTTCCCGCTGCCCGAGCCGTACGACCACTTCGCGCTCACGGACCCGGCGACGGGGGAGATGCTGGACACAGCGGGCACAGAGGCGCTGCTGGCTGATATCCGGTCGAACGGGCCGAAGGCTCAGCGGTTGGTCACCCGGTTGAAGGAGTTCCTGGCTCGCCGTCGCGACAACGAGGGCGAGGAGTAACCGGTCCGTCCGGTTTCTGTGTATCGTGCCTCTGTGCGGTGAACATGCCCGCGCGATGTCTTTATTCTGTCCCGCCGGGCGGGCCCCCGGCGGGGACGGGCCGGGGCCCCGCCCGGTGAATGAGCGGGGCCCCGGCGCATGTCGCGCGGCGGCGGCGAAGGACTGGGGCCGTGCTTGCCCCCGCACCCTTCCCGGTCCTGCGCCGCCGCCGCATCCCCCTCGTGAGCAAGGTCCACGGCGCTGTTGGCGCGGCTGGAGCGGAGTCCGTCGGGGAAGATCAGGACTCCGCTATAACGGCCGATCGTACCCGGGCAAGGCCATCCTTTCCCGGCTAACCACCAGGAGTCCTCCCCGATCAGGACGAGCTGGGCCAACACCGTCAGCGGAAATACCCGCCACCGGGATGTTTATTACGAATACCCGGTGTAGTGTGAGCGTATGCCCACGGACACCTACGTTCAGTACAAGCGCCAGCCCATCGTCGTCGAGCGCGAGTTCGGCGTCGAAGGCGCCGCACCCGACACCCAAGCCCTCGAAGCCGGCGGCACCCGGACCGTCACCATCCGCCCCCGCAAGCTGATCCTCCGGACCCGCGGCGATGACCTCGACCGCGCCGAGCAGGTCGTCGACGACGTGTCGCTCGAGGGCCGCCAGGTCCGCAAGGCTGACGGCGCCCTCAGCAACAGCCGCGTCTTCTGCTGGTCCGCGAACGGCTGGCGCGGCTACGAGGCCCCGCCGCCCTGGATCATGGAGATCATCACCGCCGAGGGATTGCGGTACGGCGATGAGTGACCAGGACGAGCCCGTCGACGAGCAGACCCGGCCCGAGCAGACCATCGTCGTGGCCCCGCCCAACGAGCCGGGCCACAGCTTCTGCTACACGCAGACGGAGCACCGCTACAACCTGGCCGGACAGCCCGACGTCAAGGGCCCGGCCTGGGCTCGGCGCACCATCCGGCCGACCAGCCTGACCCTGCGGATCTTCGGCACACCCGAGATCGAGCCGGACAACGCCAGGCGCGTCGACCAGGTGGCCGTCCAGGGCAAGGTGGTCAGCTCCGACGGGACCGTCAGCAGCGTCAACGGCGAGGTCGACTTCTTCGCCGGCGCGAGCCGCACCGACCCGCTGCCCGGCTGGCTGAAAGAGATCCTGGAGTCCGAAGGGTTCCGGTACGGCTGGTGAAGGGCATCGGCGAGACGATCGAGCGGCTGCTCGCCCGGATCTCCATCGCGGAGGAACGGGCGACAGCCTGCCCGCCGTGGCCGTGGCGGGTCTGGGAAGAGGACGACGAGGTCGTCATGGCCGCCGACGACATCCAGGTCACCGAGGCGTACGCCCTATCCGGCCAGCAGACCCGCGCCGTGGCCCGGCACATCGCCGCCAACGACCCCGGCGCCGCGCTCACCGCGATCGCCGTCGACCGCCTGATCATCCGTCTGTACCAGCAGGCCCCGTCGCCGGAACTGCTCGAAGCGGTCCTGGCCGTAGCAGGGAAGTACGAGACGTGACCGACAACATCGTGACCTCACTGCCGATCGTGCCCACGCTGGCCGGCGGCGAGTACACCAAGATTTCCTGGGCGGACCTGACCTTCAACGGCTGGTGGGGGTGCGTCAAGGTGTCCCCGGCCTGCCGGTTCTGCTACGCCGAGCCGTGGTCGGTCCGCTGGGGCAACGACATCTGGGGCAAGAGGAAACCGCGGCGGCTGTTCGGCGCGAAGCACTGGGCGCAGCCCCGCACCTGGAACCGTCGCGCCCGGGCCAAGCACGGCCGCCCGCTCACCGTGTTCTGCGGGTCGATGAAGGACGTGTTCGAGGACCACCCGATGCTCCCGCCCGAGCGGGCCAAGCTGTGGCCGCTCATCGAGGAGACACCCGACCTGCGGTGGATGCTCACCACAAAGCGGCCGGAGAACGCCGCTGCCATGGTGCCCGAGCATTGGATGCGCGATGGCTGGCCCGGGCACGTGTGGCTGTGTGTCAGCGCGGAGACGCAGCGGTTCGCCGACGAGCGCATCCCGATCGCGATCGATCTACCGGTGAACGGCGTCCGGTTCATCTCGGCCGAGCCGCTGCTGGAACCGCTCGACGTCTCCCGCTACCTCGGCCCTGGCCGGATCGACTGGGTCATCACCGGCGGCGGCTCCGGCCAGGACCACCGGCGCACCGAGCTCGACTGGATCCGCGGCCTCCGCGACCAAGCTGACGCGCTCGGCGCGCTGTTCCACCTCAAGCAGCTCGGCCAGGAACTCGCCAACGACCTCGGTGCCCCCGGCAAAGGCGACGACCCGAACTACTGGCCGGAAGACCTGCGACGGCAAGACATGCCGCCGCTCGGAGAACTCACGGAGGCCCGACGTGCGTGACCTGTGTGACCCGATCGACTGCCCGGACTGCCAGGTCAAGCCCGGCCAGCAGCACGACGTCGACTGCGACGTCGCCGTCTGCCTCGCCAACGGCGCGCAGCGGATGCTCCACCGGATCCCCGCCGACGACCTGATGGCGCTGCTCGGTGACATCCCGGCGCCGGTCGACGGTGAGCCCCACGACTGCGGCCACGACGTCTGGACCGGCATGCGGCACGGCACCGAGCTGTGCGTCGCCGCCGGCTGGTGGGTGGTCATGGACTCGGAATTCGGCTGGACCCCGGTCCCGGCCGGCACGACCGGTGCGGTCCTCGACCGGAACCGGCTGCACACCCACGCCGCCTGGTCGCCGATACAGCACCGCTGGCTAGAGCTGACCCCGGCCGGGGTCGGCGCCTGATGGCCGTCTACGTCGACGACTTCCGGGCCGCCCGGGCGGTCAAGGACGAGGAGACCGGGCGCACTTACAAGGCCCGCTGGTCGCATCTGACCGCCGACACCGTGGAGGAGCTGCACGAGTTTGCCGCCCGGCTAGGCCAGAAGCGCTCCTGGTTCCAGGGCGTCTGCAAGACCGGGAAGTGCCCGGCCGTCGAGGGGGCGTGCCGCCACTTCCACTACGACGTCGTCGACGCCAAGCGCACCAAGGCGATCGCGCTCGGCGCGAGGGCGATCACCTTGCGAGAGTTCGGCGACCTGATCCGCGAACGCAAGGACCGATTCCAGCCGCCAGCCGAGGAGGAGACTGATGGGTGACCTGATCCGCGAGGTGCTGCGTACCGGCCGCATCACCATCGGTGAGGCCACCGAGGGCGTCGCCGACCGGCGCGGACGCGTCGAGGTGTACCCGGAGAAGCGCGACGCCTGGGTGGGCGCGTACATCGCCGAGGACGCCGTCTATGTCTGCCCCGTTCCGTTCGTTGTGTTCCGTATCAGCAGAGGGAGATGAGCCCATAGTGGCCGAGGAAGAGTACGTGCACCCTGCGGTGCAGAGATTCGCCGACCAGCTCGCCGAAGACACCGGCCACCGGATGGTCATCGAGCGGGTCACCTCGCGCGAGTGGCGGGTGGTCGCCGACAACGGCCGGGTCCGCATGACGATCGACTACCGCATGGCCGGGCGGGGCCGCGTCATTCACGCCGGGTCCACCCTCGCGATCGACGGCCAGCGCCGCGGCCTGGCGAAGGACTACGACGACTTCATCAGGATCTTCGGCGACCCGGACAACGCCGACACCCCGCCGCCGCGCGACCTCACCGACCCCAGCGACATCGGCGCCATCGTTCAGGTGGCCGACTGCCCGGAGGTCATCCGGCGGATGGCGCAGATGGCCGGGGAGAAGATGCCCGGCGAGCCCACGATCCGGGTGGGCCGCACGCTGGACCGGTGGATCCTCGCGATCGACGGCGAGAAGTTCCAGCTCCGGCTGAACTACCGCGGTGGCCGGCTCGACACCGGACGGCCCCACAAGGCGACCCCGGTGGTGCCCGTCCGGCGCGACCACATCCAGCTCTGGGTCGGCGGGGAGGACTACACCGAGCAGGTCGGTGGCCGGTTTGAGAAGGTCCTCGAACTGCTCATGGGAACGCCCCGCGCGGACAACCAGACCGGTCCGGCGATCAAGGGAGAGCGCCGCGCCGCGGTCCCCACGACCGGCGTGACCGTACGCAACACCGTCGTGATGCGTAACTGATCACCGGCTGACCTATATATCCTGCTCAACGGCAGGCTCCGGCAAGATCCGGGGCCTGCCGTTTGCCGTTATCGTGGATCTTGCAGGCATGTGCGCCGATATGGGGAGGCCCCGATGACCGACGATCCGACAGCCGTCGACGACCCTGGTCTGGACACAACCGACGGCCAGCGCGACGAGCTCAGCACCGACGACGGCCTGAACGCGATCACTGCCCTGATGCCGCTCGTGTCCGACGACCGGCAGATCGACGACGCCGACGACCCGGCCGAGCAGACCCGCTCGGACCGCGGCGACCAGGCGCTCGAGGTCGACGACGACGGCAACGATCCGCTGGCGGCGTACGCGGTCGAGGAGGACTGAGCAGCATGGCAACGATCACGGGGGCACGCAAGTACAAGAACCCGCGCACCGGCCGGACTGAGTCCGCGACCGTATGCGCGCCGGTGGCGAAGATGTTCCAGTACGCCACCAACACCGGCAAGGACAAATACACCTGCTCCGGTGTCGTCGGGAACCGGGCACACCTCACCGCGAACACCCCGGGCGACCACACCTGGTTCTCGAAGCACACCACGTTCCGCAAGCCCGGCGGCCCGACGCTCTACCCGAAGAAGGGCTGGATCTACGCCGGCGACTGGCATGTGCCCGACCCGGGTGAGTTCGAGAAGTGGCTGATCGCCCGGCTCCGCGCCGGCGTCTACACCGACGTGATCAAGTACATCAACATCAACAACCGGCACTGGAACCGCAAAGCGGTCCGGGGCGGGAAGATGTTCGCCTACTCCTCGTACTCGCCCGACGCGCACCTGCACACGTCGATCATGCCCGGCGCCGAGTACGCGATCATCGATTTGTTCGGCGATTACGAGCACTGGCGGACCAGCGGGAAGAACCGCAAGCCGACCGGCGCCGCGGCGTCCAAGCCGACCGGCAAGACGGCCACCCCGAAACCCGGGCCGCCGAAGACCATGCCGGTCCAGATCGCGTCGATGAAACTGCCCGCGATCAAACGCGGGGCGAAGGGCCGCGAGGTCCGGCTGCTCCAGGCCGCTCTGGTCGCGGCCGGCCACTGGTCGGCCAAAGACGCGAAGTCCGTGATCGACGGCGACTTCGGGCCGAACACCGAGAGCCGGCTCAAGGCGTTCCAGCGCTCGAAGAACATCCGGGTCACCGGCGTGGTCGACGCCTCCACCTGGAATCGTCTGATGCCCGACCTGCCGCCGACGGTCAAGCGCGGGTCGGACGGCTACTACGCCAGCCTCATGCAGCTCATGCTGTTCGCGTGGGGCCAGAACCCGGGCACGGTCGACGGCGACATCGGCGACCAGAGCATCGCCGCGCTCCAGCGGTTCCAGGTTGCCCGCAAGGTCAAGAACTCGGTCGTGCGCGGCCGCGGCGACGGCATCTGCGGGACGAACTGCTGGGTGGCGTTCCTGACCCCCTGAGCGGGTCACAGACGGGCGGGCCGCGCAGCTTGGGGGAGATGCGCGGCCCGTCTCTTTTCCGCGACGTGAGCGCGACACAGCTCGCGTAGGGTGGTGCGTGCTGATGGCCGGGCCCTCGTGGTCCTCCGTCTCAGGGCGGCAGCCTCACCCTCGGGTGAGCCGGTCCTTCGGGAACGGGCAAGGGCGCAAGCCGGCCAGCACACGACAAAAGGGGCCCCGCCCCACCCGGCCGTAGCCGGGCGAGGCGGGGCCCCCTTTTCGCGGTCGCGGATGGCGGGCTACAGCAGCCCGTTGTCGCGGGCCTCGCCCTCGATCACCGTCGGCGACGTCGCGGCCTCGATCGCCGGCGCGATGCCGATCGGCTGGGCGAAGCCCTTGTACGAGGAGATCGCGGCGATCAGTGTCCACAGGATCGACGTGACGCCGGTGCGCAGGTCGTCGACGTGGGAGAAGGCGCCGGTGAAGTACGCGACGCCGAGACCGACCACGATCGAGTACAGGAACGTGACGGCGGAGCGGGTCTTCGCCGACCACTTCGGCTGCTGGATCACCGGCAGCACGAACGTCGCGGACAGGAACCCGACGATCAGGTTCCACATCGCCAGGTCATTCATCTCTTCCAACATCAAGGGCTCCTTGCGTGAGGTGGGCCAGGCCCCGGCCGGGGCGTGGACACAACGCAGCCCGGACCGGGCGGTCCGGGCTGGGATCAGGGTCGGGGGATTGGGTGCGTCAGCCGGTCGGTTCGGGCTGCGGTTCCGGATCGGGGACGGGCTCGCCGTCCGGCCCGGTGCCCGACGGCGGCGACTCACCCGTCTCCGACGGCTGCGTGACCCGGGCCAGAGCGCATGCCTCGATCGCGTCCGGCTCGGTCTCGGTGCGAGCGCAGATCGCGACCGCGATGTTCGCCCGGAATAGCTGCTGGGCGACCGCCTGCGTCCGCTCGACGCCCTGCTTGTAGCACTCACCGTCGACGTTGGTGCACGAGTCGATGCGCTCCACGATCCGCGAGTTCTGCCGGTTGAGCTCTGCGTTCGCGACGCCGAGGCGGCGGTTGGCGACGCTGATGATCACCAGGCCGGCCACGAGCACGGCCACGACCAGCAGCAGCGCGAGGATCAGTTTGTTGTAGCGCTTACGCTCGGCGCGTTCCTGGCGGATCTCCTCGGTCATCGCCTTCGCCGCGTCGCCCAAGCTGTTCACGCTCTCGGTCAGGTGCGCCGGAAGCATTGCCGTCATAGTCTTCGTGTCCTCTCGACTCGGCTTTGATCTCGTCCATCGCCTTGTTGAGCAGGGCGACGGCATTGGTCACCATGTCCGCGACGCGAGCGAGCCGGTCGGCCCCCTCGTCGTCGCTGACTGGCTGCGAACGGACCATCAGCGGTCCCCCCTGTCGATACGCCGAAGCGCGATTTCTCGCTCCCGCTCTCTCTCACGCTGCTGCTCACGCAGCAGCTCGGTGCATTCGGTCATAGCGTTCGCCGCCGCCAACAGCGCCGGGATGGCCTTGTCCTGCATCACCAGGTTCAGGCCGCGGGCCTCGGCTTCCAGCCGATCCCCGCGGGCGACCTCACGCGCCAGTTCCTCCGCGTTGCGGGTCCACATCTGGTTGAGGATCTTGTATGCGAACCAGGCCAGTGCGACAACGGTCAGGCCGAGCACCCCGTACTGGGCGAACGTGTCCCAGGCTGGAGGGTTCGGCGCCGGCTCGGCGGCGATCTTCGTGGTGCTTCGGATCATGCGATTACCCCCGTGGTTTCACCTCAGCGGCAGACCCATGTGGGTCCACGGGTTGCCCCCGCTGGATCCCCCTGAGTCGACGGCCACCGGTATGCGCGCAGCGAGAAGGATCTCCTGCGAGTAGTTGACGTTCGAGCTGATCGCCCGGGAGTAGCTGCCCGCGGCCAAAGGTGCGCCGCTGTCCCACAGGCCACCGGATATCGAGATGTTCGTCCCGACGTCGGTGAATAGGTCATACCGCTCGACGTCCGTTCCGGCGTCGGTGGTCCAGTTGTGGGTGCCGGATGTGCCTGGGTTCTGCCGGGCCACCACGGCGGTAAGCAGCCAGTCACCCGCGTTGAGCGCAAGCGACGGCGAACTCCAAGGGCCGTTGTCGTCGTCGGTGAACGACGCGGCCTGGGCGAGGTTGGCGGCGGCGACGTCGACGCCTCGGTAGGCGACCGCGTAACCAAAGTTGCGGCCGGCGTTGGGGAAGTTCCAGGTGTAGGTGGCCGACGAGTCCCCGCCGACCGCCGTCTTGACGAACAGCGAGCCGCGTAGCGCGGTTCCTGCGACCTCCTCGGCGATCTTCGCCCAGCCCGACGGAGTCGGCAGCGAACCGCTGGTCGAACCGATCGAGCCGGTCACCACGAAGATCCGGTCACCGGCCGCCGCGGTGGACGGCATCGGCACCTGCATCGCCGTGCCGGACACCGTGTTCATGACGAACGCCTTACCGACGTACTCGATCGCCATAGGCACCTCCCGAAAATGTCGGACTTGTCGGTTAGGGTGGTGCCGTGACCGCGACGCTGGCCGAGGCGCCCACGAGGAAGCCCTGTACGAGGTGCGAGGTCGAGAAGGACTTGGACGCCTTCCCCCGCGCGAAGAAGGGCCTGCACGGGAGGCGAAGCCAGTGCAAGGAATGCCACAACGCCCACCGCGCCCGGCTGCGACGCGAGCAGCCGGAGATCGTGCTGGCTAAGGAGAAGGCGTACCGAGCGGCCAACGTCGCCCGGAACCGCCCCTACCAGCGCGAGTGGAAGCGCGCCGAGCAGGTGGCTGACCCCGACAAGGTTCGGCGCCGGCGCAACGCGTGGCGGGCGGCCAACGCCGCTCACTCAAGAGCTTGGTGGAACGCGTGGCGGGCGGCCAACGCGGACCGCTGGCGGGCAATCACCAGGCTTGCTCAGCAGCGCCGACGTGCCCGGCGCAGGAGCAACCTCGTCCTGCCGTTCACGCAGGAGCAACTGCTCGCCCGGATGGCGTATTGGGGGAGCCGCTGCTACATGTGCCGCGGCCCGTGGAACGCCATCGAACACGTCAAGCCGGTGAGCTGGGGTGGAGGCCACCTGCTGGCGAACCTCCGCCCCAGCTGCACGTCGTGCAACACCCGCAAGGGATCTGCCTGGAACGGACCGGCATGGGCGATGACCCTTGTGGATCTTTACCACAGTTCAATCTGCACAACGAGGTCGGAGGCGCCGGTGCCGGAGGTGTCGATGTCGGCGGTCAGGTACTCACCGTTCGCCAGGTTGGTGACTTGAGCGCTGGTGTTCTTGCCGCTGGTGACCACGCCGTTGCCGAGCGATGGCCGGTTCGACTGCGTGGTGAAGATCGTCGTCCCGTTGATGTTCACGTCGACCGTGGTGGTGGTCGACCCGGCGGTGCCGAGGGTGACCCGCACCGAGCGGATGACCAGGTTGACGCCGGTGTCGTTGTAGAACCGGAACGTGCCGGTGCCGTTGGCGACGGCGCCGGCCTTGGCGAAGGTGACCACCCGGCCGGAGTTCGGCGCGTACACCCCGAAGTCCTTCGACACCCACGCGCGGGGGCTGCCGCCCGTGTCGCGCCACTCGTGCAGGTTCGCCGACTGGCCGGACAGCGCCTGGGCGATCGCGGCGACCCCGGCCGCGGTAGCGGGTTTGGTGACCGTACCGCCGTTGAAGTTCTGGACGGGCGTGAAGGTCTTGGTGCCGGTGAAGGTCTGCGCGCCGGCCAGCGTGACGTCGCCGGACCCGCCGCCGCCGCCGACGGCGTTGCCCGCAATCCACAGCCCGCCCGCTCCCTTCACCAGCGCCTGCCCGGTGGTGGCGGCGCCCAATGACACATCGTCGACGTCGCCGAGGGAAGCGAGGGTGGTCTGGTGCGGGTTGACCCCGCCGGACAGGTGCTGGATGAGCTGGTTGAGCAGCGGGCCGGCGAACGATCCGAGGTTCGACGCCTGGAGCACGAACCGCGGGGAGCTGTTGACCGAGCACCACATCTCGAAGACGTTGTCCGGGCCGTAGAAGGTCGGGATCTGGCCGGCCGCGCGGGTTCCGTTCCCGTCGGCGGTGGTGACGTAGGTGACCGGCTGGAGCATTTCGTTGAGCAGGTCCGTGATCTGCGCACCGCCGGACTCGGCGGTGTAGAACAGGGCGGGGTAACCGCCGCCCGGGCGCAGGTCGCCCTCCGCGTCCGGGATCAGGTAGACGTCCTCGGGGCCGCCGCCGAAAGTCATCCGGGACATGGCTCAGACCCCCTTGCTGACGAACGTGATGGGCTGCATCACGAAGCCGCCTTCGGCGGGGAAGGTCTCTTTGAACTGCACGATCGACACAAGCCCGGTGGTGGACTCGATATAGAGCCGGCCCAGCTGGGTAGGCGACATCATGAGCAGACCGCTGATGTCGTGGACCGGCCGGAACAGGTCCGGCAGAGTGCAGATGTTGGTGGCCTGGCTCGGCGCCCGCGCGCCGGCGTTGCCCAAGGTGGCCCAGCCCTGGAGCATGGTCCAGCCGTTGCGGCGGATCGCGTACATGTTGTCGTTGGTCCAGCCGCCGACGACGCCGAGCTTGGTGTACGCGCCCCTCTCCCCGAGCAGAACGCTGCCGACGCCAGCGTTGGCCCAAACCATCCCGGCGTCCATCTCGGTCCAGATCGCCCCGGCCGGGTGCGTCATCGCCCGCATGGCGGCCTGGCGGCCCATGCGCGGCTGCGGCGCGATCCGCATCTCGAGCGTGGTGACGTCGGAGGTGGCAATCGACGGCAGCCCGGTGGTGTTGCTGGACGTGACCCGCACCGTCGCCAGCGGCACGTCGTACTTGCCGTTCTCGGTGAGCTGCCGAAGCGGTGACGGCGCGATCGGGGTGGACGATGGAGCGCCCTGGATCGCGACCGCCCGGACCGTGTACGACTCGCGGTCCAGACGCAGCACGATCAGGTCGAGGCGGGCGAGCCCGGTGGTGTTCGCCGCGAGCGGCAGGATCACCGGGTCGGCCCCGGCCTCCCATCGGAAGCCCCGCACCAGCGCCGAGGTGCCGGCGCGGAGCTTCACGTGACGGCCGGTGGAGTCGGCGTACACGATGGGGTTGAGGTCGAGGCTGATCGACTCGGGGTCGTAGCGCCCCTCGCCGAGGCTCTGGCCGACCAGTTGCTCGTACTTGAACTCGGTGACCGCTCCGCCGTCGGCCACTGGATACGACAGTTCGGCCACGGTCGGCCCCCTCTATAGATTTGTGTAGATTCCGTGCAGGTGTTAGCGGCGCTCGATGTATCCGAGCCGCCTGTCCATGTCGCGCATCTTCTTGATCCACGCCGACTCGTATCGGGCCGATTGGTCGCCGATCGTCGTGCCCACGACCTCACCCGCGGTGGGCCATGCCTGGAACGAGATCGTCTGGACGGGTGCGTTGATCCACTCGCCCGGGCCGAGGCCCAGCGACACGACGTCGCCGACCGAGTAGTGCACGCCGGCGCGGCAGTCCACGGTGTCGGCCGCGTTCGACGCGAGCCGCGCGTTCTGACCCCGCTCCTTGAGCGCTTCGACTGCGGCGGCCTGGCGCTCGGCCAGCGGGTCGGTGCCCGGCCGCGAGACGTAGTCCTCCCACCGGCCCCACGCGAGTTGCGCCGCGTCGGTGGTCGGGTGCTCGTCGATGAACCGGTCCGCGCCCTCGCCGCTGCCCCCGACGATCGGGTGCGTCAGCGTCGGCGCCTCCTCCGTGTACGCGTAATACTTCAAATTGCCCATCGCGTGGGAGAAGTGGACCTGCCCGGCCAGGTTCCTCGAGCGCACGACCTCGAACAGGATGATGTTGTTCCCGTTCACGTCCTGCGTCTGCCGAGTGCGGAAGCCGAGGCTGTCCGGGTCGAACCCGGACGCCGTGCCGCCGTAGCCCATCGTCGCCATCTTGCGCAGGACGTCGGTCAGCTTCTCCAGCCGCTCCCGCGGCGCGACGTCTGTCGTCGGTCCCAGCGCCACCGTGCCGGTGCCGGAGATCCCGGAGAACGCGGCGACCGCCAGCTTCGGCACCCGCCGCGCGGCGAGCGCACCCGGGCCCGCCTGGGTGTTGACCAGCTGGAGCATCCCGAGTTCCGGGTTCCCGGAGAACAGCCAGAAGTCCGTGGTCTGCGCACTCGGCACCTTCGTGGGGTCCGGGTACGCCACCCGCGCGGCCAGCCACGCCAGGTCATCAGCGAAGGTGACTGTGAGCCGGCCGACGCCGCCGTTCTCGCCGTCGTCAGACTTCTCCCGCAGCTTCTGCTCCATCGGCCCGGACGCCAGGATCGACTGCTTCCCGAGCACGGTGCGCAGCACCACGATCCGGCAGCCCGGAACCAGCTGGTCCCGGATGTACTTGTGCGCAGGCACCGTGAACTGGCCGGATCCCGGCTCCTTCCACCGCAGCGTCACCTGCAACGTCGCCCACTCGTGGATCGGGTCACCGAGAACATTGAGGTTGGCGTCGGTCACCAAGACCGCGTAGTCGGCCTCCAGCAGCTTCGACGGCCGGGGGGTGTCTGTCGGCAGCGTCACCGGCGGCGGGCCACCCGGGTCCGGTTCGGTGGTGCCCGGGCTGCCGGGCCCCGGGTTCTCCGGGGTCTCCGGCTCCTCCGGATCGGGGTCCGGAGGCGGCTCCTCCGGGTTCTCCGGCTCCTCCGGGTCCGGCACCGGCGCCGAAGTGAGGTGCGCGGTGACGATGTCGTTGTACGCCTTCATCGGCGCGGGCGGGTTGCCGCCCAGCGGCTTGAGCCCGGTGGAGTCGTTCTGCCAGCCGTCGAGCTGGAAGAACCGCAGCGTGCCGATCGGGACCAGCGACGGGCCGCTGGTCCCCTGGTTCTGCCACCAGCACGCGCCGACGAACTTCCAGCCCGTCGACGCGACGGTCCAGGTGTCCCACAGCGCCGCGCAGTCGGTGATCCACTTCGCGCGCTTGGTGCCGTCCGGGTCAGCCGGCGGGCCGATCGACCCCCACTCGGCGAACACCCGCTCGCGGTCGTCGACGACGCCACCGACCGTGGGTGCCTTGTACGCCTTGAAGATCGAGAAGAACTGGGTGACGTCCTCGAACTCCTCGAACACCTTCGACGCGTTCTCGGTCGACCCGTGCATCCACGAGTCGTGATAGTGGTCGGAGGAGAAGAAGTCGGTCTTCAACCCGCGCTGCTTCATCGGGTCGTACAGGCCGTAGTCGTTGTTGCCCTTGCCCGTCTGCTCGACCCACTGCTTCGTGAGGATCGGGCCGGCCTTCACCTTGGCCCTGATCGCCGCGGGGAGGGTGGCGATGCACGCGTTCCACCAGGCGACGAAGTTGTCGAGGTACTTCTCCCTGGTCAGGCCGTCCTTGACGTTGTTCTCCGGCTCGTGCCGGTCGGACAGGTAGAGCACCGGCACCCACGACGGCATGTTGATGATCCACGTGCGCATCGCCGCGAATTTCGACGTGTCGCCGTCGATGTTCGAGCTGACGAACGGGACGGCCTTGCACCGCTGCGCGTACGCGAAACGCGGGTCGGACCAGGCCGGAGGAAGGCCATCCGAGTTCGGATAGATCCGGAACATCTGGTTGCCCGCGAGCTTCGGCTCGGTGGCGGGGATGTCCGCCTTCTTCATGGTGGCGCCGATCCACCAGCCGCCCGCGGTGCCCGGTGGGTAGGGGTCGACCGGGCCCGGCTCCTGCGGCTCCTCCGGATCCGGATCGGGGTCCGGCGTGGTCCCGGAGTTCTCCGCCGTCCAGATGCTGTTGAACGTGACCACCGGGGCTGGCTGGTTGTGGCCGGACTGGTTCGGCAGGGTGACGGCCTTGGTCGCGTCCACGGTGCGCAGGTGCAGCGGGAAGTCGCGACGCTGGCCGATGCGCGGCACCTCGCCGGTCGCCTTGCCCTCGGTGTTCCACCACACCCAGCCGGCAAAGCTCCACGCCTTGGTCCACCCGGACTGGCCGACGCGCCACGTCTTGACCTCGTTGTGCACGCCCTGGAGCCAGTTCGCGCGCACCGAGCCGTCGAGGTCGTCGGGCATGCCGATCAGACCCAGCTCGGGGAAAATACGCGGGCGGGCGTCGCCGGCCGGGGCGTAGTTCTTGATGTAGCTCAGGAAGGCGGCCGGCGTCGGCAGGGTGGAGGGCTTGACGACGTCACCGGCGGTGTTGCTCAGGACGTACGCGTCAACGCCGTAGAAGTCGCCGACGTCCTTGCCGGGGTCGTACTTCGAGTAGTCGAAGTTTCCCTTGCCCGCGTCCTCGGTCCACTGCTTGGTGACGACCGGCCCGAAGCGGACCTTCGCCCGGGTGGCCGAGGGCAGGCCCTTGATCATGTTCCAGAGCTTGACCTGGTGGTCCTTGTACTTCTGGATGCCCGCTGCGGAGCCGTTCCCGTAGTCCTTCTCGGGCTCGTGCCAGTCGCAGTAGTAGACCATCTTGACCCACGACGGCATGTTGATCAGATAGTCGCGCATGAACGTGACGAACGCGTCGGACCCGTTGCCCTTGCTGGAGACGAACGGGATGACGTGTCCGTACTGGCCCACGTGCAGGTCGCGGCAGTAGGTCAGCCGCGAGTCGGTCCACAATGGCGGAACCTTGATGCTGACGCCGCCGATCGACACGACGCGGGTTGGGAAGATCCGCATGATGTGGTTGCCGACCAGGCGGCCCTTGTAGCTGGAGAGCACTTCCTCCGACATCGAGGCACCGATAAGAATCCCCATGTGACACCCCCGTGACTTGGTGATCAGGCAATCGCTACGCGGTCTCGAACCGCGGCGTGAAGACCAGGTCGACGCGGGTGCCAGGACCAGCACCGTCGACCCGGAATCGGATCTCGTTCGGCCCATCAAGCAGCGGCCACAGCTCGGTGCCGATGGGGTTGAACCAGTCGATCTTTCCGGTGAGGTTCACGTCACCGGGGCCGCGCACCGTCGGCCGGTTGGTGGTGATCGTGATCGTCTGCTCAGCGAGAAGCGTGTGCGTGAGAGCGAACCGTGCCCCTGCCGTGATGTTCTCGGCGACCAGGCGGGTCATCGGGCCACGCAGCGTCCACACCGGCCACGCCTCGACGTCGCCGGTGTTGGAGATCGTGGTCAGGTCGGGGATCCCCCCGCCGCCGTCTCCGCCGTCCCCACCGCCTCCGCCTCCGCCACCGCCGTCTCCGCCACCGCCGGAGATGATCTTCGAGCTGCTGACCGTCATGAACGGGTTGAGAAACGGCTTCTGCGGTGTGGTGATCGGCGACTCCGGGTCTTCCGGGTCAGACGGCGTACCAACCGCGATCTCCCGGTAGGCGCGGACCTGCTGGTCCGACGACCAGTAGCCATCCGGGCAATACAAGGTGATCACCGGTTTGGCCCACAGGTGGTTCTCTCCGGCGTCGCCCTCGAAGCCCTGCTGGTAGTAGGCAGCGATGGTGCGGTAGCGGCCGTTCGGCCGGCGGATCCGCAGCCAGCCCGGCGCCCCGCGCTGGCTGGTCTTCGTGAACGCGCGCATCAGGCTTCGGTAGCGCGTCACGAACTGCATGTGGTCCTCGCCGCCGATGTAGAGCGGCCACTGGATTTTCCGGGGTTGCGACCGGATGAACCGGACCTGGTCACCGCCGCGGGGGAGCGGGTCAGTGACCAGCTCGACCGGGGTGGCGCCCCACCCGGCCGGCCCGTTGACGGTGAACCATCCCGGCTCGTCGCCGGTCAGGCTCAGCGGCCACTCGGTGCCGTCCGGGTCGATCCAGCTGGCAGTGATCGTTCCCGGGTCGTAGAACCACACCGGGGTTGGTGGCGTGGGCTCCTCGGGCAGCTCGGGTGGTTCGGTGACCATTCGGCCAGCGAGGATCGGCACGGCTCAGCCCCTTTCCTGATCGGGAGAAAGCCGGAAGCCCGGACCTCGGCGGGTCCGGGCTTCCTGCGTGTTCGATCTAGCGGCCCCTGCCGATGCGGGCGAGGGCGTCTTCGCGAGCCTGGATGTCCCGCAACTGCTGCGCGTCGAGCGTCGTGTTGGCGAACTCGAACTGGTAGGTGTTGCCGTTCGCACCGGCCATGCCCTGCCGGACGAAGTCCTCCATCACCGACCACTGACCCGGGGTCAGCACCGGCTCCGGCTCGCGGAGCAGGTTGACGCCCTGCATCCCCGGCATCATCCATCCGCCGTCGTCGAACGCCCAGTGGATGTGGTCGTCATGGGTTCCGGGCCCAGACGTGCTGGACCCGAACCGGTGCCGTCCGCCGTTCCAGATACCGGTGCTCAAACCCCACGGGGAGTAGTCCCAGATCAGTTCCTTGGTCTTCGCCCCATAGTTGCTTGCGATGAAGTTGAACGCCTGCAACGCGGCGCCGCCGCCACGCCGCTCGGACCGGTCCGAGAAGACCATGTCGATCGCTCGGCCCTTGCCGTGGTAGCCCGGGTCTCCCTGCCGGTAGTCCGAGGACACCGACATCGACGGGACGACCGCTTCGACGATCCTCTCCATGGCACGCCACCCGCTGACGTTGCCGTCCCCGCCGAGCGTCCCACCTCCGCCGTTGGCGAACCTCTCCCAGACCGCCGCCTCGAGTTCCTTGCGGGTCGGCAGCTTGGTCATCGAAAATTCCACCGGGAACGGCGCGATCGCGCCGCCCCTGGCGTACCGCGGCAGATCCTTCGGCCGCTGCACCGACCCGGCCATCAGCGAGTTACGCCACGCGTAGATCGCCTCATGCCCGCCGGCCGCCTCCACCTCCGCGGCCGTGAGCATGTGCTCGCCGTTCGACGCCAGGATCAGCACGTCGTCGGAGGTCCCGGTTCCTGGTCCGACGATCGGCCCGCCGACCGCCCTGCGGCTCATGTCGTACTGGTAGGCCATCTTGTTGCCCTTGGCCGACTCCTGGAGAGCCTGCAACCGGGACTTCCACAGCCGCTTCGCCTCAGCGGCGTCGGTGATGCCGCGCTCGAGCATTTCCTGCGCGAACCGCATCTCCTGAGCCTTCATGTAGACGACGTCGAAGTTCTCGACGTTGTACTTCGTGGTGATCGACGGGTCGATCTGGCCGTACGTCTTGATCAGCTTGTCGGTCTCCCTCTTGGTGAGACCGAGGTTGTTCGCCTCCGCTCGCAGCTTGGTGATCCGATCTGCGTGCTTGGCCGTGACCTCCGGCAGCTTCCCGCCGGCGCGGACTTCTTCGATGAACATCTCCCGCGCCGCCTGGGCGACCTGCTGGATGGCGTCCCGGTTCGACTGGCCGGCCCGGGTGTTGATGTCCAGGGTGCGGCCGTTGGATGCGACCGACTCCCGCAGCGTGATCAGCCCGGCGTGCCACTTCTCGTTGGCCTCGTTCGCGCTGATCGCAGCGCCGTACTGCCGCTCGATCGCCGCGGAGAGGTCGTTGGCGCGCCGTGTCGCCGCCTCGGCGCCGGAGCCGAAGTTCGCCAGCGTCTGGTTGTAACCGTTGATCGCGATCTGGTTCTGGTCCCATTGCGTCGCCATCTTCGCCAGCTCGGCAGTGGTCGCACCGACGTTGTTCTTCGTGATCGCTGCCATCGCGATCCCGCGCGCGGTCTGAGAGTTCATCAGACCCTCGACCTCTTCGGCGCGCTTGACCTCTTCGTAGTGCTTCTTCACCGCCTCGCGGAGCTGCCGCAGTTGCTCAGTGCGGTCGCTGGCCGCCCGGGCGTCCTTCGACCAGACGGTGAAAAGGAAGTTCGACTCGTCGCGCCATTTGTCACCGGCGAGGTCGATCTCCTCGTCGAGCACGCCGAGGATCCGGCTGATCTCCTCGCTGGAGCCGGCCGCGGCCTTCCCCAGCTCGTCGATCGCGATGCCCATCGCGCCGAGGTTGAGGACCGCCTTCTGCATCTCCGGGTTGCCCTGCGCGATCTGCGTCAGCAGCTTGGTCGATTCGTCGGTTCCGATCTTCCCGGCCTTGTCGAGCTCGAGGTACTTCTTGCCGAGCTCATCCAGCGATGACGCGATCGAGTCGATCTTCCCGTTGTAGTCGGCCGACGCCGCCGCCAGCGAGGTGATCGCGACAGTCGCACCGGCCAGGGCCAGCCCCCACGGGCCACCCATCAGGCCCATCAGCCCCGCGCCCGCGGTGCGCATCCCCGAGATCGCCTTGGTGCCGACGTTCTTGACCGCCCCACCGAACCGCGTAACTGCCGTGGTCGCGGCCACAAACTGCGGTCCAAGCGGACCCCTGGCGAGATCATCGGCCAAATAGGACAAGTAGTTACGAGCGCCGCGGACGTTCTCGCCCATCTCGCCCATCTTCTGGCCGACACGGTCCGCGGCCGACCCGACCGCTCCGAGCGCCGGGGCGACCGTGGCCTTTGCCAGGTCGTCGCCCAGATAGGCGAGGTAGTTGCGGGCGCCTCGGGTCTTCTCCCCGAACTCGGACATCCTGGTGCCCGCGTTCCCGGCGGCTTCGGCGGCGACGTCCATGCCCGACCGGAATTTGCTGGCCGTGGTCTCGGCCAGCACGCCGAGCCCCCGGCCAGTTGTCCGCGCCGCGTCGCCGAGGAAGCTGACCTTCCTCGCCGCCGCGTCACTGAACCCGGCTGCCGTGGCGACTGCGGTCCGGAACTTGCCGGTCTCGGCCGTCGCCCGCCCGGTCTCGTAGGCGTAGGTCTGGACCGCCCGCTGGGAGGTCGGACCGAACAGCTCCGTGATCGTCCGCTTGAACTTCATCGCGGCGCCGAGACCGATCAGCGTGGCCGAGATGCCGGCCACGATCGCGAGGAAGGTGGTCAGCACCGGGATCGGGATGGAGTTGATCCCGTCGACCAAGCCGTTGAGGATCGTCAGCACGACCGAGCCGATCGGCGCGAGGGCCTGCACCAGGTCGATCAGCAGCAGCCCCAGCTCGCCGAGGAAGTGCAGCACCTTGGGGCCGTTCTCCCGGACGTACTCCAGGAACTCCTGGTAGCCCTGGCTCTTGCCGAGCTCCGCCGCCCACCTGGCGAAGTCCTCGCTCATCTTGACCAGGCCGCCGCCGATCTCCTTGTTGAAGGGAGTCAGCGCCAGGAACAGGTTGAGCAGGGCCTCGGTGAAGTTCATCGAGACCTCGAACATCATTCCGAGGGTCGGGACCGCTTCGCGGTCCATGAACTGGAAGAACTTCTGCCACGTCGGGTTGCCGAACGCCTTGACCGCCTCGACCGCCAGCCGGCCCAACTCCGCTGCCACGTTCCCCACGAAACGGGAGAAACCAGGCAGGTACGGCATGAGCATGGTGATCGCCCGCTCCAGGCCAGGCAGCAGATTCTCCTGCGCCACGTCCCGCAGACCCCTGGCCTCGTCCTTGAGCCCGAAGATGAACTTCGCGAACCGCTGCCCCGCCGGGGACAGCTTGTCCATCTCCTCGTTCATCTTCTCGAGCGCGGCGCCGCCGGCCGTGCCCATGCCCTCCGCCGCGGTGGCCGCCGAGTTCTGCGCCTGCTCCACCGCCCGGGTCGCCGACGCCAGCTGGTACGCCGCGTCGCGGGCCTGCCGGTCCTGCGCCCGCCGGGCCTCGACCACGCCCCGCTGCGCCTCAGCGATTTGACGGGCGGAATCCTCCGCGTCCCGGGTGCGCTGGAGCTCGGCCAGGTCCCGGCGCTCCTTGGCCCGGGCCACCCGCTCGTCCGCGTCGGCGATCCGCTTGCGGACCGCGATGACCCGCTCGTCGCCCTCGACGCCCAGCTTCGCCGCCCGCTCCTGCTCGGCGGTCAGCTCGCGCCTCTTGTCGGCCAGTTCCTTGAGCCGGACGGTCTGCTCGTTGTACGCGTCGGTGGCCTTGCGCAGCTCCACCTCGGTCGCCCGCGGGTTAGCCTTGAGCGCGTTCAGCTTCTCCAGGGCCTCCAGCTGGGCGGTGGTGGCCTTCGACTGGTCCTGGGCGTTGCGGGCCAGCGCGGTGTCCAGCTCGGCGATGTCCTGGGTGGCCTGGCGGATCGCGTCGTTCAGCGCCCGGCGGACCTCGACCGCGTCCTCCTCGGCGTCGGTGACGTCGCGCTGCGCCTCCTTCACCCGCCGGTTCGCGTCCTCGGCCCGTTCGCCGGCGTCGCGGCGGGCGTCGGCCACCCGGCGGGTCGCGTCTGCCACACGCTGCGCCGCGTCGAACTCCTGGTCGGCGATGTTGGCGCGGGTGTTCGCGAGAGAGAGCTCCGCCATCCGTACGCCGTCGGCGCTCGAGCCCAGCCGCCGGTTGGCCTGGGCGATCTTGGTGGCGCTCTTGGACTGGTCTTCCTCGGCAGCACCCATCGCCTTGACGGCGTCGGAGATCCCCGACACGCCCAGCGCGAACACACCCAGCCCGGCGCCGGCCGCGAGCGCCATCGTGCCGATCTGCCCGATCATCGCGGCGGCCGATGCGCCGGCCGGGACGAGCACCGAGCCGAGCGATGCGCCCAGCGCGATCAGGTAGCCCAGCCGGGTCATGGAGAAGTTGGAGGCGTTGCCGATCGAGCTGACCGCGGTGCCCGCGCCCTCGGCCTTGGAGATGAAGTCCGCGATCTCGCCCGACGCGGCACGCGCGTTGGTGCGCACCTGGATGTCGACGTTCTTGCGGTCCAGATGGCCGAGCTCGTCGTTGATCCGGCGCAGCTCCGCGTACGCGGCGGCGGCCGAGATGTCCACGCCGATCGTCTTGCCGGACAGCGACTCCATATCGGCGCGCAGCTTCTGGAGCTTAGCGTCGGCCTCGGCGGTGTCGGTGTCGACCTTGATCTTCGGGATCGCGTCGACGCCCTTGCCGAGCACGTCGGCCATGCGCCGCTGGAACGCGCCGCCGAACCCGTCGGCCGCCTCTTCGCCCCGCTTGGCCGCCTGCTCCACGAAGTCGTTGAGGCTGGACAGCTGGCCCTGGGTGGCGGACAGGTCGAAGAACCCGCGGTCGCTGGCCTTGGGGGCGGTGTCCCGCAGTGCCCTGGCCCGGTCCTCCATCTGCTTTACGGCGGCGGCGAACGTCGCCTCGTCCAGGTCCGGCCCGAACTTCTCGTCGGCCAGATCCTTCATGTCCTTACGAAGCGCTTTGACGGCTTTCTGCCACTTGTCGAGCTTCATGTCCGGCTCGTACTCGGGCAGCGACGTGTACGCCTTGGTCAGGATCTTCTTCGCCGCGGCCTCGTACGCGCCGCCGAACTCCTGGCCGGCCCGCGCACCCGACCCGCGCGCCCCCCGGGCGGCGGCCGCCATCCCCTTCGGCAGGGCAGCGGCGATGCTCTTGTCCACCTTCTGAGCCATCTGGCGGACTTGCTGCTCCATGGCCTTCTCGACGCCCAAGAAACTGGGCACCACGGTCAAAAAGGCCGTACCTGCGGAATAGGTGTGAGCGGGCACGCCACCCTCCCTCCTGGATCGGGGAGAGAGCGGCGCGCCGCACCCCTACTTCTTCGGCTCTTTGCCGGTCGGCTTGCCCTTGGCGTCGATGTAGCCGAACACCCGCGCCACCGTGTACTGGTGGTGCTGCCGAGACCGGGTCGCCTTGGCCCGCGCGTACGCCGTCTTCGGCCGCGGTTGCGGCTTCACCCGGCGCGGCTTCGCGCCCTTGTGCGCGGCCATGATCTGCGCAAGCTCGCCCTGCCGGTCCGCGATCACGGACAGCAGCTCGACCACCGGGCCGAAGTCGCGCATCGCACGCGCCGGCTCCTTGACCGCCTCGTCGCGGTTCTTCTCCTCGCGCTTGATCAGATACGCGGCGAGCTCGTCGTCGTCGGCCATCGCGTCGTTCAGCCACGACGTCCGGGTCCGGGCGATGCGCTCCAGGAAGTTGAGCAGGCGCCGCCACCGGCGCATCCGCCACTCCTGAGTGAGGTCGAGGCCGTACACCTCCTGCAAGTCGGCCTCGGCCGCACTGATGTATGCAGGCTTGCTCAGGAGGCCAGCAAGCCGTTGAGATCCCCCAGGCCGGTCACCTTGTAGTGCGCCTGCCAATTGCTGAAGATCGCGTCCATCTTCCAGCCCGGGCAGGGCTGCTCGAGGAATGCCTCCTGCTGATCCTGAGGCATCGCCATGCCCATGAACGCGGCCGGGTTACGCAGGCCGCGCATCAGGTCACGCCAGTCCAGATCACGCGGGTCGGCGAGCTGCCACGTCTTCTCCGCGTGCTTGAACACGAACGGCTTGAGCACCGCGTCGGGGACGTAGTCCGCCTTGTCGAGAGCGTCCAGGTCGAGGATGATCTCCGGCGCCTCGGTCAGGTCCCGCTCGTCGCCGGCCGCGAGCGGCTTCTGCTTCGCGGTGGTCGCCTTCTTCGCGGGCGTCCGCTTGCGTGGGGTGGTCGATCCTGCCATGGCTACTCGCCGTCCTTCCGGTCTCCGCCGGTCCACCGGTCGCTGCCGGGGTGGCCGAGGGTGTGGGCTTCTTCGGTGCTGGCCGGCGGGAGGACCCCGCCGTTGTCGTAGGGCGGCGGTTCCTTCGGCTGGGCGTTCTCCCAGTCGGTGACGCGCAGACCGGACGTGCACCCGCCGAGGAACGCGGGCACCTCGTCGGTGGCGGCGGCACCGGGCTCGGCGACCTGGCCGCCGCGCTGGAACACCCGGTCGACGACCTCTGGCGGCAGGCCCTGCTTGCCGTACCGGCGCTCGCGCTCGGTGCGGGCGTCACGCTCGGCGCGCCGCTTCTGCGCCGCGGCGAGACGGTCCTGGAGAGCGGCCGCCGTGTCGACGTCGACCGTGGACGCCGCGAAGTTGAAGATCAGGTTTTCGGTGAAGGGCTGCGGGTCGCGGCGCAGGGCGGCGATCGCCTCGACGATCACCCGGATGAACCCGGACTCGCGGCCGTCCTCGCCGACGCGGGCGTCGACGTCGTCGGCGTTGATCTCCACGGACATGTGGTCGAGCCGGCCGGATCCCTCCGGGACGGCGTACGAGGCGCTGATCCGCAGGAACGGCGGCTCCTCGGCGGGCTTCTCCTCGGGCACCGCCCACAGCCCTTCGGGCGGCAGGTTGAGCAGGGTGGGAATCTGGCTGTGCGGTTCGGTGTCAGGCATGAGCGGGTGGGCTCCTGTCGTCTCGGTCCGGTGACTGGGTGGTGGTTACTTCGCGGCGTTGGTGCCGGTGTTGCCGCTGCCGGTGGCCTTGGCCGGCGCCTTCTCGGGCGCCTGCTCGGTGAAGCCCTCGAACTTCGCCGCGACCTCGTCGGCCGCGCTGTAGACCCGGCGGGTTTTGGTCTCGCCATCGACCTCCTTGGTGAAGGTCCGGACGGGGTTTTCCTGTGCTCGCGCCATCGCTGGTCGCCTCCGTTCAGGGGTGATGGGTCTTGGGTTGGTGCAGGCCGGGGCGACGCGCCCACCCGGACGTCGCCCCGGCCCGCTCCGCCAGCCGCGAGGGCGGGCGGAGACGCAGCGAGCGCGACGCCAGGTGGCGACGCGCTCGCGATAGATCGGGTGGCGGGTGGGGGTCAGGGGCCGACGACCTCGTTTTCGATCCCCATGTCGGAAAGCAAGTTCTTCCAGCCGGGCCCGCCCCAGAACCACTTGTGGCTGAACCCGAGGGTCGAGTCCTCCTTGCCACGCCAGGTCATCGGGTACGAGATGCCGGACTCGTCCTCGTTGTAGCCCTGGGATCCGAAGTCGGCGACCTGGGCGCGAGGCATCAGGCGTCCGAAGTAGATTTCGTCGCCGTCGTCGTCGTGGTCGAGGAACAGGCCGAGCACGCGGTAGTAGCGCAGCTTCGGCCGGCCCGGCTTGGCGATCTGGACCTCGCCGGAGGTGGCGTTGGCCTTGATCGCCGCCACGTCCGCACCGGTCGTCAGGCCGATGGTGAGGGCCTTCGTCTCCTGGAGCGTGGCGTTCATGCTGATCTCGTCACGGGTCACGTCGGAACGCGTGGCCTCGGACGAGCCGAACGACTGCGTGTCGACGCTGTCGGTCTCACGGTCGTAGGTGACACCGTCGGTCGTGAACCACCCGGCGTCCTCCCAGTCCTCCGGGTCCAGCGCGATCAGGCCCGCGTCGGCGCCGGTGGTGAGGCTCGCCGGGACAGCGATGGACATCGTGGCGACGAAGATCGAACCATCCTTCGCGCGCCGGATGAGCTGGTTCTTCTTCGCTCGGAGTGCGGCGTAATTCGGCATTGAAGCTCGTCCCCCTTCAAGGTCGAGGCATGAAAAAAGCCCCGAACATCGGGGCGGGTGGTGAGGCTGGGTGGGCCTCCACCGGGCGATCGGCCCGGGGGACAATCAGGGCAGGAGCGCGACGCGCACCTTGCGGGTCTGGATCTCATACGTCCATCCCCAGTGGCGGATCTCCTCGTTGCGCCACGGGAGGAACCGCGGCCCGACCGGGCAGTCGACCAGGTCGAGAGCCGGGTGCGGGTAGGGCTTGGTCATGACTACGCCGGCCAGTTGCGACGCCAGGTCCCAGCCGTCGGTCTCGGCGACCGGGACGAACAGGCTGACGTCGACCGACGGGTAGTCGATCAACTGGGTGCGGCCGCCGCCCATGCGGTTGACCCGCACGAACGGCAGCAGCGTCTCCAGGTTGTCCGGCGTCTGCGTGCCGACGTGTTCCTCGCCGCCGACCAAAGGCGCGTAGACCGCCAGGGCGAGCAGCCGGTAGATGTTCGGGAAGTCCCGGAGCCCGGGATCGGCCATGCGCCCCCCTCACTCGTCGTCGGCGTCCGCCGCGTGCCGCCGCCAGTAGTTCTCGTAGGCCGACAACGCGTCGTCTCCCAGACCCTCAGCCGCCGAGGCGGTCCGGTCCGGAGCGGACTTGGCCTGGGCCTTGACCGCGTCGGTCACCGCCTTCGCGATCGACGTTGCCGGTCCGGACTTGCTGATGAACCGGCCGCCGGCGCCGCGCGGGTGCAGCTCCGGCCGCCATGGCGACTTCGCCTCCCGCAGCGTCGCCCCGGTGCCGTTGAGGTGCGCCAGCGTCTTGCGCAGCACGCCGTGCCCGGACGCGTGCGGGTTGTTGCCGGTGAACTCCACCGCCGCCGCGTGCGGGGCGATGTTGGTCAGCTTCGACGCGACGCGACGCATCCCGGCGATCACCGTGAAGCCCTGCGAGATCCGGAACGACTCGACGTACCGCGGCTTCCCGCCGTCGTCGTCGCGCTGGCCGATCGGGCTGATCCGGATCGCGTACGGCATCGCCCGCTCGCGCACCACCTGCCGGGTCGCCGAGGCGAGATCCTGGCCGACGGCGCACTTCGCGATGCCCTTGCGGTCCATCTCGAACTGGACGACCAGGTGGCGGCCGGCGTACACGGTGGTGCGACGGTTCCGCAGATCCCACACGCCGCCACCCCCGATCAGCCGGTGACGCGCTTGAGCAGGATCACGGTGCCGTCGGCACCCCAGTCCTGCACCCGGCCGATGACCTGGTACGGGTCGCCCCGCACCTCGATCTTGTCGGTCGGCTTGATCCCCTGCGGGACCGCGGCGGCGATCACCGTGACCGGCGGCCCGTACAGCGTGCCGTCGGACTCGACGATCCCGGCGCCGGAAACCGGCTCCCGGGTCGGGCCGGGCGCGAAGTCCCAGCCCTGCACCACGAACCTGCCGACCTCTCCGGCCGGCCGGTTGCCGAAGGTGTCCTTCTTCGGCTCGCGGACCACGGTGACGTCCTCAGCCACGGCCCATCACCACCACGGCGTACGGCGGTAGTGGTAGACCGGGGGAGCCATGCCGGGCTGGATGCTGACCGTCCCGACACCGAGACTGGCGATCCCATCGGGCAGCGGCGTGACCACCGACGGCGTCACCGCCGCCAGATCCTCGTCGGTGACGACCAGCTCACCGGCCGCCGCCGACGTGTCGTACGTCCGCGAGAACGGACCGACCGTCTTCGCCCGCAACCGCTCCGGGTTGTGCATGACCCGCAACACCATGTTCGTGACCGTCAGCGCCGCGACCTCCGCGTCGACCGCCCCCGTCCGGACCTGAGCGTCCAGGTCGGCGACCCCGATCAGCCGGGCGTGATGCCGCAGCAGCGCGCTGGCCGCCCGCACCAGGTGCCCGGCCAAGCCCTCCTGCGCCTCGGTCAGCGTGCTGCCCGGCGGCCACTGCGCGGTCACGTCGCCGATCGCCGCGAACGGCGGCGGCCCGGTCACCGCGGCGGCCCGGATGTAGTAGCGCTCCGGCTGGCCGGGCCCGTAGAACCACACCGTCCACACACCCGGCGAGCTGGGCACGAACGTCTTCGGGAACTTCCCCGAGCGGGCCGGCACCTCCGGCACGTACTCGTTGTCGACCACCGTGGCCTGCATCGGATCGAGGAACGACGCGGTCACGTTCGACCCCGGCGCCGCCTGGAACGTCAGCTCGAACGCCTCGTCGACGTCGACCACACCGCTCATACCGTCCTCCTCACCGTGCCGCCACCGGCGGACGTGTTCCGGATCGTGGCCGGCCGGGACGTCATCACGATCCGGTGCGGGTACGCGATCGGCGGCTGGTCCGTCGGGTCGAAGTTGGTGAAGAACTGATCCACGATCGCCAGCGCCTCAGCGATCGCGGCGGCCCGGGCCACCGCCCGGTCGACCTGGTCCTCGAGCGTCATGCTCGACCCGGCCGAAATGAGCGTCCCCCGCACCGCAGCGAACACGTGCCCCAGCGTGATCGACTCGTTCCGGGCCCGCGGCCGGTTGATCCGCCGCGACGCCGACGACTCGAAGTCGATCTGCCCCGTGATGCTGCGGCCCCGGGACACCCGGTTGGCCGCGCTCGCCGAGAAGGACAACTCCTCAGCCGTCGCGACCGGGATGATCTGCCGCGCCGCGAGGAACGCGTCGGCCAGCGCGATCGCCTCGGCCACCGCGCGGGCCCGGTCGACCTGCCGCGCGAACGTGTCCCCCAACGCGATCGCCTCGGCCAGCGAGCGGCCGGTGCTCTGCGCCGCCCGGGTCGCGACCCCGTCCAGCGTCAGCGACTCGTCCACGCCGACCAGCGCCAGCCGCATCGCGACCATCGCGTCGGTCAGCGTCAGCGACTCCGCCCTGGCCCTGCTGCGGTCCACCAGCCGGGCTACTGTGTTGCCCAGCCCGATCGCCTCGGCGATCCCCCGGACGCTCGCGACGGGAGCCACCGCGCCGGCGTCAAGGCCGATTGCAGCCTCACCGTCGACCAGCAACACCCGCCCGACCGCGAACTCAGTGGTCATCGAGTACGCCTCGCCCACATACCGGGCAGACGCCATGTCCTGGTGCGTCGCGGCGTCCATGCTCATCGCCTCGGCCGCCGGCCGCCACCGCTCGATCGCCCGCTCAAACGCGTCAGCCAGCCCGATCGTCTCCTCGACGTCGACGTTCACCAGCCTGCCGACCGCGATCGTGTTCGCCAGCCCCAGCGTCTCCGCCTGAGCGCGGACCGCGTCGACCCGGCGGGTGTTGGCATCTGCCAACGCGATCGCCCCGGTGCCGGACGTCGCCTTGACCAGGATGAGCTCCACCGCCTCGGAGAGCGTCATCTCCTCGTCGACGCCGAGCGCCACCGCCTGCGTCCGCGCCACCGCCGACGCCAAGCCGATCGCCTCGGCCAGCCCGCGCGGCGCCGCCTTCTGCCGGGCGAACGCAGCCGCGAGCGCGATCGCCTCCGCCGTGCCACGTCCCCGGGCCAGCGTGCGGGTGGCCGCGTCGACCAGCGACAGCGTCTCGGCCACCGCCAGCAGCCGGGAGATCGCGCTGCGCTCCACCCCGTCGGCCAGGCCCAAAGCCTCGGCCGCGCCGCGCGGCCGGCCCACGCTACGGGTCAACCCATCAGCCAGCCCGATCGCCTCGGCGGTTCCGCGCGCCCGGGGCATCGCCCCGCGCGTCACACTGTCGGCCAGCGTCAGCGACTCGGCCACCGACCGGCCGCGCACCACCTCGGCGTCGACCGCGTCGTCCAGGTCGACCGCCTCAGCGGTCCCGCGCGACTGCGCCTGCACCTGCCCGAAGGAATGCGCCAGCGTCACCGACTCGGCCGTGCCCCGCGCGTACGCGGTCGCGCCCCGGGTCAACGCGTCGGTCAGCCCCAGCGACTCGGCCAGCGCCCGCAGCGTGGCCGCCTGCCGGGCGGTGCCGTCGGCCAGCCCCACCGCCTCAGCGGTGCCACGGGCCCGGACCACGGACACACCGACGGCGTCGCCGAGCGTCATGCCCTCGGCCTGGCCGCGGGGCCGGTCGATCGCCCGGCCATACGCGTCGACCAGGGTCAGGGTCTCCCCGGCGGCCCGGGCCCGCGCGATCGCTCGGGCGTGGGCGTCGGACAGGTCGACCGCCTCGGCCATGGCCCGCGAGCGAGACACCTGCCGGGCCAACGACTCGTCCAGGCTGACCGACTCCGACGTGCCGCGATCGACCGCGGTAGTGCCGGGGACCAGAACAATCTGCCCGGAGATCCGGTAGACCGACGTCGACGCGGTCACGTTCTTCGTGCCGGCCACATCGTTCGCGTCGCCGATGTACGCGCCCATGTTCTCGGCACTACCGGACACGTTGTTGCCCTGCGCCCGGACCGTCACACCGCCGGTGCCGGTGTAGGTCGGATTGCCGCCGCCGGTCGCGGTCCGGATCGCGGCGACACAGACGATCAGGTCACCCGACTGCGCGGCCGGGGACGGGTTGGTGTGCGGGACCGTGGTCACACCCGACGTCGCACCGGTCACCCAGTTCGAGCTACGCGGCGTGGCCCCCGCGAGCTGGTAGGCGGCCAGCGCGGTGTTGAGCTGCTGCGACCCGGACGCCGACACGGTCACCGACGTCTCGCTGCCGGTCGCGACCTTGCCGTACACAGCACCCTGCATCGTGTTACCCGTGGAGCCGTCCTGCGGCGCGCACAGAACCGTCCACCCCGACGGGGTGGTCAGGGTGTCCGACCCGACGAACCGCTTGTAGGAGACCACCAGGATCAGGTAGTCGCCCGGCTCCACCGCCGCCGCGATCGACGTGTTGATGCTCGTCGCGGTCGCCGAGTTGGCACTGCCCGTGCCAGCGCGGAACGAAGGAACGGACGCCACGGCAGCCTCCCGGTTGGTGCCAGGAGGCAGCGTGCCTCGCTACTCCACTGCGGGGACCTGGCCGAACACCGAGACCCGGCGGTTGTAACCCTTGATCACCTTGTCGCAGCGGTAGCAGCACCCGTCCGAAGCGTGCGACCGGTCCGTCTCGTGGCACCCGAGGCAGCGCTCGTAGTGTCGTGACCAGGAACCGACCGGAAGCCGCTCGGCGTGTCGCTCCAGCGGCCGGCGCTCGGACACCAGCTTCGCCAGCGCCTCTCCGCGCGCCTCAGCTTCGAGCGTTCGACGAGGGCTGTAGCTGCTCCTGGTCGACGGCGCGCGTGGCGTGAACGTACGAACGTCGAGGGTGCCCCGCGTTTGATCTGATCGACCAGGGCACTCTTGCTGCTCGTACCGTTTGATCTGATTGCAGTTTGCGCAGAGCAGTTGGAACCGCTCTGGGTTAGCTCGGACCAGCCTTGCCAGCCGAGTCTGGTTGTGCCCGTTCTTGTCCCGGCGGTCGACTGATCCGTCGTTGTTCACGTGGTCGAACTGGAGAGCACGCCAGTCCGAGAACCCGCACCGGACGCACTGGCCGCCGAACTCGTTGATCAGGTCCTGCCGCTGCTTCCTTCGCCTCTCTGCCCCCTGCGCGAGCCGACACGCATGGCAGTAGTTGACGAGTCCGTCGTAGCGAGCGGCGTTGACGCTGAACTCGATCAGCGGCTTGATCTCCTTGCAGCCTGAGCAGCGCTTGGTGTGCGGGTCCAAGTGGTGCGACCAATGTTCTCCCATAGCTGACATTGTCGGCGAACCGGACCAAATGCGCGGCCGAATCGCCGACAATGTCAGCTAACTTTCCTAACTCTTCGTAATGGTCACCGTAAGAGTGACACTGTCGCCCACAGCGGACACGACCGCCGTCGGAGACAGCAACGAGGAGAAAGGCATCGCGCCGCCGCTCGCCGCGTTGAACACCCCGGCCTTACTCAGGGTAACTGGCAACGAGTCATTGGCATTTGCGGTGAACGTGGCCGTCAGCGTGCTGGTCGCCGCGCCGCCCGTGTGGGCGTACGTGGCGGCCTTGCGGATCAGTCCGCCACCGGCGGTGGCGATCTCCGCCGTCAGCGTGGTGTCGCCGGCCGACGGCGAGGTGCTGTTCGCGGTGATCGCCAGGTAGTCGGCGGCCGCGGCCCGGGAACCGGACCGGTCGAACAGCGCGGATGCGGCCCAGTCGCGGCCTGCGGTGTGGAACATCGCTCAGCCCTCCTGGTCGCCGGTGATCGACGTGTCGGGCTCGGGGTCGCGGACCTCGCACCCGTACTGGGCGGCGAGGAGCTGCGCGAGCGCGGGATCCGTCGACGCCACCCATGCGGGCTTGTCGTCGTCGGAGTGCGCCTGCCATACGCCCCGGGCGGTGTCGGTGATCTGGACGGCCGCTTCCAGCAGCGTGATGCCCGGCGCGAGCACGATGGTTGTGCAGCGCTTCTTCGGGCCCGCGGCGATCTTCTGCCGGATGGTGGAGCCGTCGTCCTTGTCGGGATCGGGCAGTACCTCGATCCCGTTGCGGTTGCCGAGGTAGACGATCGTGCGCGGCTGCGCACCGCCCTTCGCCCCGGCGGCCGCGTTTTTGTCGGCTGCCATGCTTGCCCCCGTTCAGGGTTCGTTGGGCCACGCGAACGCGGCCCGCGCCGCGAGGCGATGCGGGCCGCGTTCCGTACGCGGGTCAGGACGCGCGGTTGGGCGCGGCCTTCTTCGCGGGCGCCGCCTTCTTGGCGGGCGTGCGGGTGGTGGTGCCGGTCGGGGCGTTGTCGCCGGATGCGTCGGCCCCGGCGGTGCCGGTGTCGTCGCCGCCGGTGTCGTCGCCCTCGTCGTCGTCGCCGGCCGCGTCGTTCGCGGCGCCCGCCGGGGCGGGCTCGGTCGGCGTGTCGGCGGTGCCGAGGCCCAGTTGCTCGACGACCGGGTCGGGGGTGGTCCCGTCGCCGTTGCCGGGCAGGCCGGACGGCGTCGGGACGGTCCGGGAGCCGACGGTTGTGCCGCCGTCGGGGGTCGTCGGTCCGGGGATGGTCGACTTGGCCGGGGCCTTGCCGCCCTCCCACAGGTGGTCGCCCAGCTCGCCGGCCGCGGCACCGATCTCGGCGGCCGACATGCCCGCCCGGTACTTGCGGCCCTTGTGCGTGACGGTGTACGCGAGACGCTTCTCAGCCATGATCTGATCAGTCCCCTCAGAGAACCGTGGCGATCATGAGCTTGCGGACGTCGCGCAGGACCGGCATGCAGACGGCCCCCGCCTTCGACCACACGCGCGGCGGGTCGCCCTCCCGGGTGGTCACGCCGACGATGCCGGGCGCGTCCTGGAAGGAGAGCTGCGGGTTGTTCGAGCCGGCCAGGGCCATGGCCTCCGCCGTGATACCCCAGGCGGTGAAGCCGAGGTCTTCCGGGTTGGAGGGCAGGAAGATGACCTTGCCCTGGTCGATGACCCGCTTGTTGGCGCCGTCGACGTCGATGATCGTGTCGTAGGGCACGATCTGCGGGAAACGGTTCCGCGAGAAGATCCCCGCCAGCGTCTCGTCGGTGACGAACGGCTGGAGGAAGTTGCCCGTGGTGCCGGCCTGCCGCACCTCCTCGGACACGCCCAGCGCGGCGATGACGTCCTCGCCCATCACCGCGTAGCCCGGGCGGGCCCCGTTGAGCTGCGCGTAGTGGATCATCCACTCGCGCATGTTCGACAGCGGGGAGGCGTTTTCCGCGTCCGACCACAGGACCAGGGGAGCGACGTTGTTCTCGGCGGCGAGACCGAAGTCCGCCTCGAGCGTCAGGCCCTCCTCGTTGGTCAGGGTGAACTTGCCGTCCATGAGGACGTCACCCCGGGCCAGCTCGATCCGGTTGTAGATCGATCGGACGTTGTTGTCGGTGTCCGCGTAGATCGCCTCGATCATCGCGGCACGGTCGTTGCCGCCCGTACGCAGCAGCGCCAGCTGGAGCTGCTCGTATTCGCCCACCGGCAGCTTCTGGCCGAGCGGGGGCAGCTTGACCTTGCGGGACTCGAAGGTGTCCCGCTTGCCGATGGTCACCGGCGTGTCCCAGCTGCGGAACTTCGCGGCCCGGTTGGTCTTGGTGACCTCGTCGAGCGCGGCCTCGATGTGGTTGATCTGCCGGTTCGGCAGGAACTGCTCGAGGATCAGGTTCGCCGGGCTCGGAACCTCCCGGGCGTAGCCGGTGAGCTGCGCCGGAGTGATGTAGTCGTCGATGTACATGCGTCAGCTCCCTTCTCAGTCGCGGAAGATGAAGTGGGCGGCGAGGTCGGCGCGCGCGGCGTTGTCCAGCCCGGAGGTGGACGGCAGGCGAGCCGGCTTGATGAAGCCCCGCTCCATGAGCGGGGCGCCGACCTTGACGGACTCGTTGCCGTGCGGGTCGACCAGTTCGAGGCTGTTCCACAGGAAGCCGCGGGCGGTCTCGCGACCGTCGGAAGCGGCGTTGCTGTAGAGCCCCCACAGGCCCTGGTTGGGGCCGGAGGTGTACTGGCCGATCACGTGACCGGACGCCAGCACCCCCTTCGGGAAGTGCGTTGCCTTCGTGAACGAGGCCACGACCAGCGTGATGGAGCGCGTCGCCTGAGTGCCGTCGACGTCCCCCAGCCACGACCGGTCCTCCACGATCAGAGGGCTGGTCTTGCGGACGGTGAGGTCCATATCGGATTACTCCTAACTTTTCTCGCGTTTTGGTGGGAGACGGGCACCGGGGCAGAGGCCCCGGCCAGGGACTCAGCCCCGGCCGTTGCTCTGCGCGAGTTGCGCGCTCCGGGTCTTGCCGCCGTGACGGGCGGCTGCCACCGCGGCGCCGGCCTGGAGGCCGGACTGCGGATTGGTTGCGCCCGCGCCCTGACCGAAGTCGGTCACCGGCCGCACGCCCGGAGTCAGCGACGGCAGCCCGGCCATTCCGGCGGGCTGGACCACGTGCTGAGGAGGGGCCTGCTGCTGCTGCGTCGGCGGGTAGTGCTGCGGGACGCCGGGGACCGCGGGCGGGGGATACGTGATCCCCTGTCCCGGACCCGTGTAGCCGGGCACCTGGCCCGGCTGCTGGCCGTACGCGGGCTGGCCGTACGCCGGCTGGCCGGGCTGACCGACCGGGCCGAACGTCGGCTGCTGCGCGTACCCGGGCTGGCCCGGCTGGAGATAGGTGGTCGCGGGCTGGCCCGGCGTCGGAACGCCCGGCTGGCCCGGCTGCATCCACAGCGACTGCTGCTGCGGCTGCCCCTGCGGCTGCGGCCAGGTCACGTTGACGTAGTGCTGGACCGCGTCGAGGTTGACCTGCCCGTTGTGCATGAACCGCGTCGGGTCCAGCACCGACAGCTGCGCGCTGATCGCCTCCGGAGTCGTCCGGCCCGAGGCCGCCGTCTGGAACGCGAACTGCACGAGCTGCGCCGCGGCCTGCTGCGTCGCGGCCTGACGGCCACGCTGCTCGGCCGCCATCTCGGCCCGCTGCCACTCCGTCGCCGTTGCGGCTCGGAGCTGTTCGTACGCTGTCTTGATCTGGTCGTAGTCGCCGTAGCGGTTCTTCTCGGCCTCGTTCTTGCGCGAGTGGTACTTCCAGTAGTCCCGCTGCTGCTCGACCGTCATCTGCTCGACCGCGACCCCTTGCGGGTACGGCCGGTCCCAGGTGCCGTTGTTCTGCTGGCCGCCCTGACCGGACTGCGCCTGCTGACCCTGGCCGTTCTGACCCTGGCCGTTCTGGTTCTGCTGCCCGTTCTGCTGCTGCCCGCCCTGGCCCGGCTGCCCTTGCGGCTGCTGGCCGTTCTGCGGCTGCGAGTGCTGCATCGCCACCTGGAGTGGCGACGGCACCTGGAACGGGAACTGCGGCGGCGGCTGCTGGCCCGCGATCGGGTACTGCGGCTGACCGCCCTGCGGCGGCTGACCGTACTGCCCGACGAACGGCACCTGCTGCTGCGGCTGCTGCATCTGCTGGCCGTAGGGGTTGCCCCCGTTGGCCTGCTGCTGCGGCGCGACCACCTGGCCGCCGCCCAGCACCGGGATCTGAGCCAGCCCAGGGGTCTGACCCATGGGCTGACCCGGGAGCCCCGGGTTCTGCTGAGCGGCGACACCGGCGGCCGGGTCGCCGAACGGCTGGCTGCCGCCCATCACCGGCCACACGAGCCGCCCGTCCTTCCGGCGCATGATCGCCTGGAGAGGCGCGCCGGTCATCGGGTGGACCATGGTCGGGTGGAACGGCAGCGACGGGTCGGGCCCGTCAACGCTGGCGAGGTACGGCTTCACTGCGATCGTCCCCATTCCGGGTACGGGGCCCACCCCATCGGGGCAGGCCGATGAAAGGAAGGCGCCCAGCCCGTTGCGGGCCCAGGCAGAAAGCCCCGGACAGCACGAAGGCCCCGCAACACAAGCGGGGCCTCGATGTGCATCCGGAGTCGCGCGGCTGGCCGGACTCGAACCGGCATCACGCACCAGCCGGCTCCGACCCCCGAAGGGCTCGGCACTCCGGGCTGGCCTGCTCTGCCAGTTGAGCTACAGCCGCTCGCGCGAAAGACCGCCATTGCGGCGGCCGACTGTGAGGGGCATCCAGCCCCAAGGGGTCAGCGGCTCAGCGACCGCTCGAGCTCGGCGATCCGCTTGCGCTGCCACGCGTACGACTTCGGCAACGCCTCGCCCCGCTCGGTGCGAATCTGCGTCTGCTCGAAGATCGGGCGGAGCCCGTCGAGGATCGCCTGCTCCCGCGTGGCCCGGTTCGACGCGTAGTTCCGCGCCACCTCTTCCGGGCCGCGGTAGTGCTGCTCGCCGTGGACCAGGATCGGCCCAAGCTCGCCGTGTTCGGTCAGCACGACCCGAACCCGGCGAAGCGCCTCGCGGGTGTTCCCGCCGGCGGCGTCGTAGATCGCCCGCAGGTCGTCGCCGTTGAGCGTGATCCCCGGGTCGGTCTTGCCGTACACGGGAAGCACCTCGCACACGCACCGGTTGTGCAGCGGCAGCAGATCCTCGGTGCGGTAGATCCTGTCGGCTGCCACGACGCACAGCCCGCACGGGCCGGTCTGCGACAGCTCCGGGTGCAGGATCCGCCGGAACCCGGTCGCGCCCTGCGCGCCGAGGTTGCGCCGGTACTGCTCCCGCACCGCGAGGGTCACGTCGGTCTCGGCCACCGCCTGGATCCGCGCGATCGCCTTCTGCTGCGCGCGCAGCGGCTCATCCCCGCGGACCGTGGTGTTGAACCGGTAGTTGTCCGCGATCTTCCCGTACGCGTCCTCGGGCAGCTGGTACTCGCGGTCGTGCTCCAGCCCGAACCCGGTCTGGGTGTCGATGTGCTCGCCGGGCCCGTCGCCCGGGTCGCCGAGCTCCACCCACGCCGTCCGGCGGGCGCCGGACAGGATCTCGTCGGCGATCTGCTCGGTCATCGCCCGCCGCAGAAACCGGATGTCCGCCTGGCCGGCCGGCCGCTGCCGCTGCCCGGAGATGATGGTCGACGCGTTCGTGAGGTACGCGTCGGTGACCCGCACCGCCTGCCGCTGGATCGGCGTCACGACCCGCAGCACGTCGGAGATCATCGCGCTGATCGCGTCGGCGTCCCACCAGTTCGTGAAGCCCTTGAGCACGGCGACCGCGCCCGCGCCGGCGGCCTGCATCATGTTCTGCCGGTTCGCTGCTTGCGCCTGGACCAGCGCGAGCAGGGCGGCCATCTGCGATGCGGTGAGCTGAGCTCCCGCGGTGGTGGGCTGGGTCACGGCACCTCCCGTGGGCGGGGTGGTTCACTTGACGGCCACTTGCAGAAACGGCCCGATCAGGGGTGTTTCCGCAGGTCAGCCATCTTGATGGGCATTTGCATCCTCGGTCAGCTCACGCCCGTCGAGGGAGTGGTGGACGACCATCCACCCCATCTCCCCGGTGTGGAACTTCACCGGCTTCGTGGTCGCGCCGCACGGGCAGTCGGCCAGGTCGTCGCCGGGCAGCTCCTCCACGGACAGCCAACGGTGTCCCGGGTCGCTCGGCGGGTCGCCTTCCGGCGCGTCGTGCTGGATCAGGTCACCGATCGGCACGATGTGCACCGTCGCCACGGCTACGCGCCGCCGGTCGGCTTGCGGGTCGTGCAGAAGAACGGCAGCACGGTGAACCCGCCCGGCCACCCGAAGCGCACATGCTTGCCGTTCAGCAGGTCGATGAACTCCTGCTGCTGCTCGTCGGACAGGTGCTGGAAGTAGAACTTCGCCTCGGTCTTCCCGCTCGACAGCCGGGACATGTGCTCGGCCCAGTGCCGGTCCAGGTCGACGGCGATCTGCTCGGCGCCCTTCCCGTCCTGCTCGCCGACCTCGCGGATGGCCCGGGCCACCGGGTCACCTTCGAGCCACTTCCGCTTGCGCTCGGCCAGCTCATCGTCGGTGTACGGCTGGGCCAGGTACGCCTTGTACGTCTTGTCCGTCGGCCCTACCAGCCAGCCCTCGCGGACGAGCTCGAGGAACCGGCCCGGCTCCAGCGACCCGCAGTACGAGCATGACCGGCCGACGCTGGCCTGACCGATCAGGCCGTGCCCGCGGTCCTCCCAGGTGTCCTCGTTGACCTTGTCGTATTGCGGTCCTTCGACTCGCCGGGGGCAGGTCTGCGTTTCCTTCGCCACGATCGAGTCACCTCCGATTCCGATCATCCGGACAAACACGTATGGTGGGGACCGCCTGTCGCGAAGTCCCCCCCGTGACTACGCGGCAGGCGCTGCGGCCGCCCCGGATCCGGCCGCCGGGGCGGACGCCGCGGCCCGTTGGTCCACGATCGGCAGGGTCGGCCCGGCCGGCTGGACCGGGGCCCCTGGCGTTGGCAGCGGGTTCGCCGCCGCCAGCGCCTGCGCGAACTGCGCCTGAAGCACCTGGTCGTCCAGCCGCTCGGTCATCATCTGGTCGACGATGTCCGGCGGGAACTGCCAGATCATGGTCAGCAGCGACCGGATCGGGATGTCCGCCCGGGCCTTCGACGCCGCGTCGGCCCGCTCGGTCAGAGACAGCAGCTCCGGGTTCTCGAACAGCGACTGCACCCGCGCGAGGGCCTTCAGGTCGGTCTCGCCGGCCTGGAGCAGCATCAGCTGTGCGACCTGCGCGGCCGGGTAGCGGACCCGCTTGATCCGGTCCTTCGCCTTGAACGTCAACCCCTCGCGCTGGAGGTTCGCACCCTCAGCGCTCTGGTTGTCCCCGGCGGGCATCATCATGTGCAGCGGGGTGCGCGTCACGCTGGCGAGCTGCTGGATGTCGGCCGTGGTCGCGCCGATGATCGGCTGGAGGCTGACCTCCGCGGACTCCCACATCTCGGTGTCCTTCGGCAGCATCCAGAACGCGGCCGGGTCCGACCGGAAGACGTCGCCGTAGTCGATGTCCTGGCCTTCTTTCGGGTGCCCCTTCGGGTACTGCGGGGGGAGGCCCTTGATCGCGCGCTGTTTGAACGCCTGGAGCACCGCGATCACCATGCGCTGGAGGATGCCGTGGTTGATCCGGTCGAGCAGGTCGGTGTGCGGCTCGTACTCGCCCAGGCCGAACTCGTTGTCGAGCCGGACCATCGGCACCCGGTCGTGCTTGAGAAACCCGGACCGGGCCGGCTGCCACGTCCAGCCGCGGTAGTCGAACCCGAACATCGGGCCCATGGTCTGCCGCGCCTCACGCTCGGCGACCCACAGCTGCGCGCGCTGGCCGGGCCCGAACACCTTCCCGGCGAGGAACAGGAACGCCCGGTCGACGTTCTCCGCGTCGTCGTGGCGGATCTTCAACCCGGCGATCAGCTTGCGCGGCTTCTCCGGGTCGGGCATCCCGATGCAGAACAGCGGGTCTTCCTCGGTGACCACCGCGGCGTCGGTCTCCTCGTCGACGTCGCCGACGATCAGGTAGCCCACCGACTGGCACAGCATCCGCTTGACCGCGTCGCCGAAGGTCACGTCCAGGCCGGCGCGCCGCATCAGCGAGCCGAGCTCGGGGTCGCCGGTGATGTCGTTATCGCTGGCCGACTGGAACCCGCCCAGTGAGATCCGCTCGGCCAGCGCGCCGGAGATCAGGTCAGCGAAGTTCGTGCGGGCCATCCGCGAGAACGACTCGAACGCCTCCCGCGCGTTCTCGGCGCCGCGGGGGAGCGGGGCGTTGCCGATGCGGTAGTTGTGCAGCAGCGTCAGCCGGTCCCGGTACTTCTTCTCGCAGAGCTGGTTGAACAGCACCTTGAAGTACCAGCCGGGCGTGAACAGGCGGTCAGTGTCGGGGATCACCGGGGCGTCCCCCTTCCGTCTACGCTGCCGGGATGGACTACAGCAAGGGGTGGATCTCGCAGGCGAATCTCGACCGGATCCTGGGCCGGTGCAGCACCGACGAGCAGCGCGGCCACATCCGCGCGGCGGTGAACGTCTACCCGCGCTCGACGTGGGACCAGCCGGAGAAGGAGGTCGACCTGGTCCAGGTCGCCGACGACTTCATGCGGCTGCTGGCCGCCGAGGAGCTTGCCTACTGGCGGGAGCGCGCCGTGTGGCAGCGCATCCTTTACGGCGGCCGGCTCACCCGGCGCCGAGGACAGATGTGGGCCGACGTCTACGAGCCGCCGCCTGCGGCCGCCTGGGACGGCAGCACCGACCCGATCGAAGACGTCCGCTACTGGACCGCGATGACGATCGCCCGCCAGTTACCCGGCGGCCCGCCGCCCGGCTGGACCGAGGCCGGTCCGGGCGTCTGGACCGCGCCGGTCGGAACACCCGCGCCGTGGTGATGCACGAGCTCCCGGGGGACTGGTGGACGACTGACGACGTGGTGGCGTTCCTGCGGGCGGAGGGTGCGCCGATCAGCCCTGCCGCCTGGCGGTCTTACGTGTCACGCGACCAGGCGCCGGCGTCGGTCCGCACGTTCGGGCGTACGCCGGTCTGGCGTCCGTCTGATGTCCGAACGTGGCATGCGGGGCGGCCGCGGTATCGGGTGAGGTAGGGCGGCCCGGGCCCACGACCGGGCCGCCCTGGTCTCAGCGGATGCGCTTCGGCAGGAAGAAGTCCGGCTCGGAAGGCCCGGCTCCACCAGCGATCGCATCGTTTCGGCACTCCCAAGCGATGACAGCTGCAACGCAAGCATCTACCTTCTTGGGGCTTTTAGGGTATTCTTTCCGGATTTGCAACCCCGCGCGGGTCGGATTTCGACGAGCATTGATGACGTGAGTGCGGAACGTCCGCGCCCGCGCCCGCTCCTCGCCGACCGAGTCGTCCGGCGGCGTGAACGTGATCCGCTGCTCCAGCACCGCCTCGTGGAAGCGCTGCAACGCCTGGACCATCTGCGTCGGCCGGTTCGTCCACCACTCAAGCGGCCGGTTACGGGTCGCCTTGACCTGCATGTCCTCGGCGAACTCGTTGTGCCACCGATCGAGATAATCCGCCCAATGGGGTGGATCCATGTAGAAGCCGACCACGTCGAACTTGCGCATCGCCTGGGCGATGCACGCGTCGACGGCCTCCCGGTCGACCTGCCACTCCTCGCCGGCGGCGCCGTCGGGCTTCTCCCAGACGCCGATCAGCTCCATGTGGCCGTCGTCGAGCCGGCACGCCACCACCGCGGTGGAGTCGTCCCGGATCGAGCCGTCGGCGCCGAGCACCACGACGTCGCCGGGCTGGAGCCGCTTCGTGGCGTCGCCGCAGGCGTCCCACTCGTGCGGCGCGATCCAGCTGTCAACGCTGGGCACCTGGGCGTTGAGCATGAACCGGCGCACGCGGGCCGGGCTGGTGCGGGTGTCGTACACCTTCGCGACCAGCGAGTCCTCGTGCATCCACGCGATGGCGTCGCCGTACGCGTCCCGGATCGCCTTGCGCAGCGACTGCTCGTCCGACAAGTCGGGGCAGTCGCCCCACCGGTGGTCGTAGTAGAGCCGGCTCGCGCCCTCGTGCTTCTTCTTGCCGGACTCGATGGCCTCGGCTTCCTCGAACGTCTGCTCGGCCGCCGAGTTGTCACCGGGCGCGAACATCGTGGTCGTCTCCAGCAGGAGAGTCCCGGCGCCCTGCTGCCGCTTCCACAGGTTCTGCACGACGGTGTCCCGCATGTCGCGGAGCTCCTGGGTGTCGTACAGGTGCGTCTCATCGGCGACGGCAAATGTTTCGAGGCCGCCGTCTTTCGACGACGCCGAAGCGGTCGAGGTCCGGATCTCTCCGCCGTCGGGTAGGAACGTCGACCACTTTCCGACGTCGATACCCGGCAGTTCCGATAGCGGGCAATCGTCGTCAGTCAGGTTGAACTTGACCGTCCGGTACGTATTGCCCGTCTGGTTCTCTTCCGTGGCGAGGATCCGGATGAACGGTGCGGTGATGTGACGGCCGATAGGTTCACCGGGCTGATATTCGTACTCAAACCCGAATCCCCACGGATCGGTGTAGATTTCCCCGCCCTCTGCCCATCCGCCAAAACGGCAGGGGCCGAACGCCTCGAAAAGGCAGAACCGACCGGCGAGGCCGCTCTTGTCACAACCCTTCGCGCGTGACAGGAAAATCGTGTCGTGGAGCAGGTGATTGTTCATCGGATTCGTGCCGACGGCATACGAATTGACGATGAATCCGGTGTATTCCTCGCCGTGCACAACGGGCTGCCCCTGGACGTCACCCGGACCATGCCGGACGAAGAACTCCATCCAGGATGTAGCCAGCCACCCGAGGCTGCGGTTGGCGTCGAAGTCAGGCGAGCGCAGGATCTTCCGGGGCATGGCCGGTCACCCCGGCTCAGCCGGTAGCGCTGTCAGCCTCCGGCTCGGCCTGCCCGCCGCCGGTCATCGACGCGCGACGGTCCCGGAGAGAGACGACCTTGCCAGCGGCTTTCGTCTCCACCGGGCCGCGGCGCGCGGCCGGCTTCTCCTCTTCGACCGGCACGTACCGGATCTTGAGGGCACGCCTGGCCGGCTCGCCGATGCCGAGGGAGTCGCACTGCCGACGGATCTCAGTGAGCTGCGCCGTCTTCCGGTCAGCAGCCGGAGTGGTGTAGTAGGTCTCCCACTCCTCCATCAGCATGTGGATCCGCAGCCAGTCCTCCGGCCGCCAGATCCCGGCGTGCGGCAGCGTCGACGTGGTGAGCCACCACTGCTCCACCATCGGGTGCCACGCCTTCTTCCGCGCGCCGGACGCCGTCTTGCCCGTGGGCTTCGGCATCGCCGGCGCGTCCTCGAAGGGCACCTCGGGGAAGTCGCGCCACTCGCCGGTGTTCGTCCCGGTGGTCGGCGTACGCCCGTGCTTGCGGTCCTTCTGCTCGGGACCAGGCATGTTGATCACTCCCATTCCGGGATATTCGTGCGGATGTGAAGAAGCCGCGCACCCGTTGCGGGTCACGCGGCCGAAGGGGAGAGGTTGTGCACAGCGTTGAGCCGGGATCCCAGCGCGCCCATTGCGGGCATGATGCGCGAAAGATCCCGGCTCTTGCTGCCGTTCGCGGAGCCGTCAGGCCGCGATGGTCCCGAAGGTCTTCCAGGTGCCGGGCGTACCGGCGGTGGTGCAGACCCAGCCCATGTTGCCGCCGGCGGCCGGGGCGGAGTTCCACACCCGCTCACCGACGACGTGGGCGCCGGTCGTCGGCGCGGCCGCGGCCACGGTCTCCGACTGGACCGGGTTGCAGTCGAGCTGGAAGACCTTGGTGCCGACCTTGCCGTAGAGGCGGGTCACGCCGTCCGGGAACCAGAACAGCGGGACCAGGCCGTCCTTACCGATCCGAACCTTGGAACCGGAGATGACGCTGCCCGGGGTGGACGGCGCCTGCGGGTCGTACGCGGCGATCGACGCCGGCGTCGTGGCGGCCTGGTCGCTGTAGACGACCATGTTCTTACCGCCCAGGCCCTCGAAACGCCGGGCCGCGCCGATATAGCGCTCAACGCGCCGGGAGCTTTCTCGGGGACCGAGAGTGCGTGCCATTTGGGATCAACCCCTCATCAGAAACTGTCCTGGAAACTGGCGAAAAGCTCGCCGTAGATATAGGCGAGGTCTTCTTCCTCGTCGCCGTAGTCCTCACCGAGGCACGCGTCCGACGAGCAATTCATGCGGTAGACCGCGACAGCGGCGTGCACCAACTCATGCGCGACGATCTCGGCGTGGATGTGATCGGTGACGAACCGCAGCACACCGGCGTACCCCGTTTCGGGGTAGTACCGGATTCCCGGCTCGTCGTCGTTCTCCCACCAGTTGATCGGCTGGCAAAGCCCCTCGGCCTCACCGAAGTCGGTCTCGCTGTTGTGCGGCCACCGCGCACCTGCGTGGCGCATTTCCTTGAGCGATTCGTGGATGATCACCCACCACCACCGCGGCGGCCCTACCCGGCCCGTCGTCGAGATCCGGAACCTGCGCGCCACCGCTCAGTCCTCTTCCAGGACAGAGCGGATCTGCTCGGCCTTCTCCCTGGTCAGTGCGTCCATCAGCAACCCGTACGAATCCCACCGGGTGATCCCAGGAGACGCGAACGTCATCATGGCCGGCCGGACTTCACCCTCGGCGACCTCGACGATCTCCATCAGCAGCGTCCAGTGCTGCGGCATCATGCCGTGAGAGGTGAGCACCGCACCGATCGCCTCGCCAAGCTCCTGCTCTATGTGCGCAAGGTCGGTCACAGCGCTCACCTCCCGACGTTCAGCCGCCCGGCGTTCCCCCGTCGACGCCGGGCGGTGGCTCTGGCAACGCCTCGCCCACCACGTGGGCGTACGCGTCGCGAAGCGCCTGTTCCGTGGTGTGCCGGATCCGCGCGTACAGGCGGGCCAGCGACTCCTCGGACGGCACGACGTCGACGTGCAGCGTCATGAACGCCTCACCGCCGACGACCCTGAACTTCTCCGGCTCCGGCGGCTCTACGTTCGCCCGGCCGAACGACGGCGGGGCGCCGGACCGGCCGGCCACCCGCTCATCCGACTGCTTCACGACCGCGGCACCGAGTACCGGGCGCATACATGCCGGACGGTCGCCTGCTGCTCCTCGTCCAGGCCGAGCTGGTCGATCGGCCGGGCGGTCCGGAGCACGCCGTCCTCACGCTGGAGCGCGACCGCCTGGCCCTCGCCGCCGTCGGCCGAGGGGAAGGCGATGACCAGCGGGTACGGCTTGTCGGCCTGCGGCTCGTAGTGGTCCGACAGCGGCAGCTTGACCAGCGGAGGGTCGATGTTCCAGCAGGGGAGGTAGGCGTCGTCTCCGGCCGCGTAGCCGATCGGCCGGAGCCGAGGCGAGTCGACGGTGATCGCCAACACGCCCTGCCCGTCGTGGAACCGGACGCTCTGGATGTGCTCGTCGTCGGCCAGGCCGAGGATCGCGCGCAGCTGCGGGCTGTCGAGCACGACGGTCGCGCGGCGCGGCGGCAGCACGTTGTAGTTGGGCTCGGGGAGCTGCGGGTGGGCAGCGTTCATGGTGGGCTACTCCTCGGGTTAGCGGAAGGCGGGGTGCGTCTCCGCCGGCCGGTTGATCCGGGTCCGCGCGGCGGCACCCTCGGCACCGGTCTTTTCTCCGTGGCAGTTGCGCTTCGACCGGCCGGCCTTGACGTCCTGCCGGTCGTGGATCCAGTCGAGGTTGCACTGGCAGCCGGGCTTGTGCCGTGCGGGCTGCTGGCAGATGTGGTCGCCGCGCTGCTTGTGGTCGAGCGTGGTCCCGCCCGGGGAACTGCAGCAGTGGCAGATCCGGCGGGGGTTCAACCGCTTCGCCTCGGCCTTCAACTGCTCCCAGTTGCTGGGCAGCCGGGCGCGTCGGTCCGATCCTTCCCACGCCGGCCGGGTCCGCTCGGTCACATCGAACTCACCCCCGAAACGCGAAAAGAGCGGCCCCAGCCCTCTCCGGGCAGAGACCGCCAACATGGAGATAATCAGCGGCTTAAGATCAACCTGTCAAGCCCGACACGGAAAAACGATCGATAATTTTCCTGGTCAGTACCATGATCGGCATGACTTGCCACCGGGGGGACTATCGACGAGGTGTCGTCGTCGTGCACGGCGTGCACATCTCGATCACCGACATTCGCCTCGAACAGGGCCTGATCCGGATTCGGGCGTTCCAACGCGAAATCTCCGGGAACGTCCCCGCTGGCAACGTCGACTACGCGGCCTACGGGCCCGACGGGATCCTGGTCCGGGCCGGAAGGTTCGAGTCCCCGATGATGCGCCGCGGCGACACCTACGAGATGACTCTGGACCTCCGGCCCGAACCCGCCGTCCCGTCCTAACGGTGCGACGCCCCCGGCCGGACCGGAGCCAGCAGCCGATTCGGCCGGCGCAGCACCCGGTCGACGTGGAACTCGGCCAGCCCGCCGTGCAGCGCCCTCCGCCCCGCTGCCTGGCCGAGCCTGCTGTAGAGCTGGATCTCGTCCGGCTTCCGGTCCGCGTCGAAGACGCCCGGCTCGGCCACCGCGAGCAGCACCCGCCGTCGGCCGCTGGCCGCGACCATCCAGAGCGCGGACATCGGCAGCTCGTCGGCCGGGACGATCGACTTCGCCGCGGCCGGAATGTGCACCCGGGCCAGCACCCCCTCGGACACGTCGATCTGCGTGCCCATCGCCAGCGACCAGGACGACCGGCCGAGCTCGGCGGGGGAGATGCGCGGGAACGTGCCGCCGTGCGAGCGCAGCAGCCGCAGCAGGGCGGTGTGCCCCGCCCCGCTGGACTCCTGGATGATGATCGCCGGGGTGACCTCGTTCGCGATGCGCAGCACCGCGGTGAGGAACAGCGGTTCGGTCATGGCTCTCTCCGTTCGGGTCAGCGGGTGAAGGACGTCGTCCAGACCGTCGCGCCGTACGTGCACGGGTTCTGCGACGACGAGTTGGGCAGCTTCGGCCCGCACACCCAGCGCAGCGTCAGCTTCGACGCGGCCTGTTCGTAGTCGCCGGCCATCACCCCGAGGTGCTTGAACTGGTAGACCGACCCGGACACCGGGCCCGGGACCTTTGCCAGGCCCTGGCCGCCGGTCGCGTTGGTGATGTGCGTCAGCCCGTCGATCGGCTTGAACACCTCGAGCCCGTGCACGTGGTGCGCGAAGTTGATCACGTATTTCTTCCCGTTCGCCGCCGCGTACTTCTTCGCCAGCGCCGAGATCGCCGCCCGGACCGTCGGATCCCAGCCGTTCGAGCTCAGGCTGGAGTACGCCGGCCGGTGCCCGTACGTGATCACGAAGTCGACGGCGGGATCCGTCGCCGCGGCCGCCATCAGCGGGTCGACTGCCTTGCGCCACGCGTCGAGCGCGCCGGACCAAATCTCCGGGTACGAGACGAACAGCACGCCGCCCGCGCGGAACCAGCCCCAGTCCTCGCCACGGCAGGTGTTCACCGTCTTCCCGCAGCCCGGCGCCTTCACCGTCGTGGCCGTGTCGCCCGGCAGCGTCTGCGGGTTTGTCACCCGGCCGCGGCCCTTGTAGTTGTCCAGGCTGTCGCGCGGCGTGCCCGCCGGCGCATACGACGCCGGGTGCCCGTACTCGTGGTTGCCCCAGGACGGCTGGAACGCGGCCGACCGCGACCATGCCTCCTGGTCGGTGTAGTACGAGTGCAGCGCCCGGGTGCCGCAGTAGTTCGCCTCGGAGATGTCCCCGCCGTGCGTCACGAAGCGCGGCTTGAGCTGCCCGATCAGCTGGTGCGTCTGAGTCATCCACGTCTTGCACACCGAGCTGGCGGTGTCACCGACGTCGACCCAGCGGAAGTCACCGGCCGGCGCCGAGCGCAGCACGTGGTCAGCGCCGCCACCGATGCGGTAGTGGTAGTCGGTGTCAGCGGCCAGGCCGGTCAGCAGCACCTCGCGGTACGGGCCGGGGGAGTCCACCGGCGTGATGGCCGAGACGCCCGCGGTCGCCGACGACCCGTACGCTGTCGTCTTCCCCCACTCGATCTTCGACTCGGCGCCGCGCCACGCCACGACCACCGACCCGGCGGCGTCGCCGTACGCGTACTTGATCTCGCTGACGGCGATCGCCGCGGCGGCCGGCCCGGTGGGCAGCAGGGACAGGGTGAGGGCGGCCACCATGGCGGCCCAGAAGGCTTTTCGCATGATCGCCACGGTACCGGGTACCCGACAACTCCGACACCGTTTCGCGGAGCGCTACCGCCCGGTCCTAGTCTTCGGGCTTGACGTAGAGAGCGCCGTCCTTGGTTTCGATGGTGAGCGTGGACATGCACTCACTGTCTCACTCGACGGCCCGGTGCCGCCAGTTCTGGTTCATCATCGCCCGCGCTCCCACTCGCGCACGCGGGTCATGAACGGGACGAGCGGGATGTGCACGCCGAGCGACCGACCGGGCTGGACCCGATACGGACCTCCGTGATGGAAGGTCTCGAACCGCTCAGGCTCGCCGCTCTCGGTGGTGGCGATCGCCACGGAGTCGACCAGGGGAGAGGTCTCGTTGAAGACGCTGCGGTACCACTCGGTCTCGACGGCCCCGGCGACGATGGTGGCCGGCCGCCGGCTGAGCCCGGTCTCTCGGGGCAGCGGCTTCCCGTCGTACATCGGGATGAGCCACACGGTGTCGCCGTTTTTCATGATCTGGATCGTACTGTCGAAGCCGTCAAATCTGGCGCTCAGCTCCGCGTGTCGCGTAGCCGAGCAAAAACCGTTCTTGCTACGGTTCGCCCCATGACGACACCACATCTCGCCCAGGTGGGCGAAACCCAGGTATGCGCCGAGTGCCACGTGGCCCGCCCGATCGGAGAGTTCTGGTCGGAGCACTGGAAGAAGGCCGTCGACAGATGCGCCGGTTGCCGCGAGGTGATCAAGCAGCGGACGAACCGTCGTCGCGAGTCTGGTGGCCCGGAGAGCGTGCGAGACGCCAACCTGCGGTCGAAGTACGGGCTCTCGGCTGTCGAGTACGACGCGCTTCGCGAGGCGCAGGGGCACCGGTGCGCCATCTGCGGCAAACACGAGGACGACATGAAGGTGATCGCCAGTGGCCGGCCTCGGAAGGATGGCGAGCCGTCCGCGTCCTCCTTCAAGCTCGTGGTCGACCACTGCCACGACTCCCGCCGCGTTCGTGGCTTGCTGTGCAGTCAGTGCAATTCGGCGATCGGGTTGCTCGGTGATTCCCCGGAAACGATCAGGGTCGCCGCGGCCTACGTCGAGGCGGACAAACCGGCCGCCACAACCTCCCCTCAACCCATTGTGGGGAGCCGCCCATAATTCCTCTTATGTGCGGTACACTGTCGGAGTTGTCGGTCTCAACCCCGAAAACCACAACCCCCGAGCGGAGGGCTCAGCAAGTGCCAGAGAAAGACGAAAACGAGCGCACGGTCTACACCACGCGCGAAGTCCGCGAGAACCCGGAACGGGTCCTGGCGGAGGTGAACGCGTCCGGCGAGCAGGCGTTCATCACTCACTTCGGTCGGTTCGTCGGGATGATCACGCCTCTGATGGGCGTCGACGTCGAGGGTGCCGCGGTGGCCGAGTTGGTCAAGGACGATGGGGGTAACCCCGACGCGCTCGACCTTGCGCCGATCCGGGCCCGCCTCACGGCCGCCAGCGAGGGCCCGTGGCGGACCCACGACACCCACCTGGACTGGGGCGGCTACACGCACACCGTGCTCGGCCCCGAGCGCCGCGAGCCCGGCAGCCGCCCCGGCTGGGACCGGATCGCCACCGAGGGCATCGCCTGGTGCCCGACCTTCGAGGGCGCGTCCATGCCGACCAAGCAGAACGCCCGGGCCAACGCCGCGTTCATCGCCGGCGCCCGCACCGACGTCGCGCTGCTGCTGGACGAGGTCGACCGGCTCCGCGCCGCGCTCGGCCCGGACCTGCCGTACCACGTGATCGAGCTCCGCGAGGACGGCTGGACGATCATGCACCGCATCGCCTGCCGCCCGAACCTGTTCGACTGCCCGTACAACCAGGCTGCCCTCACCGACCCGCTCGCCGGGCGCATGGAACACGGCCGCTACCGCGTCGACCTGGCCGACGGCCACCTCAAGATCGGAGAACCGGCATGACCGACGAACCCGTGCAGGTCCACACCCTGCCCGTCGTCTCCCGCTTCGACGTGTGCGCGCTGCCCGCGGGCAACCCGCACTGGGAAGACTTCCTCATCACCGTCGAGCGCGTCGCCCGCGGCCGCTGGGCGGTCCGCCACGGCGGGAAGGCTCTCAGCGACGAGGGCACCTGGGACGTCGAGGGCCTTCCTTCCGGCCTGAGCGACGAGTGGCTGGCCGGCCACCGCTTCGGCCTCGACGACGCGCTCGAGCTCGCCGTCGTCGAGGCCCCGAAGATCACGGCCAACGGCACCACCGTCGACCAGGCGCTGGAAACGGCGCGCCAGGCGAAGGGTCAGCCCGAGCCGCCCGTTCTGCCAGGGCTGCGACTCATGCTTCACCGTCGACGCCCCGCACCGCTTCGACGTCAAGTTTGAGGGAGCCGATCATGCCTGACCTGAGCCGAAGGGCACCCAAGCCGTCCAGGGTCACCGCGCCGGCGGGATGCCGAGGCGGGCGCGCAGCTCGGCACGCGCGGCCGGGTCGTACCGCTTCCGGGCGTCCGCGAGTGCCTTCCGCACTCGAAGCCGGGCGGCGGCCCGCTCAGGGTGCGTCTGGGCGGGGTGCTGCGGGTCCATGTCCTGCGGGTCCTGCGGCATCCCCCCAGAGTAGGCCCGCCCCCCCTTTACCGCCCAGGAGGCGCCCGATGATCCCTGAACACGCCATCGTCGGCGCCGCGCGCCGTATCCGAGCCCAGCTCGAAGTCCGCAGCAACCCGCCCCCGGTGCACCCGCAGATCCTGTGGAACGCGATCAAGGTGCAGGAGGAGACCGGCGAGCTGGCCGAGGCGCTGTCTGGAGCCGCCGGGCAGAACCCGCGCAAAGGCGTCACCAACACCTGGCGCAAGGTGCTGGAGGAGGCGGTCGACGTCATGCTCACCGCTTCCGTGCTGGCCGAGTTCGTCATCCGGTTCGCGCCGGGCCCGCCGCTCGATCTGGATTTCGACGCGGTCCTGTCCGAGCGGATGGCCCTGCTGGAGACACGCGCCGCCGCTTCAGGCGCCCCGCCGGCCCAGCCGTGTGAGTAAGCCGAAGTCCCGGCTCCGCGCCGTGGTCGACGTCCGGTGGCGTCCGCCAGCTGGCCGGCCCGGCGCCACCGGCGGGTTCGAGCTGATCGGCGAGTGCCGCCACGTCCTCGACTACCACAGCTGGCGCGGGGTCGCCGAGTCTCAACTTGACCTGCACAAAAGGATCTACATCGGGTGGCGGCGGAAGCGCTGCTACGAATGCGCTCAGGGGGAGGAGTAGGGGAAATGATCAAGAAGCTGATACGGGTCTGGCTTCGGCTGGGCCCGTCGAAGGCCGAGCTGCTGGCCGAGGTGGGGCTCTGGCAGCGCCGTCAGCACGCGGCGGAGCTGGCCCGCGACCAGGCGCACGACCGGGCGCGGCATGCGGAGCGGCTGCTCCGCTCTCTGCGCCACGAGATGCGCGACGGGCTGAACGAGCCGGCCCGGGCAGACGGCTGCTCGAAGATCCGCTTTCACCGCAAGCAGGAGGCAGAAGACTGGATGGCGGCCGTAGCCGCGGCCAGCGGCGAAGACGTCGAGCACTTCAACGTCTACGACTGCAAGACCTGCCCGCGCAGCCCCGTCACCCACGCCCGCTACTTCCACGTCGGGCACACCGGCACCGAGGAGTCCGAGGCGTCGAAGGCCGCCGCGAAGGTCCGCCGCCGCCAAGAAGCCGGTGCAGCGCGCCGTCAAGGACGCACCGTGGCGCAACGCGTCGACCCGCGCGTGCTCGCCCAGCTCCGCAAGATCGGCACAGAGGAAGGGCCGAAGTGACCAGGCACCTGGTGTTCGAGATCAAAGTCCCCGACGGGGCGATGACCGGGTGCGGCGAGGCAAGCAGGATCCCGTTCGACGAGGAGGTGCACACGATGCTCACCAAATTATCGGGCTGCTCCGCGTGCCTGGCCGTGCACGCCGCCTGGATGGTGCTGACCGCAGCAGAGGAGGGACTGCGGTGACCGACATCGCCCTGCCGCAGGGCGGCGACCTGCCCGCCCGGATCGGGCAGCTGCGCGACTTCACCGAGACGTGGCTGGCGAACCGGCGCCTCTCCGAGCACACCCGCGCCGCCTACCGCGTCGACGTCCGCTCGTGGCTGGCCTGGTGTACCCAGAACAGCCTGGATCCGCTCGCCGTGAAGTTCACCCACGTCAACACGTGGGGCCGCCAGCTCGAAGACCCGGAAGGGTACGGCTACTCGGCCAGCACCGCGGCCCGGAAACTGTCCGCCGTGTCGTCGCTCTACACCTACCTCGCCCGGCTCGGCGCGATCGAGTCGAACCCATTCGCGATCGCCGACCGGCCGGTGGTCGACAAGGACTACTCGACCACCGTGTCATTCGGCCGGGACGAGGCCATCCAGATGCTCGCCGCCGCCGGCGATGGCACCGACGAGCTCGGCCCGGTCGCACCGATCCTCGCCGCGTGGCTGGTCGAACTCGGCACCCGCGTCTCCGAGACCTGCTCCGTCGACGTCGGCGACCTCACCCACGACCGCGGCCACCGCGTCGTCAGCATGGTCGGCAAGGGCGGCAAGCGGACCCGCCGCACCATCCCGGCCCGCCTTGCCGCCGCCGTCGACGCGTACCTCGAGGCTCGCGGCATCGACGTCCGGAACCTCACCGACGAGCAGAAGGCGATGCCCCTGCTCGCCTACCCGAACGGCTCACGCGTCGGCCGGCACACCGCGGCCCGGTTCGTGAAGCGCATCGCAAAGCGAGCCGGCCTGCCGAACTGGGACCGAATCACCCCGCACAGCTTCCGCCACGCCTGGAACACGATGGCCCGGGCCGCCGGCGCAGACCTCGAAGACCGACAAGAAGCCCTCGGCCACGCCGACCCGCGCACCACCCGCCACTACGACCGCACCGCCCGCACCGCCGAACGCGACCCGTCCCTGCTGATCGAAAGCATCTTCGCCCCGTCGCAGCCAGAAGGAGAATGATCCCCGTGCAGGTCTACCGGCTGGCAGTCCCGTACCCGATCGTCGCCGACCCCAACGCCTGCGCCCTGTGCGGCTGGCCCGAACGCGGCCACGCCCAGTGGTACTTCGGCCCGCACCTGGACCCCGACAACCCGAAGACGTACGTCGCGCCGGACAACGCGCTCCGGCTGGCCCGCATGAAGGAACGCCGCCGACTCCGAAGGAGCACCACCTGATGCCGAGCGACCTGCCCGAGCTCGAGTCTCTGGCCGACGTGCCGCACCGGTTCGGCCCGTCGTTCGTCGAGCTCGGCCGCGCCCTCGAAGCCGCCGGCGATCGCCGCCCCGGCGAGACCGAGTGGGATCACGAGCGGCGCTTCCTGGAGGCGCTGCCGCGGCACTACACGATGCGCGAGATCAGCGCCGCGCTCGCCGACCCCTGGCGGATCCGCTACTGCTAGTCGTCCCAGGGGATAGCCGTCTGCCTCGACAGCCACAGCGTGTCGCCTCGGTTCCACACCTGCGCCGATCGGACCCGGGGCAGCAGCGACGGGTGCACCGGCGTCGGCCGGCCCGCGCGCTGCATGAACGTGCCGTTCATCGACCCCAGGTCTTCCACCCACACCTGCCCGTCAGCCGCGAGCATCACCTTGACGTGCTCGCCGGACACCCACGGGTCGCCGTTCACGCGGACGTCGCACGTCGACGCCGACCCGACCACCAAGGTCTTGACGATCAGCGGCACCGCCACCGCCGCCACAACCGCAGCCACAACGGCGGCGCCTGCCGCTCGACCCGGGCCTGCTCCTCGGCCGCCTGGAGCTCGCGGTAGAGCCGCCGCCACG